>SXGR01464434.1_pt1 | contig 17727 bp, 12 predicted proteins | sample 3174711 | NCBI WGS metagenome assembly SXGR01 (sample SAMN11356860, study PRJNA531348) | freshwater metagenome | isolation source: freshwater sample F1-60 | place: China: Fuxian Lake, Yuxi | collected 2017-12-25
GGACGTACCCGCTGCCCGAAGCCCAGCTCGACCGGTTCATGTTCAACGTCGTCATGGACTACCTGCCGGAGTCCGACGAGGTGGAGGTCATCCGCCGGACGACCACCGGGTCGGCACCGGCCATCGAACCGCTCTTCCACGCGGAGGATGTCGTCCGCCTCCACGCGCTGGTGCGCCAGGTACCGATCACCGACGACCTCGTCCGCTACGCGGTCCAACTCGCCGCGCTGTCGCGTCCGGGACAACCCCAGACGCCGGACTTCATCCGGGACTGGGTCACTTGGGGTGCCGGAACCCGTGCAGCGCAGAACCTGGTTCTCGGTGCCAAGGCCCGGACGCTCCTGCAGGGCCGGACCCACGTCGGTGTCCAGGACATCCAGTCGCTCGCCCTCCCGGTGCTGCGCCATCGGATCCTGCTCAACTACCGCGCAGAGGCCGAAGGGGTCCGCATCGACCAGGTCATCGAGCGCCTCCTCGCCGCCGTCCCCGCACCGAACGCCCGATGATCGATACCGCCCGGCCGTCTGCGTCCCGGATCTCCCCGGAGGCGCTGATGAAGATCCGCCACCTTGAGTGGCGGGCCCGGAGCGTTGTCGAGGGATTCTGGGCCGGATTGCACCGGAGTCCGTACCACGGGTTCTCGGCCGAGTTCACCGAGTACCGCGCCTACACGCCGGGGGATGACCTGCGTCATGTCGACTGGCGGGTGTTCGGACGGAGCGATCGTCACGTGATCCGGAAGTTCGAGGAGGAGACCAACCTGCGCTGTCTGCTGCTCGTCGACCAGAGCCGGTCGATGGCCTACGGCTCGATCGGCCACACCAAGGCCGACTATGCCGCGACCCTCGCCGCGACCCTCGCCCGCTTCCTCCATCAGCAGGGCGACGCGGTCGGACTGCTCTCCTTCGACCAACGGGTCCGGGACTATCTGCCGCCGCGCCACCGGGCCTCCCACCTGCGCCAGATCACACTGGCCCTCGAGAAGCCCGCCGGGGGCAGCGCGACCGACCTCGTGTCGCCCCTGCGTCGGGTCGGGGAACTGGTGCGACAGCGCGGACGCGTCGTGATGATTTCCGACTTCCTCGCGCCGCTGGAGGCACTCGACCGCGTGCTCGGGCAGCTGGTGGCGGCCGGACAGGAGGTCACGCTGTTCCGGGTGCTGGACCCGCGGGAGGTCGCGTTCGACTTCACCACCGCGACGCTGTTCGAGGACGTCGAGACGGGACGGACCCTGCACATCGATCCTGAGGCGGCCCGACAGGGCTACCTCGATCGCTTCCGGGCCCACGGCGAGGCACTGGCTGCGTTGGCGCATCGCCTCGGCATCGCCCTCCACACGGCCCCGACCACCCAGCCGCTCGAGACCCTGCTGCTGGATGTCCTTCGTTCCCGGTCACCGGGTCCGGGACGCCACCGCTCCGCCTCCGCGATCGGACGATGACCTTCCTGACGCCACTCTTCCTGCTGGGGACGCTCGCGGTGGCGGGACCGATCCTGTTCCACCTCGTCCGGAAGGCCACTCGCGACCGCATCCCCTTCAGCTCGCTCGAGTTCCTGCGGGCCGCGCCACCCCGTCTGGACCGCCGCAGCCGAGTGGAGCACTGGCTGCTCCTGCTCCTGAGGTGCGCGGCGATCGTGCTGCTGGGACTGGGCTTCGCCCGACCCTTCCTCAAGGGCGTCACGGAGGCGCTCCCCGGGAGCGTCGAGGCACGCCGGGTCGTCGTGCTCGTCGACACCAGCGCGAGCCTGCAGCGTCCCGGCACCTGGGAGCGCGCCCTCGAGCGCGTGCGCCATCACCTGCGCGCCCACGCCGGGGTCCAGGATCTCGCCCTGATCGCCTTCGACCGCACGCCGCGGGTCCTCGTGTCCCTCTCCGACTGGCGCAACGCCACGCCCGATACCCGGGCTGGTCTGGTCGAGCAACGTCTGGCGCCGTTGACGCCGGGATGGGCCGACACCCGTCTCGACGCCGCACTGCAGGCCGGAATCGACCTGCTCGGCGAGTCCCTCGGAGGTCCCCCGCCGGCCGACCGGGAACTCATCGTGGTCAGCGACCTCCAGGAAGGCAGCCGCACGGAGTCCCTCCAGACCACCGAGTGGCCCAAGGGGGTCCGCGTGATCCTCGACGGCGTGCAGCCGGATCGCCCCGGCAACGCCGGGATCGAGCTCCTGACGGGGGACGAGTCACCGACCGAGACCGCATCCAGTGGCGTCCGGGTGCGGGTCGTGAACAGTCCGGACGCGACAGCCGACCGATTCGAGATCGCCTGGCATTCCGGTGCCTCGGCAACGCGGGTCGGCAACTCCATGGCGGTTCAGGTTCCACCCGGGCAGAGCCGGGTGGTGGCGTTGCCACGGACGGGATCGGAGACGGCGGACCGAATCGTCCTGACGGGCGACACGGCGACATTCGACAACACGGTGTTCGTCACTGCACGTCCCACGAATGCCGTGGTGCTGCGGTATGTCGGACCGGAGACGGACCGATCGACCCGGGCCCCGCTTTTTTTCCTGGAGCGGGCCCTGCCGGAGCGCGGGACTCCGCCGGTGGTCTGGATGCAGCAGCCGGCGGATGCGAAGGCGGTGGGGGGATTCCAGACCTTCTGGAAGCTCACGGTGGTGGCGGCGCCCCCGTCGCCCGCCGTCATGGACTCCATCCGCTCGCAGGTGGACCAGGGCGGGACGGCGCTCGTGATCGCCAACACCCCCGAGGCGGTGAACCGACTCGGGGCGCTGCTCGGAATCCCGGATCTGACCGGCACCCCGGAGGTCTCGTCCGGCGGGGCGCTGCTGGTGGACATCGACTTCCGGCACCCCCTGTTCTCGCCCTTCGCCGACCCACGGTTCAGCGACTTCTCCCGGATGCGGATCTGGAAGCCCCTGCGGATCGATCCCGCCCGAATCCCTGGCGCGAAGGTGCTGGCCCGGCTGGACTCCGGCGGACCCGCCCTGCTGGAGGTTCCAAGGGGCCGGGGCCGGATCGTCATCGTCCCCTGGGGCTGGAGCCCGGCCGACAGCCAGTGGGTATTGTCGACCAAGTTCGTCCCCTTCCTGATGGCCCTCGTCGACCACAGCGGGGCCCTGCCCTCCGACCGGACGGCCACCGTGGTGGTCGGAGACCCCCTGCCACTGCCGTCGTCCTCCGGCGGAGGGTCCCGCGAAGTGGAGCTCCCTACCGGAGTTCGGGTCCCGGCCCCCACCTCCGGAATGCCCTTCACGGCGACGACAACTCCGGGAATCCATCGACTCGTCGAGGAGGGCCCGGTCCGCGAGTGGGCGGTGAACGTGGCGCCGTCGGAAAGCCGGACGGCCACCACGGTGCCGGGTGTGCTGGACGCCCTCGGCGTACCGCTTCGGGACCGATCCGCCGCCGAGGTGTCGCCGACGGTGCGTCCTGCGGTCCAGGCCGCGGCTGAGACGGAGGGCCGACAGAAGCTTTGGCGCTGGTTCCTCGCCGCCACGCTCCTCATCCTCGTCGTCGAGACCCTCGCGGCAGGCTGGGCGGCCCGGCGCAGCAAGCGGACCCGGGAGGGACAGGCCCCATGATCGAACGCTGGCTTCAGACCCGATTGCGTCCGCTGGAACGCCGACGTTCCTGGCGGGACCGTCTGGTTCTTCTCGGCGTCGGCTGGGCTCTCGTGGCCGGGCTTGCACTGCTGATCCACCAGGCCAGCGGACCCACCGGCACCCCGGCCCTGGTCACCTTCGGACTGGCCCTCGTCGCCGTGACGGGCGGGACACTCTGGAGAACCCGACGCCGCGGCTCCGAGGAGGCGGCGCTCCGGGATCTGGCGCGACGGATCGAGGCCGGACATCCCGAGCTCGACGGCCGGCTCTCGGCGGCCTTGGACCAACGCCGCGATGGCTCCGGGTCGCTAAATTTCCTCCAGCAACGCCTCATCCTCGAGGCCATCGAGGCCAGCTACCGCGAACCCTGGGCCCGTCCCATTCCCCGCAGACACATCGTGGGTGCCACCATCGTCTCGGTCGCCGCCCTCGTCCTCGCGATCTTCACCCTCCGTCTCTACATCCGCGATGCCGCCCGGCCGGTTCCCGTGGCGGAGATGCCCGGTCCCGACCTCGAGGTCACGCCCGGCACCGTCGAGATCGAGAAGGGATCCAGTCTGGTTGTGCTCGCCCGATTCGGAGGCGAGATCCCCGCCACTGCCCGGCTCGTGGTCCGACCCAACACCGGAACCACCAACCTCCTGCCCCTCACGCGTACCCTCGAGGATCCGGTCTTCGGCGGCACCGTGCCCGACATCCGCGACGGGTTCCGCTACCGCGTGGAGGCCGGATCGAAGACCTCGGCCGAGTTCGAGGTCACCGTCTTCGAGTATCCCCGACTCGAGCGGTCGGATGCCGAACTCGTCTACCCCGCCTACACCGGGGTCCCGCCGAAGACGGTCCCAGACACCCGACGCCTCAGCGCCGTCGAGGGCACCCGACTGACCCTGAACCTCCAGCTGAACAAACCCGTCCGCGAGGCCCGGCTACTGCCCCGCGGCGGCAGCAACCAGATGCTCAATCTGGTCGTCGCGACGAACCAGGCCGTGGCCACCTTCGCGGGGTACACTCCGGTCCAGGGAGGCACCTACGACCTCGTCCTGCGCGATGCCGAAGGCCGCACGAACCGGACGCCCGCCTCGTTTTCCTTCGAGGTACTCCCCAACCGTCCTCCCGAGCTGAAGCTGGTCCGTCCCCGCGGCGACCAGCGACCCTCACCCCTCGAGGAGCTCCGGTTCGAGGGAACGGCCTGGGACGACTTCGGTCTCGTGGCCTATGGACTCGGCTTCACCGTCGGCGCCGGCGAACCTCAAATCGTCGTCCTCGGCACCAACGCCCCGGCGCAGGAGAAACACACCCTGCGCCACGAGATCGCCCTGGAGCCGCTCGGTGTCGCGCCCGACGACCTGGTGTCGTGGTTCCTCTGGGCCGACGACATCGGTCCCGACGGCACGGTGCGCCGCACCCACACCGATCTCTTCTTCGGGGAGATCCGACCCTTCGACGAGATTTTCCGCGAGCAAACCTCGAGCTCCTCGAGCGGCGGCAGCCAGGAATCCGGGAACCAAGAGGGCAGCCCCACGACCCGCCTCGCCGAACTCCAGAAGCAGATCCTCAATGCGACCTGGAAGATCGAGCGTCAGCGTCCCCGGGCCACCGCGGAGTCGCATGGACGGGACCTCGGGACGGTGACGGAATCACAGTCCCAGGCACTCGACCAGGCCAAGGACCAGGGGTCCGGGGCCGAGGATCCCCGGGGCGAGGCGATGTGGGGCGCGGTGATGACTGCGATGGAGAAGGCCCTGTCCGAACTCAATGCCTCGACCAACCGGACACAGTCGCTCACATCGGCCATCGCCGCCGAGACCGCCGCCTACCAGGCGCTGCTACGCCTGCGGGAGCGGGAATTCCAGGTCGCCCGCAACCGGGGCCAGCGCCAGCAGGGTGGCCGCGAGGGCGGCGACTCCATGCGTCAGCGTCAGCTCGAGGAGCTGGATCTCACCGACGAGGCCAACCGCTACGAAACCGAGAGCACGGCCCAGTCCGCCACCACCCCGGAACGCCAGGAACAGCTCCAGGTCCTGAACCGGCTCGGGGAGCTGGCCCGACGACAGCAGGACCTCAACGAACGGCTCCGGGAACTCCAGGCCGAGCTCGCCAAGGCCGACTCCGAGTCGCAGCGCGAGGAGATCCGACGACAGCTCAAGCGCCTCCAGGAGGAGGAACAGCAGATGCTGTCGGATGCCGACGAGCTTCGTCAGCGGATGGACCGCACCGAGAACCAGTCGCGTTTCGCCGAGCAGCGGCGTCAGCTCGAGCAGACCCGCGAGCAGATGCAGCGGGCGTCCGAGGCCGCCTCCCAGGGCTCTCCCTCCCAGGCCCTCGCCGCCGGCACCCGGGCCGAGGAACAGCTCGAGCAGATGCGGGAGCAGGTCCGACGCGAGAGCGCCGGGGCCTTCGCCGAGGAACTCCGCCAGATGCGCCAGGCCGCCCGGGACCTGACCCGGAACCAGGAACAGGTCCGACGCGACCTCGCGGAGCTCGGCTCCGACACCCGCCGCTCGCTCTCCGGCAACCCAAAGACCGACGCGCTCGTCCAGGAACTCGGTCGCCAGCAGCAGCGCCTCACGAACCTGCTGTCCGAGGTCGCCCAAGTCTCCGAGGCCGCCGAGGCCAGCGAACCGACGGTGTCCCGACAGCTCTACGACACCCTCCGCCAGCTCAACCAGGATGACGCCGGCCTGGTGAAGCAGGTCCAGGAGGAGCTGATCCGTCGGGGACAGATGAGCCGGTCGCTCTACGACCGCCTCGAGGCCACCCGGGAAAATCCTGACGCCAAGGCCCTGCAGGTACTGCGCGACCTCGTCCAGGAGGGACGTCCGACCCAGGCCCGGGACGTCGACACGAAGGCCACTCAGAGCCTGAACCGTCTACAGCGAGGACTGGAGCGGGCGGCGGCGAACGTCATCGGGGACGACACGGAGGCCCTGGAGAAAGCCGGCCAGGAGCTAGACCGCCTGGCCCAGGCCCTCGACCGCGAGGCGGCCCGCGAGGCGCCGGAATCGCCCTCCGCCCCCACGCCGGGTCCGGGCGGTGAGTCGGAACCCGAGGGTACGGGGACGCCCAACGCGACCGCCTCGACGCCGCCACGTGGCGGTCCACCGGGCTCTACACCCGGCACTGGATCCCCGTCCGCACCGCCGTCCGAAGACCCGTCCTCCGCGGAACCGTCCAGCGCGCAGGCCGGCACCCCGGGGGGGACCACGCCGTCCCGCACCCCGGCCAGACCCTCGGGTCGCCCCGACACCCCGAACCCCGGATCTCAGGGCGGCCAGCAGCCGGGCGAGGCAGGCACCGATCCGTTCTCCGAATTCCTCGAGGGCGGCACCGCAGCGACGGGGACCGGCGGTGGTCCCATGACCGGAGAGTCCTTCGGCGAATGGTCGGATCGTCTCCGGGACGTGGAGGAGAACCTTGATGATCCGCAGCTCCGGAGCCGGGTCGCCTCCGCCCGGGAAAGCGCCCGCCTCGTCCGCCTCGGCGCGCGCCGCGATCGTCAAAAGCCGGACTGGGCGCAGGTCCGTGTCAAGGTCCTCGCCCCATTGGTCGAGGTGCGCCGGCAGATCCAGGAGGAGCTGCGCCGAAGAAACCCGGGGGATTCACTGGTGCCGATCGACCGTGACCCGGTGCCCAGCCGCTACGCCGAATCGGTCCGGCGCTACTACGAGAACCTCGGGAAGGAATGATCGCCGACGCCCTCCTGCTCTCCCGGTCACCCTCGACCGCCGGGTGGATCATCGCCCTGGCAACCGGGGTCGTCCTGCTCGTCTGGGCCTACCGCCGCGCCCCGTCCCGCGGCATCGCCGCCGCCTGCATCACCCTCAAGGGAATTGCCCTCGCCGCCCTCGCCTTCTGTCTGCTCGAACCCCTCTGGTCAGGCCAACGCGCCAAACCCGGGGCCAACCTCGTGGCGATCGTGGCCGACAACAGCCAGGGACTCCGCATCCGCGACATCGCCGCCACCCAATCGAGGGGCGAACAGCTCCAGGACCTGCTGTCGGCGACGGGCGGAACCTGGCAGGCCCGTTTGGCCGACACCTTCGAGCTGCGCCGACACCAGTTCGATCGGCGGCTCCAGGAGGTCCGGGACTTCTCCGGGCTCGATCTCGCCGGTCCCGCCAGCGGGCTCGGATCCGCCCTTAGGTCGCTGCGCGAGCGTTACAAGGATCGCCCCATCGCCGGCATCCTTTTGTTCACCGATGGCAATGCGACCGACCTGCCCAACGGCCTTCCCGACCTCGCCGGGCTGCCGCCGGTCTATCCCGTGGTCCTCGGAAACTCCACGCCCCCCGATGTCGCCCTACGCCAGGTGTCCATCAGCCAGTCGGCCTTCGAGGATGCACCGGTCCGGATCCAGGCCGATGTCGTGGCGCCGGGCATGAGATCTGGAGAGATCGCGGTTCGCCTCACCGACGAGGCGGGTGCCGTGCTCGAGACCACCTCGATCGCGCCCAGGGATTCCGGGGAGGCCCAGACCGTTCCGCTGAAGGCCCGTCCGACACGGGCAGGGATCTCCTTCTACCGGCTCGAGGCGAACCCGACCGGCAACGGCGGCATCCAGGAAGCGACCCGGGCCAACAACCACAGAATCCTCGCGGCGGATCGTGGACGCGACAGCTACCGGATCCTGTATGTCGCCGGACGCCCCAACTGGGAGTTCAAGTTCCTGAACCGGGCCGTCCAGGAGGATCCGCAGATGCAGCTGGTGGGGTTGATCCGCGTCGCCAAGCGGGAACCCAAGTTCGAGTTCCTCGGACGGGCCGGGGAGTCGAGCAATCCGCTGTTCCGTGGCTTTGGCGAGCAGTCCCGCGAGGAGACCGAACGCTACGACCAGCCGGTCCTGGTGCGGCTCAATACGCGTGACGAGCTAGAGCTCCGGGCCGGGTTCCCCCGGACCGCCGAGGCGTTGTACGGGTACGACGCGGTGATCCTCGACGACATCGAGGCCACGTTCTTCGACGCCGAGCAGTCGCTGCTCCTCCAGAAATTCGTCTCCGAGCGCGGGGGCGGGTTCCTGATGCTGGGAGGCGCCGAATCGTTCCAACAGGGCGGGTACGCCCGGACCCCGATTGGGGAACTGCTGCCGGTCTACCTCGACCGTTCCCCCGAACCCCGAACCGGCACCGCGGTCCAGTTCGACCTGTCCCGCGAGGGCTGGATCCAGGCGTGGTCACGGCTCCGGGACACCGAGGGGGCCGAGCGGGACCGGATCGGCCAGATGCCTCCCTTCTCCGTGATCAATCCCGTCCGCGACGTGAAGCCCGGCGCCAGCGTCCTTGCCACGGTGGCCTCGACCAACCTTGCCGGAGGGACTCCGACTCCCCAGCCTGCCCTCGTGGCCCAGCGGTTTGGTCGGGGCCGCGCCGCGGCGCTGATGATCGGCGACCTCTGGCGCTGGGGCATGAAGGGGACCGAGGAGCGTCAGGATCTCGACAAGACCTGGCGCCAGCTCGTCCGCTGGCTGGTGAGCGACGTCCCGCACCGGGTCGACCTGACGGTCGAGCCCGCGGCCGACAGGGGTGCGGGAGCAGTCGACCTGCTGGTACGGGTCCGGGATGCACAGTTCCAACCGGTGGACACCGCGCAGGTGCAGATCGAGATCGAACCGGTGCTCGGCGACACCACGCAGGGCGCGACCACGAACGTCCTGCGTCTCGAGGCGGAGTCGGCCGGGAACGAGCCGGGACTCTACCGTCTGGGATTCGTCCCGCGGTGGAGTGGAGGTTTCCGGGCGACGGCCTACGCGACCAACTCCGCCGGCGCCCGGGAGGGCGTCGCCCAGGCTGGCTGGAGCACCGACCTTGCCGCGGAGGAGTTCCAGTCGGTGACACCGAACCGGGACCTGCTCGAACGCCTCGCCCAGGCGACCGACGGCGAAGTGATCGACTCCCGTCAGCTCGACGACTGGGCGCGTCGCCTGCCCGACCGGGCCGCACCCGTGATGGAACCTTACACCCGTCCTGCATGGCACACCCCGTGGTGGTTCGCCCTCGCACTGGCCTGTCTCCTCGGAGAATGGGGACTCCGACGATCCCATGGCCTGCCATGAAGCGTTCCTCCTCCATCGCGATCCTGTGGCTCCTGGTCCTGTCGGGCATCGCCTCCGCAGTCTCCCCGCAATCCCACGCCGCACCATCGGATCCGCCGACGCTGGTTCTTGTGGTGGGGGCTCCGGGCGAACCCCTCTACGCCACCAATTTTATCGGCCAGGCCACCCGATGGCAGGCGCTCGCTGGGAAGGCCGGGGCGAAGATCGTAACGATCGGCGGAGCCACCGAGACGATCCCTGCCGGTGAATCCGAGGATCGCACCCGGCTCGCAGAGACACTCCAGGGGATGGCCGACGGGGTGTCACCTGTTTGGCTGGTGTGGATTGGCCACGGCACGTTCGACGGCAAGGAAGCGTGGTTCAATCTTCGGGGCCCCGATGTGAGCGCAACCGAGATCGCGGGGTGGCTCAAACCGATCCAACGACCCCTGGTGGTGATCCACACCGCGTCGGCGAGCGGTCCCTTCCTCCCGGCACTGTCCGGCACCAACCGCGTCGTGATCACGGCGACCCGCAGCGGCACAGAGCAGAACGCCACCCGGTTCGGATCCGCCTTCGTGGAGGCCCTGGGCACACCGGAAGCGGACCTCGATGTCGACCAGCAGGTCTCGGTGCTCGAGGCGTTTCTGTTCGCGGCGAGGTCCGTATCCGACAGCTACCGGGGGGAGGGACGACTGCAGACCGAGCATGCGCTGCTGGACGACACAGGGGACCGCCAAGGCACCCCACCGACCTGGTACCGGGGCCTGCAACCGATCCAGAGGCCGAAGGACGGACGGGCGATCGATGGCACGCAGGCCCATCGGATCACGCTGGTCCCGAGTCCCTTCGAGGCCTCGCTGACCCCGGAGTTTCGGGCGAGTCGGGCGTCGATCGAGTCGCGGATCACTGAACTGCGGAGCCGGAAGGGCTCGACGCCTGTCGACAACTACGACAGGGAGCTCGAGTCCATGCTCCTGGAACTGGCGACCCTGTATCGGCAACTCCAGGGCACAGCACGCTGAGCCGGGGGAGGTCGAAGTGGGCCTCACGCAGAGACGCGAAAGGGGGGGGATTGGGGGAGGACGGACCAGAAACGTGGTCCCGCCTCCCAGCCTAGCCCGTGTATCCGTCTCAGGTAGACCCACGCCTCGCGATGTAGGCGCTCCGCGCCCAGTGATGCAGGGCACTCCATCACCCACCTCTGGACGGCCTCCACAACTCCGCACCTCCGCGTGAGTCCCCGCTCTTGCTGACGACCGCAACGGCTCCGCATGCTGAGCCTCCGGTGGCGGCCAAGTTCACATTCCAATGCACGAGCGATGACGGGCGACGTCCACTGCCCCACACGATCCTGTTCGGCCTGGGACTCAACGAGACGGCCCGCCACATCGTGCTTAAGTTCGTGGCGTGGGTCCTGTTCCACCGCGAGCGGCTCATGGTGGAGACGAGTGTCCAGAACGACTCCATCCCATTCGTCCCCGATCTCTGTCAGCTCGGCTATGACATGCGGCCAGCGCTGTGGGTCGAGTGCGGGGATTGCAGCGTGGCCAAGCTGCACAAGCTCGGTGCCAAGTGCCCGGAGTCCGAGATCTGGGTCGTCAAAGACTCTTTGGCCGAGGCGCAGTCCCTGATGCGTTCGATGGCCCGCGAGGAGCTCCGGACCGATCGCTACGATCTCCTGGCACTGGATCCGGAAATTGTTACCGAACTGATCGGCCTGATCCGGGAGCGGAATGAGTTCCACCTCCACCGGGCGGATCCCGAGGACAAGCGGCTCCAATTCGAGTTCAACGGGCTCTGGTTCGACACCACGTACGAGACGTTGCGCTTCTGAACTTCGAACCGAGGTTCGGCGGGTGGTGAAAGTCCACCTTGAACCCACCGTCGTAGCGAAGGGTGACTCCCCGACAGATTTGGTGGAGTCCGACGCGATCCCTCGGGCTCATCCTCTCCACGTTCCGACATTCCCATGAACGACACTGAGACCGCATTCCAACGCCACGGCCATGTCCCTTCCTCGCACCCCGAGGCCCGGGCGTGGCTCATGGAGATGGCCGACCTCACCCAGCCGGACCGAATCTTCTGGTGCGATGGATCCGAGGCCGAAAAGGAGGCCCTCTACGCGGAGGCGGTCCGACAGGGGGTCCTGATCCGGCTCAACCAGGAGAAACTCCCCGGCTGCTACTACCATCGGTCGCACCCGAGCGATGTCGCCCGGGTCGAACAGTGCACCTACATCTGCTCGGAGACCGAGGTCGAGGCCGGTCCCACCAACAACTGGGCCGAGCCGAAGGCCATGCGGTCCCGGCTCCTCGGGATGGCCAAGGACTCCATGAAGGGCCGCACGATGTACGTCGTGCCCTACCTCATGGGGCCCCACGGATCCCCGCTCGCCAAGGTCGGGATCGAGCTGACCGACTCCGTCTATGTGGTGCTCAACATGCGGATCATGGCCCGGATGGGACAGATCGCCTGGAACCACCTCGGAATGGGCACCGAATTCAACCGGGGTCTCCACTGCCTGCTGGACCTCGACCCGGCCCGGCGCCTCATCTGCCATTTCCCGGAGCGCAATGAGATCATCTCGGTCGGCTCCGGCTACGGCGGAAACGCCCTGCTCGGAAAGAAGTGCCTCGCACTCCGCATCGCCTCGGCCCTCGGCCGGAAGGAGGGCTGGATGGCGGAACACATGCTCATCATGGGCGTGGAATCCCCGACCGGGGAGAAGTCCTTCGTGGCCGCCGCGTTTCCCAGCCAGTGCGGCAAGACGAACTTCGCCATGCTCGTCCCGCCCGAGGAGTTCAAGGGGTGGAAGGTCTGGACGGTCGGCGACGACATTGCCTGGATGAAGCCCGGTCCCGACGGCCGCCTCTGGGCCATCAACCCGGAGGCCGGCTTCTTCGGCGTCGCCCCCGGGACGAATGCGAAGACCAATCCGAACGCGATGCGGACCATCCAGCGGGACACGATCTACACCAACGTGGCCCTCAAGCCCGATGGAACGGTCTGGTGGGAGGGGCATGACGACCCGCCGCCCGCCGAGTGCCTCGACTGGCAGGGACGTCCCTGGACCCCGGACTCCAAGGAGAAGGCCGCGCACCCAAACTCCCGATTCACCGCACCGATGGTGAACTGTCCCAACCTGGCCCCCGAGGCCCACGACCCCGCCGGGGTGCCGATCGATGCCATCATCTTCGGGGGCCGACGCCCGAACACGGTCCCCCTCGTCTTCCAGGCCTTCAACTGGAGCCACGGCGTCTTCCTCGGCGCCACCATGGGCAGCGAGACCACGGCCGCTGCGAGCGGCGCGGTCGGACAGGTCCGACGCGACCCCATGGCGATGCTCCCCTTCTGCGGCTACAACATGGGGCGCTACTTCCGCCACTGGCTCGACATGCGGAAGTCCATCAAGTATCCGCCCCGCATCTTCCATGTGAACTGGTTCCGCAAGGACGGCGATGGACGGTTCCTGTGGCCCGGCTATGGCCAGAACATGCGGGTCCTGCAATGGGTCGTCGGACGCTGTCGGGGTCGGGCTGGAGCCCATGAGACGCCTCTGGGCTGGGTTCCCCGTTTCGAGGATTTCAACACCGAGGGGCTGGCCGGATTCACCCGGGAGACCTTCGAGAAGCTGCAGGCCATGAATGCCGACGAGTGGAAGCGGGAGATCCTGCAGCAGGACGAGCTGTTCATGAACCTGTACCAGTTCCTGCCCAAGGACCTGATCTTCCAGCGTGAACTGCTCGTGGCCCGTCTCTGAGGGGGGATTCGGCCCACCACCCCGGCCCGAACCTGCTCTGCCTCTATCCTCGCTCTCTTCGTCCGTATTGAAGGAGCGGAGCTCCTCGTCGAGTCTCCGGGTCATGCGAACGCTGCCCCGAGTGACGATTCTCACCGTTCTGATCGGGGCCTTGGTCCAAGGTTCTTGGGCCCAGACCTCGGATCAGAACTGGGCTGCCTTCCGGGCGGCGGCGGATCTGACACGACAGTCCTTCCATTGGGACTCCCTGGGCGGCGATCCAGCCTCTCCCCAGACGGCCACCACTGCGCGCACTCCCCTCGATTCTGCCCCCGGTCTCACCACCCTGGGTTGGGAGTCCACCCGACCTGATCTGTACCAGGTCCGGACCATCGACTCCGTGAACTACCAGTGCGTCCGGGTCGCCACCCTCACGAAACCCCACAACCTCTGGGACCAGCCCTCCGGAACCACGGCCACCCTCACCTATCAGGTCAATGACACACCCCACCTGATCCAGACCTGGGTCACCGCCGGGAACGATCTGAAGTCCTACCTGCAGCAATACTACTTCCCGTCGGGCGAGATCCCCGGATCGGACTCCGTGGCGCTCCGCCTGCAGCAGGCCCTCGGCATGCCCCCGGTCGATGCCTCCAGCCATGGGATCGCCTATTTCTGGGTTCCCATCCAGCAGGTGGCACGACCGGCCTATTCCGGGGATCCAACGACACCCATGCCGGGGCTGTCCGCCTACCCGGATGGCAGTTACCGGGCCACCTCAACCGGGGCTCCACTTGGCTTCAACTACGTCAAGCCGGTCGACGACACGGCGACCCTTCCCTCCCTGCAGGACTACATCGCGTGGAACCAGGCGACGACGACCTATCCGTGGACGGCGATGGGCTACACCTTCAACTGGAATGCCCTCCAGGATGGCTCACCGCTCGTCGGGAACGATGCCCTGCGGGTGTCCAGTCCCATCGGGGTCACGGAATTCATCGTGAGCGGCGGGGCCACGGTGGTCCTGGACTCGTGGGTCCCCTACTCCCAGTTCGGTTCGTGGGTCGTCCCGGAGCCCGGCTCCTGGCTTCTGGCGATGGCCGGGGGGATCCTACTGGGGGTCTGCTGGATCAGTGCATCTCCACGGCACAGGTCCCGAGCCCGCCCCGGTAGTAGTTGAACTGGACGTTCGGGTGCCCCCCCAGCAGGGACATCGGGACGGCGCTGTCCTGGATCCGCTGGGAGATCATGAGCGCTGTCAGACGCTGTCCCAGCGGGTTGTCATGCGTTCCGGCATGCCAGATCGAGACCTTGTCGGCCTTCCACGTCTCGACAGGGCCGACCGTGATGGCCTGGGTCGGCACCATCGTGATGGTCCCGCCGCCGCTGGTGCGGGCGTTCTGGGCCAGGGTCAGCGGATGAAGGTCCACCACACGGGTAGCCAGCTTCCGGTACTCCGCAGGCGGCGGGGGCTCGTGCTTCCAGCGGCCGCGACGCGGCAGCGGATCATTGAAGGCCCAATGCTTGATGTCCCCCTGCCCCCCTTGCATGACCGCGCAGCGCACCCCGGCGGACCAGGACTCGCGATAGGGCCGGGTGTCCCCCTTTGGAAAATGCAGGTTCGACTCCGGCATCCGGAGCCGACGCTCGATGCGGTTGAAGCACAGCTCCCGGTCGGCCCGCTCGAAGCTCAGCGGATGCGTGACCGGCACCTCGCGTCCCGTCGCGGTATCGAACCACTCGTCCATGCCCCAGAAATGGGCCGAGCCCAGGGAGAGTCCGAGGGAATTCACGAGCCTCGCCACCAGGGGAAGCTGCTCGGTCGGGCCGATCGGACCACAGACCCCGACCGGGTTGTCGGGCGTGCTCTCGCGCCAGGCCGTGATGTATTCGAGCGCCTCGGCGAGATAGAAGTCCTCGAGGGTGTCATACAGGACGACCTTGAACCCGGGCCTCGACAACCGGGCCAGCTTCTCCGGCGTCAGCCGGGCGGCGTCGGCAATGAGCGAGGCGTCGAGCGTGGTGTAGTCCCACCAATCGGGGGCGATGGCGCTGAGAGGGCGTGTCATGGGCGCGGGGAGCGGAGTTCTAGGAGAAGAGAGCGTCGGAGAGCGGATCGGTGTCGTGGGCGCTGAAGCCGAGGTGCAGATGGCGTCTCCAGCCCTCGGCATGCTCGAAGCGGCCGGAGAGCCGCCCCACCCGGAGGGACATCTCGTCCATCGCCGCCAGGTAGCTGTCCATGCCCTGGGTCGCATCCAGCCAGTCCTTCTGGCTGCGGTGACACCCCAGGGCCGACCGCTTCCGCGTGTGCACCTCGGTGGTGTCGACGCAGAGTTCGGGAGCGATGGGTTCCCGGAGCGGTCCGACCAATCCATGGGGCATCGCGTGGTAGATCGTCACGTCGTGCTCCACATGGGGATGTCCCGGTTCGGTCCAGAAGTTCGGCATGCCCTTCGCAAAGGTCGCCGTGACGGCCAGCCGACAGGTCGTGCTGTGGTCCTCCATGTAGTCCACCGGGGAATGGGTCAGCACGATCCGGGGTCGGACCTCCCGGACAACGGCGGCCGTCTTCCGGAGGTTCGGGACCGTGTAGAGGATCTCGAGGTCGTCGCAGAATGGCGGATGCCAGGCGGCGCCAAGCACCTTCGCCGCCTCGCGGGCCTCGGCTTCGCGGACCCGACGGGTCTCGGCGGCCGACAGTGTCATGCTGCCGAGGTTGCCCGACGACAGGTTCAGATAGTGCAGGTCCCACCCCACCTGCCCCAGCCGCAGCAGGGTTCCAGCAAAGAAGAACTCGATGTCATCGGGATGGGCAGCGATGGCGAGGGCCGAGGGCATGGATTCGGGGCGGGCGGTTCGGGATTGGGTTCCGGTCGTGGCATCCCATGACCGGAACCCTTCTCCAGGTTGGGCTCAGGCGAGCTTCACGGCCTTGCCGGTGGCGGCGGACTTGTCGGCCGCGAACAGCACCTCGTGGGTCCTGAGGGCGTCCTTGAAGCTCGTCAGTGGCATCTCGCGTCCGCCGGCGAGGGCGTCGAAGAACGCCGTGAACTGGGTCTGGTACGGATGGTCGCTCACGTCGCCCGAGTCCAGCATCTTCATGGAGAGCTCGCTCCACTTGTGCTTGTTGGTGTGCAGCCGGTTCGAGTGGAACTTCTGGTCGAGCAGGCTGCCCTCGCTGCCAACCAGGTGGGTGTGGAAGTAGTAGGGCTGGAGGCAGTCGACGATGGCGGCGCACTTGCCGATCTTGCCGCTCTTGAACTTGAGGATCGTCACGCTGCTCGTGGTGTACTCGTAGGGCTTGAAGATCGGGCTCTTCGACTTGGTGTCGTAGCTGGTGACCTCCGCGACGTCGTTGCCCATGCAGAGCAGCAGGGCGTCAAGCGCGTGGCAGCCGGCCGTGAGCAGGGAGCTCCCACCGGCGTCCTTGCGGACATTCCAGCGGAACTGGCCATACCAGGGCCCGATCCCGTGGTAGTAGTCGATCTCCCCGTAGTGGAGATCCCCGAGGAGTCCCTCGTCGATGACGGCCTTGGTCACGAGGAACTGGCTCGACCAGCGGCATTCAAAGCAGACACAGGACGTCACCTTTGCGTCGCGGATGGCCTTGTCCATGGCGAGGCAGTCCTTCCAGGACATGGCGAGGGGCTTTTCGACAATGATGTGCTTGCCGGCACGGGCGGCGGCGATGACGTGCTTGGCGTGGTCCTGCGGATAGCTGCAGACGCTGACGGCATCGATCGAGGGATCCGCGAGCATCGCGGCGAGATCGTTGTAGGCCTTGACCGGATGTCCGTACTGGGCCGAGAGGGCGGCCTCGTCGAGGGGCCGGGAGGAATAGATGGCGGTGACCCGGGCCTTGCCGGTGGCGTTGATGGCGGGAATGTGCGCGGTGGCAACCCAGCCATGTCCGATGACGCCGACGTTGTAGGTTTTCATGAGGTGGAACGAATCGGCTGGAAGGGTGTGCCGGGAAGGACTCGAAGGCCATCCGTTTCATCGTGGAGGCACACCTCGGCCCGCGCCCGAGCGGGCTGGTCCAGAGTCCTGATTTTCCGTTTCCCGAGAGCCGGACCGGACACCAGACTTGGCCCGTGAACTGGGTGAGCGTCTCAAATGTACTGAATCCCGCCATGGCGCTCCTGATCCGATCGCGCCTCGAGGCCGCGGGCTTCCTGGTCTCCATCCGCGGACTGGATGCCGCCCTCGCCACGGAGGGCTACTCGCTCGCGACAGGTGGCGTCCGGATCGAGGTTCCCCAGGATCAGGCCGAGGAGGCCAAGGCGTTCCTGGCGGCGGAGCCGTCCGACATGGACACCGAGGGACCCGAATGAGCCGCAGGATTTCCTGGAGCCGTCTGGAGCGGTCCCTCGATCCGGGTGAGCTGGAC
>SXGR01297709.1_pt1 | contig 17710 bp, 24 predicted proteins | sample 3174711 | NCBI WGS metagenome assembly SXGR01 (sample SAMN11356860, study PRJNA531348) | freshwater metagenome | isolation source: freshwater sample F1-60 | place: China: Fuxian Lake, Yuxi | collected 2017-12-25
CTGAATCCGGAACGCTACCTGCATTTTGTGCAGTAGCAAATTCACCCTCACGCACAACAGAACCAGGGTCAAGAACCTTCATAAACCCATAGACGAGTGCAATGTCACCCGCTGGTGAAGAATTCTTTGCAGCAGTCTCAATTTTTTGGTATGCCTGACTTAATTCAACAAACGGCTTAACTTGAGTCGTAAACTCTTTACGCAGGTCACCCTCATTGGAAAATGCCTTACCAGCAGCGCCAGTACCAGGTATCAAAGGAGTAAGCCCAGGCACATTGCCAACGCCAAGCGCAGCGGCTGGTGTTGCGGCTGCTTGCGTTCTGCGTGGTGTATATCCAGCAGGAGCGCCAGCAACTTGCGGCTGCACTGTTGGCTGCGCTGATGGTGCGCGTGGCGCTCCACCACCACCACCAACTTGATAGTAACCACCGTCAGCGCTACCAATCACACTTGGTGCAAGTGTTTTGGAGATACGCTCAACTTCTTTGTTTGTAGTCTTGTCACGAACGCTGATGTAACCACCAGCATCTTGGTAGTTGTATTCAGGATTGCGTTGGACATCAAGCAACTTCATGCCGCCTGACTTGTTCATTACAAAAGAAATAGGAGTGCCAGCCGCACTCAGACCATATTGTGGAGTTGTGCTGTACTCTTCTCTAGGTTTAATTTGTAACGCTAAGTCTTGGTATGCTTTTGCTTTTATTGGGTCCTTAACGATCTTTGCTATATCCATATATTTTTGGTATTGCAATTCATCTTCAGACATTGGCGCCACAGCAGCACCAGCAGCAGGAATCTGACCTATCATGTTGGCACGAGCCTGAGTTGGACCTGCTGGCATATTTGGAAGTAAGAGTGCCTGTTCAGGCGTAAGTGCAACACCAGCAGTTGGCATACTTGATCCGGTTCTTGCTTGAATCTTTGCGATTTGGTCTTCTATCTCCTTCGCGCGTTTTAGCTCATCCAACTTCTGCTTTGTCATGATGTTGGCGATAGCACCCTGCTGCGCTTGCTGGTAACCAGTCTGCCCAGCACCATAAGCCTCACCCAAAGCCTGGCCAATGCCGACTGGGACTGCGCTTGGACCCGATGATTTGAGCAGGGACGCGGCCAGCGCCATGATGCCCTGCTGGTTCATGCGTGAGCGCTGTTCAGGCGTCAGGTACTCCTCAAGCCCCATGTCTCCACTGCCAAACATATTGGAGCCAAGAAGACCACCAAAATCAAAAGTTGCCATGATTCACCTCAAGCGAAAAGACCAAGAAGACCGCCGATGCCAGCACCAACGGGTCCAAACATTTGGCCGCCAGCCAATGCACCGCCCAAGGCTCCTGACGCCACATTCTTGGAGTAGGGGGTGGTGGTAGACATACCAAGGTTCGGCACATTGATTCCAAGACCACCAGTGGAGACTGCCAACTTTTCTAAACCAATGTTCCGCAATGCGTCCATCTGCTGCTGCTGCAAAGCCTGACGCGCACCGCCCAAGGCCATCACGTTCTGACCGCCTTGGATGTTCTGACCCCTAGCGTACTGCGCCAAATTAGCTGCCTGTCCGTAACCCTGCTGGCGCATATTCGCTGACAGGTCAGCGGCTTGCTTAAGTGCTGCTGCGTTAGTGAGGGCAGCCTGTACGCCTTGGCGCGAACCGCCAAACGCCCTTGCGCCTGTCGCTGCCTGACGATCTCTGAGATCTGCCATCTGACGGCTCGTCTCAACGTCAGCAAGGCTGCGGTTGATGACGTCCTCTTGGTACGGGTTCATGAAGGCGTTGATGTCCTGCCCACTGAACGGGGTCAGGGACTGGTTAACGACTTGCTGCTCGCCTGCCATGTACATCGGGTTGAAGTCAGCAAACTCACGCACTGGGAGTGCGCCTGCGACTGACTTAGCCTGACCCAAGTTTTCAAGGTACGCAGCCTTCAATTGCGGGTCGATAGCTTGTGTTTGTGTTGTAGAACCGCCTTTTGACATATTCGTATCTCCTATGCTTCGAGCAAACCGCGAAGTTTGCCCTTTGAAATTTTTCCTGCATTGATGGCATTCATCAACTCGATGCCGTACTTGTTGACCGCGCTTTTCTTGATGACATACTCACCATCATCTAAGCCGCCAAACCCATCGTCAGGGCCAATTGGGTTTGGACCGTGCAAACGATTCTTTGTGACCTTGCCGCCTTTATTGAACATACTTCCATCAATTCCTCCATCTGGTGTCATGCCATAGCCGCCGCCAACTGAATCATTACCGACACCGACGCCGAATGACTGTTGCCCTTGAGCTGTTGCTGGATCAACACTCATTGGGTTCGCGGCAATACCTGCGCCTGTTGCAGAAGTTACCCCATAACCACCGTTGCTAACTGGGCTTCCATACCCGCCGCCGCCGTAATTGGGGTCTGCTGCAACCAATTCAGCAAGCCGTGCTTGGTTTGCTTTTGCTTCGTTAACGGTAGCGGAAGGCAGCATTGCTTGAGCAGCCATGTTCGCTAGAAAACCACCCGGCAAGAAACCGCCAAGTGCGTTACCGTAGGCATCGAGAGCCAATGCTAGGTTAGCGCCAAAAGTTGATGGTCCTCTGCCAGCCATTGGACTTTCGCTTACGAATCCGTCGTTAAAGTCTCTATCACCACCGCCAAGATTGGCGTTGGCCAACTGCTTCTGGCGTAGCAGCAACTCATCGTAGTAACTTGATGGTGCAGCCGACACTGCTGTCGGCATTACGTTGTAGCCACCCGTATAAGATGATGGTTTCATGGCCTGCTTGAGGCGCATTAACTCCATAATCTGAGAATACTTATCGCTGCCCGATATGGGACTTTGTTGACCGCCGCCTAAACTCATGATAATTCCTTGCTCAAAATGAACCACCTCGGTTCGTAACCCTCGTCCCTTAAGAACGTCTTTTGCCAACCCTGACGGCCAGCAAGAGATACTCGACTGCAACCCACCAGCTTTCCCCAAGCCTCGATGTGTGGTCGCATCTGCTTGAGTTCATCTAGGTCGCCGCCAGCAAGGAAGAAGTGCAAGTCCTTGAGTTGCGGGTAGACAATGATCTCAGTAATCACTGCGGATTGAGTGCCAGGCCAGAATTGAAACCTGTTGCTTGCCACGCCTTCCGCAATATCCTCAATTGTGTGTGTCCCTCCTGAGTATTCTAAAGCCGCTTCGATGTGTTTGCGCAGCGCCCCAAAATCCTCCATCAGCGTTTACCTGCCGCTGCCGTCTCCAACCGCATAACGCCCACACGCCAATCCTCCAAAACATTACCTGTAACTTTCATCTTGACGGACCTACCGGAAAACCTCGCATTTGTTGGGGCGTTAGCGGAGTATGGCCCATAAGTGCTTTCTGCTGACGTTGGGTACATCCTTGCAGTAAACGATATGGCCACCTCGCCCAGCGTCTGCTCGTCAGGAATGACAGACTTAACGTGCATGATGTTGTCGCCATTGCCAATCTCAATCGGCCCTGATGTCGCGTAAGGGTTGACAGAGTCGTAAGTAAACCCTGTCTCATGATCGTAGATGTAGGAGTCGGCGCCAACCATCAGCGGGTTGCTAAAGACGCCCCTGTCAGTGCCAGCCGTGCGGGACATGGTTCCAATTGCCCAGTGACCCTCACGGTAGTTGTAGGTCACGTAGGAATCGTTCTCGTTTGATGCACTTGATGGGTAGAACCAAATGATCTCGCCAAACGAAGAGTTGTGTACGGCGTAGACCTTTGAGGCTTGGTTGAGATTGATGCTGCTGAAGATGTAGTCGGACACGTCGCAGTTTATGGGCTTGACAAAACCATCGTACTGCCAAAATCCTGATTTCGACATCCACATCGCCGCCGTGTCAATCGCCGCAATGGACTGCGCAGATATAACTCCGCACCCTGAGCCAGCCTTCTCAAATGAGTAAACGTAGGGCAGTCCAATGTAGTTTGCGATATGCACGTCCACATCTGTAAACAACAGGTTCACACCGCGCACACGTTTACCAGCCTTCAGCGAACCAACTGTGGCCAACTCGAAGTCACCGGCTTGATTAGTTGATGCGGCAGTCCATTGTGTGTTGTCCTCTTGGTCACACCATGCAACCTTACGGGCATTGCCTCCAGCGCCGAGCGCGAACATGATGCGCTCTGATGTGACGAGGACTGCTGCGCAGCTCGTTGGGGCGTTTGTGATTACAGCCGCAACTGTGGGGGTTGCAAATCCCAACTGCCACTCGTAGATTTTCCCGTCAGTATCCGAGCAGGCAACCAAATACTCGCCCCATGTGTCAAGGCTCCACGTCGTTGCAGGCAGTATTGAGCCGACGTCAGGACGTGCGGTTCCGTAAGTAAAGTTTCCGTAGGTGTTGTACCCGTAGCCTGTCGCGCTCACAGCACTCGCCCGACCCGTTGTGAACCCTACTGGCGTGATGTCTTTGATGACGCTGTTTTGGCTCATCGCGTAGAGCTTGGTATGCGTACCAGCCGCCAGGTATCGGCTCCCGTCGTTCACCCTCCACGCCAGCAGTCCGCGACACATACCATTGAGTTGAGTCGCAGACCGGCTGCTCCAGCCGCCAATGGGTCGGAGGGTGTTCTCAAACCAGCGCACTAGGTTTGAGTCGTACCAGCGTCCCGCAGCCTGGTACTCAGTACCATTACGGTAGACGCCTGGGGGTATTTTGAGTGGTATGAGTGCCATGACGAGATTATGCTGTTTCTGTGGACAAATTGGAGACGAACGACATGGTGGCAATCACCGAAGGGGCTGCCGGTCTAGTCGGGGAGGTTCCAGCCGCAAAGGTTTCAATGGTCACCGCAACGTCGCTTGTCCTCCAAACGATCTGCATATAGTCATTTGCGGCTAGGTTTTGAAAGAAATTAAGGGCAACGATTCCATGAGATGGGTCGCCTGAAGACTTTCTTGCTGGCATACCAAACCTGCTGTTTGATTTGGCAATGTCTGTCCCATTCTTCCTAAACCAAAGGTCAACATCTTGAGAACTGTTCGTTGTATTCTTTAATTGGATGCTGAACTGAAGGTTGTACAGTCCTGGCTGGGCCACGTTAAGTCTTGACGAGTTAGACAATGTCACCCCGTTGCTGAAGTCTGTAGCGTCAAACGTCACGGGGTAGGCGGTGGTGGTGTTTGCCGCCGTCTGATTTGTACCGTCCTGAAACGCTCCATACGGATGGTTAATGTACTTCCCTCCCCTTGGTCCGAACAGCGCAGCAATGATGCTTGTGACGCGTTGAAAGTAACTTCCTAAGTTGGACAGGGTTTGGCTGAAGTATCTTTGCTCGTAATCAGGGCCAGGCGTACCCGTGTTGGGTACTGCCGGAGTTGTGATCTGACCGCTATAGTTTGTGGCCATTATGCTAATGCGGATGCTGCGGACTGGACTTCAGACACCCTACGGCTCCACCCCTTGCCAAAAATAGCGAAGGTGGGTAATCCCTCAAGGAACTGTAGACGCCGGTCGTTGTACTTGGCGATAAGGTCTTGCGTGTCCATAGCCTCTACAGCGGCCAAAGTGCCTTTGCCGATAGAACCATCAGCCGTAACGCCTACGATCTCTTGCAGCCACTTTGCAGCCCGTCCTGGGCCACTGTTGATGGCGGCGTCAAAGACGGCATAGTCAACCCCTGATGGGAGGTCATCACCGGCCACCTTGTCCCAGTACTTGCGTTTGTATAACGGGGCAACCAACTCGGGAGTCAAATCTCTCATGTCGGATTCTGATACTGGGTGACCAACATACTCTTCCCAAGTGTTCTTAGTGCAGCCAAGGTTTGTCATCCCGCCAGGGTCTTTGGGATGGTTAACAAATCCTCCTTCTGACTTGAGTACATGGGCTAACGCTGAATGGAAGTTTTCTTTCATTTCTTAGCCCTCATTTCCATAATCTTCTCAAGGGTGCGACCGCCAAAATAGGCAGACATAACCAACATTCCCCACTGCCCAAGCAGTTCAACATAGGATGCCTGTGCGTTGTAACCAAAGGCGCTCATCATTGCAAACACAAAATAGCCCACAAAGATAGCAACCAAGGCCATAGGGCGAATGTTCTTAGACAGCCAAGAATCGGATGACATATCCGCATCCCAGCGATCAGATACTCCAGTTTGCTCGGCTTTGAACATTTCAGTCTCGTTTGCCATCTTCGCCAGCTCGCCGTTCTGGGCGAGTGTGGCAAGTTCCAATTGAGCCTTGGCCTTGGCTTCGGGGTCTGGGATGAGCTTATCGATTAACTTACCACCAACTGCCAATAGTCCTGTAATGTCAAACATCATTTTCCTTTCAGTTCAATAACTCCCAAAGCCACCAAGGTGAATATGGCTGCTGCAACAAGTATTACCAACCCCATTGTGACCGCTTCGTCTATTTCCTGCTTGCGGTTTTTAGCCGCCTTCGCATCCAATATCTCTTGCGTCTTGCGCTTCTGCACTATGCTGTTGCGCTCCTGCACAATCTGCTGCCAAAGTGCCGATTGACCTTGGTTGATAAAGTGCCACTTGAGTTCTTCCTCGGCCTTGTTCAACTCATGCAATTGCATGACGGTACTCATGGCCTGACTGGTATCTGAACTGTACTTCTTCTTTGGGTCTTTGACCGCTTCCTTGGCTACCTTATCCTTCGCATCAAAGAACTTCATCACGTCATTCGTGATGCCTTGGACATCCTTGCCCATCTTGATGGCAGCTTGGATTCCTTTGATAGCACCTTGTGCTATGGCAAACGCGCTAATTGGGTCCAGCATTCTTAGTCTCCACAACCCAACGGCACACCCTCCCGTCTTTGTCTAAAAACTCGTTAGCCCCGTATTTTTCCTGTGGCAGCACGACACGGCACACCAACACAATTTTTGTCTCGGTGTTGGGCCAAGGTATTTGAGCAGAAGCAATTGCATCGATCACTTGTCCACTTTCGTGTCGAGTTTGTCAAAAATCTTGCCAAGCATTTCTTTAACTTCTCGAATGTCATTTCGGTAATCGTCTTTGCTTAGATACTGCATTGGCATATTCCGAACATCGGTATCAAGGCGCTCGATGGCCTTGCTGATGCCGTTTAATGTCCACCCACCGAGAAACGCTGCTAGTCCAAGGGCCGCATTGAAAAATACTTGGTAGTCCATGTCACGCTTTGGGGTACTTGGCTGCACGCTTCTGGGCGTAGGTCAATGTTGGCGCGTTGGCTGCTTTAATCGCCTCGGCAATGTCGGCAACAAGTTCAGCACGTTCGGATTGATTCATGTTTAGTTGCTTTCAATCCAAGATATTGTTGATTCATCCCAATCATAAAGCCCATCAGTGGGTCTTTGAACTGGCGCATCCCAAAGACAAGTGTCTTCGTTCAATGCCCAGCTTGGGAATGGTTGTGGTGGAATAAACGCATCACGGCCTAAATCGTAGGTGTAACCAATTCCAGCGTAGTTTTTGCGGATGTTGCCGTTATACGAGGTGCGGACACAAATTTGATTGCGGATTTGGCCATAAAACAGTTCCCAATCTTGGGACATATCAGTCTCATCTTTGCCAACAATCACTTCTGTAACGATGTCGTTGTCATCTAAGAATGCGTAGTGTGCCATTAGAAAGTCACCGATCCTGTTCCTGCGGTAAAGGAGTACACCTTGTAACCGCCAACCGTTGTTTTGGAGTATGTCAGGCCACCACCGATAGTTGCAATGTCAGCAAAGGTGTCAGCGTAGCGAATAATCACAATACCAGAACCGCCGTTTGCACCTGCATTTACTGAACCCGAACCCGATGCGCCACCAGCACCACCACCTGTATTTGCTGTGCCAGCAGTTCCATTCCCTGTACCAGCAGAAGAAGAAACAGAACCGTCCCCACCGCCGCCTTTATTTGCAGTTGTGGCAGTGCCGCCACCAAGACCAGCCGTTGTAGTGCCACCTAAATAAGCAGCACCGCCGCCACCGCCTCCAGCGTAATAAATAGATGCGCCCGAGATGGATGATGCAGTAGCAATACCACCATCTCCACCACCAAGCGCACGGCCTGTTTGTCCTACTCCGGCAGAACCGCCGCCACCGCCGCCAGAATAAGGAGTAGTTGCGCCGTAATCAGCACCGCCTGCATTACCTTGACCTGATGTGCCTGCGCCGCCTGTATATGGTCCACCACCACCAGAACCACCACCAGAACCACCTGCAAGACCACTTCCTATACTATAGCTAGTCGCACCACCACCACCCGTAGAAGTAATTGATGAAAACACAGAATTAGAACCACTACCACCCGTGCCACCAGTAACACCTGTGCCACCAGCACCAATTGTGACTGTGTAAGAATTACCGCCAACAACGGCTAATCCAGTATTTGTTCTATATCCACCAGCACCACCGCCACCGCCATCTGCGCCGCCAGAACCACCGCCACCCGCAACAACTAGGTATTCAACGGCAGATGGTGCAACAAGTGCGCCACCAGCAAGCAGGAAGTTTTTAGCGGCAAACATTATGGTGTGTACCCTTGGGCAATTGAGCCGTACCAGTTCGTACCATCGGCGATAAAGGTCAGAATATCCATCTTGCCAGCGGTTGCTGTGATTGTTGGTGCGCCAGCCGTACCCCATTTAACTGAGGTGAATGTTGCTGTGCCGTTACCTGTGGACGCTGCCTGTTTAAGCAGCAACACAAAAGACTTACCTGCCACATTTGCAGGCATCGTGAATGTGCAAGCTGTGGAGGCTGTCAGGGTCGCGGTCTGCACCGTACCATTGGTCAATGCCAAAGTAGATGAACTGGTCACTGTGCCAATGGCGACAACACCCTCGGTGTAGTTGTTTACTGTGGGATTGGTCAGGGTTTTGTTGGTAAGGGTCTCTGTGCCTGTGTAGGTGGAGATTGAGGCTGCTGCGAGTGTCGCAGCGCCTGTACCGCCCTTTGCGACTTTTAGAACTGGACCGGCATCAAACAGCGCATCAATGGAGTCCAAGTCGGTATTGATTTTGGTTCCCCAGGTGTCGGTGCTTGCACCAACTTCAGGTTTTGTAAGTAACAGGTTTGTCGTTGTGGTATCAGCCATTTTTCACCTCATGCGGCAATTTGCCAGGATTCACTATTATCGGCAACTGGAGTCCAAGTCTCGCTCGAATCACCAACAGCCGTCCAAGTCTCACTAGATGTAGATACTGGGTCCCAAGTCTCCGACGTGTCGTCGATCTGAGTCCATGTCTCTGCGGTATCCGTTTCGTTGATCCATTTTAGGCGAGCATTGACCGTTATGGATAAGTACCCTGCGAATGCAATTGTTCCAAACTGCACCCTGGCGGCATCAATCTCGACGGTGCTAGTCCCGACAACGTCAAAACCAGTGCTGCCGATGATGTTAGTCCCGACCAGCATCGATGACACGCTGGCCACGTCAAACGCACCGATGGCGTAGCGCGTGGCTGCGACAGACACGGTAGAGGTGTCTGAGACGCTGATTACGCCCACCGCGTACCGAATGGCTGCCACGGACACAGTCGAGGTGTCGGAGACGCTAAATGCCCCTATTGCGTACCTTGTAGCGCCAATAGATACGGTGCTGGTGCTTGAGATGTCCGCGGCAGCAGCCAGGATCGCATTGGCAGATACTGCCAGCGCGCTGGTGTCAACAATTGCAAAGTCTGCAAATGCGTACCGCGTGGCCGCAACTGTTAGGGTGCTTGTTGCGCTTATGCTGATTTGCGCGCTGCGTTGCGCGATAGCGCCTATTGATACGCTTGATGTTGCAGATATTGCGACGGAAGGCTCGAACGTACCCCTGGAGTAGTTCCCCTTCCCGTAGGAGCCGTAGCCGTACCCTACTCTTGGATCAGAGTATTGACCTGCGCCAAAATTACCCGATCCATAGGACGCCATAACCCTATGCCAGGGTAATGCTCAACGAAGATGCAGGGATGCGCAGGACGTCGCCGTCATTGATGGTTCGGCTGGTTGTCAATGGCGCCCATGCAAGCAAGTTGCCCGAAGTTGACGCGTCAAAGATTCCAGCCCAGCCGATTGATCCCCAGTTGCCGCCGGAGGCAGCCGCAAACTCAATGGCCGCCGCGTTGGTAAATGTTGTGGCTGTGCCTGATCCTGAGATCGTTCCGGTCACAACACGCGCATAGGCGTTGCCTGATACCTCAGTGCCGCCGCCGGTATCCGATGGCGCTGCTGTAAACAACCCGACGTACCACGCCGATGGGCGTGTTGCGCTGCTAGTTGTAAAAAGCCAAGTGAGAACCAGGTTCTCGGTGTAGTCGCTAAAAGATGACATAGTCTTTTTATCCTAAAGTTCTTGCTCGTGCTGTTAAAGAACCGCCTGATGTTGTGCTTCGATCATCTGCGAGTTGCAGTTGCTCTATTCCAGCAAGGTACAAGGCAGACCATACCGAGATTCTCGCATCATCCTGTAGGTATGGCGCAGCCTGTAAAAGTGCGCCGTACAGGTAGATGTCAGGGGATGAGGTCAGCAACCAGTTTGATGCGACTGAACTTGACAATTTAGACAACTTTGCGTAGTAGGTCAGTTCGCCGTTGTATGTTGTGTCGGGGGTCGGGACAACGCGAATCTGACTCCCGACGATGCTGAAGTAGGTTGGCTTTCCTGCCGCGTTTGTGCGTGACGCCAACACATCAAGTGAGTCCATCGTCTCAAACTGCATCGGGGTCACTGGGTTGGTGTTCAACTTAAAAGACCTTGTCTCCAAGAAGTCGGCAGGGACTGCACTGTACTCAGTATCAATTGACGCATCGGCACGGACAATCATCTGTCGCGTGCGCAGGTTGCGTTCAATCTGAGCCTCTGCAAGAGAGATGAAGTCAGGGATTGCAGCCGTCAGGTCGGCACGGACAAGCCAGTCCGCTACTGATGCCTTGAGTTCGGTGTATGTCGTGAGAGCCATTAGGTAGCCTTTTCCTTTTCCTCAAGGTCGCGCATGACCCATGTGTGATCGTGCTTGAATTCAAACGTCCCGATGTGGCCAATTTCTTTGGACACGTCGTGGTCAATCCATATCTTAAACCCTGCGGCCTGTGCCTTACGGCAGAAGAAAATATCCTCACCGATGTAGCCACGTTTGTCGGTGCGCCAAGGAGTCTCAAACCAAGGCTCTGTCAACGCCTCAAAGACGTTGCGCTTGATGAGCATCACGCCCATGCCGATGCTGCCAACTTCCTCAACGCCTGTAGATTCGGGCATTGTGTAGACCAACTCACGCTCTCCGTCAGGACCGTACTTCTGAGCCGTTGGACCCGTAGGCATCCTGCGACGTGCGCAGTTGGTGGCCACGATGTCAAGGTCGTGCTTTAGCAGCCTCTCAATCATGTCCTGCGGGAATGTCATGTCCGAGTCAACAAACAGAACGTGGGTGCAGTTCTCGCGCATTGCGTCAAGGCAGAGATCGGCTCGTTGGTTTTGGATCAGCGTACCCTGCATGATCTTCAGAGCAATTGCGTCTGTGGTGTTCAGCGTGTGGTAGGCCACCATGTTGACCATGCAATAGGTGTAGTTTGCGTGGACCATGTCACGCGCTGGGGTGCAGACTGCAATGTAATTCATACTTGTCCTGGACGGGTTCTAAAGTAACGGTTTTCGGGATCGTTTAGAAATCTCTTCATGTAGGCTTGGTCATCAAGTTTTCCCTCTTGTTTTAACTTGAAATAGATACTCAAAGGGATGCTTGCGACCTTGTTCCACTCGCCGTACTTTGTGTGTTTCTCTTGCAGGTTGAAGTCCTGCTTGTTCTCTTCAATGATCGCAGTGACGTCCTGCTTAGTCTCAATGGTAGCCTCGTCGGTTTCCGAGTTGTAGTGCCATGTACGATCAAGGCTCAAGGCGTCATTGCGATCAAAATGTTTGGATTCAATCATGTAAAAAAGAGCCAGGTTTCCCTGGCCCTTTCCTTTTACTTTAAGAAGTAATCAAGTCAGCGGCGATGCCATGAGCATTTTCTGCCAACACCTTGTGACCCCACTCGACGATCAACATACGCTTCTCAGCGTCGCCGGTCTTAGCCAACTCAACTTGTTGGTAAGGACGGAGAACGGTCATCTTTGCGTAATCAGGATCGATCACGAAAGCGTCACGCTCACGTTGGAATCGGTTAGGAACCACTTGCACGTTACCGAAGTCGCTGACATAGATGTCTGCTGCGCCAACGATGGTGGCAGGACGAGCGCCGCCATCAATGTTGAAACGAGAAGATGCAATGCCGGAGAAGCCGGATACGCGCTGCTTGTTGACGGGTCCAACCATCAAGATTTTTGGAGTGCCGCCAGAGGTCCAGACTTGCTGGATGACGTTCTTCAAAATTGTCTCAGTGAAGGTACGCACGTTGCCGTCAGTACGAGCGCTGCTTGGCAGGGTTGTGTACGAGGGATTCGCGCCGTTGGTCTGCATATCGTAGTTAGTCTTCAAGAACGCTTGCAAAGAAGCAGTCGCACGAGCAGTAGTGGTGTTACCAGCGGCAGCAACTGCGCTGTTCAACATACTGAACTCTTGATCACGCTTCAACTCAGAGCCGCGCTTGGCGATCTGATAAGCCAACTCAGAGCGACGACCTGCTTTGTTTACAGTCTCTTCAGTTGCGGACAACACGATAGTCTTGCGAGAGATTTGCGCGTAGTTTTGCAAACGAACAGTGGCAGTCACTGAGTCGAACGATGTAACGTCATCACCCTCTAACTGTGCGTTAGCAGCAGCAGCGGCGAGTACGTCGGTTTGCCATTCGTACAGGCTGTTAGACACATTCTCACGTCCAATGTTGGACATATAGGGTGTCTCTTCAGGAGAGATGTTGGTGATTACATTGGAAAGGTCTTCACGGATACCCTTGGCAGAGTAGGTGGTGAAGGTGTTAGCAACAATAGCCATTTAAGTGCCTCATTTCAGTAAAAGTTCAATTGCGGCAGCCGCGTCTTGGACGCGACCGGTTTTTGCAAGACGCTTTTGTGCGAGAGCATTCCCAGTTGACTGTGAGACGCGACCTGCTGCACCAGGCTTGGCAGGGCGAGGGCCGTTGTTGACTACCGGTTTGATGTTGCCCCTTTTGGACATCATCTGCTCGTACAGGGCTGCTTTACGCAGTACCGATACGACTCGGTGGTCAAATATGTTCTTTAGTTCATCAGGTGCAAATCCAGCCTTTTGGCCAAACTCGATCAGCATAGATTTTTCAGCCTTCGCCTTCTCAGGATCGCTCCATTGAGGCAGTGCCTTCAGCAACAAGTCCTGCTCTTGAGCGAGAAATTGCTGCATTGTCTGTGCTTGCTCCTGCTGTGAAATCTGATTGAGCCGTTGCTGTTCGGATTGAATAGCACGCGCCTTCTCTTGGTTTTCACGCATCACCTCTTTCTGCCGTACCCATTCGATGGGGTCCTCTTGGTAGAGGCGGTCCCAGTCGATCTGTGGCTCGGCTGCTTGCTGAACTTGAACTTGCAACGCTCCAAGCAACTGAGCGTACTGACTACGCTCGGCACGGATTGCTTCAGCCTCCTGCTCGACTTGCTTTCGCACCTCGGCAATTTGCTGGGTCTTCCGTGTGTAGTCTTGGGTTCGTGAGTAACCTTTTTGGAGTTCATCCAAAGTCACAGAGACTTCTTGTCCGTCAACTTTGACGGTGAAGGTCTGAGGCTGGTCTTCCTCCTCGGATTCATCACTTTCTTCAGACTGTTCATCGTTCGTGTCATCATCGGATGCGTCTGCACTCTCCGATAACTCTTCGTCCAATGCCGCTGAGTCGGATTGCTCCTCCTCTACTTGCGCCTCGTCAATTGACTGTTCTCCCTCATCGGGCAGTATTGAAGAGATTGCACTCACCGCTTCGGCGATACTCATAGGCCCTGCTTGGACACTTCCTTGTGGGGTTGGTGTTGACATGGGTTCTTTCTAAATTACTTGCTGACACGCTCAATGGCACGTTGTGCCACCTTCGCGTTGTCCATCATTTTCGATAATTCTATTTTTAGGTTCTCAATTGCCTTGAGCATTGACCAGGCGATCTCTCGCTTGGCAGCCTCCTCCGGCTTAGTAGACCTAAAAACCCAAACCTGATCTGCCTCCATCTTGTTGATGGCAGTGTTGAAGGACTCGTCCTCCAAAAACTGCTTGGCTTTCAAGCCCTTGCGAACTATTTCTTCATCACTCATTTACGCCATTCCTGTAGGGTTGATGGGCGCAGCCATAGGTTGCATCGCCTGATTGACGATATTTGCCTGTTGCTGCAATACTTCTCGATCCATTGACTGCGCAGCTTTAATCTCCGCAGTACTGATCTGTGTGTTGTACTTTAACTCAAGTTCGTATTTCTTTAGTAGTCCATCTTGGGCTAATTGGTCACGACGGAAGTCATCATCACGAATCATTTGGTCGCGCTTGAGTTCCAACTCAGCCGCCTTCTTCTGAATGTCAGCCTCAATGGACTCGGCCTGCACTTCAGCCAAAACCTCTTCAGGGGTTGGTTTTGGTGCTGGTGGGGCTGGTGGCTGGTAGTCGGCTGGGATGGCGTTGAAATACTGGCTGGTGTCAGCAAAGCCGGACATCTCCACAATTTTGCGCAATGTGTAGGCGTACTGGGATGGGGTCACCAGCGGGTTCTGTGGTCCGAGTTGGGTGAGTGCCTCCTGCTGCTTGGCAGAGATCATCATCAGGGCTTGCATACGCTCGTTAAGGTCGCCATTGCCAAGTCCGATGTTGATGTTCACGTCCATGTTGGAGTTCCACGCACGGGGGTCGATCTCCACAAACTCGTTGCGCAGACGGATCATGCGGGGCTTGTCCTGGTGCGTGGTCATCAAAAACAGGATTCCCTTGAAGAGTTTCTTCATGCCCTCGGCCATCAGGCGCGCAGTCAGTTCAATGCGTCCTTGGCTTGCGCTGATGGTGGCCGCAACTGCTGCCTTGGTGCTGGACTGCAAGGCATCAGCATTCAACCCCATCGCGGCCTTGCTCATGCCGGTACGGTCTTCCTTGATGGAGTCGATGTAGTCGAGCATCGGGAAGGCTGCCTGGCCAACAAACGGGGTGGAGAACGGCTGCACCATGCCAGGCGCACGCATACGGATCACGGCTCCAGTCTCGTTGTTCAGCACGTCGTCCATGTTGACCTGACCCTCGACCACGGCGGTGCGGGGGTGGATAGCTTGCGCCAACGAGTCAAGGGTGTTGCGCAGAATCTCGGACTTGATCTCTTGGATGTCGTGCGTGATGTCAAAGATGGACATCGCCTCAAGTGGGGAGGTGTGTGGTTCGGGGTCGCAGGGGAAGTCCACAAATGGGATGTAAGACGCTGGTAAGTTTCGGACAACCTTGTAGCCGGCTCCGATGCAGCAAATCTTGCGCAACTCAGGGATGCCGTCGCCGTCATAGTCAACGCGTGAGTACGCCTCGATGTACAGGACGCGTCGTTGCATTGGGTTGGCAGAGTCGCTGGTTCCGAAGGTGGTGGACAGAGGCTGGCGTGCGAGGTATTCCTCGTTATTGTCCAAGTCGGTGGAACTGATGTTCTCCTCGATCTCATCCTCGTCGTAGCCCATTGCGATCAACTCGGCAACGGTCGCCATCTTGCGGTGGGCGATGATGCTGGCATCGTCAAAGGACCGTGCGCGGCGGTCAAGCAGCAGCTCCTCTGGTGGCACGGCCATGACCCTGATTCGCCCATCTTTTAGCACGCGCTTGATCTGCACGTCGTGCAGCATCTGTTGTGGTGGCGCCAACACCTGACCCGACATTGGGTCAATCTGTGGCTGCATCTGCATCTCAAACTCAGGGTCAGGGTACGAGACGACGATCTTGACCTCGGCGGCCTCGCCTTCTAGCACCTGAAGGGTTTGGTCATCGAGGCCGCTGTACTCTTCAATTCGGACGCTTTCCACGTCTTCCCACCAGTACTTTGCGATTCCGCACTTACGCACCAAGGCATCCTTGAAAATTGCATAGGTGGTCATGAAGCCGTTGTTGTCCTTGTTGAAGACAAAGTTGGCGTAGTCGGTGGCCTGCTTGGAATGCTCCACATCTTCAGGACCTTCGGGGGTGTACTCGACGACGTTCTCACTTCCAAAGAAGACACGCATCAGGCTGGGCAGCATCGCGCTGACGGTGTCGCGCACCTCCATCGCCACGACCTGGGAACGACCCTCTTCCTCATTCCCAAAGGGATCGCCACGGTAGTACTCAGTCCCACGGGCGCGGGTAGGTGAGATGTCGGTGTCGATATAGCTGATCGCGTCGGTGATGTCTTGCGTGATGATGCTCTGCAACTCGTCATCATCCATCGGCTCCTGCGCTGAGACGTCGGTGCTTGGGATGTCAATTGGGAGATCGTTCATGTTCATATCGATACTTTCTTCAAGATCACGTACATGGAATCAACGGCGCGGGGTGTCCGCATCAATTCCTCTTGGGGCAATTCTAGGGCAGCACCGTACTTGCTGAGTCGGCACTCAAGGTGAGTCATCTCGAACTTGGTGTCCTTCCAGCCCAAGTACCAGGACCAATCGCAATAGTAGACCCATGACTTCTCATTGAAGGCGCGGACGTGCGTCGGGTCTTGCCAAGCGCCCAGGCTCAAGTCATAGGGGACATGGATGTGCATCTCTCCACCCATCTCAAGCATATCCCTGCAATTCTTCATCGCCGCCACTAGGTCGGGGAGGTGTTCAAGTACGTCGTTGGCGATGATCTTGGAGAACTCGCGCTTTGGTACTGGCTTGCAGATGTCCATCACCCAGTCGGCTCCAACGTCGTCTCGGATGTCTGCGTTGATACAACCCTCGCGCCGGTCCTTGCCGGAGCCGAGATTAAGAACCAAACCAGTCTGCTGCATATTTCGGCCTGTTTTCAACGATCCACGGCTTGGCCTGGGCAGTAAGTTTTTCTCCGTCAAGGCCAATAGTTTGCGAACCAATGTGGTGAACGTAGGATCGGGACAAATAATGCTGGAACCCAGCGGCGCGTAAATCTTCACAGTGGACGTCATCGGAGTACCAGTTCAGGGGTGGGAACTTGAACGTGTTCCACGCCTCGTCGCTGATCCACGCGAATATCGGGGAGAGGCACTGCATCGGGATGATGGCGTCCTCGTAGGGGTACTTGAAGTAATCAAGTTTCTGATTGAAGGGGTTCGACCTGATGTTCTGCAAGGGTCGGGCGGCGTCGCATCTTGCGGACACCCAGCCCACTGGCTCCTTGGTTTCTTTCTTGAGTTGCATCACATCCTCAAGCAGGTACTGGTAACTGGTGGGGGTCAGGACGATGTCATCGTTTGCCACCACAACGGAACTGAAACCGTCGGCAAACGCCCTGTCGATGATGGCGTTGTAGGCATCACCGAAGTTGCTCTTGTTGCCCTCCATTTTGTAGTCAGCCTCAAACCGATCAATGACGGACAACGGTCCGCGAAGGTAAACAGGGACTTCGGGGCAGTACTCTTTGATGCTGGCAAGCATCACGGCAAGACCCTTGCCGGAAACGGTTGAGATGCAGATCGGTGAGATCATTTCGACTTGTTCCGTGCCGAGATGGACTTCGCCTTGGACTTTGCGTCTGCCTTGCTTGACGCGCCCCACGCGTTGAGGCTAAGTAGCAGTCGGGTCTTCTCACCGTTCTTGTACTCAGGACCGGCGTTACCCGCCATCCGCGCAAGAAAACTCGCACGGCGCGGGTTGTCCCCTGACTTCACTGGCGGCTTAAGGTTCATGCCCTCGGCCTTTGCGCTTGCCCTGCCCTTGGCGTTA
>SXGR01560234.1_pt1 | contig 17709 bp, 16 predicted proteins | sample 3174711 | NCBI WGS metagenome assembly SXGR01 (sample SAMN11356860, study PRJNA531348) | freshwater metagenome | isolation source: freshwater sample F1-60 | place: China: Fuxian Lake, Yuxi | collected 2017-12-25
CCGTGGTGGTGCCACCAAACGCCGCCGATACGGTAGCGGAATGAAAGTCGTCAGCGCACATGATGCCGAAGGAAGAGACCTGCTCAACGTGGCAGTGGCTGTCGACCCCACCCGGGATCACCAGGCGGCCCCGCGCATCGATCTCGCGCCGGGCCGCGGGGAGCGCGCTTCCGAGCGCCACGATCTTCTCGCCCACGATACCCACATCGGCGCTCGACAGACCGTCGGCGTTAACGACGGTGCCACCACGAATCACGCAATCCAGTTGCATCAGAACGGTCCTTTCACGCGCCGGGTTTCGGCGCTGATGACAGTGCGCAGGCTCAGGCCTGGCGACCGCGAAGCACCTCGAGCTTGATATCGATTCTCGCCATCATCCGGGTGAGATCATCATGCTCGTCAGCGTTCAGCTGCACCCCGGGCGCGCGCACGCGGGCACTACGGATCGCGCCCCGGCGACGCAGGATCTCCTTGCGCCAGGCAAGCGAGACGCCCGCCTGGGTTTCATAGCGAACCAGTGGCAGGTAAATTTCGAACAGGTCATCGGCCAGATCTCGACTGCCCGCCTGCATCGCGCGGTACACCTCGGTCAGCATCTCGGGATAGGCCACCCCGGTCATCGGACCGTCGGCTCCGCGTGCCAGTTCGAGCGGATAAAAGAGGCCGTTGTTACCAACCAGAATCGATGAGCGCCGCAGGCCCTTGGCCTCGAGCGCCCGGATCCGGGAGATCTTGGTGAGCCCAGGACAGTCTTCGGCCTTCAGCATCACCACCTGCGGCAGTTCCTCCACGATGCGCTCAAAGACCGGCACCGACATCCAGGCCCCGGTCACCGCAGGATAGTCCTGCAGGCACACCGGCACATCGGGGCCCAGGGCCCGGCACGCGCCAGCAAAAAAATTGAAGAACTGCTCGTCGGTTTTGACGGTGGCGGGCGGCGCGATCATGACCCCAGCCGCACCGGCTCGCATCGACTCACGAGCAAGCGACACCATGGGATCGTACGCCGGCGCCGAGACCCCGACAATCACCGGAATGCGCCCCGCCACCCGCGCCAGGTAGCGCCGCATGACCGCGAGCGATTCCTCTGCCGAGAGCTTCTGGGCCTCGCCCATGATGCCGAGAATGGTGAGGCCATCGATCCCGAAACTCAGGTAGAACTCGGTGAGCGTGTCAATGCTCTCGTAGTCGACCTCACCCGAATCGGTAAACGGGGTGGCGGCGATGATGAACACGCCACGGGTCTGCGGGCTGATCAGCTGCGCCATCAGTCTCTCACCTCGAAGAGTGCTTCGATTTCAACCGGTATGTCGCGATAGAGTTCGGCAACGCCGATCGCCGAGCGCGTGTGCCGGCCAATCTCGCCAAACACCTCTACCATCAGGTCGGAAAAGCCATTCAGGACCAGCGAGGGGGTATTGAAGCCCGGTGCGCAGTTGATGAAGCCAATCGAATGCACCACCCGCACCACGCGATCCAACGACCCGATACAGCCCTTGAGCGTGCCCAGGATGTAGAGCCCTGTTTCGCGCGCAGCGACAGCGCCCTGGGCCTCGTTGAGTTCGCGGCCGAGCTTACCGGTGATGACCGGCGTGTCGGTGAGCGGTTCGATCGGGCCATGGCCGCTCATGTGCACATGAATGCCCGAGCGTAGCGCGCGTACGCGGTTGGGTTTGTCGATCCAGGCGGGCGGCAGCACGATACCCAGCTGCTTTAACCGCGCTTCGGGGGCAATCCCGGGCAGGCAGGCACCCGCGCTCATCGCGCGCACGTTTGAGATAGCGGCAACATTTGCTTGACCCGATACATGCGCAGGCACTCCTCTCAACATCGATCGACGATCGCCGACCCGGCGCATGGCGAACCGGTCCGGCCAGACAGTCCCGCCCGGAGGCTGGACAGGCCAATCTTGCCTGATCCGGGGCAAAAGTGAAATCGGCCCCGCAAGCGGGGTTTGCGCTCGACAGGCATACTCGACGTGAACATCAAGCGCACCCGACGCCCCTGCGAACCCACCCTCCTTCACCCGAACCATGGCCGAAGCTAGCCCAATGACCCCGTCCGACGTGAAGCGAGCCCACGCGCGTGCGCTGGTAAACGAGCATGCGCGAGACACCCGGTTCCCCCGGCTTTTCTCGCCGGTATCGCTGGGTGTGCGCCTGAGCAAGAACCGCGTCATGAGGGTAGCCACCACCTCCAACCTGGCCGAACAGGGCCGGGTGGGCGCTCGGATGCTCGCGTTCTATCGCACGGTCGCCGAGGGCGGCGCAGGCGTTCTGGTGAGCGAAGCGATGCGGCTGCATCCGCTGGAGGGCGTGGTCCCCCATGCACTCCCGCTTTTCGACCCGGGCGTGGTGCCCGGCCTGCGGCGGATCAGCGATGCAATCCACGAGCAGGGCGCGCTCTTCATCGTGCAGCTCAACCAAGGCGGACGGCAGCATCTGGGCCGTCGTGTGGGTACGCTAGTGGCCCCATCCGAAATCGCCTGCCCGCGAAGCGGAGGCGTGCCGCACGCGCTCTCCACCCGTGAGGTGGGCGAGATGGTAGAGTATTTCGTCGCAGCCGCGGTGAACGCGCGCGACGCCGAGGCGGACGGGGTCGAGATCCACGGTGCCCAAGGGCATCTGATCGGTCAGTTTGTCTCGCCATTCAGCAACATCCGCGACGACCACTACGGCGGCAGTCTGGAAAACCGGCTGCGCTTCGCGCTCGAGATCATTGCAGGCGTACGCAGGCGTCTGGGTGAAAGCGCGGTCATCGGCTATCGCATGGGCGTTGAGGAATTCACCGCTGGCGGGGTCACGATCGAGCTAGCCTGCGAGGCAGCCTCAGTGTTGTCCCGCAGCGGTCTGATCAATTACATCTCGCTTAGCCAGGGTAACTTCAACACCATCGAAACCCATCTGCCCGACCGGCACTGGCCTCAGGTCACCTACCGCGACATTCAGCGGCAAATCAAGCAGGCGGTGGACGATCTGGTGGTGGTACAAAGCACCCGCATCCAGATGCCCGAGCAGGCCGAAGACATCCTCGCTGCAGGCGACGGAGACATGGTGGGCTTGTGCCGCGCACTGATCGTGGATCCCGACTGGCCACGCAAGGCACGCACCGGTCGGGAGCACGAGATCCGCCGCTGCATCGCCTGTAACCAGTGCTGGGACTGGATCACCGGACCCGAGCCCGTCGGCTGCGCAACCAATCCGATGGCCGGTCGCGAGCACCAGTTCGGGCGCCTCAAGCCGGCCGCAGAGCGCCGGCGCGTCGCAGTGATCGGCGGTGGCCCGGCGGGTCTCGAGGCCGCGCGCATTGCCGCCGAGCGTGGCCATCAGGTCACCTTGTTCGAGAAGTCCAGCATGCTGGGCGGAAAGATGGCGCACGCGCCGGGGCTTCCCCACGGAGCCGAACTCAGGCACCTGCTTGATTTTTTGATTCCAGCGGTAAAACGTCTTCTGGTCAACATCGAGTTTGGCGCGAGCCCCGATGCCGACATGCTGATCGCGGGCGGCTTCGAGGCCTTTGTCGTGGCAACCGGGGCAGAGCCTATCGTGCCTGTGCTCGAAGGCGATCGATCGGTGCCCGTGGTGGCAGTGGCCGGCCCTGACGACCTGCATGCGATCGATCGGGAGGGGCGCGTACTGATCGTGATGGACGAAGACGGCTACTTCTGGGGCTCAGCCGCAGCCGAAGCCGCGCTTCAGATCGCTGAGAAACGCGGCCAGACGCTTCATGTGGTCACGCGATTTTTCGAGATGTTTCGCGAGCTGCCGATGGTCTCGCGCATCGCCGCGCTCCACGCGCTCGACCTGGGCGGCGCGGTGCTCCACACCTCGATGGCGGTTACAGGCTCGCGTCATGGCGGCGCGGTGCTCCGCCACTACCTGACCGGACGCGAACTCGTGCTCGAGGAGGCCGCTGGCATCATCTGGGTCGGGCACCAGCGAGCGCTCGGTGCGCCCCTTTTTGAGGGTTTGCGCGCACGCGGCTTCGAAACCACCACCTGGATCGCAGGCGACGCCTTCTCCCCGAGACGGCTACCGCACGCGCTCACCGAGGCCCACCATGCGGCACGCCAGATCTGATCAACCGATCCCCAAAGGAGTTCACCCATGAGCATCGTCAAACGTACCATCGACGCCCTGAGTGTTCGCCGCATGCTCGATGCGGCAATCGACAAGTCCAATGAGATGAAAAAGGCGATGTGTATCGCCATCACCAATGAGGCCGGGCAATTGAAGGCCTTTCATGCGATGGACGGCGCACCGCATCTCTCAATCGACATCGCGCAAAACAAGGCCTGGACCGCGAGCGCCTTCGGCATCGCAACCCACACCTGGTTTGATTTCATCAAGAACGACCCGCCGCTTCTTGCCGGCATCACGCACACGCCGCGGCTGGTGGTGTTTGGCGGTGGCTATCCCATCCTCGAAAACGGGCAGCTGATCGGCGCAATCGGTGTAAGCGGCGGCCACTACTCCGAAGATATGGAAGTCGCGCGCGCCGCGCTCGATGCGATCAACGCGCCGGTGCAGTAGCCGCCATGGAACTCACGCTCGCACCACTGCCCTGGGCGATCGACGCGCTCGAGCCGCATCTGTCTGCGGAGTCGATGCGTTTTCATTACGGCAGGCATCATCAGAACTATGTCACGCAACTGAACCGACTGATCCAGGGCACCGAATTCCACGACCGGCCGCTCGATACCATCGTGCGCGAATCACGCGGCGCAATCTTCAACAACGCGGCGCAGATCTGGAACCACAGCTTCTACTGGGAAAGCATGTGCCCGAACGGCGGCGGCATGCCGGAAGGGGCGCTCCTTGCCTCGATCGAGCAGCAGTTCGGTTCGTTCGCTGGATTTCGCGAAGCGTTTATCCAGCGGGCCACCGGCAATTTCGGCGCTGGCTGGACTTGGCTGGTACGAAGGCGAACAGGCGAGGTTGGCCTCATTAATACGGCGAACGCAGAGACGCCGCTCGTCTCGGCGCACCGCCCGCTCATCACCCTTGACGTGTGGGAACACGCCTACTACCTCGACTATCGAAACGCCCGCCAACGCTTTGTCGAGACCTACCTCGACCATCTGGTGAACTGGAAGTTCGCGCAGGCGAATTTCGAGGCGGGCCCAATCCGCTTGCCTGCTGCTTAGCGGCCGATCACGCCCCCATCCGTGCGCGTGATTACGATCGTCGCCGAACGAGGCCGGCCTGCTACCCCATAGCCCGCCACACCAGTCATCACGCCACTACCCGGCCACTGGCTCTGGTGGGTGAAATTCGCGTCTGCTCCGATGGCGGGCGTGTCCTCCCCGGGGTGCTGGATGTTGACCAGAAGCGTCTTGCCGTCGGCGGTTTCGGCAAGACCCGTCACCTCGGCACCCTTGGGTCCCACGAGGAAGCGACGCAACCGCGACTCACCTAGCAGGCCCCCTACAAACGTGGTCTGGGTTGCGGTGGTACCCGCCATGGAATTCGGCACCGCCCAGATTCCGCCGTCACCCACGGCGCCAGGCACTGAGGCGAGCAGCATGCAGTTGGTCTCGTCAGTGAACGCGCCATCATCGGTCTGAATCCAGAGAATGCCGGTCACGGGGCTGAACCAGAGCCCGTCGGGTGAAGAGAATGAATTATTTCCGGTGAGCTGCGACAGGTTGACGGAGTCTTTCTGGGCGTCTTCCTCCGAGCCGAACACAAAGATGTCCCACTGGAAGCTGGTCGCCGTCGAGGCATTGTTCGATTCGCGGAAGCGGATGATGTGGCCGTTGGGGTTGCCCGACCCCTTTTTGCCGTCTGGATCCTCATAAGCGCGCGGGTTGGCGGCGTTAGTCGTACCGGGCTTACGGAAGGTGGAGCTGTTGTTGGTGAGGCAGAAGTACACCTCGCCATTGGCCGGGTTCACCGACCCCCACTCCGGGCGGTCCATTTTGGTGGCACCGACCGCGTCAGCCGCATGACGGGTAAAGACCAGCACTTCGGCCTGATTGGTGAACGCAAACGTCGTGTAGTTCTTGATAGCGGCCACCGAGATGTCAAGCTCCAGCCACTGACCGGTACCGTCATCGTTGAACTTCGCAGCGTAGAGCTTGCCTTCGTTCAGGTACTTGTCACCGGCGGCCATACCAACGCCCGCATCAGCAGGATTCCAGTTCTCTTTCGAAACGAATTTGTAAATGTATTCGTTTCGCGAATCGCACCCCATGTAAAACGCAATGGGTTGGCCGGCCACGAGCTTAGAGTAAACCGCGGCTTCGTGGGCGAAGCGCCCCATCGACACACGCTTGGCGGGCACCGAGTTCGGGTTGGCGGGGTCGATCTCGAGGTTGTAGCCAAAGGTGTGCGGTTCGTTACGGAAATCGTCTGCCGCGGTAGCACCCGATGCCGCAGCGTTCCAGCGCGCAAACGTGGTCTCACCGGCCGCATCGACCGGTGTGTGCCAGCCCTGCCCGAGGAGCTTGCCCGCGCCGCCAGCCAATGCGGTGGAGGCCACGCCGTAGCGCGTGCGTCCAGCGAGCGTCTTGGCGTCAGGCAGCGTTGCGTTCGCGGGCATGTTGAAATAAACCGCCCAATTTTCCTCGCAGGTAAGGAAGGTTCCCCAAGGGGTGGGCCCTGAGCCGCAGTTGTTCAGCGTGCCGCGTGCCTTCGAACCATCGGTACTGAACTTGGTCTGGAAGAGGGTTTTGATCCCTGCAAGGTGCGCGGCCGGTCCGGTCACTGCCGCCTAGGTATTGGGCGTGACGCGCCGATTGAGCGCCCCGTTGAGCTTGTAGCCGTTGATACCGCCACCCGCCGCCATGTCGAGCTCCACCAGCGACACCCCGTGGTGGTTGATTTCTTTCAGCACTTCGAGAGCAGGACGTGCGCCACCATCCCATGCGCCGAACTGGCTGAACTTGAGCCCGGTCTTCGCCCCCGAGATCTGTCCGTTCGCGTGGAAGTAATGCGCATCGGCCGAACTCTCGTGATTCACGGCGAGCACGGCGCGGGTCTGCGCCGTACTGCTCACCTTGCCGGCGCCATTAATGTAGAAGAGTTCCATCCCATCGTGATGGTCACCGATTCGCTTGGACCAGTCGTCGGCCTCTGTCCCCACATTGGAATAGGCACCGATCGAAGCGTCAATCGGGTCGCCGGTGGCATGAAGCACCTTGGCGGTGTAGCCCGCCGGGAGAACCACGGAGTCGGCAACGCTCTTTGCGACCGCGTTGAACTTGATCTGGGCGGCTGCAATGGGCTCGGCAAGGCTCTTCATCTGCGTCGCGTCCGAACCTCCGCAGGCCGACATCACGGGCAGCATGGTAGCGGCCGAGAGACCTACGCCGCCGCGCAGAATCGCGCGCCGCGACGGATTTGCCAGTCCGCGCGCCAGCACGTCCTGAAAATGTTCGTTGTTCGAGGTGTTCTCGACGGGAAGGAAATGATTCGAATTCGACATTGCGTTGGCTCCTGGTTGAGGATCCGACAGTGTCGAAAGCGAACGTGTCGCGTAGGTTACCAATACATGAAAACTTGATGACAGCGCGGCGCGCCTGCACTACTCGAATCAGCCCCCGAGCCGCCTCATGAGCTCGCGCTGCGAGTGGTATTCACGCCTTCGACCCTTGAGCGTACTCCGCCGGTAGTCGCCTTCGCTATGCATCAGCCACGCGCCGGCGTTGTCGCCCAGATGCACGCTGATCGCCTCGGCGATCACCCGCTCGCGCAGTTTTGGATCGCGCACCGGAAAGGCCACTTCAACACGCCTCAGCAGATTGCGGTCCATCCAGTCCGCGGACGCGAGCCAGACTGCGGGATCGCCTGCGTTATGGAACACGAACACCCGGCTGTGTTCGAGAAAGCGACCCAAGATTGAGCGCACGCGGATGTTGTCGCTTAACCCCGGCACACCGGGCTTGAGCGCGCAGACACCACGAATGATCAGATCGATCTGCACGCCTGCGGCGCTCGCTTCGTAGAGCGCGTCAATGACCTGATGCGACAGAAGCGCATTGATCTTGGCCGAGATCGCAGCGGGGCGTCCCGCCTTCGCATGATCAATCTCGCGCCGGATCGACGCGAGCACCATCTCGAGGAGCGTAAAGGGCGACTGGGCGAGCGCTCGCAGCCGACTGCGCTCGCCAAGCCCCGTGAGCCGCTGAAACACCTGATGAACGTCAGCGCAGATGTCCTCATCTGCGCTGAAAAGTCCGAAGTCTTCGTAGAGGCGCGCTGTTCGTGGATGGTAGTTGCCCGTGCCCAGGTGAACATAGCGACGCAGCACCGTCTGCCCATTGCGGGCGCGTTCGCGCCTGAGCACCATCGCCATCTTGGCATGGGTCTTGTGGCCCACCACGCCGTAGACCACATGCGCGCCGACTTCTTCGAGACGCGCGGCCCAGTTGATGTTGGTGAGTTCGTCAAACCGCGCCATCAATTCCACCACCACCGTGACTTCCTTACCCGCGCGCGCAGCCTCGATCAGCGCCTGCATGAGGGCCGAGTCGTCCCCGGTCCGATAGACCGTCTGCTTGATTGCCACCACGTCGGGGTCACGCGCCGCACTGGTGAGGAACCGCATCACCGGTGCGAAGGATTCGTAGGGGTGATGCAGCAGGATGTCGTGCTTGCGGATGGCGGCGAACAGATCACGCCCGCGGAGCGCGGCAGGCACGGGTGGCTCGAAGGCAGGAAACAGCAGATCGGGGCGATTGACCAGGCTGATGACCTGCTGGAGTCGCACCAAGTTGACCGGCCCCTTTGAGCGATAACAGTCGCGCTCATCAAGCTCGAATTCTTTCAGAAGGCGGGCCACTAACCGGTCGGGTGCGTCGGCCGATACCTCCAACCTCACCTCGTCGCCGAACTGGCGCTGCAACAGTTCACCCTGAAGCGCCTCGCGCAGGTCGGTGACTTCCTCGTCATCGACGAACAGGTCGCTATTTCGGGTGAGCCGGAACTGGTGGACCTCGCGTACCGCCATGCCAGGAAAGAGCCTGCCCACGAACCCCTGAACGATGGAAGTGAGCAGCATCATGCCGTGCGGATGGCCCGACACCTCGGATGGCACCGACAGCACGCGTGGCAGCGCACGAGGCGCCTGGACGATCGCAATGCCTGCGCGGCGGCCCAAGGCATCTTCCCCGTCGAGCTCGACAATGAAATTCAAGCTCTTGTTCAGGATGCGTGGAAACGGATGCGCTGGATCAAGCGCGATCGGTGTGAGAAGCGGCTCGACCTCTCGGTCGAACACTTCGCCTGCCCACTGCCGCTGGGCATCGTTCCAGTCCCCCATTTGATGAATCACAACACCTTCGGCCACGAGCAGTGGCTTGAGCGTGTCGTTCAGCAGTGTGTACTGGCGGTCGACCAGTGCGCGAGCCGACCGACTGATCGCCTGCAGGCTCACAGCAGCATCCGCGGAATCGTCTCTCCCCAGGCGGGCGATCTGCTGGAGCTCCGCCACCCTGATCTCGAACAATTCATCCAGATTGTTGCTGACGATGGTCACATACCGCAGGCGCTCAAGTAGCGGCACGGACGGATCATCGGCCATCGCAAGCACGCGCTCGTTAAACCGCAGAATGCCCTGTTCGCGGTTGAGCAGCCGGCTGCAAAGGTCGGAGGAGAGCGTAATCATGGCGCATCTGGCCAATGGCCAGTTCCTTTTCACGGTGGCGCAATATTGTCACCCCTGACAATGACAGTTTGATGACGCGATGCTGCAGGGCAGTCAAGGCACTGTCATACTCGCGCCCGATCATCGCCGAGGTCCTGTCACCCATGTCGGAGTCCTCCCTGCTTGCCGCAATCGATCTTGGTTCAAACAGCTTCAGGCTGCTGGTCGCCCGCACCATCGGCAATGGTGGTGCACCGACGGTCCGAGCCATCGACAGCGTCAAGCGAAGCGTCCGGCTCGCGGCAGGGCTCGACGCGGAGCGCCGACTCGACGCCGACGCGCGGATGCGGGGCCTCGAGGCGTTGAGCGTCTTCAGCGACCGCCTGCGCGCCTTCGCGCCGCAGGCGGTTCGGGCGGTGGCCACCAACACGCTGAGGGTAGCGCAGAACTCGGCTGATTTTCTCGCCGATGCTCAGGCCGTTCTCGGCTACCCGATCGAGGTGATCACAGGCCATGAGGAAGCACGCCTGATATGGGTGGGAGCCTCGCATGCGCTGGGTGATGGCCGCAGGCGCCTGGTCATCGATATTGGCGGAGGATCGACCGAATGCATTCTGGGTGAGCATGATGATCCCATGATGCTCAATTCGATCGATGTCGGTTGTGTGAACACGACACTCTTACATTTTGAAGGCGGCGCGGCTGACGAACGCAACTTCGATCGGGCGCTGCGCCTGCTCAAGCAGCGCTTGGCGCCGGTTGCACGCCAGGCGCGGGCACTGGGTTGGGAGCACGCCGTCGGCACCTCGGGCACCGCCAAGGCGCTGTCGCACCTTGCTCGCTATGCGCTGGGCTCACCCGTTCTGGACCGACTTGCCCTGGCCCAGCTGCGCCGGGCCTTGTTTGCCGCGCCGATCAATGAGTCCCCGGTATTCGCACAGCTCAAGCCCGATCGCCGCGCCGTGATTGCGGGCGGTCTCGCCGTGATGACGGCCGTGTTCGATGAGTTCGGAATCGATACCATCGACTACTGTGAGGCGGCGCTGCGCGACGGTATCCTGATCGAGCTCTGGTCAGAGCTTGCCGGCGCCGACATCCGCGAGCAGACCGTGACGCGGCTGCAAACCCGTTACCAGATCAATCCGGTACGAAGTCAGCGGGTTGCCGAGAGGGCCTGCGCGCTCTTTGACCAGACAGCTCGCGCGGTGCGCGAGGAACGCCTCGAGCGTCGCGCGCTCCTAGGGTGGGCTGCTCGCCTGGCGGACGCGGGCCACATCATCGCCGAGGAGAATCACCACCGACACGCCGCCTACATGCTGCGCCATGCTGACATGCCAGGCTTTAACGACGCCGAGCAGGGTGCCCTGTCGGCGCTCGTCCTGGCGCAGACCGGCGGGTTGCGCAAGCTCCGGGGACTGGTAGCAGGTGAACTCGGGTGGTTGTCCGTGATTGCCCTGCGGCTCGCAGTACTTCTTGAACGCCATGCCATGGGCGATGAGCACGCGCCACCGCTGCCAGCGCTGTTTTTTCGCCAGGGCTCAGCGCGGATCGAACTCGCGCGCGAGTGGCTGGACGCCCACCCCGAAGCGCGCGAAGCTCTTGCTGATGAATCGGCACGCTGGACCGAGCAGCGGCTGCTCACCCTGCTTGAGATCCGCGAACTGTAGGCAGACGGGGCCCCGCGAATCCGCTCGTCAGGCGAGTTCAGGCCCGATCGCTGCCCGCAGGTACACCGACGATTCTCGGTCAGTGGTGGGGCTTACCAGCCACACCAGCGAGCCCTTGCGGATCGTCCAGCGCGCCGCCTGCCCGGAGAGTGCCAGCCCGAACGCCTCGCCAAGGGAGGGCTGATGACCGATGATCAGCACATGGCGGCTTTCCCCGTCACCACCGTCCTTCCCCGGCCAGCCTGCTACCTTAAGCACCGCCTCACCGCCCGCCCCGGGAGCCAGGCGCTCATCGATCCGCACTTTGATCCCTAGCGCCTCAGCGGTCTCGCGCGCCCGGGGCGCCGGGCTGCTGTAGACCAGGCAGCGGTCCGGGAGGCGCGACTCGAGCCAGCGCGCGACCCGCGACGCCTGCCGACGACCTCGGTCGGTCAGGCGGCGTTCAAGGTCATCGAACGGATCCATTACCGAATCACCGGCGTCGGCATGCCGCCACAAAATGAGTTCCATCCCCAAACTCGAGTCAGTCGAGCTCAAATCGTCAGTGCTGGCTGTTAAAGCTTTTTGTGACATTGCGCTGCAACACGCGGTATTTCGCCCTCAGCTGATCGGGCGTTTCACGCCACTCAGGGTTGAACGGAATGCACGCCACTGGGCAGACCTGCTGACACTGCGGCTCCTCGAAATGCCCCACGCACTCGGTACAGCGCGCGGGATCGATCTGGTAGATCTCAGCGCCCATCGAGATAGCCTGATTGGGACACTCGGGTTCACACACATCACAGTTGATGCATTCGTCGGTGATCATCAGGGCCATGGCATGCGCTCCGGGAGGGCGGCTTTAGCCCGTCGGGGCCCGGCCCGGCGGGGCGAGCTTGCGCCGAATCCAGGCGAGAACCGGCGGCGCAACAAAGCGGCTTACGTCTCCCCCCATCATCGCGATCTCGCGCACCAACGTGCCCGACACAAACATCTGACCCTCGGTAGGCACCATGAAGAGCGTCTCGCAGTCAGCCATCATCTGCCGATTCATTCCCGCCATCTGGAACTCGTAGTCAAAGTCGCTCACGCTGCGCACCCCGCGCAGCACCACCCGCGCATCATGCTCGCGCAAAAAATTGACCAGGAGACCAGAGAAGCTGGTGATGCGGACATTGGCGCAGTCGGCAAGCGCCTCGCGCGCGATTTCGATCCGTTCATCGACACTGAAGATGGGGTTCTTGCCGCGGCTCGCCGCCACACCGATCACCACTGAATCGAACAGCGATGCGCTGCGACGGATGATGTCTTCGTGTCCGCGGGTAAGCGGATCAAAGGTTCCCGGGTAGACGGCTCTCACCATGGTGTAATTCCTCAGTCGGTTCCATGCGGCCCAGCAGATGATAATGGACCAGCCCTGCGCAGCCCGAGCGCTCGAGCCTCCAGCCGGCAGGCGGATGCCCGATCGGCCGTCCCGCCTCAATATAAACCAGCCCGGCGCGGCTCACCGCGGCCTCCAGTTCCGGCCATAGTCGCTCGATCCAGTCTTCGGAAAACGGTGGGTCGAGAAAAATGAGGTCAAACGGTGGCTCGCTGCGGCGCCTGAGGGCTTCGAGCACGCGCTGTGCATCGCCTTCGATCAGTTCAACCCCCCCGCCTGCCGAGAGCCGGGCCATCGCGTCGGCGATGCTTCGGCATGCGGCGCGATCGCGTTCCACCATCACCACCCGGCAAGCGCCGCGCGAGGCGGCCTCCAGCCCTAGCGCCCCGGTACCTGCAAACAGGTCCAGGCAGCGCCAGCCATCGAGCGACTGGCCAAGCCAGTTGAAGAGGGTTTCGCGCACCCGATCGGGCGTGGGCCGAAGCCCCGACACTGTCGGCACATCGAGCGGGGTGCGCTTCCAACGCCCGCCGATGATGCGGACCCGTCCCGGCGCAGACCCCGGCCCGCTCGGCGAGCGCTCGCAGGAGCGCGCTGCCGACGATCGTCTCGGACCGGAGGGCATGACCTGTGGGCTCAGCGCGCCGGCGCACCCGCTGGGGGGGCACCGACCACCACCGTGACCATCGCCTCGGGGCGGATATGGCGTTGGAACGCGGCCCGCACATCCTCCAGCGTCACCGCTGCGACCCGATCGGTCCAGCGCTCCAACCAGTCGAGCGACAGGCCGTAAAACCCGATGGCCGATAACTGTGCAAGGATCTTGCCGTTGGAATCGATTCGCAAAGCAAACCCGCCGATGAGGTTCGATTTGGCTGCGGCCAGTTCTTCAGCGGTCGGGCCCTCCCTCACGAAACGCTCAAGCACTTCACGCACCACGCCGAGTGCCTGATCGGCCTGGTCTTTGCGTGTCTGCAGGCCGATCACAAACAGCCCCGGCTGAATCTGCGGTGAAAAATAGGACGAGACGCTATAGACAAGTCCGCGCTTTTCGCGCACTTCGCCATAAAGCCGCGACACGAACCCGCCCCCGCCCAGTACATAGTTGCCCACGGTGAGCGCAAAGAAATCGGGGTCACCTCGCGCGATACCGCGTTGCCCGACCAGTACATGGCTCTGCGAGGCCGGGTGCTCGATGCGTCGCTCGGCGCGAGCCGGGGCACCCGGCAGCGGGGCAAGGGGCGGCGAGTCAACGCCCGTCGGCAGCCCGCGCGTGAGCTCCTCCGCGATGGCGGCTGCGCGCTCGCGGGTGACCGCGCCGATCATTGAGATCACCGCGCGGCGGGCCGAATAATGCGCGGCATGAAAGCGGACCAGGTCATCACGCCCAATTGCAGCGACGGTCTCGGGATCGGCATAGCGGCCGTAGGGATGTTCACCGTAGACGAGAGCGCCGAAATTCCGCCGCACCAGGGTCTCGGGACGAGTGGCTGACTCGCGAAGACTCGCGATCACCCGCGCCTTTTCGCGCTCGAGCACCGGCTGGGGAAAAGTGGGTTTTGCCAGGAGGAGCGCGAGCAGTTGGATCGCGCGCGACAACTGCGGCTCACTGGTGAGACTGCGTAGCGATACCGAGGCGCTATCGTCGCCCGCACCGCCCCCGCGGCCCGCGCCGGTGAGCGCAAAACCCTCGGCGATGGCCGCCTCGTCGTGCTCGCCTGCGCCTTTGGCGAGCATGGCATTGACCATCGAGGCAAGACCCAGACGTTCTGGTGCCACCAGCCGGCCGCCGGCATCGAAATCGATCTGCAGATCGAGCATCGGGATGGCATCGGCGCGTACGAACAGCACCCGCGTCCCGTTTGCCGTCGTCCAGGACTCGATTGGCAGCACGGCCAGCGCGGGTATCGCGACCAGCCCAGCACCAAGCACAAGCACGCCACGCAACAGCCCCCAGAGGCTATGAACCGAGCTGCTCAGCATCTCAGTGCCTCCCTGAAAAGCCGCGCGGCGCCTGACGCGCCCCCGACAGCGGCTGTGGGTCAAGGGTAACGACCGCGAGCTCATCATCACCAAAATAGCGCGCAGCCACCGCCTTGACGTCATCGCTCGTCACCGCCCGCACGCGCTCGAGCAGGCGGTCCGCGTCCGCATGGGAAAAGCCCGCCATTTCGAGACCTGCCAACTCCATCGCCTGCGACATGAGTGAGTCTCGCTGGTATACCCGCGAGGCGACATAGCCGATCCGGATACGTTCCAGCTCGCGTTCGTCGACCCCCTCAGCCGCCACCCGGGCGATCTGCGCCCGGAGTGCCTGCTGCAGCTCGGCGACGCTGCGCCCGGCAGCGGGCACGCCGCTCAGCGTAAACATGCCAGGCCCCCGGCCGGTGAGCCCATAGCCCGCCCCGGCGCTGTCGGCGACCCGTTGCCGGCGTATAAGTTCGCGCGTGAAGCGACCGTTCTCGTCTCCCGCCAGCACTTCGGAGAGCATCTCGAGCGCAAAGGGCTCGATCGCGCCATCGATCCGGTCGAGTTTAGGCACGCGGTAGGCCATGAGCAGGTAAGCGGTTTCCGCGGGCGCCTTCACCACCGCTGACCGGATACCGGTCTGGGGGGGTTCATCCTGGGGCTTTCGGGCAGGCAACCCGCGCGGGGTGATCGTGCCGTAGCGGCGCTCGGCGAGCGCAAACACTTCAGGCGCCGACACATCGCCCACCACCACCAGCGTGGCATTGCCTGGGGCGTACCAGGTGCGGTACCAGTCTTCGAGGTCGGCCACCGTCATTGCCTTCAGATCGCTCATCCAGCCGATCACTGGCTGCCGGTAAGGCGAGGCGGTGAGGGAGAGCGCCATCAGCTGTTCGTAAACCCGGGACCGCGCGCGGTCTTCGGTGCGCAGTCGACGCTCCTCAATCACCACCTCGCGCTCGGTCGCGAAAGCTTCGGCCGACAACACCAGGTTGGTCATGCGGTCGGCTTCGAGTGCCATCACCTCAGAGAGCCGGGCCGAGGGAATCTGCTGAAAATAGCCGGTGTAGTCGCGCGTCGTGAACGCGTTTTCACGGCCGCCCATCGCCGCCACCCGGCGCGAGAACTCGCCTGACGGCACGGTGCGAGTGCCCTTGAACATCATGTGCTCGAGCGCGTGGGCTACGCCGGTGCGACCGTTCACCTCATCGACCGATCCGGCGCGGTAGGCGATCAGGTGGACCACCGTCGGAGCACGGCGGTCTTCCTTCACCAGCACCTTAAGGCCATTTGGCAGGGTGCGTTCGTGCGCGGTGACGCCGGACGCCTCGGCTCGCTCAGCCCAGCCCGCGAGGGTGAGCGCGAACGAAACAACGAGGGGCCATAACGCCCGGCGGGACAGCAAGGCAAGCGGGTTCAAGGGGAAGCCAAGGCTAGAATGGAGCGTTGAGTGTAGCCATGTTCGGATTCTTTCGTCGTAAAAAGTCCCCACCCGCTGCAAGCCCGGATGCGTCTGCGCAGACGCCTGCCATGCTTGCGGCGTCCGAACAGGCGCTGACGGCTACGGTCGTGCCGGGCCGAACCGTTTCGCCCGCCGCACCGCCGACCATCGCTCCGTCGCCCGCTGCCGCCGACGCCTCACCCCGGACCTCCTGGCTCACGCGGCTGAGTGCGGGCCTCTCTCGCACGCGAAACAACCTTGCGACCCTGTTTGCCGGCGTGGCGGTCGACGGGGCCCTGTTCGAGGAACTCGAAACCGCGCTGCTCACCAGCGATACCGGCGTTGCCGCCACGCAATGGCTGCTTGACGAGCTGAAGCGAACGGTTCGCGACCGCCGGATCACCAACGCGGGGGAAGTGAAAGCGTGCCTGCGCGAGCTGATCGCCCAGCTGATGCGGCCCGTCGAGCGAGGCATCGACATTGATCGCGTGCAACCATTGGTGGTGATGGTGGCTGGGGTCAATGGCGCGGGCAAGACCACCTCCATCGGCAAGCTCGCGAGCCACTTGCAGCGCGAGGGCAAGTCGGTCCTGCTCGCGGCTGGCGACACCTTCCGAGCCGCTGCTCGCGAGCAGCTCGCGCAGTGGGGCGCCAAGAACTCGGTTGACGTGATCGCGCAACAGGGCGGCGACCCAGCGGCGGTGGCCTTCGACTCGGTAAGCGCCGCACGAGCGCGCGGCGTGGGCGTGGTCATGATTGATACGGCCGGCCGGCTTCCCACCCAACTGCACCTGATGGACGAACTGCGCAAGGTCAAGCGCGTGATCGGCAAGGCCATGGACGAGGCGCCCCATGAGGTCCTGCTCGTGCTCGATGGCAATACCGGCCAAAACATGCTCGCCCAGGTCGCTGCCTTTGACGATGCGCTGGGGCTCACCGGGCTCATCGTGACCACGCTCGACGGCACCGCCAAGGGTGGCGCGCTGGTCGCGCTCGCCCACACCCGCCGCGACCGACCGGTTCCGGTGGTATTCATCGGGGTGGGCGAGGCGCTGGAAGACCTCGAGTCGTTCAGCGCCGACGAATTTGCCGCAGCGCTGATCGGCTGATCCCGCCGCGTCGCCGGCACCGTGACCAACGTCACGGTTTGTTCACGCACGTCAATAACCCGGATCTTGGCACTCATCGACCGAGAGTGCTAACATTTTGATGAATGCTGGGTCAGGAACCGCCTGGCTCCGTCATAAGCCTCTCTTCCGTCATCAGTCTCTCTAAAGGAACGCTCACCATGTCTCTCGTTTCGACTGCACTCGTGCCGAGTGGCGCCGCCGGCGCGGCCGTCGCGCTGCCGCCGGTCGGAAATATCGACGCCTACATCTCGGCCGTCAACCGGTTGCCCATGCTGACCGCTGAGCAGGAGTCAGAGCTCGCCCGGCGCTTCCGCGAACACGCGGATCTGGAGGCCGCCCGCGAACTGGTGATGTCGCACCTGCGTCTGGTGGTGTCGGTCGCACGCCAGTATCTGGGTTACGGTCTGCCGCATGCCGACCTCATTCAGGAAGGCAATATCGGGCTCATGAAAGCGGTCAAGCGCTTTGACCCCGACCGTGGCGTACGGCTGGTGTCGTTCGCGCTTCACTGGGTCAAGGCCGAGATTCATGAATACATCCTGCGCAACTGGCGGC
>SXGR01553801.1_pt1 | contig 17704 bp, 18 predicted proteins | sample 3174711 | NCBI WGS metagenome assembly SXGR01 (sample SAMN11356860, study PRJNA531348) | freshwater metagenome | isolation source: freshwater sample F1-60 | place: China: Fuxian Lake, Yuxi | collected 2017-12-25
AGTCGCGCTCGCCGAGATAGATCGCGTTACGCCCCCCATCGGCCAATACCTGGATTTCGATGTGGCGCGGGTTCTCGAGGAACTTCTCCAGATACACCGACGGGTTGCTGAAGGCCGACTGCGCCTCCGATCGCGTCATGGTGACGGCGTTGGTGAGCGCAGCCTCGGTATGCACGATCCGCATGCCACGACCGCCACCTCCGCCCGCCGCCTTGATGATCACCGGGTAACCCACGGCGCGTGCAATCCGCAACACCTCTTTCGGGTCATCGGGCAGCGCGCCCTCGGACCCGGGCACCACCGGCACCCCGGCCTTCTTCATGGCGTCTTTGGCTGAGACCTTGTCGCCCATCAGCCGAATGGTTTCAGGGCGTGGGCCAATAAAAACAAAGCCACTCTTTTCCACCCGCTCGGCAAAGTCAGCGGTCTCGGAGAGAAAGCCAGAGCCGGGATGGATCGCCTCAGCGTCGGTGACTTCGGCCGCGCTGATGATGGCAGGAATGTTGAGGTAACTCTCGCGCGAAGGCGGCGGCCCGATACACACCGACTCATCGGCGAGCTTCACATATTTCGCCTCAGTATCGGCCTGTGAATGCACGACGACCGTCTTGATGCCCAGTTCGCGGCAGGCGCGCTGCACCCGAAGCGCGATCTCGCCGCGATTAGCGATCAGGATCTTCTCGAACATTCGAGGCTCCGGACGGCCGGCTTCAGGGTTCGATGACGAAAAGCGGCTGGCCGAACTCGACCGGCGAGCCGTTTTCTACCAGTGCCGCCTTCACGGTGCCGTCGCAATCGGCCTCGATCTCGTTCATGAGCTTCATCGCCTCGATGATGCAGAGCGTGTCGCCCTGGCGGACCTTGCTGCCCACCGATACAAAAGACTCGGAGCCAGGCTGTGCGGAGCGGTAAAACGTACCCACCATCGGTGATTTGACGACATGACCGGTGGGCGCCTTGGGTGGCTCCTCAGCCAAGGTCGGGGACGGCGCGGCCGCCGCGGCGGTTGCGCCGACGGCTACCACTGCAGGTGCGCCCGCGATCGGCGCTGGCATGGTGGCTGGAATCGGAGCCGCCTGCGGTACGGCCGCCTTGACGATGCGTACCCGCCCTTCACCCTCGGTGATCTCAAGTTCGGAAATGCCAGACTCGGACACCAGGTCGATCAGCGTTTTTAGTTTTCTGAGATCCATGCTCATCCCTCTGACGGACCGCCCGCAGGCCGCACCCGGCTACCGACAGGGTTACGGACCCCCCGCTATCCGCATCGACTCGTGCCTCAACGGCAGACCGATGAGGCGATGAACGAAGTCGGATACAGGAAAGATCGCGAATCTTAGTCCAACTTGAGGCAGGAACCTAGCAAAAGCGCAACGCAATGATCTCTACATGGCGGCTGACAGGGCTACTTTTCGGAGGCTTTCCAGCTTGAAGCGCCCCAAAATACGCTCCCGTATACGGCCATCGCGCCCGATCACAACGGTGAAAGGCAGGGCTGCGGAGGCGTTTCCGAATGCCCTGGTGAGTTCTGCCCCGCTCGCGCCGGCAGGCAGAAGTGGATAGGAAAAGCCCGATTTTTTGGCGAATTGCTGAATTTTAACCGCGGAATCGATGCCAATACCGATCACCTGAACTCCTTTGGGCGCCAGTTCGCGGCTGAGCGTATCGAGTTCGGGCATTTCCTCCACGCAGGGTGGGCACCAGGTCGCCCAGAAATTGAGCACCAATGCGCGGCCACGCAGGGCGGCGCTATCAAAGGGCTGTCCGTCAGCATCGGTCCAGCTTGCGCCCAGAAAAGTCTCAAGCGCCGCTTCGCCCGGCCCGGCCGACTGGTCGCCGCGCCAGGCAAACCAGGCGCCGCCCGCGAGGCAGGTGATTCCCAGCGCCGCCAGCGCCGGGCGGCGAGCCGGCGAGCGGTCAGCCAGCGTCATGAGGAAGCACCCGAAAGTTGACGCAGCGCCGCCAGATTACCCCGCTCGGCAAGCCCGGACGGGCTGCGCCGCAGCGCACCGCGAAGATCATCGACGACGTAGAGCGACAGCAGCACGGGTTCGCGCCGCCACTCGAACGCCAAGGCCTCGACCGACTCGCGAGGGTCGCGAAAATGCGGCAGCGTCAGCACATCGAAACGCAGACGCTCATCAAGCAGGCGCATCTCCACCTCCTTCGCGTTGTCGTAGAACAGTTGCAGGTGGATCGGCGCATGATCGGCGCAGATCCCTTTCCAGACAGCCCCGGTGAGATAAGGGTGAAACTCAGCAAGCCGGCCCATCAGGTCGGCCGCCACCTCGCGACGGCGCTCTACCCGCGCCGCATGATCGGGATCGAACAGTTCGAGATGCTCGCGCAGCGCCGCATCGATCTCCTCACCATCGGGTAACGCGCCGCGCGGTGGGGCTGTACGCCCGAGCAGCTGGCGGGTCGCTTTCAGCTTGGCCGCGCCGTAGTCGAGACCCGAGTCGGCAATCAGGCGGGCGGCAGCGGCGGCAATCTCGAGTCGAACAGGATCGGGGTGGTCAGTCATGGCAGTAGAATCGCGGCTCTTTGCCATTATCGCTCCGATGCACATCCATATCCTCGGTATCTGCGGGACCTTCATGGGCGGCATCGCTGCGATCGCCCGTGAGGCAGGCCATCAGGTGACCGGTTGCGATGCCGGCATTTACCCCCCGATGAGCGACCAGCTGCACGCGCTCGGTATCGACCTGATCGAAGGCTATGGCGACGACCAGCTGAGCATCGGCCCTGACCTCTGGATAATCGGCAACGCCATCAGCCGGGGCAACCCGCTCCTTGAAGCCATCCTCGATTCTGGGGCCCGTTACCAGTCCGGGCCCCAGTGGCTCGCCGACCAGGTGCTCGCAGGCAGACATGTCCTCGCCGTCGCAGGCACTCACGGCAAGACCACCACTACGGCCATGCTGGCATGGATTCTGGAGACCACCGGCGGTGCCCCGGGGTTCCTGATCGGCGGCGCGCCGCTTGATTTCGAGCGCTCGGCACGCCTGGGGACGGGCCGCGCGTTCGTGATCGAAGCCGATGAATACGACACCGCCTTTTTCGATAAGCGCTCCAAGTTCATTCACTACCGCCCCAGGACCCTGATCCTGAACAACCTCGAGTTCGATCACGCCGACATTTTCGCTGATCTTGCTGCGATCGAAACCCAATTTCACCATCTTGTCCGTACCGTGCCCCGCTCGGGTCAACTGATCGTCAACGGCCAGGCGCCCGCGCTCGGCCGGGTGCTCGCACGCGGCCACTGGAGTCAAGTGCAGTCTTTTTTATCTGATCAGGACTGGAACGTTGGCCAACTCACCGAGGGCGGCGCATTCTCGACAGCAGGTTTCACAGTGCTTCGACGGGGCGTACCGCTTGGTCTCTGTACATTGCCCCAGCCCGGTGCGCACAACCGGGCTAATGCGCTCGCGGCGCTCGCGGCCGCGTGTGCAACCGGCGTGTCTGCGCGCGAGGCAATCGAAGCCCTGTCACGCTTCGGGGGCGTCCAGCGCCGGTTGCAGCTTCGTGGCGAGGTGCGTGGCGTTGCGGTGATCGACGATTTTGCACACCACCCCACTGCAATCTCTGAGACGATCGCAGCACTTCGCGAACGCACACGCAACGGCGAGCGAATCCTTGCGGTCTTCGAGCCACGCTCGAACACGATGAAGCGGGGTACCATGCGCGCCCACCTCGCAGACAGCCTCGCGCAGGCTGATCGGATTTTCTGCTACGCAGGTGCCCTCTCGTGGAACCCCGCCGACGATCTGACGTCACTCGGCGCGCGCGCCAGCGTTGAAACCGACCTCGACCGGCTGGTCGCGCAGATCGTTGCCGAGGCCCAGGCTGGGGACCGGATCCTCGTCATGAGTAACGGCGGGTTCGGTGGCATCCATACCCGCCTGCTGGCTGCGCTGGATACGCACTGATGACGGACTCAGGCGCCAGCCTTGGGGGCGATTCGTGCGAGCGGCTCATCTACCTCCACGGGTTCCGATCCTCGCCACAGTCGTTCAAGGCGCATCTGCTCGGCCAGGCCATGGCGCGGGCGGGGCGGGCGGATGGTTTCGTCTGTCCGGCGCTACCGGCCTCGCCCGCAGCAGCGATCGCGCTCATCGTCGAACGCATTGCCCCAAACGAGCGCGATGTGGTGGTGGGCAGTTCGCTGGGCGGCTACTATGCGCGCCACCTCGGCGAGTCCTGCGGCGCCCGAACAGTGCTGCTGAACCCCTCGGTGCGGCCGGCGGAATCACTCGCCCGCCATCTGGGCCGGGGTACGCTGTTTCATAGCGACGAGCTCTTCGAGTTCGTTGCAGAACATCTTGCGCAGTTGCGCCGCTTCGAGGTGCCAACCATCAGCCGGCCCGAGCGCAGCCTCCTGATCGCCGCAACCGGCGACGAACTGCTCGACTGGCGCGAGATGGTGGCAGCCTGGGCGGGCGCACAGACCCTGGTCATTGAGGGCAGCGACCACGCACTCTCGGACTTTGAGCAGTACATCGACCGGGTGCTGGCCTTCGCCGGCATCAAGCTGCCGGCACAATGACGAACCGATCACGGACTGCCCGGAGACATCCACTCATGAAACTCAGGAACAAAGTGGCCATCATCACGGGTGCCGCCAGCGGCATCGGGCTGGCTACCGCTCATGTGTTTGCCGCAGAGGGTGCGCGAGTGGTGCTCGCCGATATCGATGCGAGCCGCGCCGAGGCGGCGAGCGCCGCGGTTGCACAGGCTGGTGGCGAGACACTCGCTGTCCGGGTGGATGTGACAGACCGCGAAAGCGTCGACGCCATGGTTGCCGCCACGATTGAGCGCTTCGGACGCATCGACTGCCTGGTGAACAACGCCGGCATCACCAAGGATTCACGGCTCGTCAAGATGACGGAGCAGCAATTCGACAGTGTGATGTCAGTCAACCTTAAGGGCGTCTTTCACTGCACGCAGGCCGTCGTACCCACCATGCTCGAACAGGAAAGCGGAGTGATCCTGATCGCCTCCTCGGTGGTGGGCCTGTACGGTAACTTCGGCCAGACCAACTATGCAGCCACCAAGGCCGGGGTCATCGGGTTTGCAAAAACCTGGGGTCGCGAACTGGGTCCGAAAGGTATCCGGACCGTGGCGGTGTGTCCCGGGTTTGTCGCCACACCGATCCTGGAGACCATTCCGCCTGCGGTCATGCAGAAGATGGTCGACAAGGTGCCCATGGGGCGGCTCGGTCAGCCCGAGGAAATTGCACGCGTCTACGCTTTTCTCGCCTCCGACGATGCAAGCTACATCAACGGCACCATAATCGAGGTTTCTGGCGGCATCATGATGTAATCGATTGCCGCCAGCGCAGGGCCGACCGGTCCGCGCGCTGTTTCTCACCACACATCAACGATCCACAGGAGACGCTGCCGTTGGCTGCGATACAGGTTTTATTTGAAGAGGCGGGCGACTTCAAGGCAGCCACCGTGTTGAGCGAAGCCAGCGCGAGCCTGCAGGTTGAGCTCGCGAGCGGCCGTCGCGTCAAGATCAAGGCCGCGCATGTGATGCTGCGCTTTGACCGGCCACCGGTCGAGGCGCTGCTGCCTACCGCCACGAAGCTCGCTGAAGAACTTGACGTCGACTTTCTATGGCAGTGCGCCCCCCAGGAGGAGTTTGGTTACGAGACGCTCGCTGCCGAGTATTTCGGTGCTGCGCCCGATGCGGTTCAGGCCACTGCGCTCCTTCTGCGTCTGCATGGTTCTCCCATCCATTTTCAGCGTAAAGGCCGCGGGCAGTATCGCGCTGCGCCAGAAGAAACCGTGCGCACTGCGCTCGCCTCGCTCGCGCGTCGGCGGGAGATCGAGGTCCGGATCGAGGCGATGGCTGAACGACTGCGCGCGGGTGATCTGCCAGCTGAGCTCGCAGCGCGACCGGCCAGCCTGCTGGTTCGCCCCGACAAGCAGAGCGTTGAGTGGCGCGCTTTCGATGCGGCTCTGCGCACGAGCCACCTCACCCCCGAGCGGCTGCTGCTGCGGGTGGGAGCGTTCAAGTCGGCGCACGCGCTCCACTTCGGCTGCTTCGCAGCCGAACATTTCCCCACCGGATTGCGGTTCGAAGGACGCGCCGAAGCCACGGGGCTTGCCGCCAACCCACACGAGGAGCTCGAACGTGCCGAGGTTCAGGCTTTTTCGATCGACGACGAGTCAACCACCGAGATCGATGATGCGCTGTCGGTGACGCCGCTGGAGGGCGGTCGCTGGCGGATCGGCATCCACATCGCAGCGCCCGCGCTCGCACTGGCGCATGACTCACCGCTCGATCTGCTCGCGCGCGAGCGCATGTCCTCGGTGTACATGCCTGGCGATAAAATCACTATGCTCCCTGATCCAGTCGTCGCGCGCTATTCGCTTGATGCGGGCCGTAAAGTGGCTGCGCTCTCCCTTTACGTCGATGTGAGCGCGGATGGCAATGACATTGAAGCCTCGCACTCGCGGATCGAGCGGGTTCCGATCGCAGCCAATCTGCGGCACGAGCAGGTGTCGGCACAGGTCACCGAGGCGGCGCTCGCAAGCGATGACGCCGCTCGCGACTTGCACTTTGGCCTGGCGCTGAGGGTCCTCTGGCGTGTGACACTCGCTTCGGTGGCGCGCCGCGAGCGCATGCGCGGTAAACCCGAGCCGCGCTTTCGCGCCGATTTCAGTTTCCGGATCGACCGGGGCCCCGACGGCGATCGCGTTCGAATCGAGCAGCGACTACGCGATGCACCACTTGACCGGATCGTCGCCGAGATGATGATTCTTGCAAATAGCTTGTGGGGAGGGCTGCTCGCCGAGCATACGGTACCTGGTATTTACCGCTCGCAGCAGGCGGGTCGGGTCCGCATGAGCACCCAGGCTTTGCCCCATGAAGGGCTAGGAGTGAGCCAGTACATCTGGGCCACGTCGCCGCTCAGGCGGTATGTCGACCTGGTCAACCAGAGACAACTGCTTGCGCTCCTGCGTGACCAGCCGCCACCGCTTGGCGCAAAAGATACGGCGCTCTTTTCGATCATCTCCGCATTTGACGCACGGCATACCGCCTATCAGGATTTTCAGCAGCGGATGGAACGGCTTTGGTGCCTGCGCTGGATCGCGCAGGAGCAGCTTGACCGCACCGACGCAGTGGTGGTGCGCGAAGACGTCGTGCGCCTCGCGCGCGCGCCTTTCTACTTCCGACTTCCCGGCCTGCCCGCTGTGGCGCCAGGGCGACGGATTGTGGTCGATCTGAGCGACCCCGATGAGGTGGATCTTTCGGTCCAGGCACGTTTTGTCTCGCTCTCCTCCGAGACCGATTCGGACGATATCTCAGGCGAGGATACCCCGGCGGAGGGCACCCCCAGCACCGCTCAGCCGGGCCCGGACGCCGCGGTCTGACAGCCCGCTTTTCCGAGCAAACCGCCTGCGCGGCACGCGCGCTTTGTGAGACGATTCGGGCTCACCCCTCCGATGCCTTCGCAGACGCCGATGAACCCGAGCACCGATCCCCGCCGCGAGGGCCAGGAACCCACCGCGCCGCCCCGCCCTGCGGACCGGCAGGCATCGCTCGAGCTCGGGCCCGCGCATCCGGCCGAACCCCTGGGACAGGCGCGCGAAAGACCGGCTCGTAACGACCTGCTCGCGGCATCTGTCGCTATGGCTGAATCGGAATCCAGCGACGATCAGCAGCGCGATCCCGAGGAAGCCTCACGTGCACTAAACGAGGTGCAGGAACTTCTGCGGCGCCACCATGTGGTGCTCGACCTCGCCCACCGCCAACAGCATGGTGAAGACGCTGAACGCCACTTTCTGGTGGAACATCTCGTCGAGCGTCAGCACCTGAACGAACTGCGGCTGCGGCTTGAGCGCTTGCACCCGGCCGATGTGGCCTACATCCTTGAGGCGCTCCCGCAATCCGACCGGATCACCGTCTGGGATCTGGTGAAGGCCGAGCGCGACGGCGAGATCCTGCTGGAGGTCTCGGAGTCGGTTCGCGAGTCGCTGATCCGCTCGATGGATACCGAGGAGCTGGTCGAAGCGGTCGAAACGCTCGATACGGACGAAATCGCCGAACTCGCGCCTGACCTGCCCTCCGACGTGGTGGAGGCGGTCCGACAGGGCTTGAACCAGGAAGAGCGTGAGCAGCTGCGTGCTTCCATGTCCTATCCGGACGGGTCGGTGGGCGCGCTGATGGACTTCGAAACCATCTCGGTACGTGCCGATTTTTCGCTCGAAGCGGTGCTGCGTTATCTGCGCACCCTCGATGAACTCCCCGATCATACCGACCAGATCTTCGTGGTCGATGAGCACGATCAGCTCGAGGGCAGCCTGCCGCTTGACCGGGTGCTCATCAATCAGCCTGAGGTCCTGGTGGCGGATGTGATGCGTCGCGACGTGCTTGCGCTTGCGCCCTACGATAACGCGAGCGAGGCTGCACTTGCATTCGAGCGCTACGACCTGGTCTCAGCGCCGGTGGTCGATCCCCACAACCGACTGGTCGGCCGCGTGACGGTAGCCGAGGCAGTCGACGTCATCCGCGAGGAGGGCGAGTCGGTCGCGCTCGCGCAGGCGGGTCTGCGTGAAGAAGAGGATCTGTTTTCAAGTGTCTGGCAGTCGGCGCGAAACCGCTGGCTCTGGCTCGCGGTCAACCTCTGCACCGCATTCTTCGCCTCGCGCGTGATTGGCGCATTTGAAGGCACTATCGAACGCGTGGTGGCGCTTGCTGCGCTGATGCCTATCGTGGCGGGTATTGCCGGCAATTCCGGCAATCAGACCATGACGCTCATCATCCGCTCGCTCGCGCTCGGCCAGCTCACCCGCTCCAACGCCCGCCAACTCCTCACCAAGGAGATCGCCATCGCCGGGCTGAATGGCGTGGTCTGGGGCAGCGTGGCCGGGCTCTTTGCGTGGTGGCTCTATTCGGATACGCATCAGGGGGCGCTACTGGGCGCGCTGATGCTGCTTGCGATGACCCTCAACCTGGTGGTGGGTGCGCTGATCGCCATGGCCGTACCGCTCGCGCTCGAGCGCAGCGGCCGCGACCCAGCCATCGGCTCGTCGGTGCTGCTCACGTTCAGCACCGACAGCATGGGATTCCTCATTTTCCTGGGGCTTGCGACCCTGTTCTTCCGCTGAAAGTGGGGCCCGCCTGGGCGCGGCAAGCGTGTTTAGCCACGAGGCACAGGTGTCCCGATGACATGGCCAACCTGCCACGGCCGCGGCAGGGTGGCGTGTGCGCGCATCACCGCTCCAAGCCGTGCCTGCAGTTCAGGCCCCATTGGCGCGGTGCGCCTCGTACGCAGGTCCACATGCATCGACAGCGACTCATAGGTGGCCGCAAGAAAGCCCTCCCCGGCATGGAACATTTCCATCAGGAAATGGATGCGTTTTGCGTCATGAGACAGAAGCCGTGCTGCAAAGCGAAGCGCCTCACCTAGCTTCACCTCGCGCAGAAAATTCAGATGGGTCTCGAGCGCAAAGGTTGTCACCTGATGATGCAACCGATATTCGGGCGAAAGTCCCAGCCAGTGAAAAAATGGCGTTGATGCATCATCAAAGGCCACATGGTAGTAGCCCACATTCATGTGTCCGTTATGGTCAATCCACTCGGGCTTGACCCGAACACCCGGCGGCTCGAACAGCGCAGGCGCCGCCGCTTGCGCCGGCGGTGGCGTATCAGATGAACCCATGGCCGCCCTGTGCCTCAGGTTTCAACAAACCAGCGGCCGTCCTGCTCAATGAGCGGGAAGGTGCGTAGCGCCGGGCACTCGGGTCCTTCCACCCGTTCACCAGTATCGAGCCGGTACTGCGCCTGGTGAAGGGGGCATTCGATCAGGTCGCCGAGCACGAACCCGTCCGTGAGGCGCGCGTGCGCATGGGTGCACAGATCAGCCACTGCAAACACGCCGCTATCGCCTCGGCAAAGAGCAATTTCCTCGCTCCCGGCTGCGAACGCACGCGACTCCCCCGCTCCGAGCGACCGCACTGCATCGGTGACATCGATTTTTACCATGGCCCGCTTTCCTTTTGTCCAAACCGCGAATTATCGCGCACAGAGCACAGCGGTCGTGTAGCGGCGTGCCGCTTCCGCAATCAGCTCGCGCGCAAGCGGTGTCGACGGACGTGGCGCGGCGGCAAGCGGTACGGCATGAGCGGAAATCAGCGACTTGAGCGGCGCGGCCGCGACCGCAAAATTGACGTTCTGCGGAATGTCGCCGGTCACCTGCGCCACCCTGAGCGCGTTGAGCTTGGAGACCACCACGCCAATCACCTCGCCATGGGCATCGATCAGGGGACCACCGCTATTGCCGGATTGCACCGGCACGTCGATCTGCATTTGAAGCGGGTTATCTCGCAGACCCGACAGCGCGGTCACCATCCCAGCGCCGAGTTGCCCCGACGAGGAGAGCACCCCGCGAAGCGGAAAGCCATAGATGAGCACCTCTTCGCCCTGACGTGGCCGGGCGTCGGCCCTCAGCACCGCCGCATGCTCGACCGGGCCAGCCTTGAGAAGCGCGAGGTCGGCGCGTCGATCGATTGCAATCAGCTCGGCGCTCTGGCCGTCGCCCAACCGGATATCACGGCACTCGCGAACGACATGTTCGTTGGTGATCAGGTGGCCCGCTCGGCTCACGAAGAAACCAGAGCCGGTGGTTGAGCGCGGGCGCGGCGCGGCTGGCTGAGCAGGCGCTACGCCACTGTCAGCGGCCACCGGCGCAGGCGGCGGGGGGAGCGCTCCGGGCGAGGCGACGCGCGATGGCCCGGCGGGCGGGTCGACGCCAGCCGGTAATTGCAATGCAAGCGACTGCGGCCGCCACTCGCGCCCCATCCGCTGCCCGTCAATGAGCTGGTCGCCGGTGAGCTGCCCGGCCGCCTGGCGGCGTACCGCGGCGGCACGCTGCGACAGCGCATCGGCGAGCGCCGCATCCCCCACCCGCAGTGCCGACTCGGCTGCAACCTGTGCCCAAGCATAAGCATAGAGCGGCGAGCGGTCGACCATCTGTCCGGCTAGATACCACTGCGCGAGCCCAAGCTGCGCCGCCGGGTTGCGCCGGTCGGCAGCATGCTGCATCCATTGCGCGGCCCGCACCGTATCGCGCTCAACGCCCACGCCGGCCTCGTAGGCGCGAGCGAGCGCGAGTGCCGCATTCGAGTCACCCGCGAGCGCTGCCCGGCCGAACCAGCCCGCTCCCGTCGCCGGATCGCGCTCGACGCCATCCCCGCGCTGCAGGGCAAGGCCATAGGCGGTCTGGGCATAGGCGAAGCCCGCCTCGGCCGCTCGTCGATACCAGTCTGCCGCCTGTCGCTTGTCGGCTACTCGTCCCCAGCCGCGTTCATGACACTGCGCGAGACGCCACCAGGCACGTGGCAGCCGCTCACGCGAGGCCTGTTCGAACAGCTCGCACGCTGCGCCGGGATCACGGCTGTCGACAGGCACCCGAAGCAGGCGCTCACCCTCACGCAAAGCCTCGTCAGCCTTGCCAGGGTCGGCGAAAATGTGACTTGGAACTAGGCTTATCCACAGCGCAAGGAAGGACCCGGGCCAACGCATGAACCGCGAGTGGCTGAGGGCTCGGTTGCGTGAATCAGCGCCCCGCACGACGGTCCTCCCGCTCCTCAAAAAACCGTATACGTAGTTCGCGCAGTCTCGCGTCAACCTGCGAGTTCGCATAGAAATCGAGCTGACGGGTACGCTGCGCCGCCTGCAGCTGATCGATCGCAGCGACCCAGACACCGTTGATCGCGTGCATCTCGGCCATCGCAAGGTGGGCCTTCGCATCGCGACCCAGCGCCGACTGCGCACGCGCGAGAAGCTCCCAGAGTTCGGTATCAGCCCGCGTGGACTCGAGCGCCTGCTCACCCACCGCCACCGCCTCGGCCCACCGGCCGAGGGCCGCCAGGGCACGAATTCGGAGGCGGACGAGCGCGCGGGTGGCGCCGAGGCTTGCGATGGCGCGCTCAGCGGTGGCGAGCGCCTCCACTGGCTGGCCCGCTTCGAGCTCGGTCTGAGCGGCGAGACTTTCGATGAACGCATGCGGCCGGCCCGCGGCGACGCGTGCGGCGGCAATCGAACGTCTGGCACTCGCCGTGTCGGCAGCCGCGAGCGCGCCAGCCGCGATCGCGTAATGCCCCGCGATGGGCGCGACCGCTCCGTCCTCCACCTGTCGCGCCATCAACTGGCGCGCGCGGGTCAGGCCATCAACGCTGCGGTCAGCCAGCACCCGGAAACGGGCCCGCAGCATGGTGAATTCGAGACTGTCGGGATGCTGGCGGTAGCGCAGTGCCATCACCCGGTTTTGAATATCACTCATCCGATCGCCGGTTAACGGGTGGGTTCGCAGATAGGTAGGCAGGGCGCTCTCGGATAATCGCGACGCTGTCTGCAGTCGACCCAAAAAGTCCACCATTCCCTGGGAATCGAATCCCGCCTGCTGAAGCATCTCCAGGCCCACCCGATCGGCTTCCCGTTCGGCATCGCGCGAGTAGCCCAGGAGTTGCTGCATCTGCATGGTGCTGCCCAGTGAGGCAATGCCGACTGCCGCCTGCGGATTGGAGCGCGCAGCCAGTAGCGCCGCCGCCATCGCGGCCATGAGCACGGTGGAGCTCTGGTTTTGCGTGGCGAACATGCGCGCGATATGCCGCTGCGTGACATGGCCGAGCTCGTGGGCGAGCACCGAGGCGAGTTCGGACTCGGCCTGCGACGAAGCCACCAGCCCGGTGTGAACACCAATAAAGCCGCCGGGGAGCGCGAACGCGTTGATGCTGCGATCCTCGACCGCAAAGAGTTCAAAACTGAAACCCGTAGCCGCAGGCTGCGCTGCAAGGCGTACCGCCAGCCGATTCAGATAGTCGGTAAGCTCGGGGTCGTCAAGAAGGGCCCGCGCACGTCGAATCTCGCGCATGACCGATTCGCCCAGTCTCCGCTCGGCCAGCGGCGACAACTGGTCGCCAGCAGCGTCGCCCAGCCTGGGGAGCTCAGCCGGCTGGGCTCCCGCCAAACCGATTGTCGCCACAGCAAACAACAGGCTGATCACTCCGGGAAGCGCCCGGGTCAGAAGCGGCCGACGTTCATGCAGGCTCATCCGGCTATCATAGCCGTAGTCCCCCTCCTGCAAGCTCTCCCATGCTCACGCACTTTGACGCCGCCGGCCAGGCGCATATGGTCGATATCGCCGACAAGGGCATCACCCGCCGGATCGCGATCGCTGGCGGCTCGATCCGGATGCTGCCTGCGACGCTTGCCAGGATCCGCGAAGGATCGGCCGCCAAGGGGGATGTATTGGGCATCGCCCGTATCGCAGCCATTCAGGGCGCCAAGCGCACCGCCGACCTCATCCCGCTCTGCCACCCGATCGCGCTCACGCGTGTGACGGTCGATTTCACCGTCGACGAAACCAGCGCCACGGTGCACTGTCGGGCGCAGGCCGAGTGTGATGGCCGAACCGGCGTGGAAATGGAAGCGCTCACCGCGGTGCAGGTGGGACTACTCACCATTTACGACATGGTGAAGGCCATCGATCGGGGCATGGTGATCACCGACGTTCGCCTGCTCGAAAAGCACGGCGGGAAACGCGGTAGCTTCGTAGCAGGGCGGTGACCTGTGTCATCCGATCGCGCGCACTCGCGAGCGCGACCGTCCGCGGCCGCGGCTGCGCACCGATGACCGCATGCCTCATCACCGGCGCAGGCGGCTTCGTGGGCGGCGCGCTCGCCCGCTCGCTGATCGAAAGCAGACTCGCCCGCCCGAGCTTGCCCGACAGGCCCGTTTCCGGGCGCCTCATCCTCACCGACCAAATACCGCCTCCCGACTGGTGTCCGACCGATCGCGCAGACATCGTCTGGATGCAGGGCAACATCGCATCGGCGACCCTCCTCGAACAGCTGTTTTCCGAGCCAGTGACTGCAGTTGCGCATTTGGCGGGCGTCGTCAGTGGGACCGCCGAGGCCGACTTCGATCTCGGTATGCGGATCAATCTCGATGCCACCCGCGCGCTGCTCGAACGCTGCATGGCCCAGGGCCGAGCGGGCCGCCCGCCACGGGTGGTCTACGCCAGTTCGATTGCCGTCCACGGCCTGCCGCTCCCAACGGCGATTCACGACCACACACCCGCCTCGCCCAGTCTCTCCTATGGCGTGCAGAAACTGATTAACGAAATCCTGATTACTGAAGGGTCGCGGCGCGGCTGGATTGATGGCATCAGCCTGAGGCTGGCCGGCGTCGTGATCCGGCCCGCGCTACCGAACGGCGCGCTGTCGGGCTTCAACAGCGACCTGATCCGCGAGACGCTTGCCGCACGTCGGGTGGTTTCACCGGTTTCGCCCGAGGCCGTGATCTGGCTGCAGTCACTGTCATCCGCGCGCGATGCGTTCGCGACTGCACTGGCGGGCTCGGGTGGCGCGCCCGATGGTGCCCGCGTCGTTCAATGTCCTGCGCTCGCAGCGAGCATCGACGAGATTCTGCGCGCGGTCAGTGCGCTCAGTGGCCGTGACGCGCGTGCATGGGTGGACTTCTGTCCCAACCCGGCGATCGAGCCTATGTTTGGCCGCTGGCCTCGCCGAATTTCCTTCGACCGGGCCCGGCGCCTGAACCTGCCGGAAGACCGCGATCTCACCGAACTGATCGCCAGCGCACACGCCGCTACTTGAAGAGCACGCCAGGCAGCCAGGTCGAGATCACCGGGAAAGCGATCAGGATTGCCAGCCGAATGACATCGGCCACGACGAAGGGCGCGACACCCCGATATATCGTCAGGGTGGAGACATGCGGGAGAAGCGTTCTGAGCACAAAGAGATTCATGCCGACCGGCGGGCTGATGAGGCCGATCTCGACGACCACCACCACCAGAATGCCAAACCAGATCGGGTCAAAGCCAAGATGCACCACGAGCGGAAAAAGAACAGGTACCGTGAGCAAGATCATTGACAGCTCTTCCATCGCGGTGCCAAGCAGCACATAGATTGCGCAGATCGCGACGATGACCGCCATCGGATGCACTTGAAACTGCGAGACGAAAGTCTTGAGGTCGTCTGGCATGGTGGTGAAATTCACGAAATTCGCAAAAATTAGTGCGCCAATCAGGATACCGAACAGCATCGCGGTGGTGCGTGCGCTTTCAACCAGAACCTCCAGGAGCGTGCGCCTGGTGAGCGCGCGGCGAGCGATCGCAAACACAAACGCGCCGAATGCGCCCATTGATGCGCCTTCGGTGGCGGTGAATACCCCGCCATAGATGCCCCCCATCACGACCACGAACAGTACGACCACGCCCCACACGCCCTGAAGCGCGCGCAGCCGCTCCGGCCACGGCGTGCGTTCCCCCCGCGGCCCGCTCTTCGGATCACGCCAGGTCTGCCAGGCAACTGCCGCCATGAGGAGCAGCGTGGCAAGCACGCCCGGAATCAGTCCGGCAGCAAACATGGCACCGATATTGACCTCGGTCATGAGGGCATAGATGACCATGATCACCGAGGGCGGAATCAGGATGCCCAGGGTGCCTCCCGAGGCGATGGCACCACAGGCAAGCGAGTCGCTGTAGCCGAACTGCCGCATGGAGGGGTAGGCCACCCGCGCCATGGTGGCAGCGGTGGCAATCGAGGAGCCGCAGATCGAACCGAACCCCGCACAGGCAACGATCGTGGACATGGCAAGCCCGCCCCGCCAATGGCCGATGAAGGCATACGCCGCGCGGAATAACTCCTGCGACAAACCCGCCCGGCTCACGAAATTGCCCATGAGGATGAAGAGCGGCACGACCGACAACGTGTAGGAAAAACCGGTCTCGTACATGAGCGTTCCCGCCGAGGCAAGCGCCGGATTCCAGCCGCGAACCAGCGCAAGGCCAAAAAACCCGACCAGACCCATGGCGAAAGCGATCGGCAGCCCCGCGAGCGCGAGCAGCATCATCGCCCCCAGCCCGAGAAGCGCCTCAGTCACAGCACACTTTTGCCGTCTTCACTGGTTACCTGCGGCCCGATCCGCGGCGAGCGAAGCGCCTGCCAGGCAAGCACCACATGGATGAGCGCCGTAAAAAGCGTCAGTAGCGCCATCAGCTGAACGACCGGTGCAATCGGAAGTTTCAGCGTCTGGGTGACGTCGCCGGCCGCTGCAAACCGCGACCCCTTCAACCACAGCAGCCAAGCCATGCCGACCAGTGCGGCGGCGCAGCCGATCTGCACCGCCAGCACGCTCATACGCTGAAGAAGCGGAGGCGCAAGCCTCACCAGGCTATCGATCGCAATGTGCTCGCTTTTGCGGGACACAATCGGCAGCCCGGCAAAGATCAGAACCGCCATCATGGTCTCGCTCACCTCGAAACTGCCGCGGATCGGCGCATTGAAAACATAGCGCAGCACCACATCCACAAAGGTGAGGATCATCATCGAAAAAAGCAACGCTGCGGCGAGCATCTCGAGCCCCCGCTCGGGCCGCAGTCGATCCGCCCAACCCGCGGTGCGCGCTGGAACTTCTAGCGGCGTCTGCAGGTTCGAGCCGCCGCCGCTTGCATGCGGTTGAGTCACGCACAGGCCTCCAAAAATTCGCCCCGAGGGTGAGGCGACTCGCACCGGAGCGCGACTGCGTCTCGCGCACGATCAGCTACTCTATCAAGCTTTCGACTAAGACCATTTTTCCGGAGTCCGGCATGTCCGACGCTGCACCCGAGCGACGCCTGCGCTCGCGCACCACTGTTGAGGGGCCCGATCGGGTCCCTCATCGTACTTTCCTGCGCGCCATGGGCCTCGATGACGAGGCCATCGCCAAACCGTTCGTGGGCGTGATGAGCACCCACGGCGAGAATACGCCGTGCTCGCTACCGCTTCGCCCACAGGCCGAAGCCGCGAAGACTGGTGTCGCAATGGCTGGTGGCACGCCATTTGAGTTCACCTCGATTTCGGTCTCGGATGGCCTATCCATGGCGCATCAGGGCATGCGGATGAGCCTCGCTTCCCGAGAGCTGATCGCCGACTCGATCGAGCTCGTGATGCGCGGTCACGCTTACGATGCGCTGGTGGGCTTTGCCGGCTGCGACAAGACCCTGCCCGCCATCATGATGGCCATGGTGCGGCTCAACGTGCCCTCGGTCTTTATGTACGGTGGCGCCATGCTGCCTGGCCGGCACCAGGGGAAAACCGTGAGCACGGTGGATGCTTACGAGCGCGTGGGTGCACTGTACGCCGGCTCGGTGTCGCGTGCGGAGCTCGACCCCTTCACCACACCCAACGTCAAGCACTCGTGTGCACACTGACGGCAGCGCATCGAGCACCAGCGCGTGGTAGTGGAAATTGTGATTCCAACGATCGTCGTCGGACGACGTCATAGTTCTGCGAACTGGAGTGCGTAGAGAACGGCGGTCAACGACAGACCGTCGGGCATCTGCCCCTCGGCGATCGCGGTGCGCAGTGCATCAACGGCCATCCACTCGACGCGCTCCGACTCGCGGGTGTCGACATGACCGCGCCGGAGAACATCGAGGCAGCCTTCGCGGTGCTCGTCTCTCTCGTTGATCGCATCGAGGCGCTCACCTAACACCTCGCGTGTCAGAGAGTTCGCCACGTGCTCGCCGGGACATCGCCGGTTCGGCGAATGTTCGCATCGGGGTTGGTAGCGCGACCCTCTCGAGGAGGGGTGAGACGCAGCGTTCGCGGGCTGTCGGACACCCGGCTAGCCTTGGGGGCATGCCTCTCTCGACCGCGCGTGTTTCGGGCCCGTTCGACCGCGATCA
>SXGR01227637.1_pt1 | contig 17702 bp, 19 predicted proteins | sample 3174711 | NCBI WGS metagenome assembly SXGR01 (sample SAMN11356860, study PRJNA531348) | freshwater metagenome | isolation source: freshwater sample F1-60 | place: China: Fuxian Lake, Yuxi | collected 2017-12-25
AACCAATCCCGTTGTCTGCGTTGAATCGGCTTTCAAGAAGTACCCGTTAGTTCCTACTGCTAGACGATCAAGTGCTGATGCTGACCTAGTGAGAATATCACCCTTGGTTGTAAGGGTAGATGAACCGCCCTCTGGTCCTGTTGCGCCTGTCGCCCCGGTCGCTCCTGTCGCTCCTGTTGGTCCTGTTGCGCCAGTAGTACCCGTTGCACCTGTTGGTCCCGTTGCTCCTGTTGGTCCCGTTGCACCTGTTGGTCCTGTTGCACCTGTTAAGCCCGTTGAACCAGTCGGTCCTGTGGGTCCAGTTGGTCCCGTAGGTCCAGTAGAACCTGTTGCACCAGTTTGTAAAACAAAATCAAATATTGCTGCAGAACTTGAACCAGAGTTTGTTACTGCAGCAGTTCCTGCACTAACCGTACCTACGGCGATAGTGGCAGCAGTGCCGGTAGCACCTGTAGGTCCAGTAGAGCCTGTTGCACCTGTAGGACCTGTGGCACCAGTAGCACCTACGGAACCAGTTGCTCCAGTCGCACCAGTAGCACCAGTGGCACCAGTCGCACCAGTGGCACCAGTGGATCCTGTTGCGCCTGTGGCACCTGTTGGTCCTGTAGTTGCAGAAGCAACAATGGTGACAGTTGCACCTACGGCAACGCCGAGCGAAGTATTAGCCCGTGTAAGAGTAACTGCCGTTGTGGTCATAGCCGCGTAACATCAGCAAGGACTTCGACTTGACCTGCAAGAACTGTTGACACAACGCCTGTTGAAGTTACGGTTTCTTGTAGATCCCAATAATAATAACCAGGAGTGAGCAAGGCTGAAGAAGCAGACGAAAGAACAGAAGTCACAACCCCCAACAGAGGTGTAGTCAATGTGCAGGTAAGAGTTGCAGCGATAACTGTTGAGTCGGGCGAGGAACGTATTTGAGAAGCGTAGGTACGACCTGTGATGTCAATGGGCGTTGTGCCGTCAGAGGTCATAGTGGCGATCACTGTTTCTGTGTCACCTCTTGTGATTGTTAGGTCTTGTACTGCTGCTACCGTCATACGGCAATTATCCTATCACTTGTTGGGTCAATCGTAGATAGGAGGCTTTCCTTCAACCTGCCACGATTCGTTTGAGTGTTTCTCTAAAAGTGCTGAACCGTCAATGTTCCTTGGTTGCAAACCTTCCTTGCGTAAACGCTTGTAAGCAGGCAGGTCTTTGTTCCAACCTTTTTCTCTGTTGTTCGTTTGAGTGACGAAGTGACCGCCGGTTGTGGTTGAGTTTTTACCCATCCGAATCCCTGCCACCTTGCATCCAAAACACCCTGCCTGATTAAGACTAGGGTGAGTTTCCCTGTGTTTCACGTTATGTAGGCTCCGTACCCTGCTGCTGTAAGGGCGGCAGACTCAGAAGCCGTTATGGAATGTTGATGACCCCCGTGATAGGTAAACGAGATATCTTCCTGACTAGGTTGCATTTCGGTGAAGGTGCCGTCTGTTTTAAGAAAGACATTCCTACCTCTTGGAAGAGGCACAAGTTTCTGAAATAGACGATGACCAATACCAAAAACAATGTCGTCAGTGGGGGGTGTAAATGTTGCCATTTATGCTTTACTTAAATCGAGCTTCCGATTTCGCTTTTGCAGCAGCGTTGCGTCGTTTAATTTCTGCCAATCGAGCAGCATTTTTTTCTTTTTGTTTTGCTTTGCTTGCAGCATTTTTTTCTTTTAGAGTTAAAGGCTTTGCTGGAGTTTTAGCCGAAGGCTTTGTCTTTCCCGACAGTTGTTTGGTATTAGCCATCTCGTATCGGATGTTGCTTGTTAGAGTAGACAGTCTTTCGCTGTATCCCTTAGACCCAACTTCGTTACCACCCTTTTTAGCGTAAGCATTAAAGGCTTTGAGTGTTGCAATTTCCTGTGGTGTGAATTTTTTAGCAGCCATTTTGATTCCTTGTTTGAGTTCTGATGAAGGTGGGGGTTTCCCCCCACCTCACATCATGGATTGTTTTACCAGCCTAGGCTAGTTGCTTCCGATGCTTGATCCGCCTTCAACGCGACGCAAGGCTGCTTCACGGAATCGGCCATAGCCACCGAGCCAGTACCAACCGATCGGGTTGAAACGACGAAGTGAGTCAACGACTTCTCCACGAACGATTTTTGGAAATGCTCCGTTACCGTCTGTAAAGCTGTACGCCTTGGCAAGAGCCTGACGACCCATGAAAAGCGTTGCGTAAACGTCAATTGTACCGGTTGAACCAGCGTTGTTTGAAGCATCTGCGAACAGAGGCGCACGTGCCGTTTCAACGAAACGCACTCCTTCAAACATTCCAATTTCGCCGTTGTAAATCCCTGTTGGGTTTACGTAGTTGGCTGGTGTACGCCATGCTGCGGCATCCGTAGCAGTACGGAAGTCGTAACTTACGTCTGGGTGGATGTAGCCCATGTAGTGCCCGTTGTAGGTTGGAACATTTGCTTTACGCAATTGCGCCGTGACAAGACGAACATCTGCGGCTGAAAGTGCGTCGTCAGAGTTGATAGTTGTACGACTAACGGGGTCAGTTGCTCCACCAGTTGCAAACACTACGTTTGTACCAGCAGCGAGGACTGCTGAAACAACGGCATCGATTGAATCACCAGCGTTGTACCCGATAAGGTTCGCTCCTGCTGAGTCAACGTCAAGGAACGAAGTTCCACGAAGTTTGGCTGTGGTCAGAACGCTGTTACCGTACTCAGCAAGAGTGACGGTCACTTGACTGTCTCCCATTGTTGCTGGCGTGATGTCAACTGTTTCTGAAATGGTTGATGTTGCTTGTGCTAATTCACTAAAGATAGTGAAGGTAACACCCGATCCAGGCATGGATTGGGCTGTTGGTTGAACGTCTGCAGCCTGATCAAACAGCATTTCTGAACGAAGTGCGAAATACGCAATCTTGTCAAATGCCACCTGGTCGGTTGAGAGGGATGAGGCTTGTGTTACGGCCATAATGGTTTTCCTTGTTTTTAGAGGGGATGGGGATTAGTGATATCCTGCCTCTGTCATGATTTCTATAACTTCTTCAGGTGACTTTGCTGCATTGATTCTTGCTTCTAGGCTGGGAAGTTCTGTTGAAGAACTTGCTCCAGCCGCCACCTGATTAGTTTTGTTCCAAGCATTTTGCTCAGATACTTGCTCATCAGAAATGGTGTGAGACAACAATCTCGCTTCTGTCGCCGCCTGCTTAATCGCTTCCTGTGACAACTCACCATCGTAACCTTTAACAAAATATTTCGCTGCGGGTTCAGAAGGGTCTATGCCCGCCTGCCTGAACGCTAACTCACGTTTTGTTGATTCAGATTCGATTGCTTGCTGTCTAAGGGTTTTGACCTCTAATTCTAATTCCTTCATCCTTTGCCGCATAGGATTTACTGCGGGTTGGACTGGTTCATCTTCATCAGTGAAGTCGTCGTATTCAGACATATGGCACTCTCCGTTTTCTGCCCACACCACACCGGAGGGGCGTGGTGGCTGCGTATTTGTTGTCTCCCCATATGTTCTTCATTGGTTCGGGGGGCGACCAATGAGTTCTTCCCGTCGGGATCATTTGTAAATATAGTAGGTCTTTACAAAGTCGCGCAACGACCAAAGAGATTATTTTTAAGTTGCCTTCAAACCGACAACTCCGCTCCTGTCCACTGCGTAACTTCCACCAGCATCAAACTCTGCTTGTCGTTTGCGCTTGCGTTGAGCCACTCTTTGTGCTGCCGCCTGATTGGTCCCAAAAGTTGCTCCAATTTGTTCTTCGGTAGATATTGAATCATCTTCGCCAATCAATCCAGAGTACAAACCTTGGCTCTTACCTATATCTGCAAAACCTTTTTGTATGGTCTGCGGCTCAAGTGCTTCGGTTCCCAACGCCTCAGCCTGTTCTGCGGTAAGGTTTATTGAAGCCTGTCGCTTTGCTTCTCCTGCAATGCTCGCGGCTTTTGCCTGCTTAGTCAAAATGTCCGTTCCCTTCTTGGGGTCAAGAAAGTAGGCGGCTAGATCGCCGTCTGTGACAGAATAAAGGCGTTTCATTTCTGCGATGGTTTCAGGGTTGGCTTCGCTTACCGCCCTAAAGCCTTGGTTGACTCGACGCTGTACTTCGGCAACAGAAATATCTCCACTTATAAACCCTGCGTAATCATCATCTGAATCGTAAAATGTTTTGGGCAGTCCTGAACCCTGCATTGCGTTTTTGTAACCATCTTCCAATTCCAGATACCGTGAAATAGAATAGGTTGGTTTGTTGGCTGCCTCTAACGCAACGTTGCCAGCAAAACGCTTCTTGTAAACATCCGTTTCCTTTATAAGAACTTGAAGTTCATCTATGGGTATACTTCCTGTGCCCTTATTGCCTAACTGACCGAACACAACATCAGTCAAATCGCCTAGTTTGTACTGTTTCAGGTAATCAGAAAGTTTTTTCTTTGAGTCAATTGGGATTGCCATCAGCGTATCCTACCAAAAGCTCTAGTTAGCGTTTGCATGATTTGATCAACTTCGTTGTTTGCAGATTCGGTAAATTTCCAACCGTATTTTTCGTCGGTTCTTAGTTTTTTCTCCCACTCAGGTAAAGACAACTGACGATAACCGCCTTTGTTATCTTCAGTATTGAAGGCAACAGAATACCTTGAATCAAACATATCAATGTCATCTTCGTTCTTTTCCAAAATTCTGGCGGCAGATGATTTGTAAGTTTCCCCTATTTTTTCAAGGCTTAACCCTCTATCCAGTTGACGAGCAAGATGTGGGTATAAATCTTTTGAACTTTCCCTGTAATCCTGTTCAAAATCACCAATGGTTTTTGTGCCAGTTAATAAAGCTTGTTTGTCCTTTTCTGATGCTTTTGTGTTGTATTCCCTTGCTAGGTTGTCTAACAACAGTGCCGGGTTTGAAGTAAGGGCATCTTTTTGAGCTTCTGAAGGGGAGCCTTCGGTGGTCCCTGGGGATTTGAAAATAGCACTGTTTACATAGTCTTGTAAGGCTGTGCCAGTAATACCCTTGCGGGCACTTTCTTCTATTAACTTATTTTGTTCTTCAGAACTTAATTCGTCAAATCCAGAAATAGCCGTAAGAAATGATTTTTGAACTTCTTTTTTTGCTTCTTTATCTGCCGAGGTAAGTGCGTCAAAATTTCGAGCAACTGCTGTAGTCTTTTTGTAATACGGTGTATTTTGTATTGCTGCTTCCATTTTATTTTGCAAAACAGATGGATCTTCGTACCATCTCTCTTTGAGCATTTGTCGCAAAATCTTTTTGAACTCAGGGCCATACACCTTTACGTCAAGGTATCTTGCGTACAAAGGATTCAATTTTTTAAGTTGTGTTTCAAGACTTGGTTGCGTAACAGTTGCTTTTCCTGAAGTATCTTTTGTGGTTTTAGTAGCCATCATCCACCTCTTAATATCTGTTGTAGAACTTGAACACCTTGCATAAGCCCATAGGATTCTTTTTCAGCCTTGTTGTTTGCGGAAGTTGATTGTTCTGTTGCGGCCTGTATTGACGGAGCGTTCTGCTCTGTACCTGCTTTTGTCTCCATGCTTCGATAAGCGTCTACAAACTTCTTTACTTCTGCGTCTGTTGCGCTACGCCCGACATCGCTAAGAAATACCTTTCTGAAGTTTGACTGCACATCTTCTTTGGGAGTGTACCGAATGCGTGGACCTGAACTAGCAAGTGGGGTAAACGGCTCAAAGGACATGTCCAATAGAGTTCCATTGTAAGTGCGCCCCCTGCTGTTTGAATCAATTAGAAGTCTCCTGAAAGCGGATATATCCTGAACTCCTAATCCGTTACCTACAACTTCACTGCGATTTCCAGCAGTTCTGGGACCGTAAAAACCATAGGTTTCTATTTGTTTTAGAACTCTAATTCTTTCATCGGCACCCATTTCAGCAAGTATTATTTGTGATTCTTCTGCTGTTTGGTACTGCCCTCTTTGGATTGTTGAGTCAACGTCAACAAGCCCAACCCCGAAATAATCAAACATTGAATATTCTGGTTCATAAATCCGCTTTGGAGTAGGAAATTTTTTAGGTATTAGACTTTCCTGTACAGGTACCCGGTCTTGTTCATCAACCTTAAAGTCTTGCTCATTTGTGGCTGTTACTCTCCTGCCTGGGAGTCTTGTTCTTTTTATTGTTGAGCCAAACTGATACGCTTCTGGTAGAGCGTACTCATCTTGTTGCATTACTACGTTCGCATCTGGGACATCCGATCCTTCAAGTGCGCTTTGATTTTGTGGGTTATTAGGCATGTCAATCCTCTAGTTCAGCAGATAGTTCTCTATCGTACACTCTTTGAAATCCTGGGTTCTCTCTCATCAATTCTGCTGCTTTGCTTTGCAGCCAGTCTCTCAGGGGTTGAGCCGCTTTTGCGTTCTTTAGGTCGCTCAATCCTACATTAAACAGTTTTTGTCGGGCTTGTTCTCTATAGGCTAGATACTGTTTTATTGAGATGGCATTTCGGTTATTTGCGGTTCTAGGATCGTCTACTAACTTTTGCAATGCCACTACGGTGTTTGGGAATCTACCGGGGTCAAAGGAAGCTTTTACGGGAAATCCTGGATATTCTTTATTTAACCGCACTCGATAATTTGCAAGCCAAAGACGTTGGTTGGCGGCAGGGTATTTCCCAGCCTTCAAACGGGCGGCGCGATAGAGCGAGGAACCAACCTTTAACTCAGCAGATGCAATAATATCTTCGGCTGATTGGTATTTTCTTTTCCCAGCATCCACCTGTCTACCAAAGACCGATTGGGAGAATCCCTCAACGGTTGGTCCCAAATAACCAGCAACATCAGGATAGGTACTAAACAGACCTTTATTGTTTAATTCAAAATTGCCAAATTCTTCTGACGTTTCAAGACCGCCATCAACAGCCTTGGTTTTGCTAGAAACATAGATTGAAGCATCGTCACCGTACAATTTTAGAAACTCTGCTACGGCAGTGTCATAGTTGTTTTCTTTTAGTTTGGCGAACTCTTTAATTAGAAACGAAGAATACACAGTGTCGTTGTTTACTTTTACTTCGTATGTTGGGGCACCAGCCGCAGGACCGGCAAATTGTGATAATGCTCTAAACACAGTTAACCATCTCGCCTTAGACGTGGCATCTTTAAGCAATTTTTCAGAATCTTCAATGTTTGATCTGTCGTATTTTCCGCTTGCTGCTAGATACCTTAGAGTGTCAGTGAAGGTTTGACCGAATACTCCGCTCAGATCTGTTTTATCTGCCGTTATAGCAGACAGACCTTTTTTAATCCAACCTGGGACAAGAGAAGAGTTTTTTAGGTCAGTGGCATCGTTGAATGTGCCTCCGTATGGTAGAAGAATTTTGCGAGCGAAATTCATATCAGGAACATCGGGCAAAAGTTTTGATGCTGCAATTTGAACCAACGGTCCCACTCCAGGAGAAAAACCCAAACCTACGGACAACCCCTTCAAAGGTGCCGTAAAAGAAATCCCACTGTCTGATGGAAGTTGCAGTGCTAAATTAACAAGTTGTTGTGACCCTGGAATTGTGAATTTATATTCACCCGACGCAGGATCTTTGAAAAAGAAACCATCCCCATTTTCGTCAAATTTTGCATTAACTCCAGCGTTAAAAACACGTTGCGCTTTTATAACTCTTGTTGGATCTTCAACGAAAAATTTGGCGTAGGTTGTTAGAACTTCTGCCCATGCTGCGTTAAACGGAGATATAATCCTAAAAGCTTCTTGCATGTTGTTTTTAGAAGTTGCATCAAACAAGAGTTCTTCGGTTTTTCGCAATGCGTATTTTGAAGCATAGTCTTGCAGTTGCTCAACTGTCCCTGTACGCCCAGATGATAAAATAAGAACACCAGGTTTTCTAGGCAAAGCTGCCTGCTCCATTTTTGTTAATGTTTTTTCATTTCCAACATAAACAATCATCTTTTCTCTCTCGGTAAGGTTACTCCATTTTTTAGGTTTTCCCCTGACAACAACAATCGTTGAACCTCGTTCACTGGCTGCTGTGGCAGAGTATGTTCTAATATTGTCTAAAAGTTTTTGCGCTTCTCTTTGTGAAAGCAACTCTGCGTTTTCTGCCGCCGCTCTGTAATAGTACTGACGAAAAACTGGTGATTTTTCCATTTGTAAAACTACCCTTTTCCCATAGAACTCTCCGAAAATACTTCTAACTGCTCTGTCAAAAAATCCTTTCTGTTCGTCAGAAAGCGTTCTGTTTACGTAACTAATTGAATCAGGCAAGAATTTCATCTGAGCCGCTCCATCAATACCTTGTTCCGTAATCTGAGCAGCATTGTCAATGTATTCTCTTAAATCAGCTGGCCCTAAATCGTTTGAATTTTCCAACACACTTTCTCCGTTTTTAAGACGAAGGACGCGGAACTCTGCACCATTAGAACTAAGTTTGTAGTAGTCGTCAATAAGTTCTATTCCGTATACCTCTTGAGTCAGAATAAGATTTCCTTTTGAGTCAACTCCAGTTCTTGAAATACTAAAAATGTTGCTGTCTAATTTAGTTGCCTGTTTTGCCAATTCATACAACTCATCTCCCGCCCCTATTACAAAACTGGTTTCTCCTGCCATTGGCAGAACGCCGTACTTAGCAATCGGTACTAATGGGTTATCTGTGCCACCTATCCCAATAACTTCTTCAATTTTAAGTCTGGTGTGATTGGTAAATATTTCTGCTAGTTCTCTGTTGTCTAACAAGTCAGCATTTTTATTGATGTAGATAGTAGCTTGATTACCAGCGTTGTCTGTCCCCCTTAGTCCATTATTTAACAACTCAACTAGTTGTTGTCTTATATTAGGATTATTATAAATGAGAGATTCAACAATTTTAATTTGGTTTTGTAGTGGCAAATGGAGAACTTTTGCCAAAAGACCCATCAAGGGATCTCTTTTAATGCGCTTAAGATTGTCTATAATACCTGTTGTATGTTGTTCTGTTTCACCTCTGCTCCGTGAAACCACAGTCACACTTCCGTCTTTCATTACATCTTTTCCAGCAATTTGTTCCACTTGATGATGTGCCCCTGTGTTTCTAAGAGAATGAAATTGTTGCAAATCTCCAAAGATTTCTTCTATATCGTCTAATTCATCATCAACAAAATTAAATTGCAGTCCTTCGTTAAAGGTCCCTGGCATTCTCCGATGAGACAGAATTTGAAAATAATGAAGCGGGTGAGTAAAGACGTTAGACATCCCACCCATCAATGCTCGTAAATTAAAATCAAGGCTGTTTCTGAGTACGTACCCACCGGTTGCAAGAGCTAATGGTTTCCAATATGTTTGTTGAACAAGGTCTAGTGTGTCAACAAACGGTCTTTTTGCTAATTCAGTTTGACTTTGCACTTTTGCGTCAGGGTTTCTAAATTTTGGACTGTTTTTTAATCTTGTTAATTCATCAAATATTTTAGAGTCTGGAAGTATTATTGACCTATCTAACATTTCCACTATCGCTCCTGGTGAAATAAGACCAATTTCTCCAGGGACCGTATTAAAATCTGACCACATCTTTGAATCAATTAAACCCATTTGGTCTAAAGAACCGAGCAATCCAGTATCAAGAACTTCTCCAGTCCTAGCAACATGGTAGTTGCGAATTTTGTCAATGCCTTCTTGTACGTCTTTTAAGGCCGCAACAATTTGTTCTTGTTCTATGCCAGATTTTCTGAGCATAAGAGCAAATAACCCATCTTTTTGACTAGCCCCGTCATCTACATCAAACATCAGTTTTTTAATTGCATAACCGCTTTGTTTATTATCTACAACTCTAAAAGCTTTTTTCATAACATTTTGCGCGGCAATATCATCTCCATCTAAGTAGGGATTAAAACCATTTCGTTTTAGATAATTAGAAAGAGAAATTATAGTTTGTGTTTTATCATTTGCAGTCCCCATAAACGAAATCTGATCAGGAGGTACGGTAGATAACCATTTCCTTCTTATATTTCTTGCCAACGGAATACGTTCTGCAACAAGTTTTAATGACTCTGGGGCATTTCTTTGAATAACGCCGGGGGTCTTTATGTATTTCAAAGACTCTGGGAATAACAGTCCTTGGCCTAATTCATCGGAAAGTCTTACTGCTTGTTTCCCTATAATTCCTAATACTTCTTGGGATGTTTTAGCATTAGCCAGTTGCATTGCCGTGATGTAATCAATTTTATTTTTGCTGTTTTCTATAATCCTTAATGGATCAGTTTCCGCGACGTATGCATCGGTAATTCTTCTGCCCATTCTGGAGTTCATAAGTTTTCCAAACTTGCTTTCGTCAAATATATATTGATTGTTAGTCCCTAAGTCAACGCCTCTTACTAGGTCGCTAAGCACTCCAGATGCTTTTAGGTCAGAAGCGTCGGGTATTACGTTTTTTGCAATCCTAGATTGTTTAATTATTTTCCCCGCAGCCGAGGTGGGATCTGTAAAAACAGTTACAAATCCGTCAATTATTCCAGACAATATATTGTAAGGTTGAGAACCAGGAACAAAAATTTGATTAGCCGCATCTCTTCCTATCGTGTAGGCACTTCCGTTTATTTCTCCTCTGCGTTTTCTTGCTTTTTCCGCTTGTATTTCTCTAGTTTTTTCTCCTTCAAAATACCCATCTCCTAGTAACTCTGGGTTGTCTAACGCTACACCTAATGGAGTTGAAGCCCACCAACCATCAACATTGCCATTGTCATCTCTTATGTCTGATATTGAACCCTGAACAATGTCGGGAATAGTTCGCATTGTTAATTCTGTGTACCGTAAAGCTCCTTTTACAGCAGGGGCAATAGGGGTTTTGTCAATAAGTTTACCAATAAACGAAGCTTTATTAGCGAGAAAACCTAAACCTTTCAAAGCCCAATGCGTTGTCTTTTTTTCTGAACTAGCGTAATTTCCGTAGTTCTTTGCTGCTTGATCTGAAAGTACATCAACCGCTTGATCGGAAGCGTTGCCTTTTGCTAATGAAAGAGTTGCGGCAGGGGACATCCAAGGTGATTGGTTGTATATTTTCCCTACGCGTGTTGCAACTTCTTCCCTAGGATTGACTGGATTATCGGATATAGTTGACACTAGAAACCGTCTTGTACGTAAGAATCAATCAAATCTGCTAAATCATCATTTGGAAACTCTGCGTAAAGTTGTTTTAACTCGTTGATAATCGAATCTTGCTGCGAGTTGTAGATACCTGATTGCGACGCATTCGGTCCAGGACCAAAGTTTGCTCCAGCAGTTAAGGGTTCGTCTGGGCTTTCAGTGGCTCGATTAAAATTACCAGCACTACCTGGTGCAATCGGTGTTCTTTGCGGTGCCTGTGGTTGCATTTCTGTTGGTGACTGTCCCATCGGCACTGCGCGTTGAGACTCTCTTTGTGCGCCAGCATTTCCGTATGTCTGCCCTTTTGCTGCTTGCACTGCAATCTTTTTTGCAGGATTTCTTAAATCACTTCTGTTTGGATACGCCACTTATTGACTCCCTAGTTGAGATAACAAAGACTCCATTGACGGTTGACTTGTTGGTGCCGAAGGAACTTCTGCTCCCATACCTGGCATTGCTAGACCAGGCTGTGCTTCTGGTGCTTCAGGTGGGGCTGTTGCTGCTTGTCGTTCCTGCGCTCTGGTATTAGTTCGTTCTACAGCATCGTAAAGAGTTGCGTTGTCTACCATGACCAACTTAGTCAAATAAGCAAGGTCAGATGGTTGATAAGGACCGTTGGGATCAGCAGCCTGAGTTTGAATTGACGACAACAAAGCCGCTTCCATAGACTCGCTAACAATGCGGTCATGTTCAAGATCTGGGTCACTGATGAGTGGGTCGGATTCACGCGCTGACTCTTTGCTGATTAGCCCTGTTCCAAGTCTTTGACCCAAACCAACAATGAGTGCATTTACATCGGAACCTGAAGCACTGTAGGAAACAACGTGATAATCAGATTCCCACAACTTGTTGGGAACATAATCAACTTTACCACCGCTACGACCTGATAAGTAGAACGATTTAGGCATTGAACCAAAGTAGGTTTTTTCAATAGCAATAGCAATCTTGTCCTCTTCTAACAGAGACATAGCAAAAGCCGATTGTGCTTCTTGCACACGGAAGTCAACAGTAGCCGACAAGATGTTTTCACCACGTCGCCCTGTTCTTATGTTTGTTCCAGACTCACCGCCGAACTCTGCGGGTACGGCACCTTCAAGTCGTTCTTGCCGTTCAAGACGGTCTAGGGCTATGTCTGTTTTATACCCAGGATTGGTTTGCAGTTGTTGAATGTCTCCACCCTTGACAATACCTAGTTGTCCAAGCTTTCCATCGGCTATCTGAACAACCTGCGGATTTTCATTAGGTCGAGCAATCAGATACTCGTCAGGGAAAATACCTCGCTCAATAGCAATCTCGGTCAAGGCTTGCAGTCTTGCTCTTGTGTAATACATACCAAGAACTCCATCAAACTGACCCTTTGGTTTGTCTAGCGAAACTCTTTGTGGGACTACAGCAAGTGGTCTGCCGGTACGATTTGGTATTCGCGCAAGTTCTACAGCAGGCATACCCTGATACTTTCCTGATTCTGTTTCTTGTGCAATAAGGATTAGCACTATCTCATTGTCGCAGACATATTCAAGAACAGTCATCTTGTCGTCGTAAGAGTTAACGCCACCGTTTAGACCTGGAATGACATAGCCGTAGTTGTCAACTACCCATTTGTAACTCTTGCCATAAGCAAATATCACATTGTTTGGTACTGGATCGTCAAGGTCATCCATTGGAGAAGCGAAAGTATCTAATGGATTACGAACGTGCCACTTTGGAATCATTGTCTTAAAATCAGGTTTTAGAACAACAGGAGAGTTTGAGTACGCAAGTAAGTAACGGGCGCGACGGCGCATTTTGCTTTCCATGCGATTGCTGTCCCACATAGCAAGCATCGCTTTCTTGCGGTCACGGGCTAGGTTCTTGGCTCGTTCTTGTCCTTCACGTAGCGGTGGGAAGTAGGGAGTTGGCATGGTAGAAGAAACGCGCATTGACATTTGATCTAACCCAATAGTAAGAAGGTTAGCCACAGATGTCTTTGCGTTCATATCCAACTCATTCAACGGAATAATAATTTCACCGTTGGCAAGGTCTTTGATTGCTTTCATCTGTTGCAGGACAGGGCCTTGCGCTTTTACGCGCAACTTGTATAGTTCAACAATTTCTTCTGCTGTAATCATTTTCTAACAATCCCATTTCCGTAACGCAAGGGTTTTGCGTGTGGGTTGACCGTTTGGTTTCTTTGCTGGACCTGGCATACCACCCATACGCGCACAAAATGATTTACGACGAGCAGCAGCAGCAGGAGATTTAGACGCTTGTTTGGCAGACACAGGTGCTTTGAGAGTGCCACCTGTTTGAGCTTTGTACGAAGCCCGACCTTTGGCATTAAGACCACCCTTGGGGTTTTTGCCTTCTTTGCGTGTCCACGCTGCCGTTTTTTTACTTGCCACGTTTTCCTTTTGTTAATTTCTTTGTTACTGGTACGCAGTTAGGAACCATCCTGTTTCCTTTTTTCTTCATTCCTTTGGCTGTGTAACCATCCCAACACGGATCCTTTTTCATTACCGGTATCCTTTTACTTTTTGTGCTATAGCTTTTGGTTGTTTCACAAATTGTTTTCCTGCGGCGTTTCCTTTGGCTTTGGCTTTGTTAGTTGCAGATTTTTCCGCAGAACTCAAAGAGTTCCACGCTGCGTCTGGGAGATATCTCTTCTTGCCTTTTGAGGGCTTGCCGTCAGATGTTCTCCACTTCTGACTACTCCAGTTTTTTAGAGACTGCTGAGATTTAGCCAATGCCATTACTTGTAGCCCCCTCCTGCTTTCTTGTATTGGACAGCAAGCAACTGCGCTTTACGCGCAGACCATTCGCCAGGATCTCCACCTTTGGTTCCAGCCTTGATTTTATTGAACAACTGCTTACGCATATCAGGCTTAGTATAGTTTCCTGCTGCGTTTACCTTGGATTTAGTCTTTTTCTTAGGTGCGGTCATGACTTCTTTTTCTTTTTAGGAGCGGAGTGACTCAATACCTTACTAGACGCTGAATGTTTTGCTCCTGAGTGGACTTGCCCGTTCATCTTGTGCGTAGCACCCGTGTACAGTTTTCCGCTTGGGAGATAATGTTTTGAACCTGCTGCCATTATTTTGTTTTCTTCTTTACCCCAGGATTTGAAGTACGAACATTTCTTTTATTCGAAGGTTTTAATGCTCCTGCCGTTTTAGCACTAGCAACTGCAGCGGCAGCACCGTAACCAACTTTTGCTTTACTCTTGGAGTTTATAGCGGCATTGTAGGCTGCACGAGCTTCTCTAGCATTTTCGGCAGTATTCTTACGGTATATCGCATTATTTATCTTTTTTGCTGGCCAAGGGTTATAGTTGGATCTTAATACTGGTCCATCTTTAGTGTTATAAAAGGGATTAACATTAACGTCATCCACTCCCATTTTCCACTCTCTAGCGTCCTCAATCATTCGAAGTTTTTTTATATCCGATGGATCCTTGCTGCTGTAACGCGCTTGAGCAACTTTGCTCCTGCGGTTTGTTGCTTTTGTTATGGCAAGAGCATTTTTTCTGTCAGCATTAGCAAACATAAGAGCATAATCAGCTTGCGCAACTTTGGCAGTTTTAATACCTTTGAGGACTGGTCCTGCAGCATAAGAAGCAATGGTCACACCTAACGCTGCTGCGTTTCGTGCAGTGGGTTTCTGGCCAAATCTCTTTAAGTCTCCGTAACCTGAAACTTCGTAAGCAACTTTAGCAAGTTTTTTAGGATCTTTAGTTACGGTATTTACAGTTTTAACAACTTTTACTGCTGATTTCCCAACAGATTTTGCGGCTCGCCCTATGTCATCAAAAGGACCAGGATTATTTTTTGATTTTTTCTTAACTGGTTTACCTGGGTTTGAGGTGCGTGTGTTTCGTGTATTACGTGCTGTACTTTCGTATGTTTTTTTCATTACTTCATCTTCTTTTTGGCTTTTTTATAAACCATTTTGACAGCCTTACTGTCTTTGTTATTTGTTTTCATTTCACCCATTTTATACGAGCTTTTCTTCTTGTCTGTGCGTTTCATTGCTGTCTCCTTAGTTGTAGGTAGAATACATACTACACAATTACAGGTTTAGCCACGATGGTCGCCATTGATACGGTGGTCTTTCTGGCGCAAGAAGGTCTGGCATATGCAACTCGGCAAACCAATGAGCCATGACGGTATCGGTCCCCTGTTTCTTGTTTGATGTCCAAGAACACATCTCTTCAACGAAGGCGAGTGTTTTCCAGTTGCCACGCATGGTCGGCAGACGAACGGCACCACTGCGCCACAAGGGGGGAAGCAAAGCCTCAATACCTAGTTCATTGTCAAGTTTGTTCCTAGACGTGGTGTGAGGAACAATATTGACACCGTGAAGGGCCTGCCACCTACGAACGAAGTCGTGGGCAAGCAAGAACCTTTGAGCAGCATTAACTTCTACTACCCAATGGCTGATCGGGTACCCAAGAGACATAGCCCTGTTCTGCCAGTCCTCCATTATCCCTCCGTATGCAGAGTTGGCAATGTCGTATCCAAGCAGTTCTTCGGCTGTCAAACGACAGCGTTCTAAATCAACTAAATAGCGCAAGTTAGTTTCAGGCTGAAACAGCCACCACTGCACAGCCCAAAACTTTGTAGGGGAAGGGTCAACGGTTGCTATTGAAATAATGGGCGGGGCAAGATTATAGGGTATGTGACCTGGCTGACGGTCATTATCTACACAACCTGGGTAGTCAACACCGTCTAGCCCTAACCCACCGGTAGCCCAAACACGATCAATCAGGGTGTAGTCGGCTTCTAGGTTCTCTTGTTGATACACAACCTTGAACTTGGCGGGGTTGTTGTGGCGAATATAGGAAAGTTCTTTCCACGACAGACGATATGGGTCAAGTAACGGTCCGTTAGGCCAAGCAGGTGCAGACACAGTACGAGATTTAATACCCGTGTCTAGTTCATCGTAATAAGCTTTATAGACAATGTGGTGGTATTTAGATTGTTTTTCGGGTTCAACGTCTTGTTGCTCTCTAGTTGTGACATCCGAGCCGTCATAGTCGTCAGCTTCATCTTCGTACATAACTTTTGACAGACAATGACTGTATAAATCAACAGGGCTTAGACGCTGACCTATAACTGCCAGCATCCCACCTGGGTCAACACGGGCTTCAGCCATTGAATCCCATCGCTCAATCATCTTGTCACGGGCAGATGAGTCCTTAGAGTTCTCAGGAGAAGCAACGTCATCAAACAGAACAAGATCGGCGCGGTGTCCAATAAACTCGGAGTCAAATCCGTAGGCGCGAACCGTAGGTTCTTTGTTGTCAAGACCAGATTGGGTTTCTTGCTCAACTACAAACTCTTCTGCTCTCCAAATAGCCCCTCTTGCTGCTGGCTTAAACCTGCCATAGTCCACCTGTAGACAACCAATGGCGTTGACAGCAAACCCCTTACGCACCAACTCAGGGTCAGGCTCAATAGGTACAGGTCTTTCTAGGGTTACTCGGATTCGAGATGAGTACTGTTTAGCCAAAGCCTGTGAACTAGACCCAATCATTACTCGGATACCCCTATTTCGGACAATACACCACACAGCGACATCGTGGAACAGGGTTGATTTGCCAGCACCAGGGGCAACATTGACCACAGCGAACTCTTTTTCGTCTGATTCAAGGTACTGAACAAGCTTATATGCAGCATCAACCTGCCAGGGAGAAGCAACACGACCCAAATAATACGACCGGAAGAACTCGAAGTCGTCTAACCCACGCTTGGCTTCGGGGCACAGACGGTCTAGCGGTATGGCGGGCGGCAAGTCAGTTGCGTCTTGCAACTCTTGTTGTAGTTGATCTCTCTTTGAAGCCGACCTTCTCCCTTCTTCTTTGCGAACTTCCATCTTGGCTAGTTCATTAGCAGCAAAAGCAGCCTTCTTTTTCTTTTCCCAACCTTGGGCGGTGTTGACGTGGATGCCAGCAATACGAGATGCTTCTTTTAGTGATTGACCTGAAGCTCTCGCTTGCCAGAATAATGCAATGTCTCTTGCAGGAATAACTCTTCGTGTACCCATTGGTGTTGCAACTGTAACACAGACCTGCTACTATCTGATTTACAACTTGGAAAGTCCTCCACGCTGGGAAGCGTTACAGGCAATCAAGGCCCAATCCGTGTCACAAAGCATACGCTACACGTAAGGGACTCACTGACCGGAAACGGGTATCGACTCCTATGCAAAACTGCCAGTCTGACTGTCGCTATAAACTGCCACATCAATAACTGATACAGGGAGTGAACAAAAGATCATAAAAGGTGTCGGCTAAAAATAGCTCACGGCCACCTGTTGTCAAAAACAACGAAGCGTGGGGGGAGTAAGAACCCGTTATCAAGACTTTAGTTCATCAAAGACTAACTATTCACTATTCAGAACTATTCAGAACTATTCACGAATAGTCACCATACTGAACTATTCATTCACTCCCCTCTCTAAGGAGTGAATAATGAATAGATGGTCAAACAGAGTGTGATTGGATAGCAACAGCCAACCCACCAAGACCTGTCAAAATCAAGACAACACTGAATACACATTCTTTTTAGAGCAAGAACATATAACCACAGAGAGTGAACACATGACCGCATAGAGTGTAATCGTATAGAAATGCTTATCGTATACCTTCAGGG
>SXGR01036926.1_pt1 | contig 17700 bp, 11 predicted proteins | sample 3174711 | NCBI WGS metagenome assembly SXGR01 (sample SAMN11356860, study PRJNA531348) | freshwater metagenome | isolation source: freshwater sample F1-60 | place: China: Fuxian Lake, Yuxi | collected 2017-12-25
CCCTCGGAGCGCACAAACGTCGTCTCCGATGGAAGCCAAGCGTGGTCCACTTTTGGACCGCGACTGGCGGCCAGACCGGCCGCCTCAGGGGTACAGTTTCGCTCCGCCTTTTACAGTCTGGCGCTACAGAAGCTCACGGGCGAATCCTATGGCGGAAGCCCGGACGCAGTCGCCGACTGGTACCGCTGGCTCGGACGACACACCGAAGTCGAGGCAGTCGAGGGTTACGACGCGTGGAAAGGACACATCTACGGGTCGATCGCGCCGGGGCTGGATGAGTTCTTGTACAACGGCGTGCGCGCCCGCGTGCCGGTGTGGGCGGTGCAGTGGGGCGGTGTCGCCAAGGACGGCATACGCCCGCTCGAGGACCCGCCAGTCATTCCCGGAGCTGCGGCCGAGTATCTGGAGCCGGATGAAATTGTCCTGGGAGTTGTAGTGAACGGCGAGGCGCGGGCTTACCCGAAGCGCATCTTGAACGTGCATGAGCTGGCGAACGATGTGGTGGGAGGCAAGCCCGTCGCCGTCACACTTTGAACGCTCTGCAACTCGGGCGTCGTGTACGACGCCGAAATAGGAGGCGAGCGATGGACGTTCGGCACGTCGGGTTACCTCTACCAGAGCAACAAGCTCATGTACGACCGGAAGACGCAGTCGCTCTGGCAGTCGTTCACCGGGGAGCCGGTGATTGGCAGACTGGCGTATAGCGGCCTGCGCCTGCGGCTGATCCCGATTAGCGTGACGACCTGGGCAGACTGGCTCGCTGAGCACCCGGACACTACTGTGCTGTCGGACCAGACCGGCTTCCGGTTTACGTACGAAAAGCCGGGGACGCCGGGGTCGCAGTACTTCGAGTACTACGCATCGCCCGACGTGATGTTCCCCGCCTACGTCCAGTCCACCTCGCTGCCGCCCAAGTCCGACGTGCTGGGCCTGGAGATAGGCGGCAACGCGAAGGCCTACCCGGTAGCCGTACTGGCGCGGCAACGGGTCGTCAATGACGTGCTGGGCGGGACGGGTATTGTCATAGCGGCAGATAGTGAAGGCCGGGACGCGAAGGCGTACCTGGCGCAAGGCCACGTGTTCTTACAGGGTGCAAAGGACCGCGAAATAGTCGACGAGGCGGGCGAGGCCTGGCTGGTCGCCGATGATGCGCTCGTCATGCGAGGAGACAGCTCCGTCACCCTTGAACGCATTTCGGGCTACGTTGCCTTCTGGTTCGGCTGGTACGCCTCGCGCCCGCACACCGAGGTCTATGAGCCGACAGGCGGAGGCTGATCGTCAGGGTGGAATCAAGGGCTACTGCGCGTAGTTTGTGTGCATCGTGGATTACCGCGCGTTTGCGTTGACCTTGTAGAATCAAGAGGTTGTTGTCTCACGTATGTGCGACGTTTCAGGAGCGGTCTGGCTAATGCGGGGCTTTGATCTGGATGCGTACACGAGGTTGCTGGCGCTCGATTCCGAGCGCCGGAACAGGCGTGTCGCGGAAAGCCTGCCGGCGTTGAAGCCTTCCCAGGTCTGGAAGGACCGCTTCGAACCGCATATGAGCTAGACCGATCTGGAACAGGAACAGGGATGTATACGCACTCGCCGGTCCTAGTCCTGAATCAGAACTACCAGCCGCTGAACATCTGTGATGCGAGGCGAGCGGTGTCACTGATGGGCCGTGGCAAAGCGGAGCCCCTGCTCAGTTCCGGCCAGCACTTCCGGAGCGCGAGCACGAGGCTCGAGCTCCCATCCGTCATCCGGCTCGTCTACATGGTGAAGCGTCCGCTGCACAGGCGCAGGCTATCGCGCCGGGAAGTGTTTGTGCGCGACGGGTTCCGGTGTGTCTACTGTGGAGTGAAGGCGCGTGACCTGACGCTCGACCACGTCATGCCGCGGTCGCAGGGTGGTCAGCATGTGTGGCACAACGTGGTCAGCGCATGCAAGTCGTGCAACCACCGGAAGGCCGGCCGTACGCCGCAGGAGGCGGGTATGCGGCTGCCTGTCGAGCCTCGCGAGCCGCGGCCGAACCCGTATTCGTTCTTCCACCCCGAGCGCGTGCAGCACGCCTGGCGGCCGTTCCTGCCGTGGCTCGATGACAGTGCGCCTGTAGCCGTGCCGTCGGGTGCGCAGGAGCCTGCACGACCACCGCGGTAGGTGGGTGCCACAGGGAGCGCGCCTAGGTGCGCCAACACAAGTCATCGTTGGCCGGTCTCAACCCACACCCTGACCCTCTCCCTGGTAGGGAGAGGGGATTGCGCGACGGCTTCTACAGCCTCGACAGCACGTAGCGCTCGATAGCCTCTGCCAGGCCGTCCTGCTTCAGTGAGCCTACGACTGCTCTGGCCGCCGACTTTACTTCGGCCTTAGCGTGTCCCATGGCCACGGCGAGGCCGGCCTCTGCAAACATCGGCAGGTCATTGTGGCTGTCGCCGACCGCGACTATGCCCGGCATCGCCGCGCCGGTCGCCTCGGAGAAGTACCGCGCGCCAGAACCCTTCGACACCCCAGCGAGAGTGAAGTTCGCGTACCAGTAGCCGCCGCCAGCATCGGTCGATGGCACAGCACCGACGAGTTCCGATGTCAGTCCGGCGATCAGGGTTTCGCACACGTGCCGCTCGACGGCGTGCGCGCAGATGACCGTGACGCGCCAGCGGGAGAACTCCTGCACTGTGCGGGCAACGCGGCCAGAATCGACTGCGTAGTACCTGAGCCCGCGCTGTTCCAGTTCGCCGACGATGCGGCGGGCTTCGGCGGCAGGCATAGGGGATTCGTGCACCGTGCGCCCAGAGGCCGGGTCCACGATGCGCGCGCCGTTGTCAGCCACCTGCGGGCAGATAAGGCCGAGCAGCCTGGCAAAGTACGAGACGTCGTCCGGCTCGCGCCCAGATGCGATCGCCACGGGTACGCGCTGAGCGGCATCCTTCACCGCCTGCGCGACGCGCGCCGACATGCGGCCTTTGCGGTCGATTAGTGTCCCGTCCAGGTCGATGAGCAGCCCGGTAGGGCGGAAGTCGGCGGGGACATCGTCGGCAACGTAGGGCAAGCGGTGGTTGAAAGGCATCTGCCTAACAGTCTACCCGGCAAGAGCTACCGTGAAGTAGAGGTGTCTTGGCGAGGTGCTGGGCATGGCCTGACAGCCGCGCGGCGCTATGTCATTCTGAGCCGCCGCGAAGAATCCCGTTCATAGAGCGACAAGTGGCCGGAAACACGTGGATTCCGCGTCAGCGGCACGGAATGACGGACGGCGCCCTTCGTCCTTCGACAGGCTCAGGATGATCAGCGCGCAGCGCGAAAGTGCCCCTCACCCGAACCCTCTCCCGGTGGGAGAGGGCCGGCGGGCCACGGCGTTGCGAAGGTAGTGCGAGGCCCCTGCCAAGATTCCTCGTCGCCTCGGCTCGCTCGGAATGACGACGCGACAGGCGAGAGTCCGTCACCCGCTCCCTGACCCTCCCCCATCAAGTGGGAGGGGATAGCGGTGGGCGCGGCATTCACACGTCCCACTTGGCCATTTCGACCAGGCCGCGGCCGATGCGAAGGCGCAGGGCTTCGGCGGTCTCGGGTGTCCAGTCGTAAAAGCCTTTGCCGGTTTTCGTGCCCAGATCGCCCTTCGCCACCTTGTCGCTCAGGATCGGCGGGACCTCCGTGAAGTTGCCGAGAGTCGGCGTAATGACAGCGCCTATCTGCGCGGCGAGGTCGAGGCCGATCAACTCTCGCAGTTCGAATGGGCCTGCGACGGACAACCGACGCCCGAACGAGTAGCGCACGATGTCGTCGAGCTCCGGGGCGGTCACGACGCCGCGTTGTACCAGCGACAGCGCTTCCCTGAACATTGCGAACTGGAGGCGGTTGCCTATGAAGCCGAGCGCCTCTTTCTGGACGAGGGCAGGTCGTTTGCCCATGCTCTGGTATACGTCGCGGACTGTCGAGACAGTTGTTTCTGACGTCTGCGGCCCGCGGACTATTTCGACGACGGGCAGCAGGTGTGGCGGGTTGAAGTAGTGCGCGACGGCGACGCGATCGGGGCGTTTTGTTGCGGCGGCAAGGGCGCTCGGCAGAAAGGTGGACGTGTTGCTGAGGAGGATGGCGCGCGGAGGCGCAGCGGCGTCTATCTCGGCGAAGATGCGCTTCTTAAGCTCCAGGTTTTCCGAGACGGCCTCTATGACGAGGTCGGCCTTGTGGACGGCATCGGCGATGCTCGGCCTGGGAGAGAGGCGGACCAAGATGTCCTCGTTGTTGCGCGATGTCGCGCCGCTGATTTCGGTAAGCAGGTCGAGGCTCTTACGGGCGCGCGCCATTGCGGCATCGAGAAGCTCTTTTGAGCGGTCGGTTATTGTGACGTCGTAGCCGGCGGCGGCGAACTCGAGGGCGATGCCGTGGCCCATGAGGCCGGCGCCTATGACGGCGATGCGGTCGATGCGGGGGTGTTTGCGGGTCGGTGCGGCCTTCGGCCTTTCGACAGGCTCAGGGTGAACAGGCGTCACCCTCTCCCTAGCCCTCCCCCATCGAGGGGGAGGGGACGCATTGCCCACTCCCGGCGGGAGAGGGCCTGACGGACCACCGGGCACGGCACGCCGTGCCCCTACGACTGCCGCATCTGCCTCCCAGCGCGCCAGTTCGATGAGCGCACCGGCTACGCGCAGGCGCAGCGCCTCGGCGGACTCCGGCGTCCAGTCGTAAAACCCCTTGCCTGTCTTGACGCCGAGGTGTCCCGCCCGAAGCTTCTCCTGGTAGGTCCTCGATGGCCTCGTCCTGCTCGAAATATCTTTCCAGAGCTCGCTGCCGATCGTCGCGACGAGGTCCCAGCCGATCTGCTCCCATATTTCGAACGGCCCGGCGAGCGCCAGCCTGCGGCCAAAGCCGTACCTCACGACGGCGTCGATGTCCTGCGGCGACGCCACACTGTCGTCTACAAGCGCCTGCGCCTCGCGGCCGAGCGCGCTCTGGAGGCGGTTCGCCACGAAGCCTGGCAGCTCCTTCTTGATTACGACGGGCCGCTTGCCCATGTGTACATACAGTGCGCGCATCGCCTCGGTGGTCTCGGGCGCGGTCTGAGGGCCGGGGACAAGCTCAACGAGCGGGACGAGGTAAGGCGGGTTGAAGTAGTGCGCGACGGCGACCTTGTCCGGGCGGCGCGTCGCTGAGGCAAGCTGAGAGGCCATGAACGACGACGAGTTCGTGAGCAGCAGCGCGGGCGCGGGGGCGGCGAGGTCGGCCTCAGCGAACACTTCGCGCTTGGCCTCGAGGTCCTCGTATATCGCCTCGATGACCGCGTCTGCGTCGCGCACGGACGCGGCTATGGACTCGCACGGCCTTATGCGAGCTACGACGTTGTCGATGTCCGACTGCCTGATGCGTCCGGCCTGCACGAGCAGGGACGCGCCTGTGCGGGCGCGGGCGCGGGCCGACTGCATGAGGTCAGGAGAGTGGTCGTGTATGCGGACGTCGAGCCCGGCCGCGGCGAACTCCAGAGCGATGCCGTGGCCCATGAGGCCAGCGCCTATAACGGCGACTGTTTTGATGTTGATTCCGCTTGCAGTCATCCTTTGGCCTTGATCTCTGGCATCGGCTCGTCGGTTACCAATGAGATAGAGAACCCGTCGTATCCCTTGCTGCCGACGGTCTGAATTGCAGTTGTGGCAATGCCTGGCTCCGACGCGAGCATGTCATTGAATCGGCGTATCCCCTGCACGCTGGCATCGCTGCTGTGATCGTCAATGACCATCCCATTGCGCACAACATTGTCAGCGACGATCACCGTGCCGAGGCGAGCGAGTTTGAGTGCCCACTTGAGGTACTCGGCGTTGCTTGGTTTATCGGCATCGATGAAAATCAGGTCGAAAGGGCCTCGACCTTCCGATGCAATTTGGGCAAGTGAGTCCACTGCTCGCCCAACGCGGACTTCGACGACGTTAGACAGCCCGGCGTGCCTGATATTTGCCAGGGCAACTTCTGCATGTACAGGACTGACTTCGAGCGTGATCAATCGCCCATCGGCTGGCAAAGCGCGCGCCAACCATATCGTGCTGTATCCGCCCAGTGTCCCAATCTCGAGGATATGTCGCGCACCGGTGATTCTTGCCAACAAGTAGAGCAGCTTGCCCTGATTCGGTGAGACGTTGTGCGGAGGCAGGCCTGCCAAGGAACTTGCTTTGAGAGCCGCGTCGAGAATAGGGTCCTCTGGTGCGAATAGGTCAGTTATGTAGTTATCGACCGCCGACCAGAGATGCTGATTCATAAAACCTCTTCATCAATGGGTCATCCGGCTCCGCTGACGATGAGCACGGGAAGTCCTATGCGTTGGTGTTCTGCACAGAGCCGTCGGAGCCCAGCGCGAACTTCGTCAGGTCGCGCGCCACGTACTTCGACTTCGCCAGCAGCCTTTCGTCAAGCTCCACGCCGAGGCCCGGCGCGTCTGAGACCGGGATGTACCCGCCCTTGCGCCTCCAGGTGGTCTTCACGACTTTGTGTTCGGCTGATTCGTCGGCCTTCGAGTACTCCTGCACGACGAAGTTGGGGATGCTCGTGTCGATGTGGCACGCGGCGGCGGTCAGGACAGGGCCGAGGAAGTTGTGCGTGACGACGGCGCAGTGGTAGGACTCGGCTATCGCGGCGATCTTCTTGACGTGCGTGATGCCGCCCGCGAGGCCGAGGTCGGGCCGGACGTACTGCGGCCCACCTCCCGCGAGAAGCTCTCGGAACTCCCAGATTGTGTGCATGCGTTCGCCGTTCGCCACGGGCAGCGTGATGCGTTTGGCGATCTCGCCCTGCGACTGAATGCTGTCGATTTGAACCGGGTCTTCATAGAAGAGCGGCCTGAACTCGGTCAACGCCTCGGCGAGTGCGATCGCGTTCATGGGCGTGAGCTTGCGGTGTATTTCCAGGATGATGTCGACGTCCTTGCCCGCGCCTTCGCGCGCCGCGGCGACCCGGTCCCGCGAGTCTGTAATCAGGCGGTCGAGCGATATCTCACCGTAGCCGTCGGGGATGGGGTCGAACTTGATGGCGGTGAAGCCTTCAGCTGCAGCGGCGCGGGAGTTGGTCAGCAGTTCAGCCGGGGAGTCGCCGCCCATGAGCAGGTGCAGCCTGACTCTGTCCCGGGCCATGCCGCCGATGAGCTGCCAGACGGGCGCCTGTAGGTGCTTGCCTTTGATGTCCCAGAGCGCGATGTCGACTGCGCTGACGGCGCCGCCGAGGATGGAGCCGCGGAATGGGCCCATGCGGTACATGTACATCCAGTGGTGCTCGGTGCGGAGCGGGTCCTTGCCTACGAGATATTTTGCGAAGACGCGCACGACCTGGTCTACGGCCTCGGGGTAGGCCCAGCAGGCAGATTGGCCGACGCCGGTCAGGCCGGAGTCGGTGGTGATGCGTACGAGGAGGTTGGAGCCGACGAGTAACGGTTCGACGCTTTCGATTTTCATGAGGCGTGACTTTCGACCGACCCCCCCCTCCCGCCGGGAGAAGGCTGGGTAAATGGCACTGTGGTTTGGACCCGATGCGAGCACGAATGATACTCGGCTCACCGATGTCCGGAGTACGGGAGCGGACTTGTCATTCTGAGCGGCAGCGAAGAATCCCGTTCACGTGGCGACGCGTGGCTGCGTGAGTGGGTTCCGTGTCGGCGGAGCGGAATGACGGTGCGCCTTGATCTGAGTGTGGCAGATGCCGGTATGGCTTCTCCCTCACCTCTGCCCTCTCCCGCTGGGAGAGGGCAGGAGACGAGCCGCGCCCGGATATGAGCCGAGCAGTGCGAATGCTGACCACAACGGGCCGTGGCGGTTGTCGTTGGGCTGTCGCAATATTTGACCTGAACGACGACTCTCGTTGAGCGACGCCAATTGCGACACGGATCCTGAAACAAGTTCAGGATGACAGGCTGCACTTTAGGGTGACATTTCCTGAGTACACTCTCGGAAAGTCGACTATGGCCCAGACTCGGACAACGGCTCCACGGCCGCCTCACCTGACGGTGGCATCACTTATCGCGGGCAATGGAGCCGTGTATGCGCGCCGACCGGCGATATCGGCCCGCGGCCAGGCGCCGCTTGCCTGGGGCGACCTTGCAACACAGGTGGACATGAACAGGTCCGAGCTGTGGCGGCACGGGGTACTCAAGGGCCACAGGGTAGCGCTGTCGCTCCCTGACGGGCCTGTCATGGCCGTGGCGTTTCTGAGTGTCGCGTCTACCTGTGCGGCGGCGCCTTTGCGGCAAACGTCGAACGTGGAAGGCGCGCGACGAAATCTGAACGAACTCAAGGTCCAGCATGTGGTCGTCGATGATGAGTCTCCAGACGCGTACGCGCAGGCCGCCACTGAACTGAACATCAACGTGGTCCGGCTACGGCGCGACACAGCGGGTCCTGCCGGTGCATTCCAGTTCATTCCGCCTACTGCGCCGTCGGCGACACTGTCAGAGCTGCCCGGGCCCGACGACGATGCGCTGGTCGTCATGACTTCTGGGACGACGGGCAAGCCAAAGGTCGCTCCGCTTTCCAACCGGGTGCTTGTCCGTTGCGCTTACGCGGACTACGAGGCCATAGAGTTCACTCCGGACGACTGCGGGCTAATCGTGATGCCGATGCACCACATCAGCGCGCTCCGCGCCGAGCTGCTTTCGTATCTGGCGGCAGGAGGAAGTGCGGCGTGGGTTGAGTATCCGGTTACAGACGATGCCATCACCGCCGCCCTGCGTGACGGCAACGTGACGACGCTAACGGCTTCGCCTTTCTACTACCAGGCGATAGTCGAATACCTGACAACGAGGGGCGAACGGCTCGAGGCCCCAGCGCTCCGGTCCTTCAGGTCTAGCTCCTCAGGCCTGAGCGCGGAGCTGCATGCCCGGATAGAGGCCGTGACCGGTGTTCCCGTTGTCGAGGATTACGGGTCTACGGAAGCCGGTCTGGTGGCGATGAACCCGCTGCCCCCAGGAATCCGGAAGGCTGGGACGGTAGGCAAGCCCATCTCTGTAGAGATGAGAATAATGTCGGATGAGTGGGAACCGCTGCCGCAGGGTGCGACCGGTGAAATCGTAGTGCGGGGAGAGACTGTGTTCGCCGGTTACGACTCGCCGGCTGACACGGTGTCGAAATTCAGGGACGGGTGGTTCCGCATGGGGGATGTCGGATTCCTGGATGCTGATGGATACCTGCACCTTGTGGGGCGGGTCGACGACATGATCAACCGCGGTGGCGACAAGATCGACCCCGCAACGGTAGAGGCTGTGCTGCTTGGGTGCGACGGCGTGGCAGAGGCCGCGGCGTTTGGGCTTTCAGACTCGCGGTACGGGCAAGAGGTGTACGCGGCGATCGTCGTCAAGCCAGGTGCTTTGGTCACGCCGGAGGAGCTTAGGGCCGCGGTCCGCAGGGCGCTTCGGGCAGGTGCGCCGAGGCGCGTCTTTATCGTCGAGTCGCTCGCCAGGACCTCGACCGGGAAGTTAAGGCGGCGGGCCGTGGCCGAGATGTGCACGGCGTACGTGAGCGGTGGTCCGAGCGCGTCACCCGGCGGCAAAGCTCCTCCCGCACCCTGACCCTCTCCCGCCGGGAGAGGGGATTCGCGACGGGACTCTTCGCTGCGGCTCAGAGTGACATATCGGCGTCCGCCGGATTGCGCCACAGATCTTGAAACAAATTCAAGATGACAGGCCGCGGATCAGGATGACACTTTCTATGTACGCGTTGGTCCTTCAGGCCATCAATGCAAGCACGCCCTCCAGCTCCGACATGCTTGTGATGCGCGGGTGCGCGGTGTAGCCGCGATGTCCGTTGTAGCGGTCGATCAACACAGCACGCAGGCCCGCGTTCAGCGCGCCTGCGATGTCCGCTTCCAGCTGGTCACCTACGTGCACGGTCTCGTCCGGTTGAACACCTGCCCGTTTCAGTGCGGCCAAGAATATGGGCGCGTATGGTTTTTCGGCGCCTGCGTCACGCGACGACACTGCGAAGTCGACGTGCCCGACAAGCGCGAAGCGAGTCAGCACCTCGTCGCCACCGATGTTCATGTTTGTGATCACTCCTAGCGTATATCCGCTCTGCCGGAGTTGCGCCAGGCCGGTAACGACGTCGTCGAACAGTTCCAGGCCGTACTGCTGCACAGTGACCGCGCGCCAGACCTGTCCTGTCACGTCGATCGGGAGGTCGTGGCCACAGCCCCTGAGCACGATCTGTTCGAAGCGCGCGAAGAATGCGTCTCGCTCCGGCGAAGACATTGTGCGGACAGGTCGTGGACCGGCGTTCTGGGCCGCCATGAACGCGTCGGCCTCAAGGTATCCGGCGTCGACGCCTTCTTTGGTGAGGGTGAGGCCGAACCTTGACGCGGCCCGAGCTTGGATGACATCGCGCGGTGGGTTGAACCCGGCGAGGGTGTTGTAGAGATCGAAGAAGACTGCTTTGATCGGCAAGAGACTTTGTCCACGGCGCTTCAGGTAGCACGTGCGGGAATCGGATGCGCGAGCACTGGTGTTGATGATATGACAGGGTTGCGGAGGCGGAGTAACAGGGGTGGGCGGACGTCCCTCACCCTGTCCCTGGGAGACGGCCTGGCTCGGCTCAAGACAGGCGGGTTAAGGGCGTGCGGAATACTCCGGTAATCCAGCCCGGACACACTAGACGGGCGCGTGAGTGGGGGGCCGTACCTCGCCGCGCTGCCGTTTGTGCCAGATCTCCTGCGACATGTGGAGACCTGTGCCAAACTAGAAGTACGTACTACGATCGATTCCGTGGCAATGCGGCTGCGGCCTGGGAGCACAGGCAACGCATGCCCATGCCGCGGCACAGAGAACCTCCCGTTGAGCGACGACCTCACAGGGCCACCGTCAGACGGAGCCGGACCGGCTTCACTCCGTGAGCAGGACGCGCTCGACCTCAGTGGACAGCGCACGGCCTGTCTCGCCTGCGGCAACCGCCTCTTCGACAACCCCCTGTTCCTGCGCCTTCGCGTATGCCCGCGGTGCCGGTTTCACTACCACATGTCGGCCCGCGGGCGCGTGGAGTCACTCACGGACGAAAACAGCTTCGAGGAGACCTCGGCCGAGATACAGTCGCTCGACCCCCTCGAGTTCTCCGCCCGCCTGCCGTACCGCGCCCGCGTGCTCCAGGACCAGTCACGCACCGGCCTGCAGGAGGCGGCGATGACTGGCCTCTGCACCATAGGCGGCCTGCCGGCGGTGATCATCGTCCTGGACTTTGGTTTCTTGGGCGGAAGCATGGGCCTCGTGGTAGGTGAGAAGGTCGCACTCGCCCTTGAGTTGGCCGAGAAGAAGGGCCTGCCCGTTGTCGCTGTCATCACGAGTGGCGGGGCGCGCATACAGGAAGGCGTCCTGTCGCTCATGCAGATGGCCAAGACGGTCCTGGCCGCAAGCGCGCTGCACGACGAGGGCCTGCCTCTTATCTCCGTGCTGGGCAACCCTGCGACAGGCCAGGTTCTGGCGAGCTTCGGGTCGTTGGCCGACATCATCATCGCCGAGCCGGGCGCGCACATAGGCTTCGCGCCATACCGCTCGCTGCGCGACGCGCATGCCGAGCGCGTGCCCGACGCCGAGTACTCGGCCGAAAACTTCTACCAGCACGGGCAGGTAGACCGCATCGTGGACAGAGAGACGCTCAAGGACGAACTTGCCGCCATACTGGACCTGCTATCTACGGAGTTCCGGCAGGAAAAGGCGAAAAAGACCCACGTCCCGCGCCCGCGGGTCAGTCCGCGCGAGCCCTGGGAGATGGTTGAGCTGGCCCGACGTTCCGACCGGCCGCGCGCCAGCGACTACATATCTCGCGTCTTCGCGAACTTCATCGAGCTGCACGGCGACCGGCTTTACGGCGACGACCCGTCGGTAGTCGTCGGCATCGGCAGGCTTGGGGCGGAGTCGGTTGTCGTAATAGGCCAGGAGAAGGCCCGAGCGCCGGTCGAGCCCAGCAGCGGCGCGCCGATGTCGGTCGTGATAGGTCCCGCCGAGGCGCGCGGTGAGATCACGCCGGAGGGGTTCCGGAAGGCGGCGCGGGCGATGGAGCTAGCGTCGCGATTCAAGCTGCCTGTCATCTCACTTGTAGACACGCCCGGTCCGCTGCTCGGGCTGGACATGGAGCGCCGTGGTCTGGCCAGTGCTATCTCGGGCATGATCAAGGCGCTCCTGCACGTGAAATCGCCCACGGTGTCCGTGCTGATAGGCGAGGGCGGCTCGGAAGCGGCGCTGGCGTTTGGTGTCGCCGACCGTGTCCTCATGCTCCAGAACGCCATCTACACGCCAATATCTCCGGAAGGCGGGGCAGAGGCCGAGCACAGAGACGTGAAGCGTTCCAAAGACATGGCCCGGTCACTGAGGCTTACATCTATGGACTGTCTCGAGATGGGGGTCATAGACGCTGTAGTACCGGAACCCCAGATGGGGGCACACGCCTCGCCAGATGAGGCCGCGCGCCTGCTGCGGCGGATGCTTATGCGAGAGCTGATCGACCTCGAGGACCACAGTGGGTCGAGGCTGTCACGGCGCAGGCGAAGCAAGTACCGCAACATGGGTGAGTACGGCAAAGGTTCCGGAACCGAGGCGCAAAAGGAGCTGCGGACGTGGAGGTCGGCGTTTGTACCCGGCTTGCGCCGGAGACAGCGCGCGCATGACGGCGATGTACAGGCGCCGGACTTGCCTCCGCTTGAGGACGCGCCGGAAGAGAAGGCAGAGCCCAAGTCAGCGGCGCGACCACCGGCTGATACGTTGCGACATGGCGATACCGTGGCTGTCGGGGACGGGGGGCAGAAGGCGTCGGCAGCTAAGGCCGCCGATGAGCCTGGATCACAGGCCGGGCAGGAATCGAAGCCGGAAGCGCAGAGCAAGCCGAAGAAGCGCAGGCTCAGCCGGTTGCTGCTGCGCCGCCGCGCCAAGAAGCCCACGCCGCAATAGCGAGTCCCCTCTCCCAGCGGGAGAGGGCGAGGGTGAGGGAGAAGCCGTGCCATCGAGTGACGTGCTGAGATCATGTCATTCTGAGCCGCCGCGAAGAATCCCGGTCTTGCCGCAAGCTGACGATACCGTGACGGGATTCTTCGGTTGCGACCTCAGAATGACATAGCGAGCGTGGCAGTCTGAGCTAGATTCTGTGCCTGCGGGCACAGAATGACGGTCCGGCCCTTCGTCCTTCGATCCTTCGACTCGGCTCAGGACGGGCAGGTTCAGGATGCTCAGCGGGCGTGGTAGGCAAGTCTCCCTCGTCCGAAACCTCTCTCGGCGGGAGAGGGTCGACCCAGTTGCCTCACTCAGACGTACAGCTCCATGGTCGTGGACTTCGTCATCCATTCGTTGCCGGTCTCGGTGACCAGGAACTGGTCCTCGATCGAAACGAAGATGTCGCCGTCGCCGCCGCTCAGGCAGATCGTCGGTTCCAGGGTGACAATCATGTTCGGCTTAAGGACGGTGTGGTCGTTGAGCGCGAGGTAGGGCGGCTCGTGTACGACGCGCCCCACGCCGTGACCTGTGTACGGGACGAGTGGCGGGTAGCCGGTAGGAGGGTAGAGGGCCAGCTCTTTCTTGCGGATGTCGGAGGCGACTGCGCCGGGGCGTACCTCTGGGATCATGTCGAGCACAAGCTTCTTTTCGATTGCGTGGGCCTTTTCCATGAGCGGGCTGACCTTGCCGAAGCCGACGACGCGTGACATGTTGCAGATGTAGCCCTCGTACTTGCCCTGGGCGTCTATCCGGATGTACTGGCCCTCTCTTAGGGGGTTCACGAGCGGTGTGGCAGAGCCGTTGATGAGGCGGAGGCCCGCGGGGCCGAATATGACGTAGGCGCGCTCATAATCGAGGCCCTCTTCGACGCAGGCCTTCAGGAACTCGCCCTGCATCTCGCGCTCTGTCATGCCTTTCACGGCGCGCTTGACGGTCTTGAGCCACGCGCGGCCAGTGCGGGCGCAGGCCTCGCGGGCGCGGCGTATTTCTTCCGGGTGTTTGATTTCGCGCAGGCGCCAGAGGACGTTCTCGGCGTCGACGAAGCGCGCATGTGGGAGCAGCTCTTTGAGCCGGTCGACGTACTTGACGCCGAGGTAGCGCATCTCGATGCCGATCGTGCCGCGGTCGAGCTTCTTTTCACGGATGGCGTCGGCTGCGACCTTGATGGGGTCGCCGGGGTCAGGGTTGGGGTCGACTGGGTTCTTCCAAGTCTGAATGTAGTACCCCGGGCCCCAGAAGCGGCGGTCCTTTATCCACGGGTCCATGACGCCCATGGTGGTGGCTTCGCTGGCGCCGGCGACAAGAAATGCGCCCTTTGCCTCGTCCTGCGGGACACCGCACAGCGTCTTGTGCGTCGCGGTCGTGTCCCAGAGCACGTAGTACTCGTCGCTCACCGGGTGCCAGTAGTCAGAGAGGTAGCCGACGCCGTGCTTGGAGGAGGCCAGGATGAGGTCGATGCCTGCCGCGTGCATGAGGCGGGACGCGCGGACGTAGTCGTAGAGACGCATGGGTGGCTCCGGTCCGGTACCAGGCGAGGCCAAAGTGTACGGCGTTGAGGGGCGACGGGGTAGGTATGCGGCAGCATCCTGCTCCAAATCAGGGAGAGGATTGAGACGGCGGTCCGATCATCGCTCCTTGCCACTGACACGGATTCCACGCCGTGCCCCTACCGCGCACGATTGGCCAGTCTCAACCTATGCCCTTGCCCTCTCCCGCTGGGAGAGGGGACATGCGCTGCGGCTCGCTCGGAATGACATGGCGCGCGTGGCAGTTTCAGCTAGATTCTGTACCTGCGGGCACAGAATGACGTAGACGGCCCCTCCCAGGATTCCTCGTCGCTGCGGCTCACTCGGAATGACAGGGAAGGTTACGTCCTGAGCTGTGGGAACAGGATGATCTCCCGAATGGACCGCTCGCCTGATAGCAGCATCGTCAGCCGATCGATGCCCATGCCCAGCCCGCCCGTCGGCGGCATACCGTGCTCGACCGCCACGAGAAAGTCTTCGTCCAGCCGGTCCGTCTCCTCGGCGTCGCCGTACTGCGTCCTGAGCGCCTCCTGCTCCTCAAACCGCGACCGCTGGTCGTCCGGGTCGTTCAGTTCGGTGAACGAGTTGGCGACCTCTGACCCCATGGCGAATGCTTCGAAGCGCTCGACGATGCCCTCGACGCCCGGCTTGCGCTTCGCAAGGGGCGACATCTCGACCGGGTAGTCGACCAGGAACGTCGGCTGTATCAGGTGCGGCTCGACTTCGGATGAGATGATCTTGTCGAGCAGGCGTCCCTTGCTGGACCCTGCTTCGACGTGTATCCCGCGCTCCCGCATAGCTGCGGCCAGCGAGTGGGCGTCCTTGTGCTTCAGGATGTCTATCTCGGTGCGTTCGAGTATTGCGGCCCGCAGGTCCAGCCTCGGCCACGGGGGCTTCAGGCTGATCTCGGTCCCGTCCCCCTGCTGCTTGATGACGTCTGTCCCAAGCACGTCCCGGGCGATCGACGAGACCATCTGCTCGACCATCTCCATCACGTCCGAGTAGTCGGCGTACGCCTGGTAGGACTCGAGCGTCGTGAACTCGGGGTTGTGGTCGTGGTCCATGCCTTCGTTGCGGAACATGCGGCCTATTTCGAAGACCCTGTCTATGCCGCCCACGATTAGCCGTTTCAGGTAGAGCTCACTGGCGATCCGCAGGTAGAGAGTCCTGTCGAGCGCGTTGTGGTGCGTGACGAACGGCTTGGCCATCGCGCCTGCTGCGACGGGGACGAGTATCGGCGTTTCTACTTCGATGAAGCCGCGGTCGTGCAGGAATCGGCGCATCGATGCGACGACTTTCGACCTCATGACGGCCAGTTCCATGGCGCGCTCGTTGGAGATGAGGTCGAGGTACTTCTGCCTGAAGCGCTGTTCGGTGTCCTGGAGGCCGTGCCACTTCTCCGGCGGCGGGCGCAGCGACTTTGACAGCAGGGTGATCTCCTGTGCCTCGATGCTCACCTCGCCGCGCCGCGTCTTGAACACCGGCCCGCGGACGCCGAGGAAGTCGCCGATGTCTATGTCATCGAGCAGGGCGTAGCCGTCGCCGAGCACGTCTGAGCGCATGTGTACCTGCATCCGCCCGCTGCCGTCCCTGATATCGACGAACGACGCCTTGCCCATGCCGCGCCGCGCCACGATGCGGCCGGCAATTGTTACCGGCGCCGATGGGCTGTCCTGTGGGCCAGACTCGAAGAGTGCGCGTGCGGCGGCGACTGTGTGCGATCGCTTGAAGCGGGCAGGGTAAGGGTCTATGCCGCGCTCGCGGACCGCCATTAGTTTTTCACGGCGTTGCTGGATGAGCCTGTGCTCGTCCTGGGCACTGGTCTCGCCGCTGGCGGGCTGGTTGCTGGGCGTCTTGTCAGTCATATCTCAGGAAGTACTCCGGACTCTGGCGGTAGCCGTTTGCCCGCGTACCTTGACGGCGGGTACCCAGGCAGGGGCAAAGACATTCTAGTGGCATGCGTAGTTTGCGGAACCCCTCATCCTGACCTTCTCCCGGCGGGAGAAGAGATGTTGACGGAAGCGGTACGTCGATTGTCATTCTGAGCCGCAGCGAAGAATCCCGTCTCACCCTCTCCCTGGCCCTCCCCCATCGAGGGGGAGGGGACATTGCAAACCCACGCCCCAACCTTCTTCCGCAAGGGGAGAGGGGATCCCCGGACAACCGATGGCGCGCGCCGCCGCGCGCCTACCTCACCGCTGCGGCCATGGCTTTCAGGGCGCGTTCGCGGAACGTCTCTATCTGTTCGAGCACCGCAGCGAGTTCTTCGATCCACTCGTCGTCCTCGCGATCGATCTCGACGCGTATCTGCATGTGGCCTACGTCTACGCCGCGGCCCAGGTGGCGTTGCAGTGCAGTACGCGCGCCGCCGGTAGGCTCGCGGAGCGTTAGCACGGCCTTGTCCGACGAAGTTATGACGGAGTCGACGTTCGTGCGCTCGGCGAGCACGCGCATCTTCGTCGCAAGCAGCAGCAGGTCGATGTGCTTCGGCACCGGGCCGTAGCGGTCTCGCAGCTCGTCGCGCAGGTCGCGTATCTCGTCGACCGACCGGATGCGCACCAGCCTCTGGTAGACGGCAAGCCGCTGCGCCAGGTCTTCGATGAAGCTGTCTGGCACACGGGCGTCCACGCCGAGGTCGACTCGGACAGTGGAGAAATCGGGGACTCTGAGTTTGGCGTCGGGCTGTCCACCCGCCTGCGCGGCCTTGAGGTCGGCGACTGCATCCGCAAGCAGCTTCGTATACATGTCGAAGCCCACGGCAGCGACGTGCCCGCTCTGCTCGGCGCCGACGACGTTGCCCATGCCGCGGATTTCGAGGTCGCGCATGGCGATTTCGTAGCCTGCGCCCAGTTCGGCGGCGGCGAGGATGGTTTCGAGGCGCTGTTCGGCGGCGTCGGTCAACTGCTTCCCGCGCGGTACGAGGAGGTATGCGTATGCGCGGTTTGTGCCGCGCCCGATGCGGCCCCTTAGCTGGTACAGCTGCGATAGCCCGAACATATCGGCGCGGTCGATGACCAGCGTGTTGACGTTCGGCAGATCGAGGCCGGACTCGATGATCGTGGTGCAGACAAGGATATCGGCGTCGCGGTTGGCGAAGCGGGCCATGACCTCTTCCAGCTCATCCTCCGCCATCTGCCCGTGGCCGATCTCGACGGACGCCTCTGGGACCAGCTTCTGTATCCGGGCGGTGAACTCCTCGATGTCCTTCACGCGGTTATGCAGGACGAACGCCTGCCCGCCGCGGTCGAGTTCGCGCAGCGGCGC
>SXGR01029892.1_pt1 | contig 17696 bp, 16 predicted proteins | sample 3174711 | NCBI WGS metagenome assembly SXGR01 (sample SAMN11356860, study PRJNA531348) | freshwater metagenome | isolation source: freshwater sample F1-60 | place: China: Fuxian Lake, Yuxi | collected 2017-12-25
CAAAACTAAACACATCTTCCATCGATAACATCGGGTAGACGTGGGGAACTTTTTTAAACTTATCGAGCGGCTTCCCGCCCACGCGTTGGGTTGGAGAATCAGCTGTAATAAACTCAGGATACTCCCGTTCAAGCGTATACAACTCGTGTTTTAGAGAATCATTCACGGCATCAGAAACCTCTTGCCTATCCAAAACATGATACTCGTACCGATAATGATCGATGAGCTTTCTGAGCTTCAAAATCCGGTCTTTGGCATCAGTTTTTGACATGGCCATACGCCCCAATGGTAACACGGTAAGATAACAAAAAAAAGCTGATTAATAGCCAAAACTTGGCTAAAATATCATGACTTTATCCAAAAAAACTCAAATACCAAGCTAAAATTTGCTGACCCCAAAGCATAGTTAGAATCGTCGCGAGTGCCATAAACGTCCCAAATGGCACATGACTGCTTAAAGCCCGTTTTTTGGTGACTAATAAATAAACACCGGCAATGGCACCAAGCATGTATGCCAGCAATAAGGCCACGACCCCTAGCCAAGGACCAAGCAGAAAACCCATCAGTAAGCCCATACGAATGTCTCCTCCGCCAACCCAACGACCATTCGAGACTAAAAACTGCACGGCGAAAAAACTACCTAATAATAAACCACCAAACAATAGTGTTAACAAAGGAATTCCGAGAGCGACGTTAAATACCAGCGCTACGATCATGGCCGGAATCGTCAATCGGTCAGGAATAATACTGGCCCGATAATCAAATACGAAGATCAAAATTAAGGCGCTGGCTATCAAAGCATCGCGCACAAATAACCAGAACGCTTCGTCGGCACCAATGTGAAGCGGTAAACCTAGGCCCCACCAGCCAAGAGCTCTGGCTGCAAACAGTAAAAACAAGCAGCCGAAGACAAGTTCGGTGGCAGGATATTGCCAGGGAATAACTGCTTTACAGCGCTGACAACGACCTTTAACAGCAAAGTACCCAATGACTGGCAGCATTTCCTTGGGATGTGCTGGCTGAGCGCACAAAGAACAGGCCCGAGAGGTGGTGAATATCAAGCTCTCACGTGTGCGCATGACACAGGCGTTGGCCACCCCGCCGGCTATCAGTCCAGCCGCGATAGCAGCGATCGAATAAAATATCTCAGACATAAGTTATTCGCTTGTCGGAATTAAATTAGGGCAAGTACCAGATTTAAAACCAGTCGGAGTCACACAGTTCGCGCCTTTGGCTAGATTTAACAAATTATTTCCATTTTCAAGTTCAAATTGAATTGCAAACGTTGCCGTGTCGCTGGCATAACAATATCCATTTGATGTGTCAGCGCAACTCGATCTACCTTTTAGCCCAGGGGTGGGAGGCGAAGGTACGAATTCAACATAAGCGGTTTGCGTATCGCCTTCAACGCAAGGGGCACCGAAACCGGCTTTAGATAAACAAGCCGTGGTGGTAAGGCCAAGTGGTGTAAGTGTGCTGGCTACCGGATAAGCGGCATGATCATTATAATAAAGCTCTAGACCTATCTGAAGCTCGCGCACGTGAGCCAAACGAATCACATCACGCGTTCGTTCTCTGGCAGAACTCACTGCCAAGGCCGAGGCCAAACCAACTGCACCAATAATTAGGCCAACACTTAAAATTTCAATCCTGCTCATATTGTCAAGCAATAAGTTGATTCATTCGATTAACCAGGGCTTGGGGTGTTAGGTGGGCTGTGAGAACAACCTCGCTGGCTCCAGCCTTCAGCAAATCCTCAATGGTCGTGTTTGACAGGTGCATGTCTGCAATCACAATCTGGGTATCAAGCAAGGTTGGGAGTGACCGCAAATGTTTAAATGCAACCTTTATGTCTTCGAGCATAGCATGATACACAAGCAACACGTCTGGTCGTAATTGTACTGCACGACGCTCAGCATCAGTCAGATTAGCGGCCACCTCAACTTCCCATCCGGCTCGTTCAAAACGCGAGGCATAAATATCACGTAAACGGACATCTGGGACTAGCAATAACAGCGCGGGCTTGTTATGGCTCATACGCTCTCGTCTTTGCCCCGCATGGCTAAACCGATAGCCACCGCTAAACGTGGACCAACCTCATCAAGCACCGGTCTGGCTTCGGCCACGGTAGCTAGTCTGGCCCAAGGGTCACCATGATATGCATTAATATTTAATGCGTTAGTAATATATGGAATCAAACCTGGCACCTGTGACGATCCACCAGTAATAATAATTTTTTCGACCGAACTGTTAGTATGAAAGCCTTGGTCCGAGTACAGCTGCAGGGTATATTTGATTTCATGTATTACCGGCTTGATGGCCTGCTCAAGTGGTGGCGGTAGACCCTGAGAACTAGTATACGATAAATCACGTTTCATGGCCTCAGCTTCTTCGAATGACACGCCCATACTGGCCGCTAAGGCCTGGGTAACGGCGTTACCACCTGATTTAATCCCCCGGGTGATGTACGGAACACCTTTGTCAATAACAGCAATATTGGTGCGTTCCGCACCAATATCAACTAGCATGATACGTGACTTATCTTTGCCTACCAAAGATCTAATGACAGCAAAGATTTCTGTTTCAAGTGAGACTAGCTCGATCTTAGCCAAACGAAAAATTTCAACATACTTAGCAACTAACACCTTAGGCGCACCAGTCAGCAGTACGCGAATGTATTTGTTGCTGTCATGTGTTGGCTGAGATGACGAGTTATCAGGGTTTGGGAGTAGTTCTTTATCTAAAATATTCGAATCCAAAATCATGTCTTCAAGCGGCAGAGGTAATAGCTTGCGTGCCTGCGCTTCGATAATTGGTTTTAAATCCTCCTTAGGCGTTTTTGGTACTGGCAAGGTAATCATGGCATGAAAAACCTTGGCGCTTGGCAAAGAAGCCACTGCCCGTTGTGCCCGCATGTCAGAAGCTGTAATAATTTTCCGCAACGTCTGAACGGCCAAAGCGGCGTCGTCGAGCATAGCGGTATCAGATCTGGCGGCATTAGCCGGCTCTGAATAACCATAACGTGACAACCTAAGACGACCCTTATCAAAAGCCGTTTCCACCGCTTTAATTCCGGAGGTTCCAATATCTACACCCAGCATGCCCTCGAAACGCTCCACAGATGCCTTACGAAACAGGCGCATAGTTGGGCCTATTATAACATGGAACGAGAATCAAATTTCATCTAATGTTTGGTTAACTAAAGCATCAGCCTGAGTGTTATATTCGCGGCGAACGTGGGTAAAGGTGACCTTACGAAAATGTTGTTTCAGGTTATGGATTTCTAAGTAGAGCATGGCTAACGTTGGGTTTTTGATTTTATACTCTCCGTTCAACTGACGCACAGCCAACTCGGAATCAAGTCTGGCTTCGACCTCGTTATAACCAAGTTCGTGAGCTTTTTTTAGGCCAACAATAATCCCTGAGTACTCAGCTTGATTATTCGTAGCCACACCTAAAAACTTAGCCGCTTGACCCACCCGTTCACCGGTATCGCCGTTGGCCTGAATAGCAAACAGAACAGCCGCCCCAGCCGAGAGTCCGGGGTTACCTCGTGAACCACCATCGGCATACATGCGCACGCGCTTTATCATAAGTTTGATTCAAGTTCTAGATCAATAATTCTAACGCGAAGATCAGTTTTACCTTGCCAAGCATTAGTTTCGATTTCATAAGCTACATTGATGGCACTACCAAGCGGAATCTGCTTTGCTAAGGAACCAAAACCAAAGCCGACCATTTTGTGCAGACCGCCTTCGGGAGGCACAACGGTTAAACGCAAATGTGAGTTCGAGGTACCCATGGTGTCGGCACCAATCACTCGGAGATTTTTGGCCACGAACACCGGCGGTCGATTACCTTCGCCAAAGGGCGCACACTTCATAAGCTCGTTGTACAAGTCCCAAGTGACCTCACCAAGGGGCAGTTCTAGATCAATAAAAAGTTGGTCTTTCACACCCGCAGTACCAAAATGTTTGCTAGCAAAAACATTAATTTTTTTACGAAAATCGTCAATCTGCTGCCGAGTAGCTAAAGTCAGGCCACAAGCTTGCGGATGACCACCTCGTTTTACAAACATATCACCGCAGGCTTCCATAGCTGCCACTAAATGCAATCCTCCAAGACTGCGACCAGAACCAACGTACTGGTTACCTACTTTTGCAAAGGCAAAAGCCGGCAGACCGTAGTCGCTGACTAAACGTCCTGCAATTAAACCTACAATCCCAGGTAACCAGGCATCACTTTGAACCACCAAGACCATTGATTCGTCCTTTAGGGTCTCGGCAATCGTTTGCGCTTCCTCGTAGGCAGCCGCAAACACTTGTTGACGTTCACGATTTAGTCTTTCAAGCTCAAGTGCAGCATGACTAGCCTCGGCCTCAGTTTGAGCAGCCAGGGCCTTAAACGCTAGTTCAGCTGAGGCCAAGCGACCAGCCGCGTTTAAACGCGGACCGATCCGAAAACCAATTGCCTGAGTATCGAGTTGTGAGACATCGATACCCGCTGCATTCATAATAGCCACTAAGCCTGGCCGGCGGCTTTTCTGGAGTACCTTCAGGCCATAATGCTCAAGTACGCGGTTTTCGCCGAGGAGTGGGACCACGTCCGTGACGGTTGCGATCGCAACTAAATCAAGCAACCACTTTTCGTGTCCAACCGGAAACGCCACTTGGCGTGCTCTAGCTTGTTCAATCAAGCCAGAAGCTAGTTTAAAGGCTACGCCCGTACCGCACAGCGACTTGTTAAGATATTTCTCGCCTGGCGCAAGTGGATGCAGAATTATGGCGTGACCAGGAAAATGTTCACCCAACTGATGGTGGTCACAAACAATCACTTCTAGCCCAAGGTCATGTGCTCGATCAAGTTCAAGCCCATTAGCAATGCCACAATCAACGGTGATCAATAGCTTAACGCCCTCACTAACCAGGCGTTCAATGGTATGCATGGCCACGCCATAACCGTCTCGTTCGCGATCAGGTAAAAAGACTTGAACATTAAAAGACAAGTTCATGCGCTCACAGATCTCCCGCAAAGTGGTATATAAAACCGTCGAACCGCAAACACCATCAGCGTCATAATCACCATGAACAACAATTTTATGGCCATCGAGTAAGGCCGCAAAAACCTTAGCCACTGCCTGATGCATGTTACTAAAGGTGTCTGGCGAATGCGTGTCTCGCTCCCAATCCGGAAACAAAAATCGATCAAAAGTCTCTTCAGCTACTTGTCGATTGATTAACAGTTGACGCAGCACAACCTCTTCTGTGCGCGGCCTGATAGTCCAAATTTTTGACACACCTAAAAGCCGTAAGCCACCGTGGAGAAAATCATGGACAGGATGATGAGCAAAGCCAGCACCGCCCAGACTTTACGAACAGTTTTGGTTTGGTTAGACATGCTAAAAGTATAGTCTAGCGCTTCAGGACTTTCAAATAGGCTTCGCCAGGAATTTCAACCTTGCCAACCCCCATAGCCATCATTTTCTTCTTACCCTTCTTTTGTTTTTGTAGCAGTTTCAATTTACGCGTGTAATCGCCACCGTATAAGCCACTGGTGACATCTTTACTCATGGCCGAGATGCGTTCTGCTGCCACAATTTTACCACTAATAGCGGCTTGAAGCTTAATCACAAATTGCGCTCTTGGAATGCTGTCTTTCAAGACCTCGAGCAAACGCCGACCAGAGCTCTCAGCCTCGCTGCGATACACCAGGGTTGAAAAGGCGTCGACAATATCCTCAGCCACCAAGATATCCAGCTTTACGATCTCAGCTTGGCGATAATCAAAAATATCGTAACTCATCGAAGCATACCCACTCGAAACACTTTTCAATTTATCGTTAAAATCTACAATGATAGCAGCCAGGGGCAGCTCATAACGAATCAAGGCGCGTCCTTCTGACAAGAATTCTGTATTCAAGTATATCCCGTGACGTTCCTGGGCCAAGGTCATAACATTGCCGATGTAGTCAGTTGGCACAATAATGTCAGTCCGAGCCCAAGGCTCTTCAATCTTTTGAATATGAGCTGGATCTGGAAGGTCGAGCGCGCCCTTGATGACGCGGTATTCTGGCTTACCGTTTTCAAAAACTCGATAGGCTACTGACGGCAAAGTAACCACCAGGTCAATATTATATTCGCGTGACAAGCGTTCCTTAAGAATCTCAAGGTGCAACATGCCCAAAAAACCACAACGGAAACCATAACCGAGAGCTGGTGAATGTTCCGGATCGTAAACTAGAGCGGCATCGTTTAGTTTCAATCTATCCATGGCATCGCGAAGCGCTGCGTACTCGTCACCTTGTGCAGGAAAAATGCCCGCATACACCATCGGCTTTACTTCACGATAACCCGGCAGGGGCACCACCCCGGTCGAATCCGAGCCGACCGTAAACGTATCTCCAACACGACAAGCTCGGATATCTTTAAGACCGGTCACGACGTAACCGATCTGACCAGTTTCGAGCTCCTCGAGCGGTGAAAATTTTGGCTTCAGAGCACCGATTTCAAGGATTTCGCCATCAGCCTGGGTAGCAATTAACTTGAGCTTGTTGCGCTTTTTAAACGTGCCGTCAACAACGCGTACATAGGCCACTACACCCTTGTAATCATCATAGGCCGAATCGAAAATTACCGCCCGGGCCGGTGCACTTGGATTTCCAGATGGGGCTGGAATGCGCTCAATAATGACATCAAGTAATTCCTTAACGCCTTCGCCAGTCTTACCGGATACAGCCAAAATGTCATCAGCATGACAGCCGAGTAATTTAAGCAGCTCAGCCTTACGTCGTGGTACATCGGCGGCCGGAAGATCAATTTTGTTTAACACCGGAATAATCTCAAGCCCCTGTTCAAGAGCCAGATAAAGATTAGCTATGGTTTGAGCCTGTACTCCCTGAGTAGCGTCAACAAGCAAAACCGCCCCCTCAACCGCGGCGAGCGAACGTGAGACTTCGTAATTAAAGTCGATATGCCCGGGAGTATCGATTAAGTTCAAGGTAAACTCGTCGTTCTGTTTCTGCCACCGCATTCTAGCTGGCGCCAGCTTAATCGTAATGCCCCGCTCCCGCTCGATATCCATCGAATCAAGCAACTGTTCTTTCATTTGTCGGCTAGCTACGGTGCCGGTAATCTCAAGCAACCGATCAGACAGCGTCGACTTGCCGTGATCAATATGTGCAATGATGCAGAAATTTCGGATGCTTGACTGGGGAACCATAAACACGAGTAGCTTAACATTAATCAGGCAATCACACCCGAACCAACCAATTCTTCGCCCACATAAAAAGCGATAAATTGACCCGGGGCAATGGCGCGCTGTGGTTCGTTGAACGTAACCGTCTCGCCTTGTAGCACGCATGTTGCCAAGGGCTGACGATAGCGAATCCGAGCTAAGATAGCTTGGCCCTGATATTTTGCAAAATTTCCTACAATCGTTTCGGTGAGATTTGTGGCTACCAGCTCGGATCGATACAAAGCTGGGTCTTCGTCTCCCACGGCAACGACTACCTCATTAGTGCTAGGTCGACGTTCAACCACATAATATGGAGTACCGCCGCCAACCCCAAGACCACCCCGCTGACCAATAGTATAAAACTCAAAGCCCTGGTGCTGGCCAATGACCTCGCCTGCCGTCGTGATGATGTTGCCGGCGTGCGATTGAATACGAGCTGCTAAAAAATCTTGCATGTCGACCTTGCCAACGAAACAAATGCCCTGACTGTCTTTCTTGTCTGCGACGACGAGCTCGTGCTTGCGTGCCAGGTCGCGTACTTCAGTCTTCTCAAGTTCCCCGATCGGAAACAATACTCGCTTGAGTTGCAATTGTGTCAGCTGACACAAAAAATAACTTTGATCTTTATCCTGATCGACACCTGCTAAAAGATGGGTCGTACTGTCGTCGTCTCGGATGACTCGAGCATAGTGGCCGGTCGCAACCAAATCGCAGCCGAGTTTATCAGCCTCGCGCATGAACAAGTCGAACTTCATGTACTTATTGCAAAGTACGTCTGGGTTCGGTGTTCGTCCGGCCTTGTACTCAGCGATCATGTATTCGTATACGTGCTTTCGATACTCGGCCTCAAAATCGAAGGTGTGGAACTCAATCCCTAGCTGAGCAGCTACTCGCATGGCATCACGCCGCTCAGTCTTCCACGAACACTCAACATCGTCCGCCCCATCCGACCAGTTTTTCATGAAGCCCCCAATCACCTCATACCCCTGCTCCAACAACAAAACCGCCGACACCGAACTGTCGACGCCACCGGACATACCAAGTAATACACGGGTTTTGGCCATAAATGGCCAGCTTACTGTAAGTTAAGAAATATTTCCAGACTCGGCTGAGCGGTAACTGTAATGCGGTCTTTACTGACTGGGTGATCGAACGACAACGATCGCGCTAACAAGGCAATATTGTGATTCAGCTTCGTTTGCGCACCGTACTTCAAATCCCCCACGATCGGACACCCTAGCGTGGCCATGGCTACACGGATCTGATGCGGTCGGCCTGTCTTGGGATAAATTTCAACCAATGAGTTAGCCCCCGCTTTTAAAACTTTATAACGAAGCTCGGCTTTCTGACTATTTTCGACCTCATGATCAAAAGCGGTGACGATGTTCTCGTCTTTGTCCTTCACGAGCCATTGAACTACCTCGCCTTCCAAGCTCGTGGGACAACCTTCAACCACTGCCCAATAAACTTTATGAATGGTGTGCTGACGAAACTGATTCGATAAACGACTAGCTGCTTTGCTCGTCTTCGCAAACAGCACCACACCCCCAACTGGCCGATCAAGTCGATGTAGAAGTCCTACAAAAACGTTGCCCGGTTTCTGATCACGTTCTTTAATCAAGCCCTTAACTTCGTCGAGCAAAGATAATTCTCCGCCCTCGTCAGCTTGCACGAGCTGGCCATGGGGCTTGTTTACGGCGATTAGGTGATTATCTTCGAAGAGTATTTCCATACAACATTAGTCACGGCCGGCATCGGCAACGGTTACCATCCTGAGTTCGACGAAGGATTAGTTGCCCAACGCCGAGTCAATAAGTACTTGAAACAAATCATGCCGGTCAGAATTCTTAAGCGCGATGAGAGACACTCCTTCTGCATACATATGAGTAGTGGGACCTAATCCTTCGGCATTCGCCTCAGGATGGCAAAGGAATTCGAGCACTGCAAATACTTACCACGTTGCGCGCACAACCACACCGGTCGGAAGCTCAAAACCTCGTTGCGAGCTCTCTTTTAACGTGAGCTCGACTGTCTCGAATTTCTTCGCAAATGGGATGGCGGTCTTCACCATGTTCTCAATCGCGAGTCCTGGAAATCCAAGCGAGTAGGCGTTGACTAGTAGCAAACCCTGCTCAGTATTCAGGATCTTCGCGCACTCATCAAGCAAAGCTGGTAGGTTGTTTTCAAACTGCCAAACCTCGCCTTCGGGACCGCGACCAAAAGCTGGCGGATCCATAATTATAACATCGTACTTACTCCCACGACGAACTTCGCGAGCCACAAACTTTTGAGCGTCATCAACAATCCAGCGACACTTTTTGTCAGCCAGACCCGAAAGCTCTAGGTTCTCACGGGCCCAAGTTACGACAGGCTTGCTGGCATCACAGTGAGTGACATCAGCATCAATAGATGCAGCTGCAATTGAGGCACCACCCGTATAACCAAAAAGATTGAGCAGCTTCAGGCCTGGCTTGAGGTGAGCGCGCAGATATTTCCAGTTGCTCGCCTGCTCGGGGAAAAGACCAGTGTGCTTGAAAGACGTTGGTCGGATATAAAACTTCAGATTCTCCCAAGACACTTCCCAAAACTCAGGGGCGTTCTTTTGGCTCTGCCACTCACCTTCACGTCCCTTACGTGAGTACACCAAATGCGCGCTCGACCAATTTGACGCGTCACCCTTCCTCCAGAGTGCCTGCGGCTCTGGGCGAACCATAAAAATATCTCCAAATCGTTCCAGCTTCTCAAAATCCCCGGAATCCAAAAGCTCGTAGTCCTGCCAGGCCGCTTGTTCACGCTTTAAATCCATACGCACGACACCTTACCTTAGAGATAGAAAAGCAGAAAGATACCCAAAGCTACCCGGTAAAGAGCAAACCACATAAAGCTAGTCTTACGAATAACCAATAACAGCAATCGAATCGCTAAAACACCAAATAAAAAAGCCGAAATAAAGCCTGCCAGCATTGGCCCCCAGGTGACATCAAGTCCATGATTGACAACGTCTAGCAAGGCAGAAAAGCCCGCGGCTGCGGTAATCGGAATTGCAAGCAGAAATGAAAAACGAGCCGCCGCAACGCGATCAAGTCCCACAAACAAACCGGCTGTCATAGTTGCACCCGAACGAGAGGTTCCGGGTATCAATGAAAATACTTGGATACAACCGATCAACATAGCTTGCCACCAACGAGTCCGTCCCAAGTCCTTGAGTTGTCCACGCATCAAAGCCGAAAAACTATCAGCCGCCCCTAACAAACACCCCCAAACGATTAATGACACCGCAATGGTTTGAACAGTCCGTAATTCACCAAACCAGTCCGCCCAAAAAAAACCGACAAACGCCGCCGGCAGCGTAGCAACTAATAATTTCACCGCTAGGTTGGTTCTAACCTTGTCCCCCAGCCTCAGACCCTCTAACAGCCAGGCAAGATCGGTTCGCATTGCCAAGATAACTGCAAATAAGGTGGCTAGGTGCAAAATTACATCAAAGCTATCTGCCTGAGCTTTCCAGCCTAAAAGTTCCGGAACAATAATCAAGTGGCCTGAGCTTGAAATGGGTAAAAATTCAGTTATGCCCTGAACGGCCCCAAGCACCACCGCTTGTAAAACCGTCATAAATTAAGTATCAAAACTAATCCTTTCTCCAGGCAATACCTGAGTCGGGGTTGGCGTTACTTCAGCTGATATGGTAGGAGGTTGCGGACGCGGTAGATCGAGTGCGGTTTCGTTTTGAACAACTGGTTGGCTCGTAGGATTAGATTGAGGCTTGCGGTTACGCTTCCGTTTTGAACGTTGGCCAGAGGCTACAGCCACACCGGCATGAGTATTAACTGGTGGCGTGCTGGGGTTATGCAGGGCAGCAAGCGACGTTGAGCCCACGGCCGGCTTAACAATCACCTCACCGTCAGAAATTTTGTGCTTTTGTCCAGCCTGATCTTTTTGTTTTTTACGTTCTGCATCTATGAGCGGCTTACACACTTCACAGTAAATAGGTCGATTGCGATCTAACTCTACCGGTAACAAAAATGACTTTGCGCACCGTGTGCAGGTATATTCATGGCTGAACCTGGCTTTTTTGGCATCCTTCTTTGCCTGGGTTACTTCAGCGACTGCCTTTTCTACGTCCAATCCTTCACCAAAGCCGCTCCAAACCGACACCCGTTCCTCGATCATTTGACGATTACCAGCGTAACGTTCACGTGACTGTTCAACGACCCGCTCAATGCTTTGTGTGCGCTGAGCGATAGGTGGCAAGGTCGTAGCCGAGAACGGTTGGCTAGCCACGCCGTCAATCATGAGCTTTAAGTAAATGCCGGCTTTTGGCAAATTAATAATATCCTCCGGTGTAAATCGTGGCATGAATTCGTTTTCCATGAAGACCGCATCCGGAGAACCAACTCGGAAGGTAATCATGGTGCCAACGTTACCAAACACGGCATCACGTACCTCTTCTGATAACTGCGTAATGTACTGGTGAGCCATGATGAGGTTTAATCGATACTTACGCGCCTCTGACAAAATGCTCGCAAACGACTCCACGGCAAAGTTCTGAAATTCATCCACATACAAATAAAAATCTGCACGGTCTTCTTCTAACATATTCACGCGTTCCATGGCCGCCACTTGCATCTTGGTAATCAGCATGCCGCCAAGCAGCCGCATGGCATCCTCGCCTATCCGGCCCTTGGAAAGATTGATGATGAAAATTTTCTGATTATCCATCATCTCACGAATATTGATGGATGACTTGGCCTGAGCCACAATATTACGAATAATCGAAGACGATAAAAACTGCCCGATCTTGTTTTGAATCGGCGCCACGGCCTCGGTGGCAAATTTTGCGTCATAAGCGGCGAATTCGGTCACCCAAAACTGTTTGACTATCGGGTCCTTAACATTCTTTATGATTTCCAAGCGGTAGTCTTTGTCCGACAACATGCGGTTAACTCCAAGTAAGGTAGAACCTGGAGTGTCTAACAAGGCCAAAATTGTATTATTCAAAATATATTCCATGCGCGCTGACCATACGTTCTCCCAGATCTTTTTAAAGACTGACATCAGTGCCGAAGCCACCAAATGCTTCATGCCGGGATCAACTGCTTCTAAAATATTAAAGCCAATCGGGTGCTCAACATCAGAAGGATTAAAGTAAACTACGTCGTTAATGCGCCACGAAGGAATATGATCGATTAACTTATCAACTGTATCGCCATGCGGGTCCACGTAACAACAACCGTGTCCGGCGTAAATGTCGGACAAAATCATGTTTTCAAGCAAAGTGGTTTTACCCATGCCTGTTTTGCCGACTACATAAACATGCCTGCGACGGTCATCGGTTTTAATCCCGAACTTCCGCAACTGATTTCGAAAATTAGTCTTAGCAAAATAAACAACATCTTGTTCGTGGTCGTGCGGATAGCGATTAGCCATAAAACAAGCCTCTCTGTTAAACCGGTAAATTGTCAGGAGCAGCTCCTGGCTTTTCCAGAGGTTCGTCTCTCACATCAAGTCCGGGTGGTAACGGTGCCGGTCGTCCTGCAACCGGCATGTCCCCAACGCCGCCAGTAGGCGCAGCTGGAGTTGGTAATTGCATGTCAGCAGGGGTCGATGCATTCATGTCGTCGACCAACGCGCTCTGTCCGTGTTCTTGCTTCCAATCAGGAATGCCATCTCCGTTCAAATCATCTGCAAAATATAGGCCCTCGGGGGCTTCAGCTCGTCTGGCGCCCATGGCTGCCAAAACCGGCGTCCTGGCATCGGCTGCTGGAAAATGCCATAACGTAGCCAATTCCTCGGTATTCAGAATGTAGATGTTAGCGCCCGGACCAAATGAACGATTGGCAAAACGTTTGGCAATGCGCGTTTGCTTAGTCGTGTATTGCCACTCCATCCAAAAATAATCATCTTTTGGAATGGACGGGTTATGCATGCCAAATTGGTTACTGACGCCATTAGCGTAAGCACCCATCATGCCCTTCATACCAGCAGCCATCATGCCCTTGCGAAATAAATTTTTCTTAGCTGAATAGCACACGCGGATTTTGACCTTCCAACCTAATTTTGAAATTTTTTCTGTAACTGCCTCGATTTGCGCTTTTTCAGCTGGCGTTAACTTAAACATCCTAAAATCATCGGATTTCTTTTCATGTGTCGAAGCGGGAGCCGCAATACCAGTTAATTGTCCAACCGCCTCCATTGGCAAAGAAGCTGCTAGGCTACCGAGCTGCTCCAACATCGAGGGATCATGTTTTTCCTCCTTGCCCATGACTTTGGCAGCAAACTTGAGTCCTTCCTTAGCCCAATTTTGATCATCAGGTTGGGTAATTAGTAACTGCCACCAAAAATTCTCACCAGGACGCATTTTACCCATCAGTTCTAAAATCGGTAACAATGGATCCTTAAAACGTAAATCTTTTTCCCCTTGGTGCTCAAAATCCAAATAAGTACGAACCGGTAAATACTGTGGATTTTTCAAAACAAATTCAGCTCCAAAAGTTTCCCACTCATCGTTAGGATACTTATGTGGGATATCCTGGGTGTAATCATGTTCAACCTCGGTAATTTGTGCCTCAGGATATTGTGCGTAAAAATCAGCTTCAACTAAATCACGATACTTATCAACGCAACGGATAAAGAATTTGATATTTCCGCCGTTGCTTGCAATCTCAAACGAAAAAACTGGCTGCTCTTTACCCAACAACCAGTGTTCTCTCCATGTAATTGAACTGCGTGAACCACCCAAGTTAGTAAAAAAGACATCCATGCCCTTCGGGGTTTGGACAGCGGCTTGAGGTACACGTATCTCAAGCAAGACCCAATGCAAACTAGCTGCGTACTTTTCTTGCTTAAAATCCAGCCAAACATGAGCCATGCCCCAAACCAAGACACCAAAAATTGGGATCCAACCTACTAACAAAAGCGCCTGAGCAGCCATGGCTTCAACAGGTGTGGTGGCAAGGTAGTGGTCAACAACGGGTGGCAAGTTCAGAACCAGTCCGAGCATAGATGCTCAGAGTATAACATTTTACTGGCCGCGACGTGACCACTTATCCCAAAGAACCAGGAGCGGGCTGGCTAGGAAGATCGAGGAATACGCCCCAGCCACAATCCCAAGGATCAAGGCTAATACAAAGGGTCGAGTAGTCATGCCCCCGACCGCAAAAATTGCTATCAACGGTAATAAGGTTGTAAGCGTGGTATTTAGTGAACGGCCCAAGGTTTGTACGATACTCAGATTAACGATCTCGCCAAACGGTTTGTTGGCGTGGCGATAGCGAACTAAATTCTCACGCGTGCGATCAAGTACAACAATCGTGTCGTTAATCGAATAACCTAGAATAGTCAGCATCGCGGCCACAAAGGCAATGTCTATCTGATAGCCGAGTGTCCGACCCAAAATTGCAAAGATCCCAAGTGGAATCAGAACGTCATGGAAAGCAGCTAGTAAGGTAATCAATCCGTATTTATAAGACTCCACGGGTTCCGAAACTCGACGAAAGGCCCAAGCGATATAAAGCGCGATCAGTGCCAACAGCACCACCACAGCCAGCACCGCGTCCCGACGCAATTGCTCACCAATCACTGGTCCAACCGCGTCAAATTTATGCTCGACTAACTGAGGATATGTAGCCCGTAAATCAGTCAGTAATTGTTGGTGCTCTGTCTCTGTCAGCAAACCTGTACGCACGAAATAGCTACCCGGGCTGGCCGATTGCACGACAGCTTCGTAACCGAGCGCCATGAGCTCTACACGCACAGCTTCGTTTGAGGTGTCGGCTATCTCGATCTCAAGCAGACTGCCGCCAGTGAAGTCGATCCCAAAATTTGGTTTTAAGGCTAACACCAGTATGACCGAGGTGACCATGAGTAAAACCGAAAACCCGACCCAAAACCTGGCGTACCCGATAACATTCAAAGTCTTCATAATTACTTACTATCAAGGCCAAGGAAAAGTGCAGGTTTACGTATAAACTTATAGTGCACTATCAGCATCAACAACACTCGCGTCACAATCATGGCGCTAAACATCGACATGAGGACTCCAAGCGTTAGCGTTAAGGCGAATCCGCGGATAAACCCTTCACCAAGCCAGAATAAGACCGCCGTAGCGATTAAGGTCGTAAGGTTGCCGTCGCGAATAGACGGCCAAGCCCGTTTGAAAGCTTCTTCGGTCGCGGTTGGCAAATCACGCCCGCTCCGTAGCTCTTCCTTTAAACGCTCAAAAATCAGCACGTTGGCATCGACCGCAATCCCAAGTGACAAGATAAAGCCTGCCAGTCCAGCTAAAGTAATCGTTACACCCATCAATTTATACAGGGCCAAATTCGCCACCGCATAAAACCCAAGGGCTACCACCGCAAGCACTCCAGGGAGTCGATAGTAGACTGTCATGAACACACCAATAAGCAGAAAACCAATTAGACCGGCCTTTATGCTAAGTTCAAGTGAAGCTTGTCCGAGCGCCGGACCAATGGTCTGCTGACTCACAATTTCAATCGGTACAGGCAGGGCTCCAGCATTTAGTCGTTGTGCCAATAACTTAGCTTCTGGCAAGTTAAAATCTCCACTTATCGTGGCCTGGCCACCATAAATAGCTTGTTGCACAACGGGTGTAGTAATCGCCTCACCGTCAAGGAAAATGCCGATCGCCCGACCAACGTTTTCTTCAGTCAGCGCCGCGAACAATTGCGCACCTTCCTCATTAAAATCAAGCACTACGTACGGAGCGTTGGTGTTTGGATCAAAGCCTACATTCGCGTGTTTAACATGTTTACCGGACAAATCTGTGTCGACCCACGGATCAATCACAAAGATGTCTGACAAGGTCGTCCAAGGCATTTCCACGTGTGCGATTTCGTAGGTATTCACGCGGCGCGACTCCGACCTGTACAGCAAGTGGTAACCAAATTCAGTTTCAACAACTTCGGAAATTTGGCCATCCGCCAAATCGAAAGCAACTGTGTTGAACGGCTCGACCGTATCGCCCGGGCGCAAATAACCTAAATCGCCGCCCAAATCAGCATTGGCAGAGTCATCAGAATTTGCGCGAACTAGATCAGAAAAATTATCCGTAGTCGCCTGCTTAGCAAGATCATTCGCCAAGGTCTCTGCCTCAAGCTTGGTCCGCGAATGTTCGCAGCTGGCAGCGCCCTTATAACAAACGAGCAGGTGAGAAATCTGAGGTTCACTAGCAACCTCGCGCGACAGATAATTAACAATGTGGAGACGAGATGTACCTTCATACAGGCCATCAATAACGCCTCGACCAAGCTTATCTGTTTCGATACGATTTACTAAACCACCATATTCTGGGTCGTCAGCAGATACAAACCCGACATAACCGTTGGTATCTTTGGTGGCAGTATCAATAGAAGTTTCCCTGGCTAGTTGACCAAAGTCTTGGCCACTCAAGGCTTGATCCAAAATTACCAGGGCTGCCGACCGCTCGCTCTCCTGAGCCGTGGCGATTTGCGCGGCTTGTTCGTCCGTAGGCTCAACGCCTATGTCTTCATCTGGTATTCGAAAAGTCAGAACTGGAGTTTCACCGATTTGGCGCACTGCTTGAGCTACATCAAGCACTCCTGGCAAATCAACAATTATCCTAAAATGTCCGCCACCAGAAGTTGTTTGCACTATCGGTTCACTCACCCCAAAGGCGTTAACCCGCCGTTCAACCACGTCACGTACCCCAGCTAAGGCTTCAGCTTTGTCACTTTCTTCCATGGCCGAAACATCAGCCTCGTAAACCAAATGTGCCCCACCTTGAAGATCAAGACCTAAACGAAAGGCTGATTCAGGCAAGTACGGAAAATGAAAACCTATGGTTGCTTCCATGGCCCGCATGGCTCGATTCCAAGGATAAGGGTAGGCCACGGCTACGGCCACAAGTAAAGTTACTAACACGCACACAGCTCCCAGGCGTATTTGTTTTTTGGAAAAATCAGCTTTAGCAGCGTATTTGTTCATAGTCGCAAGCATTCTAGAAAACCGCGGCCAATTAAGCAAGCGAGCCAGTGGATGCGCTGTTCTGTCGAAAAATAGACCTGAAGGAATTGTTAGCCTTTACGAAAACGTACAGTAAACACCGGCGTCCACTTTACGTTGACGTCGTCGACAATTTCAACCGGTTCTTGGGCCAAAAACATGTTCAATGCGATGTCCGTAAGCATTTCGGTGTCGGTTTTAATATCAAGACTTAGTTCTTCTAGTTTGGCACGGTCTAATTCACGGGATAAAATTTCATTTTCAATCGACTTTTTCTCCTGGCGCAGCTCGGCTAGTTTCTCCGTGAGCTCCTGATACTTAGCGTTGTTCTTCAATTCATCTTGAAACGACGTTCTCAAATCCTTACGCTGAGCCTTTTTTAATTTCAAACGATTGTAAACGTCTGTCAGGTCCTTCATACATTAACTTAACACTAAATACTGAATACTGAATGCTAAAAAGCTGCGCTATGATAACACGACC
>SXGR01310488.1_pt1 | contig 17695 bp, 9 predicted proteins | sample 3174711 | NCBI WGS metagenome assembly SXGR01 (sample SAMN11356860, study PRJNA531348) | freshwater metagenome | isolation source: freshwater sample F1-60 | place: China: Fuxian Lake, Yuxi | collected 2017-12-25
ACCGCGGCGATCGCGGTGATCGTGGTCCCCGCCGTGACGGTGGCGATCGCGGCCCGCGCCGCTGATTCCGTCCGTACGCGGAACACGCTTCTACACGCAACAGGCCGGCGAAGAAATTCGCCGGCCTGTTTTCTTTCGTTGAGTTACGGATGGAACACGTACCAAACACGGAGCGGAAGACGGACGACCTTGCCGACAAGCTGGCGAGAAGGCTTCTGCTGCATGTCTCTGCGCCTCCGCGTCTCAGCGGTTAAGTTCCGAACGGCCGTTTCAAAGGTAATGTCTTGCCGGCGGCGCGTCCGAGCATAGGCAGATCCTCGGCTGAAAGAAGGCGTCGCAGCAGCGACGGGCTACCGGGGTCTGCATCGTCCCCGCTTGGTTGGAGTCCACTCTACTTCCCTGCGCTCCAGCCGCCGTCGATCACGAACTCGCTTCCTGTCATGAACGACGCTTCGTCGCTCGCCAGATATAGCGCGGCCGTGGCGATTTCCTCTGGGCGCGCCATGCGGCCGATGGCCTGCGTCGCCGCCATCTCCTTGTAGGCGGCGGCGGGGTCGGGATATTCCTTGAGCCGCGCGGTGACGAAGGGCGTCTCGACGCGGCCTGGGCAGATGCAGTTGCAGCGGATGCCCTGCCGCGCGTGATCCAGCGCGATGGACTTCGTCAGGCCGACGACGGCGAACTTTGTCGCGCAATACGCCAGTCGGTCGCGCACGGCGACAATGCCACCGATGGAGGCGAGGTTGATGATGTTGCCGGCCTTGTGCTCGATCATTCCCGGGAGGAACGCCTTCGTGACATTGAAGACGCCGCGCACGTTCACGGAGTACATGCGGTCAAGATCCGCACCGGTCGTCTGGAGCATCGTGCCGACGTGGCCGATGCCGGCGTTGTTTACCAGCACATCGAGTCGTCCGAACGCCCCGTGAACCTGCTGGCAGGCGCGGACGCAATCATCCTCCGAGGTCACGTCCAGTGCGAGAAACTCGGCCGAGAACTTCGCCTCCTTGATGCGCTCGACCGTCGCCTGGCCACCCGTCGAGTCGCGATCCGCGACGAAGACATGCGCGCCTGCCCGGGCGAACGTTTCCGCGATGGCGGCGCCGATTCCAGAACCGGCACCGGTGACGAGTGAGATTTTGTGATGCAGCGTGAACATGGCGGTGGATGAAGTTTAACGTAGTGCCTTGCTGAGTTCCTCGAAGATCTTGTAGCTGCCAGCGACGCCCATCGACAGGACGGCGATCCACAGCAGCACCACCCAAAGCCGGCCGGGCTTCAGCGCGGCGTCCGTGCGACGGTAGTGAAGATATAACGCGGCGAACCCGAGGAACGGCAGCATGATGCCCTGCGCCAGCGCGCCGACGAATACAAGCGACACCGGATCGCCCAGCGTGAGATACACGGTCGCGAAGGCCACGGGCAGCAGCACGCAGCCGATCTTCACCCAGCGCGCGCGATCCTCCGGCGTGCGGTAATTCACGATGCCGTAGAGCGAGAGCGCATCGGCGAAGAGCCGGGCGTTCGAGGCCGTCGCGCCGAACACCGTCGAGTAAAGTACCGCGAATGCGCCGACGAGAAACAGCCAGAAGCTCCACTGACCGAACGTCTCGCGATACATGTGCGAGAGCGTGTTGATCATCTGGCTGTTCTCCACTTGGAGCCCCTTCGCGTGCAGGATCGCCGCGCCCAGTAGGTAGAAGGCGAGCGTCGTCGTCGTGTAGATCGCGAAGGACACCCACGCGTCGATGCGCATGATGCGCATCCAGCCCAGCGCCCGTTCGCGCCAGCCGGCGCTCTGGTCGTTCGGGCCGATGGCCTGCCCGTAGCCTTTCTCCAGGCACCAGTAGGGATAGTAGATCAGTTCCGACGCGCCGACGCCGATGATGCCGAACGCCGCGAAGGCCGTCGTGAACTTCTCGGGAAGCGTGAAGGTGAAGCCCGATCCCAACTGCGCCGCCGTGATGGCGACGTCTGCGGTCGGCAGCGCGCCCCCAGCGATGAGCGTCGCGAGACCGAACAGCGCGCCCAGCCTGGTCGAAAGCGTCTCCACCAGCGAGTAACGGCCGACGACCAGCAGCACTGCGCAGGACGCGGCGACAAGGATCGTGAGCAGCCAGTTCTTCAACGGCAGCCCGGCCAGTTCAAACACACTCGCCAGCCCGCCGACCATTCCGGCGACCTGGAACACGAGCGCGATGTACATCAACAGCCAGAGCCACACGAGCCACGACACGATGAGCCTCGGTCCCGGCACGATGTTCATCGCCTGAAGCGTCGTCATTCCGTTGGCGATGGCGAAACGGCCGAGTTCGATCTGGACGAAGACCTTGATGAAACAGCCGAGGATGATGAACCACAGCAGTTGGAACCCGACGGCTGCGCCGAGCTTCGGCGTGACGATGAGTTCGCCGGAGCCGACGATGACAGCACTGATGATCAGGCCCGGCCCGAGCTGCCGTAGAATGCCGGGGAGATCCGTCGGAGCCGGGCGGGTGAGCGCGTGCGGCGCGGATTCGGGAGCGGAGGTCATTGGCGCAGCCTAGTCAGCCGCAAAAATCCGCGTCAATGCCCAAGCCGGAACGGTTGTCGGGCAGGCGGGTATTCGAGGGCTGGTGGATGTACGACCATAGTCGCATATACGTCCCGTGCGGGTGGATGATAGAACAGGGGCACTCTATGAATCAGAACGTTCTCAACTCGAACTTCCGCCGCCCCGGCGGCAGCACGGTCCGTCTGTTCTTGGCACTGGCGGCTTTTGCCGCCTTCGCCATTTCTGCCGCTTTGCCGGCCCACTCCGCCACGCGCACCTGGGTGTGCCAGTGGGCGAACAACAACTGGAATGTCTCCACCAACTGGTTGCCCGTCGGTGTGCCGCAGAATGGCGACGACCTCGTGTTCCCCGGCTCCGCGCGTTTTGACTCCATCAACAACATGGCCGCGCTCAAGGTTCGGGCGGTGACCATTACCGCCGGAGTGGAGATCTTCGGCAACGCCTTCACCGTCTCGAACAGCATCATCTGGACGGCCGGAGGCTTCTCCCGAGTGGCTGCGGATCTCACACTGGGTGGCAATGTGACGATCACCGCGCCGTCGGCCAGCGTGCGGATGGGCAACATCAACCTCAACGGATTCGACCTCACGCTCGACTTCGGCAACAACCTCGAGAGTGAGGGTAGCATCTCCGGCACCGGCGACGTGACGAAGAACGGCGCTGGCCGGTTGCTCCTCGGTGGTTCGGGCGATAATAGCTTCAACGGCACATTCTATCACTACGGCGGCGAGTTGTGGGCGGCGAAGAGCCCGTGCTTTCCCGGTCATTTCTTTTCCAACGGACACACCATTGTTTACAGCGGCGGCGTGTTCTCCCCGAACCACGACATCGTGTTGTTGAGCGGGGCGTTGGTGGAGTCCAATACTGATTACTCGAATGCCTGCGCAAATCTCACGATGGTCGGGGCACGCATCGAAGCCTTTCAGATGACTCTCACGGTGCGCTCGAACATCATTGTCAACGCCTCCGCCACCACTTCGGAGATCATCGCCAAGCTCGACCTCGGCAACACCGGCCACGTCATCCAGATCGCCAATGGCCCAGCGACGCCTGACCTTGGCATCAACTACGCCGGCATCATTGGCGGGGCGAACGGCGGGTTCACCAAGACCGGACCAGGCACGCTCCGCTGCGTTCAGCAGAGCAGCAGCCAGGGCGGCCTCACCGTGATCAGCAACGGAGTGGTTGAGGCCGGCGATTTCGGCAGCCCGCTCGGCACGGGCAGAACCATCGTCCACTCCAACGCCACGCTCCGTCTCCTCGGTCCCGGCGGCGGGATCAGCAACCCGCTCGAACTCCACGGCACCGGCGTCAACGGCACCAACGGCGCGCTGCACATCGTCGGCGGTGGCAGCACGCTCCAATCCAGCATCACCGTGCCCTTCGGCGCGACGATCCGTTCCGAGTCCACCGTCCACGCCCACAGCGTGCTGGCGGGCGCGGGCGACATCCGCTTCAGCGGCCCGGGCGAATTCTGGAACCACGGCGCCGCGAACACGTTGACCGGCGACATCATCATCGAGAGCGGCTTGTTCATGCTGGATAAGTTCAACGGTTCCAGCGTGAACCCCAACTCGACCATTCACGTCGGCACCAACGGCATCTTCGGCGGTGGCGCGATCGCGGTCCTGCGCAACTACGAGAGCAACCAGATCACCGGCCCCGTGATGATCCGCAGCGGATCGCGATGGGAGATTGGCTCCGACACCTTCGAGGGCGCGGCCAACGTCACCATGCTCGGCAACGCGGAAATCCTGGCCAATGGAGGCACGTTTCAGCTCGACGGCACGCTGACCGTGCAGCCCCAACCCGGTGGCAGCACCGCGCGCATCCACGGCGGCACCGTCAGCTTCGGTGCCGGTGCCACGCGCACCATCGCCGTGCAGGACATTGGCGGCTCGCCGGATAACATCGAGTTGATCATCAGTCCCAGCCTGCTGGGTGGATCGGCTCCGGTGGTGAAGACCGGCTCCGGCGACCTCCGAATCAGCGGCCTGCTCAGCTACAACAGCCCCATCACTGTGGACGCAGGTGATCTGCGCGCCGACATCTTTGGGTCGCTCGGAACGGGCACAGGGGCCACGATTGTCACCAATACCGGCCGTCTCATTCTCGAAGGAGCCAGTTTCGATCAGGAACCGCTCATCATCAACGGCGGCGGCGGCCATGACACCGATACCGGCAACATCGTCATCCCGGATTCCTCCAGTTGGCGCGCCCCTATCACGCTCAACGCGGAACTTCGCGCCTACGCGGCCGCCGGCCAGACCTGGACAGTGAATTCACCGATCAGCGGCAGCAGCGCCTTCGTCGCCACCGGCCCGGGCACGGTGATCTTCGACTGGGATACGGCCAACACCTACACCGGCAGCACCTGGGTCCGCGACGGCGAACTCCGTCTCACCCGCGACGTCGCCAACGTCGCCGTGCCCGGCGATCTCTACATCGGCGACAACCAAGGTGCCGCCGGCAGCGCGCGCGTCACGACGGCGCCACCGAACGCCCAGATCGCCGACACGTCAGATGTGTTCATCTATCCTGACGGCCGCCTCGTCATCACCAACACGCCTGCCGTGGAGATCATCCGCACCCTGCGCGGTTCCGGCGAAATCATCGTCAGCAACGCCACCCTCCGCCTCAACGACAGCGGCAGCGACTCCGACTACTCCGGCACGTTTCGCGGCAACGGCGATCTCATCAAAGCGGGCAGCGGCACGTTTACGATGAACGGCTTTTGCCGGCTCGATGGCGGGGTGCTCTCGATGTTCGGCGGCACCACGATCATCGACGGCACGATGGACGGCGCGCCGACCCCCACGCTAATCGACGCTTACTCGGGCACCGCGTTGGAAGGCGATGGCATCGCTGAGAACGTGAACGTACGCAGCGGCGCAGTTCTTTCCCCTGGCCCCGGCTACGAACGCTTCACGGCGGACAATGTGACTCTGCTGCCCAACGCGAATCTCTTCCTCGAAATCAACGGCCCCACTGCTGGCACCACCCACGATCAACTCGTCGCGCGCAGCAGCCTCTCCGTCACGAACGCCTTCCTCACGTTGGGCCTGCACTACGCGCCCGTGGAAGGCGACGTCATCACGCTCGTGAACAACCAGAGCGCCACGCCTGTGCGCGGCACCTTCAGCGGACGCCCTCAAGGCAGCGTCTTCAATGAAGCTGGTACCACCTTCCTTCTCAGCTACACCGGTGGCGACGGCAACGACATCACCCTTACCGTCACGAATACCGAACTCGCGCTGGCCTCCGTGCGAATCACCGGCGGGAACGGCAACGGCGTGCTCGATGTCGGTGAATGCAATGACCTCTCCCTCGTGCTCTCGAACAAGTCCGGGCTGACCCTGAGCGGCGTCAGCGCCACGCTCGATTCCCTCACGCCCGGCGTCATCATCACCAAGCAGCAGTCTGGCTATCCGACCTTCGCCGTCGGCAGTTCGCGCACGAACCTCACGCCCTTCCGCATCAGCACCACGCCGGAGTTCACGTGCGGCACCGTCGTGCAACTCCGCCTCACCGTGAACCTGGGCTTGCAAGGCTCGTTCACCATCCCGATCAGCCTGCCCAGCGGCACGCCGGGGGTCGTCCGGGAGTTCGCGCCGTTGATTCTCTTCCCGCTCTCGATCCCCGACCTCAGTAGCGCCACCTCCCACGTCGCCGTGTCCGCCTTCAACGCGCGCATCGCCAAGGCCACGGTCTCACTGCATCTCAACCACACGTTTGTCGGGGACCTGAACCTCACGCTGGTTTCGCCGCTCGGCAAAACGGTTCGCCTCGCCGCGCGCCGGGGCAGTTCTGGCGACGGCTATGGGACGAACTGCTCGCCTGTCACGGCGCGGACGACCTTCGACGATTCATCGCGCAACCTCCTCACCGCTTTCGTCGCGCCGTACGTCGGCACCTTCAAGCCCGAGGAACCGCTCGCCGAACTCATCGGCGACGAAGGCAACGGCCTGTGGGCGCTCGTGCTCGAAGACGCAGCGGCGAACGACACCGGCGCGCTCGTCTGCTGGACGTTGACGTTGACCCCGGCCAACTGTTCCGGCGGTGCTGCGCTGCCTTGCGACAGTTGCCTGCCGCTGGTTTCTGGCAGCATCCGTTCGGGCTCACCGACGCTCACCGACCGCCTCATTCGCGACGGCCGCCCGAGTCTCTGCGGCGACGCGAAGACGTGTCCGGGCGAAGCCAACGTCGCCGGGGCCTACCGTTACGTCACACACACCTTCACGAACAACGGCCCGGCCACCTGCGTCACCGTCGTGATGCGGAACAGTTGCACAAACGCCTCGCTCTTTGCCTCGGCCTATTACAGTCCGTTCAATCCCGCCGACCTTTGCGCGAACTATCTCGCCGACGTGGGTGTCAGCGGCGCGCTTTCCACCATGTCCTTCCCCGTCTATGCCAACGGCGTCTTCACCATCGTCGTCAACGAAGTGACGCCCGGCGGCGGCTGCGGAAACTACAACTTCGAGGTCCACGGCCTTCCGTGTCCGCCGCCCGTCCTGCACATCGCCCCTGCCACGCCCGGCAAAGTCCGCCTCTACTGGAACTACGCCGGCGGCGAAGGCTACGCGCTGCAATCCACGACGAATCTGCTCAACGGCGGCGCGACGATCTTCACGAACGTCCCTGGCACGCCCGCGCTGATCGGTAACACGTTTAACGTGACGAACGCGACCGGCGGCCAGCGGCAGTTCTATCGCTTGGTGAAGTGAAGAGCGCGGGCGTGTCGCCGGCCCTCCGGGCCTGATCGCTTGGGCGCGGCAATGGCGTTGACAGGTTCGTTTGTGAATGGGATTGCGCCGTGATGGGCTGGCGGCAGAGTCCGGCCATGCGTTGTCTTCCCCTAATCGTTTTATTCGCCTTCGGCACGGGCTGGTTGTCCGCGCAGGAGTCGCCTCTCCATAAGATGAGCCGCGCGCGGCAGGCTGAGCGAATCGCGGCCGACATGCGGCTCGTCGCGGTGTATCGGCTTGGGCTGTCGAACACGCTCGCATTCGTCGCGCAGCAGTCGAATCTCTTCCCAACGGTGAAGCCTTCCGAGCCGCGTCTGCCGCGTCGCGAGGAGAAGGAAGTCTTGTGGCAGGCGTGGCGCAGTTATCTGGACTACCTCCTGGCGCTGGACGCGCTGGATGATCACCACGCGGGTTGGTGGCGGCTCTCGGGCGTTCGGCGCGAGACATCGTTCGCGGTCGGTTACGCGGCTTTTCTGGCGAAGTACCGCTTCAGCCTCGAGTTCGCCGCGCTGGCGGAGCGCAATCCCTTCCTCGACACGATCCTGAACGAGGCGGTTCCGGAACACGGCATCGATGACGGGCTTTACGCGCGGTTGAAGTTCCGGTTTCTGAATGTGATCACCGCCACGGATTTCGGTGCCCAAGCGGTATTGTTCCAAACGATGCGTGACGGTGCGCCGGACTCGTTGCGAGCCGCGATGGCGAACGATGCTGACGCGCTACTGCGTCACGGGCGGGGCCGGGGCGAGTTGTTGACGGCGAAGAATGCTCTCAACGTCGTACGCTCGGCTGGGGATGCCGCCTGGTTTCCGGTGCAGGCCGGGGTTTCCGAATGGATGGGCGACACAAAGGTGCTGCGGAAGAATCGTTCGTTGATCTCCGCCGAACAGGTGGACGTGTTGCGCGTGAAGCTTCAGCCCGGCGACGTGATGTTGACGCGGCGCGAGTGGTATCTGTCGAACGTGGGTCTGCCGGGATTCTGGCCGCACGCTGCATTGTATGTCGGCACGGCGGCGGAGAGGAGGCGGTTCTTTGCGGATACCGATGTCGTGGCGTGGGTGAAAGGGCAGGGCACCGCGAGCGGCGATTTCGAGCGGCTGATCGAGGCACGTTCACCGGCGGCATACGCGCGGAGTTTGAAGCCGCAGGAACACGGGCACCTGCCGCGCGTCATCGAGGCGATGAGCGATGGCGTGACGTTCACGACCATCGAGCATTCTGCTGACGCGGACTCGGTGGTGGTGTTGCGGCCGCTGTTACCGAAGGCGGAGAAGGCGACAGCGATCCTCCGCGCGTTCCATTACTCGGGGCGTCCGTATGATTTCAATTTCGACTTCGCGACGGACGCGGAACTGGTCTGCACGGAGCTGGTGTTCAAGGCGTATGAACCGGCCGGCGGGATGCGGGGCTTAAACCTGCCGCTGGAGGAGATGCTGGGGCGACAGTTGCTGCCGGCGAACCGCATGGCGCGGCAGTTCGATGAACAGCACGGGACGACGAACGCGCAGTTTCAGTTCATCGCGTTCCTGGACGGCCATGAGCGGGCTGGGCGCGCGGCGGAATCCACCGAGGCCGAATTCCGCCGGAGCTGGCACCGGCCGAAGTGGCACGTGGTGGTGAAGAAGGGCACGAAGGATGCGCCGCGTTGAAGGCTCGTATCACGCCGGTCCGGCGATGAGGCGGCGGGCTTCGGCGAGCTGAGGTTCGCTGCCGATGAGGAGCACCTCGTCGTTGGCCAGGAACTCGAAGTCGGCGTCGGGGCTGATGATGGTTTCGCCGCCGCGACGGATGGCGACGGCGGTGGCACCCGAGCGCGAGCGCAGTTCCAGTTCGCGAATCTGCCGGCCCAGCGCGGGCGAGCGTTCGCCGATGCGCACGGTCACCAGTTCCGCGTTCTCCAGCAGCGAGGGCATTGGCTTCTCGACTTCGGGGGCGTGATGAAGCGGCTCGCGGGAAAGCGTCTCGCGAATCGTCACCTGCGCCCGCGAATAAACCCGGATGAAGAAGGTGCGCAGCAGCACCGCCACGAGCACGCCGATGCCGCCGAGTACCAGGAACACCTCCCACGACGGCAGCAGCACGGAGCTCAACGCGAGCACGAACACGCCGAGTCCGACGATGCCGGCGAAGAGTGTGGTGTTCGAGATCATCGCCCGCGCGGCGACCTTGTTCATCAGGCGTGAATCGCCGCGGATGGCCATCTCGGAAAGCAGCATGCTTAGGGCTTCGAGCTTGCGCAGGGTGGCGATGAGGATTGGCAGGCTGCACAGCATTGCGGCCAGCCACAGGACGGTCCGCCGGCCGCCGGTCCACGCCGGCAGGTCGCCAATCCATGCGGGCTTCCAGCGATCCAGGACTGTCGCAGTGAGGAACAGCCCGGCGACGAGCGCGACGTTGATCGTGAGTTGGAAAATCATCACGCGCACCAGTCGTCGTGGTGCGCTCACGGTGCGGCTGGAGCGCACGCGTTGAAGCCACGCGGTGTAGTCCTGCTGGTAGGCCAGCAACGAACGGGGCGCGAGCTTGTCGTGCAGTTTGACGAGCACGTCCGCGTGCTGGATCAGGAAGGGCGTCAGCGCCGAGGTCACGGCGGAGACACTGACGGCGATCGGGTAGAGGAAGTGGCTGGTGACGCCGAGGGAATTGCCGAGCGCGGCGATGATGAATGAGAACTCGCCGATCTGAGCCAGCCCGACACCGACGCGCAGCGCCGTGCCCCGATCGTATCCCGCCACGAAGCTTCCGAAGCTGCACGCGGCGATCTTCCCGACGACCAGCGCCACACAAAGTGCGGCCACCGGCAGGGCGTAGTCGCGCAGGAGCACGGGATCGATCAGGAGCCCGATGGCGACGAAGAACACGGCGCTGAACATGTTCCGCAACGGCGCGGTGAGCCGTTCGATGCGGCGGATGTCGTGCGATTCCGCAATGAGCGCGCCCATGATGAACGCGCCGAGTGCGACGCTGTACTTGAGCTTGAGCGCGAGCAGCGCCAGGCCGAAGCAGAGACCGAGCACAGTGATGAGCAGCGTCTCCTCGTTGCGAAACCGGGCGACGAAGGCGAGCAGCCGCGGCACGACGAGCAGCCCGAGGACGATCGACATCACGGTGAAGACGCCCAGACGGCCGACGGTTTCTAGGATTGCCCCGACTTCAAACGTGCCGGTCATCGCCACGCCGGAGAGGGATGCGATGAGCAGGATCGCGATGATGTCCTCGGCGATGAGGATGCCGTAGATAACCTCGGCAAACTTCTCGCGGCCCTTTCCGAGGTCGGCGAGGGTCTTGGTGATGATCGTCGTCGAAGAGATCATCAGGATGCCCCCGAGATACACGCAGTCCATCGTGTTCCAACCGAACGCCCGCCCAATTTGAAAACCGACGAAGAACATCAGGGCCGTCTCCAGCGGCGCGACGATGAAGGCGGTGAAACCGATCTGGCGAATCTTGCGGAAGTTGAACTCCAGTCCGAGCGCGAAGAGCAGGAAGACGATGCCGAGTTCGGAGAGCGTCTGGATGTTTTGCTCATCTGAAACGAGCGGTGACGGGAGCACATGCGGCCCGATCAAAACGCCGGCGAGGATGTAGCCGAGCACGACGGGCAGCTTGAGGGCGCGGAAGGTCACGGTGACCACTCCGGCCACCAGCATCACCACGGCGAGGTCTTGAAGCAGCGCTGCGTTGTGCATCCCGTTTGCGTGGGACGGAGGGTAAGGCTGCGAAGCGCTTCGGCGCGAGTGCGAATCTCCGGGAGGCGTTGGTTCGCGAGCGTCCGCTATTTCACGAGCTGAAAATAGCGTGTGCCGGCGACGGGGAGCGTGACGGTGTCGTGCGCGCCGTTGCGGGCTGGGGGCTGGTTGACTGGCTGCCAGTTCGCCGGCGAGCCAGTGGTGCTGGCGGAGTGGAGGCTATAGCCGTCGTCCGTGGCGGCGGCGGGCCACGAGATTTCGATGTTGCCGGCAGTGTAACGAATCTTGAGGCACGGCTCGTAGGCACCGGGAACCGCGTCGAGGAAGCTGAGGCCGACGCGGAGGTCGTCAATGACCGGCGCGCCCATGTTCAAGTTCTGGCGGAAACCGAAGGCGTGGATGGTGGACAGGACCGCCGGGTCGATGGCGGACAGCCCAGGGCTGTTCTCCGAAGGCGGATCCACCCAGAGTTTGCTGCTTCCGGTGCCAACGTCGTAGCGGACGACGACCCGGTGTGTGACGCCGGTGGACAGATCACGGTTCAATGTCGAGACGTTGGTGATGTTGCCGGTGGCATTTCCGATGCCGAGGCGGTAGGTGCCGGCGGGCGAGTTCGTCGTGCTCACGAACACGAGTCCCCGAAACGGGTTCGATGCCTGGGTGAAATACGCGAAGCTTTCGCCGCGTTCGACCGGCAGCCCGATGAAGTTCACTAGAAAACTCGCGTAGAGTACCGCACCGCCGGAGGGCGGGTAGGGCCCACCGATGAGCCGCGCGTGGAAATCTTCCGTCCGGGCGGCGGTCATCGGCAGCGTGCCGTCCACGATCAGTGATTCACCGAAGGCCCCGCTATGCGTGATCCACAGCCCGCCGGCATTCGTGAGCAACGGGCCATTGGCATAGTCGAACGGCTCGATCAGGAGTGTGCCCGGCGTAGGAATCACCATGACGTTGAAGCGGCGGCTGGCTGCGCGGACCGAGTCGCTGACGGTGACGGTGATGACGGCGTTACCCGTTTGTCCCGGTGCCGGTGTGATGGTCAGCGTGCGGTTCGCACCGCTTCCGCCCTGGACGATGTTCGCATGGGGAATCAACGCTGGGTCGGACGATGATGTTGTGATCGCAAGATTTACGGCGGGTGTTTCGAGATCGCCGATGACGAATGGAACTGGTGGCAACGCAACATCCCGGAGCGTGTGGTAGTTGGTGAAGGTGTTGCCGAATGTCGGAGGGGTGTTCTCCGGCAACACCGTGACACGAAAAGTTGTTGTCGCCGTACGGCCGCCTTCGTCCGTCACTGTAAGTGTGATGTCCGTCACGCCACTGATGACGAAGTCCGACTCGACGCTGACTGTGAGGTTCGATCCCGAGCCGTCGAGAAAGATGCTGTGGTCAGGGATCACGGACTGGTCCGAAGAAGAAGTGGTGATGAGCAGGGACTCCGCCGGCGTCTCGGCATCAGCGATGGTGAAGGGCAGGGTACCAGTGCTGGTGCTGACGCGGATCGCCTGGGCTGGAATGGCGGTGATGCTGGGAGGACGATTTCCGGTAAAGGGCGTTCCGGCCACGGTCATCAGATCGTAGCGAATCGCGCCGCTGGGCGCGTAGACAATGACGCCCATCGATGCGTAATCATCGGCGCCGCTTCCCGTGGCGGTGCTCTCGAATTCCGCCATCATCCGGAAGGCGAAGTTGGGATTGTTGTCCACAGCCGCAATGGCTCCGAGGTTCACCGACTGGAAGGCGAATGTGTTAACCGGTACGAGGGTCATGTCGATCACCGGCCCGTCGATGAAGTTCGTTCCATCGATGGAATACTGGAATCGGACGTATTTGCTGGCGGTCGTGCTCAGGCGGTGGGCCCAGCCGATGACGATGTTCTCGAATCCCGCCGTGCTGACGCGAAACAATGCCCCGGCCGTTTTATTCGCTGCACCGCGGGCCGGGTAGGTGGTGGTGCTCCAACCGGAATTGTCCCCCACGGAGAAGGTGTCCGCGCCCGTTCCACCGAAGAAGGTCGCCGTCGCCCCGCCCACGAGCGACGCGGTGCCCGAGCCCGTCGCCGGCAGCACCGAGCCGGTCACGGTGTTCGCGTCCGGCGGGCTGCTGTTGAACGTCCATTGCACGATGGTGTCCGCCGATCGCGCACACAGCGCGGCGGCGAACAGCATCAGCATGGCGAGGCTGGTTCGGATCATGAGGCGGAGGAGACGAGATTCTTTGCGCGTGGATGCGTTGGTTTCATCAGGTCAGACAAACGGATTTCGGATGCACCACAGCATTAAACGGCTGTTTGCATGGAAGCAATTAGCCCGTCAGCAAACAGCCCGGCCGGCGGGTTGCGCCGACCGGGCCCGGATGCTGTCAACGGCATCATTCTCAGCCGGTGGTTACTTCACCAACTGGAAGAAGCGGTTCCCCGTCGCCGGCAGCGTCACCGAGTCGGTGCTGCTGTCGCGGGTCGGGTTCACGCCCACGGGCTGCCAGTCGATGGACGGCGTCAGGGCATTGGCCGAACGCAGGCTGTAGCCTTCGTCCGTCGAGGAAGCAGGCCAGGAGATGCGGACGCTGGCCCCGTCGCGAAGGATGGACAGACGCGCGGCGGGGGCGAGTGTGGCCACGTCGGAAAGCGCCAGGCCGACGCGGAGATTATCCACGCGCGGGCTTCCGATGCTGGTGTTCTGCCGGAAGGCGAAGGTGGCGATCGCGGACGCTGTGGGTGCGTCCGTGGCGGTGACGCCCGGGGACGATTCCGAAGTCGGGTTCACCCAGAGCGTGCTGATGCCGGTGCTGACGTCGTAGCGCACGACGACGAATTGATCAGCGCCCGTGGGCAGGTCTCCGGGCATGGTGATGGCGTTGGTGATATTGGCGTTGTTGTTCGCGATGCCAAGGCGGTAGGTGCCGGCGGGGGAGTTCGTCGTGCTGACGAAGATGCGGCAGCGTTGTGCGCCGCCGACTTCGCGCAGGTGCGCGAAGTAGTCGCCGGTGTCGTTCGGGAGCGAACTGAAGTTCACGGTGAAACTGGTGTAAAGGATCGTGCCGCTGCTCGTGGAGTAAGGGCTGCCGATGAGCCGCGCGCTGATGTCTTCCGTCTGGCTGGAGAGCATTTGCAGCACGCCGCCGGAGAGCTGCAACTGGCCGAAGATGCCGCTGTGATTGGCCCACAAGCCGGCCGAGTTCGTGGTCGCCGGGCCGTCCGCGTATTCGAACGGCTCGTTGAGCACCACGCCGGCGGACGGAACGACCATGACGTTGAAGCTGCGGCTAGTGGTCAGCTGCAAGTCATCGACCGTGACGGTGATCACCGAGTTGCCGACCTGTCCGGCGACGGGCGTGATTGTCAACGTGCGGTTCGCGCCGCCGCCGCCGAGGACGATGTTCTCGACCGGAATCACCGAGGGGTTCGACGACGCAATGGCAACATCGAGCGCGTCGGCGGAGGTTTCCAAATCGCCGATCGTGAACGCAATCGGTGCCAGCGCCACGCCTTGGATGGTGTGGTAGTTCGTGAACGTGTTCGCGATGGTCGGCGCGGTGTTGTCGGGCAGCACGGTGACGAGGAATGACGTCGAGGCGCTCTTGCCACCGCCGTCGGTGACTGTGACGGTGATGGTGGACGTGCCGGTGGCGAAAAAGGCCGGGGCGAGGCTCACGTTGCGGTTCGCGCCGGAGCCGCCGAAGACGATGTTCTCGACCGGGATGACAAGGGGGTTCGACGAGGCAACCGATGCGATCAGATCGCCCGCCGGAGTTTCGATGTCGCCGACGGTGAACGGCAGTTCGTTGATGTTTTGATCCGCGCGGATGGTCTGGTTCGCGATGCTGGTGATAGTCGGGGGATTGTTTCCCGTCGCAGGTGAGCCGGTGATCGTGACGAGGTCGAAGCGGATGGTACCGCCGCTGGCGTAGGCGCTTCCTCCCACGGTTGTATAACCCGACGCACCGGCACCCGTCGCCGTGCTTTCAAATTCCGCGACGAGGCGGAAGGCGAAGTTTGGGTTGTTGTCCGTTGCACCGATTGACGCGAGGCTCGCTGATTGCGAGCTGAAGTTGTTCGCCGCAGCGGTCTGGGTGATGACGGGTCCATCGACAAAGTTCACGCCATCCGTCGTATATTGGAGACGGAAGTACTTGCTGGCAGTCCCACTGTTCCGGTGCTCCCAGGTGATGAGAATGCTCTCGAAGCCAACTGTGCTGACACGGAATTGGGTGCCCGCCGTTTTGTTGGCGGTACCTTGCGAGGGATACCCCGTCGTGTTCCAGCCCGTGTTGTCGCCGGCCGCAGCGCCGGAGTCGAGTGTCGAACCAGTGGCGAAGGTGCCGGTGGCTCCGCCGATCAGCGATGCGGTTCCGGCACCGGCCGAAGGCAGCGTGGTTCCGGTGCTGGTACTTGCATCGGGCGGGTTGCTGTTGAAGTTCCACTGCGCGAGCGTGTCTGCAGACGCGTTGAACGCCAGCGCCAGAAGCACCAGCAGGTTGAGGATGGTTTGTTTCATGAGTTGGTTAACGTGGAGTTGGGTTGGCTGAGACTTTGAGCGGGAAAAGCCGTGCGGTTGGGCGGAAGGCACAGCGCGCGAGGAGGCAGCGGGTCGGGGTCGCGGCGCAAGTGTCACTGTTCGTTTGCGCATGGCGGTTTGGGCGAAAATTCCTGGCTGGGCACATCAAATACATCAGGTGCGGCGATCGGGTATTTTCTGACCGAACCCGCGCGGATTGACAACCTGTTTGTTCGTTACGTTTGCGCGGCGCAAGAGAGGCGGTCTCGCCGAGACGCCTGCGAGAGTGTGGGGATGGTCGCGTTTCGCGCGGCTTGTGTGAGTGCGAAGGCCTCCGATAGTCTGAAGTCGCAATGTTCATGACCTTATCAGCCGAATCTGCTCCGTCCCCTGCAGGGTCAAACCGCTTCTCTACGCCGGCCAAGCGTGAGGTCTTCCCCATTTTGAAATCCTCGTGAAGCTACTCGTCTTCGCCCACAAGCCGCCGCCCCATCATGGCCAGAGTTTCATGGTGCAGTTGCTGGTGGAAGGAATCGGAGGAGTGACGACTCCGGATTCGAGGATTGAGATTCTTCATGTGGATGCGCGGCTGTCGGATGGGTTTGATGACATCGGGCAGGCCAGTTGGCGGAAGATTTGGCGTCTCCTCGGCTATTGCTTTCGCGCGATTGGACTGCGGTGGCGGACAGGGGTGAAATGCTTTTATTACGTTCCGGCGCCTGGTGTTCGCAGCCCCGTTTATCGCGACTGGTTGGTGATGGCGTTGTGCCGTCCGTTTTTTCCCTGCGTGGTGTATCACTGGCATGCAATAGGCCTTGGCGACTGGATAGAGAACACCGCGAATCCGGTGGAGCGCTGGATTTCCCGCCTCCTGCTCGCGCGTCCGGATCTTAGTATCGTTCTCGGCGAGTTTAATCGACGCGATGCCGAGCAACTCGCGTCGAAGCGGGTGGAAATCGTGCCGAATGGAATTCCCGATCCCTGTCCCGATTTCGAGGAGCGCATCTTGCCCATCCGATTGCAAAGAGCACAGGCCCGGGCATCCTGGTTCAAGCGCCTGCCGGTGCAATCTTCTGACGAGGGTCGAATGGCCGGGGAGTTTCGGGTGTTCTTTATCGGGTTGTGCATCCCGGAGAAGGGTTTGTTCGATGCCGTGGAGGCGGTGGCTCTGGTGAATAAACAGCTTGCTGGAACTGCGATGAGGGTCTCGTTGGCTGTGGCCGGCGGCTTTTGGCGGGATTCCGATCGAGTGGCGTTCGAGGAGCGGATTCAGAGAGCTGACCTTGTTCGCGACGGCGTGCCGTTGGTGAAGTATCTCGGCTTCGTGTCTGGCGATAGCAAGGCGCGTCTCTTCGCCGAGAGCGATTGCCTGTGTTTCCCGACCTACTATGGAGCCGAGAGCTTCGGCCTGGTGGTTGTGGAAGCGATGGCGTGGGGCCTGCACGTTGTCACCACCCGTTGGCGAACGGTTCCTGAATTGTTGCCGGCTGACTACCCGGGGCTTACGGCCATTCAGTCGCCGTCAGAACTGGCTGCGGCGCTTTTGGCGGCAGCCGCATCGGATTACGATTCCCGCCTGCGCGCGCGGTTCCTTGAACGCTACGCGAAAGAACGATTCGTGGCCCACATGCACCGGGTGCTCCGGGGAATGGAGGCGTAGCGCACGATGGCTCTGCTGAATAATTCGGAACGCATTGATGCGCTGACGGGCATCCGTGCGCTGGCTGCCATCGCGGTGGTGGGATACCATTTCAATACGGAGTTCGATCGTGCCATGCGGAAAGTGTTCGGTGAATACCCGGATTGATTCTCAACCCGGCTTCATGAACGCTTTCGCCATTGTGAATCGCCCGTCCGCATTTTCGGTTGCCGTGCGCCAAGGTAATCCGAGTTACTCGGATGCTGCCGCCGTTTCGAGCCAAGTCTCGGCGACGCTTGATTCCCTAGAGCTGTCCCCGGAGTTCATCCGCCCTGGCAATCGCGTAGTCCTGAAACCGAACTGGGTGAAGGAACACGACGAACGCAAGCCCGGCCCCGGCCAATGGGAACACGTCGTCACGCATCCATCCGTCATCGAAGGCGTCATCCGCTGGGTCGCGCCGCGGCTGAAAGGGCAGGGGAGCATCACTATCTGCGACGCGCCTCAGACGGATTCGTCGTTCGCCACGCTGCGGAAGTATTGCCAGCTCGACGAGATGATCGCCC
>SXGR01404356.1_pt1 | contig 17694 bp, 15 predicted proteins | sample 3174711 | NCBI WGS metagenome assembly SXGR01 (sample SAMN11356860, study PRJNA531348) | freshwater metagenome | isolation source: freshwater sample F1-60 | place: China: Fuxian Lake, Yuxi | collected 2017-12-25
AACCCGGCCTCGCCATGCCGTGTAAACGGACCGGACCGCATTCCCACAAAAGCGTTGTGACGCGATCAAAAAATACAATCAAGTCCCAAACATCATGCGCGTCACGTGGCTTTTGTGGAAGGCGGGAGGAACCTGCACACGCAATGGCGAAAGAACGATATGCGATTCCATTTTCATGATGAATATGCAGCTTGTTTGATGTGTGACCGCGTAAGGTCAGTTAAGATGTTTAACGAACAACAAACGTTGTATCCGCCGTACCCACGTTACCCGCTTCATCGCTCACCCACAGGGTGGCGGTATGCGATCCAGGTGCAAGGCCCAATTGCTTCCATGAGAATGTTTCGCGCAAGCCATCAAGTACACCATCTTCAGGACGTATAGGACGTGGATCTTGACCATCGAGACTCACACGCGCATCGCGCAATGGCCCCACCGCATCAAATACTTCTGCAGTAATCTGGCCTCGTCCATCCACAAAAAACGATGGAATCGAGGGCGCGGTACGGTCAAGCGGTATACTTCGCGAGACCATTTGGTCATCGCGCTCTTCACCCACCGCATTGCTTGCGAAATCAGATGCTGTCACCCGAAACACCACCTGCCCTTCAGGCAAACGCGACGATTCAAAACTAAAAAATTCGTTTTCAATGCGATCACCAAGAATAATCCATGCGCCATCAGGCAATACACGCGCTTCCAGTTTAAAACGCAGCGTATCGCCATTGGCATCTTCCGCATGCCACGTCACCGTTTGCATGCCTGGTATATTGGCCTTGCCATTTTGGACTTTAAGACCACGCTGCTCAACAATCGCCTTGCTCATGGCTTTTTTATCCACACCCAACAAGGGCTCTTCTGGCTTGTACACGGGATACATGCTCACGCCCGCAGGCAATGTTTCAACGCGCTGCAACCGAGGTGCTTGATTTTTCCTGCGATAGGCCAGCGTCATGCGATAAACCGTCGGCGATGCGCTGCCACCCCCACGCAGCTCTGCACGGATCTGAACAAAACGCGCTGGGCTTGCACGCTCTGACCAATCGCTCCATGTGGCGTCAGGATCACTGGTTTGCCCTGTACGCAATGACAGCTTGACCGAAGTTCCCGAGGGGATACGCCCTACCGATGCAACACGACCAAATTCCGCATGCATGCCCGCATCAAGCACATGACTTAAAAATATTCCCGTTTCTGCCAACGGCTCGCTTATTTCTATGACCTGTGCAATCCCATTGGTCACCGCAATGATGTTTTTTTCCGAAGGCACAAGCCACATGATGCGTTCTGGATCCACCTGCAACAGCATGCTGATCCGGCGCTTCTCTTTGGAGATCCCATAAATACGACCGTGTGGATCTTTCTCGTCCACGCCGCCCGTTGCAACCAGCAATGTGCCATTTTTCTGCATCGCAAGCGCAAAAACCACCTCATCATCGGAGCCTGCCAATGTTTGCGTGCTGCCATCCATATTCAGTGCAAGCACTTGGCTTGCCACTTTGGGCGTACCTTTCCCTTCCAAAATCGCAGCGGCACCGGTGACACCTGCCACAAACACCTGATCCCCATGGATCACCATACTCGTTACTTCGGTGTGGCCCGTATCGTAGATTGCGCGAAACGTAGATTTTGTATCTTCGGCGCGATACACAATGCCTTTGCTACCACCCCCCACAAAAACGCCCAGGGCCTTATCGTAGGCCATACTGCGCAAATGTTCTTGCTCACTTTTAAATAAAACGCTCGGTTTTTCAGAGAATTTACCGATTGCCATCACACGCCCGGGCGATCCCGTCGCCATGAGCACGCCGCCCTTAAGATCACCAACGATGTCCCAAATGTATTTCACATCGGCCATGGGCATCTCAGAACGCTCATTTTTTTTGCCGATACGTACAATCTTCGCAGGGTTGGTCAGCGCAAGCCACAACGATCCATCGGGATGCGCATAGCTTGCGGTTACCACGCCTTCTGATTTGCCTAAATTTGTGCGCTTGCCTTTGGCATCCACACGTTCCACATCACCATCTTGCCAAACCAATGCAATGCTCTGATCAAGCCATGCCGCAACATCCACAATCGTGCGCGACACATCTTCAAAGAGCATGCGATGCACAGGTGGCAACGCAACTTCGCCATCTTCACTGAGTGTGGTCGATTCGGGATCACCCTCGAGAAATGTGCCAAAGCCTTCGAGCTCAAAAAATTTTGATTCGTCGGCATGTGCGTTACCTGCCATCATCATTGCAGAGAGCAACAACATCCACTTCATTATCGCGCCCTCGCAACCCAAAAATGTGTCTCGGTTTTGCCCACAACAGCCCCTGGTGCATCAATGATATCGCTCCAGAGGATCTGCTGTTTCATCACCGAAGCCCCAAGTCCTGTCCCCAACGCCACCACGGCCGTAGGCGGCACGCCACCCAACTGTAAATCACCCACGCGCGCGCCTGGCGCATCTTCTGCCACCACGCGTACATAAATCTTTCCTGTAGGATACACGTGACGCGCCTTTTCCAAAATATCTTCGAAGTTTTGGGGTTCAGGCGATGTCCCTAAATCCTTGTCTTTCGCAGCAACGGCTTTGGCATCCATCACCTGCAACGACAATTTTTTATTTTTCCACGAAGGTGCAATCGGAACATCTATTTTGAACAACCGCGACGGCCCTTGATCGGCACGCAACGTCACTTCCGCTTGCAAGCGTTCATTCACGCGCAGATGGGACTTGGCCACATGCACCGACGTAATCTCCTCAAGCAGAGGTGTCACATCCACGGTAATATCCACCGTGATTTTCGCTTGGGGTGGCACACCAAATTGCGATTGCCACAACGGCGTAAATCGCGATGATACATCCATGGCCGATGCCAAAAATAAACGACCATCGCCTTCGGCACTATGCACCGTATGGATCGCTACAGGGGCGTGGGATCCAAACAGCAATTGGGCATCCATGATCACGCGCCCACGACTCCCCATTTCAAGCTGCCCCGACATCACACTGGCGAGACCCATCGCCAACAACTGCGGCGTAAGCTCAGGATCCCGCGCAACCGAAAAACGAAATTTTCGCAATTCACCCTTCACATGCATGGTGCCTTGCACTTCAAGCATGGGCGGTGGAGATCCCAAAATCCCCGCAATGGCCGTAAGGCGATCTTGCACAAATTCGCCCACAATGGCCCCAGGATTGGACATTTTGAAGGATCGTGCTGCCGACGCCATCGTATTCACAATGGTCGCTTTGCACATGGGCAAACTCGCTGCACCAAGCGATTGAAACGGATGACCAAATGCAAGCACACGATTGCCATCCACCGTGGTCACAGTTCCCGTGGCCGCCACATTCACATCGCCATCGATAAGTTTAACAGCAACTGCGTCACCCGGTACCAACGTTTCTTTCGTGCTGCTTGGGGATGTGCCGCTTCCGCCCGCAGCCATCGGTCCTAACCCCCGCGCCTCAAACCACGGCGCAAAGGCCTCTTGCACAAATCCCGGCACACCCACCAACGTCAAAGGCGTTGCGATGGGTTGTGCACTGCCAAATGCATTGTCACGTGATGCAATCGCACCGCGCCAATTCCGTTTTTCCTCAGGCAATTCGTGCACTGCACGCATAGGTCCAATGGGCGTGATCCCGGCTATGGGTTCTTTGGCAAACATGGCAAAGCTGTAGCCAAGTGCGCCAATCAATCGATCACCGATAAAGCACGGACTCCCGCTCATACCCGCCACAACGCCGGTAAACTCAGGCTTCTCCCCGAGCAACCGCACGACCACCACCGGAAGACCCGGCCCCAAAAAGTCCTGCATCACCCCGCGAACCACAAAATCAAAAGGTTCAACGGTGTGGCCTTGAAAAACCGTTAAACAATGGCCCTTTTGCCCAATCACCACCTCAGCGTCCGGGGTTGTTGCCCAGAGCGCCGCCATCCATATCCATGTCATCATCGTCCACACATCTATGTATGTATAACGCCGAGGTGTGAGGTGACAATGAAGGGGCAAAAGACCTGCACGTAAAACGATTTTTCTCCTCAATCAACATACGAAAAGACGACCCGCGATCAAGCGTTTGGATACAATTAATTATGTCCCCAAAAGTAGGTCCCCCCCCAGCGCATCACGCCTCTGTTCAAGAACCGCCCGCAACAAAAGCAACCGACCTCCCGAAAGCATGCGAACAGATTAAGCTGCCCGAGGGTTATGCCATTCAAAAAGTGACGAAAGAAAAAGATGGAAATATCAAATTTGAAATAAAAACGCCTGACGGAACCAACAAGACGATAAAAATCCCCAAATCAGAAATTAAAGAAGGAAAACGTGCCGATGGAGGGGCATACAATTTAGGTGAGATCAAAGGGAAACTGATGGCTGGGTTGTTGCTTCCCGAGAATCCCACTTTTCCTATCACGTGGTCCGATGCAAATAGCTCGGCAGGCTTACCGGAGAACACTGTTTATTTGAGTAACAATCCAAAGGTACGCGAACAACCATATCGTATGATACTCGTTGGGCAGAACATCGGAATAGGCGCAACATTTGATGAGGCCAAAGCGTTTCTACACACTGCAGCGAGTCCAACGCCGTCGCCCATCGCCCCAGCACAACCAAAACAACCAAGCCTAGTTACAGGATTGGAAGTTCCAAAACCAAATAAGAATAAGACAACTACCGTAGCGGCAAGACCGCAAATCGTTACGGTCCCACAGAACGCAGAGACAGGCTTCGATAAGTTAGCAACTGCGACCGAAGGCATAAGAAGAAGTGAAAATGCCGCTCCTGGTGCATTAGGTGTGGTAACAGCCGTAGACACACGCGTGAGCTTTACCAAAGCTGACGGTACAGCAATCCAGATCAATGCCAACCGCATTGGTGGCCCACCAGCGACACATATTGCGATGGGCGCACCTAACACTGCGGAAGGCGCTCATACTCCGAACGTCCTTCGAGCATTGATACACGAAGGCAGCAACACCATCGTCAACTTAAGACAACCGACAGAAACAAAATATTCTTCCGCCTGTTGGCATCCAACAACAGTGGGTGAGCAAACCACGTTAAAGGATGGTCAGACGACTATTCAATGCACGAGCGCCATACCTCTTGGTGATCCCAAGCTAGGCACAAAATACGTTCTTGACGTCAATATTGATGGAAAATCAAAGAAGATCACCGTTTACAATTTTGAAAAATGGGTAGACAAAGAAGCGCCGCCTGAGGGTCGCCAGCTCGAAAAATTTCGCCAAATCGTGCGCAAAGATCAAGAGATCAAGGGACCGTTGGTCGTTCATTGCGCAGGTGGCGTAGGACGCACAGGGACCTTTATTCTCCAAGATCAAATGCATACCGCTGCCGCGCGTGGAAAGACATGGACGAGGGACGATCTACACACGGCCATCATCAAGCTCCGCGAAGAACGGGCGAAGAATCCAGGACAGGAGATGGTACAAACAGAGACGCAGCTTGCTAGTTTGTACGCTGAATTGGATTCATTGCATGCGACGACGGCTGCCGAGCTTGCAAAAGCAATTCAGCTGCCCGAGGGTTATGTCATTCAAAAAGCGACAAAAGAAAAAGATGGCAACATCAAATTTGAAATCAAAACGCCTGAAGGAACCACTAAGACGATAAAAATCCCCAAATCAGAGATCAAAGAAGGAAAACGTGCCCATGGGGGGACATACAATATAGGTGAGATCAAAGGAAAACTGATGCTGGGCTTGTTGCTGCCCGAAGGGTTCGTAAACAAGCAGAGCAATTCCGAAGAACCTGTTTTTAAGTGGTCCGATGCAAAGACATCGGATGGTTTACCTCCGGGGACGATTTACAACGCAAAAGGGTATTGCTTGAAGGGAGCAGGTACCAACGCCCAGCTATTAGGCAAGACGATTGCTCAGGCCAATGATCATCTCGCAAAAACGCCAAGCGGATCAACACAACAAAACATCGAGATATACAAATTATTTCTGAGACCCGATGATCAGCTCGCACAAGCGTCACTAGCAGTAAATACTTCCTCACAAGACGCCATGCTGTCTGAGACGGTGAAGGCATTGCAAACTTTCATCATCAATAACCAAGCACTTGGACTCACATGGTCTGACGCGCAATCATGTGAGGCACTTACAATTCATAACACCGTCTATTACGACAAAACAGCCAAAGAATTCCGCGTAGTCTTGAATGAGAATCAGAATCGTCGGCCGACCACAGAATCACTTACAGACACACTCCTAAAATCCCAAGCAGCACTGGAGAACGCAGCCTGCGCAATCACCTTCGGAACGATGTGGAGTCCACTTACGGCTTCACACCAAGTACGCAACGGCATGGCACGCGACAAGATGGCTTCTGGTGGCGCCGTATACCGTTCAGAAAAGGATAATCAGTTTTATTACCTCGCATCGCAGAGCGCTAATCCCAAACCACTCGGCTCAGATCGCGACAAGGCTGCGGCCACGCTCGCTTCTATCAAAAAATCCGAGCTTGAAAATCTAGCCGTCCCGAAAAAAGTCCATTTTGCTCATACCGATCGTGTCACGACGTTCACGTATGAGAAAGAAAAACCCATCTATGTCCAAGTAGAGCTACACGCCGGAAGGATGACAGATGCGCAAGAACTTGCGTTTAAACTTGTCACAACACCCTTAGACGAGATTCAAAGATTACTAAGAAAAACGGCAGACGAGACGCCACTCACACAGGCAGAAATACAATCACTTAAGACTGCGCTCGCCGAAACAGAGAAGGCTTTAATGGAACAAGTTAAGGGACTCACTCCCACTCCCCAAAGCACAGATGATGCCGAAATTGTGGCTCGCTTGGCATCGGTTGCCATTGAAGCTCGGAATTATATCCAAAAACACATTTCTGAGGACATTCCACCACACATACATTTGAAAATGATCGATCATCATGCAAGCATGATCGTGGACAATGCTGATACAGAAGGCCAACGCGCGAATATCTACACGCAAGTACAAGCCCCACGTGGCTATACTCAGTGGTGCAAAACCCATGGGTTATCGCCGATTGAGCCGATTGAATAGGGCTGTGAGCGCTAGGGTCAGCGCCGGGGTCAGCGTCGGGGTCATAGATCGCATATTTCACTTTACGTCAACATGCGTCATTTACACATCCGCGCCCTGACAAGGCTTAGTCCTAGGACTAAACTAAGCCCATGGCAACTTCATCCCCTGAAATCATCAACATTCACCAAGCCAAAACGCATCTCTCGCAATTGCTTGCACGCGTGATGAAGGGTGAAGAACTCGTTATCGCAAAAAATGGCGTTCCGTGCGCGCGTCTTGTTCCGTTAGACACACGAAAGACACCACGCAAACCAGGATTGTCAACGTGCCAGACTCGTTTTTTGAAGAGCTTCCACCCCATGAGCTTCACGCCTGGGAGGAAGACCGATGAAGGCACTGCTCGACACCCACGCTTTGCTCTGGTGGCTTGCGGATCCAACGCGTTTGAGTGTGACGGCGTACGATATCATTGCAAATCCAGACAATGAAATTTTCGTATCGCTGCAAGTTTCTGCGAAATAGCGACCAAACACCGGCTAGGAAAACTTCCTGGTGTTGCGTCTTTGCTCATTGATATTCCTGGCGCACTGACTGCTTCAGGTTTAAAGGACCTTGTGATTGCGTGCACCCATGCTCACATGGCAGGGGCTTTTTCACACGCCCATCGTGATCCGTTTGATCGCATGATCGCGGCCCAAGGGATCATCGAACGTCTTCCCGTATTGAGCATCGATCCCATGATCACCGCATTGGGTGCAACAGTGATGTGGTAGCCTAAGAACACCCCACCCGACGTTGATGCGATTTGATCACCTGCTCCCCAACCGCATCGCGCACAAACTGCGTGGCATCATCAACGCTCAAGGCATCAAGTGATTCTATGGCAATGGGCTCACCGATGGTGACTGAAACATTGCCTCCGCGAATAAACCAATTGCCGATCATCGCATCATTGCAACCATCGATCCCCACAGGGACAATGGGCAATCGCGCCGCGCGAGCCATATATAAAAAACCTTTTTTAAACGGCAATAACTTCATATCGCGAGAACGTGTGCCTTCTGGAAAAATCATCAGTGACCATCCAGGGGGCATCTCGGCCAAACCTTTTTCCATGGCACGCTTGGCGCCTTCGGGATCTTTTCTGTCGATCATGATCCCACCGCTGGCAAAAAAAGAACGACCCAACACTGGGATTTTTAGCAATTCTTTTTTTCCCACAATGACACACGATGCGGGCAACACCGCCGGGATCGCAAGAACATCCAGCATACTTTGATGATTGCATACGATGACGCATGGCCCATCAAAAGTGCCCTGCACATCCAAATGCACATCGACAATTTTCATCAAGGTTTGCGCCCAACGTGTACGAACAGCAAGCCATGCCCGGCGCGGATCATCCACATGCGCACGCACAAGCAGCGTCGCAGCCGAAGCCAGCGTAAACGCCCACCCTGCAACATAACGACCACTTTGAACCAGCATTGTCATATTTTGCTTTTATGAATGATCAGCCCCGGCATTCAAGGGCGAATGACTCTGCTTGCGATAGAACGCGAAATAGGCTTTTACATAACCATGCACGCAATTGTCTTCATGATGCTTTTGACAGCGGCCGATCCCTCTGTCATCCGCACGCGCATCAAAGGCTCCCTCACGCAAAGTCTCGAACGATCCGATCCGCTCAATGGCCAAATGCTTGCCATGCAAGTGGAGCGATTGGTGCGCTGGAAAGGCGATCCATGCCGAAAAATCCATGCGGGCGACAGCATCTCCGTGGTGTACACAAGGGACGCCATGCCCGAATTGTTGGCCGTGGAATACAAAGGTCTTGAAGTGACCTTTGATGCCTACCGCCACCAAGACAGCGACGGTATGATGCGATTTTTCGACGGCACGGGTTACCGTTACGAAGCGGTGCTTAACAACAGCCCCACGGTTTATGCCCAAGTGACTGAATGGATGCAGTGCAAACAGCGAGGTCAGCGAGGACACAAAGGCATCGACCTTAAATCGGACACAGGCACCCCCGTCGTTGCGCCTTTTGCTGGCACAGTGACCCGGGTCAATTGGTCGAGACGTGTGAATGGTTTGTGTATCGAAATGGTCCATCCTGGCGGCAAGATCACCCGATTTCTGCATCTGTCTGAAGTGGCAAAAGGCATTCATCGCGGTGCGCATGTCGCAAAGGGTCAGCATATTGGTCGCGTTGGCTCAACAGGTCGCTCAAGCGCACCTCATTTGCATTACGAAATAGAAGGCAGCCATGGACGTCCGATCGATCCCATCAAGCTTCATGGCACCTCGCCCCCCACGCAACTTACGGGAACACAGCTTACAGCGTTTCAACAAGTTCTCGCCAATTACAATCGGCTCATCGACGGCGTCGCCTGCAAGGGCAGCCCATGTGTTGCGGCATCCAGGCGGTAGCCATTAACCTATAAGAATGTGGACCATCCTTCTTCTCACCGCCTCCAACATTTTCATGACCTTTGCCTGGTACTGGCATCTCAAAAATCATCGTGAATCACCCCTCTGGATCGTAATCCTCGCAAGTTGGGGCATCGCGTTTTTTGAATACTGCTTGCAGGTTCCAGGCAATCGGTTGGGTGCTGCATCCGGCTATTCCACCGCCGAGCTTAAAACCATCCAGGAAGTGATCACATTAATTGTCTTCATGGTTTTTTCGGTGACGTTTCTCGGAGAATCCATCAAATGGAATCATATGCTTGGGTTTGGCCTGGTCGGATTGGGTGCGGTATTTGTGTTCAAACCATGGTGAATCAGTAAATATTCTTATGGATATATCAAAGTTCTTTGATATATCCCACCCCATGAGCACCATACAACGAGAAACTTCCACCCAGACCAGAAGCAATCAAAACTATTTCACACACGCGACCCGTGCGGTCATCGAGATCCAACGTAGAATCCAGAACGACCCCATCGGCAACGACGAACGCGTTGCAATAATTGCCCAGCTCAATGAATTATCAACATATATTTCCACGCATGAGCGTAGTTTTCCAGAAGATGCGTCTCGATATGGGGCTCTGTGCATCGCTCTTCTTCGAGAATTAACTCCGCCACCGCATGGAGAAGATGTGTACGAAGCACTTAGGCACTCCACCGACAGAACACAGGCAGCACAACCGCCGACCGCACTGGATATCCAGGATGTTCAACCCTACAGAACATCCCTTGGCCAACGCATCAAGGATGGATTGAGCAGACTTAATCCGTTTAAAAAACGCGATCCTTCGGGAGAAGTTGCGTTCTCGAATCCTATGTTCGATCTTGCGCGACGCGATCCTGAATCGTATTGATGTTTGGGACTACGTTTGGATCCTTTTGACGCACTTTACGGACCAGGCCGCAAACACGTATAGAAAAGACCATGGCCGAAGATAAAATTGAGTCCGTATCCAGACCCCGTGATCCCATCAATGACACGGTTGACTGCATCATCAAATCAAGAAACACAGGTGCATATGCCGATCCTTCTGCATGCGCAGCAGCCATCATGCAACTCGAATCATTCTCAAAAACAGATCGTGTCAAAGCGCTGATCGCATCGCTCAGAGCAGATCCTGATCCAACAAAACCACACATACGATCTGCAACGCCACCCTCCTCTCCACCTCCACAAACACCAGAAAGACCCAACACACCGCCTGTCATCAGCGTGAGATTCGCGGATGAACACCACGTGTAAAAATAGGCTGGATAAAATAAAATATTGTTATTAAGCTCACGCACCATGAGCAGTCAGCAAACACAGCGCGTCGTCGCATCTTCATCAGCAGCACAAGTCACCCATGCCGATTTCGCTTTGGCGAGACAAACCCTTGATAGCGTTCAGACACAATACGGCGTCCTGCTGTCCACCATGGGCACATTGCCCCCCGGTGACATCGCTGCTTTGTTCACGCAATTGGCAGAAATAAAACAAGTGCTCACGATCAGTTCTGAAGGAGCAGCACTTCGCGGCCTGTGTGCATCGTTGATGGCCGCACTTGAACCCCCAGCATCCCCTGTTGTATTGGCACCTCTCACAAGCAGTTTGCCGCCTGTACCACCTTTGTCGGCTTTTCGCTATGATGCTCCGCCAACGCTTCAAGTAGACGTCCTCAGTCCGCTTGCAGCATCGGTGGCAGAGCACGAAGACAGTTCGTTGCTTGAAGGCTCTCATAAAACGAAGAAGAAGTCGGTATTATCAGCCATCAAGGATCGGTTAAGTCGCAAAAAAGAAGCCACGAAAGAGACAGACGAGTTCACAAGTCTTCTGCGATCACGTTCCGAGGACGAATAAGTCATTATACTTCATAATATCTGTTGATCGCGCCTTAAATTGCTCTAAAATATCCCTATGGATCCAACAAAATTTAAGAGAGCCCCATCACCGTCGTCAAGTATCGACCAGCCTTCAACAGAAACAGCTGCTCAAAAAAAACCTGTGCAGCGACATGTTCAATGGGCAGATGATGTCGTTCCAGCAGACACGAAGAGTTCTGGGATCCGGCACAATGCGGCTGCCCTGCAGGAATTGAGAGTCCCTGACGATGATCCATCAAGCCCCAGTGCCGCCTCAAGATCGACTCCACCACCAGTCGATTCACGCATAGCCGTGGACAATACGTCGAGCACTTCAATCACTGGGTGGATCGCCAGCAATATTTCAAACTGCGACCTACCCAATTCAAACATTAGGACCCTTCTTCATGACTTGGGACAAGTCATGAAGAGCGACGGGAAAAAGTCCGGTGACAAAACATTTAAAATATACGAAGGTCTACAGCAGCTTCTCAACAACCCAAGCAGCATGTCTCTCGATGATCTCGTAGAATTAAAGAATTTGGCACAAAAGAAAGCAAAGCATAGCAAACATGAGCATGCTGAAATGGCCTCGAATGCTGTGAAAATTATAGATCAACTTTATGCTAAATTATCACCACAGGGATACTTCCAACAGAGCATCACCGAATCAGGCCCTACACCCAAAGGTTACGCTGACTAATCCAAGTGCTTTCGCCGATCTCTCCGCTTTTCAATCTTCCCCACCCGACACCGCCTGGGCATCGGAATCATCAAGCTCTGGATCGCGGGCGTAATCGCATTCTTTCTTAGGACATTTGATCATCACACCATCGCGCTTGGTCACATTGCGGATCAAATAGGCATTGCCGCATGTTGGGCACGGTCCCTTCACAGGGCGGCTCCAGGACACAAACGTACAATTGGGGTAACTTGAACATCCGTAAAAAATGCGGCCTCGGCCCGAACGACGTTCGGTCACATAACCACCGCACCCTTCCGGACAATCCACACCAATGGACATGGGCCGCGTGCCTTTGCACTCAGGATACGACTTGCACGCCATAAACTGCCCAAAACGACCACGTCGGATCACCATGGGCCCCTGGCACACAGGACATAGCATGTCGGTGGTGGGTTCTTCCAATATTTCAATCGTGCCATCGGGACGACGTTTGAAATCCTTGGTGGTACGGCACTTGGGATAACCTTTGCACGCAATAAACGAACCATTGCGGCCCCAACGGATCACCATCTCGCTGCCGCACGTCTCGCAACTGTGCTCCGTGGGATTTTCTTCGCGCTTCACATCGCGCATATCCGTTTTGGCGCGCTCAAGTTGGGCTTTAAAGTCGCCATGGTAAAACGTATGCAGCAATTTGATCCAATCGACTTTGCCTTCTTCGACGTCATCGAGCTGCTGTTCCATGTTTGCGGTAAACGCAACATCGAGAACTTGCGGAAACGAGGCAATCAAAAGATCGGTCACCAACACACCGAGTTCTGTGGGTGAAAAACGATTTTCATCCTTGGTCACGTAGGCACGGGTCACGATGGTGGACAAAATCGCAGCATACGTCGACGGACGTCCGATACCTTTTTCTTCAAGCTCTTTCACCAACGAGCTTTCATTGAAACGCGGCGGAGGCTGGGTAAACTTTTGCTCAGGCGATAATTTTTTACACTGTAATATTTGGCCTTCGGTAAGCTCAGGAAGTGCGCCACCTGTGGCTTCTGCACCACGCTCTTCGGCGCCCTCTTCCGCTTCTTCGTTTTCCACAACCGCGCCGTAGGCCGCCAAAAAGCCCGGGAATTTCATGATCGAACCGGTGGCACGCAACACATACGACTCGGCTGCGATGTCTACCGTGGTTTGATCGTACACCGCAGGCATCATCTGGCACGCCACAAACGAGCGCCAAATCAATTCATACAAACGAAATTGATCACCATTAAGAAACGGCTTCACCCGTGACGGCGGATAACTGAGGGACGTGGGCCGAATGGCTTCGTGGGCATCCTGGGCACTTTTCTTGGCCTTGTACACATGGGGTTCGGCGGGAAGATAATCGGCACCATATTCGGTTTGGATATGTGCGCGAACGTCGGTCAATGCATCGTTGGAGATACGCGTCGAATCGGTACGCATGTACGTGATAAGCGCCACGGAACCTTCTGGTCCAAGCTCAACACCTTCATACAATTGCTGCGCCACCATCATGGTACGTTTGGCGGTAAAACGCAGACGTCCTGAAGCCTCTTGCTGCAATTTGGACGTGATCAGCGGCGCCGAGGGTTTGCGACGGCGCTCACGGCGGGTCACCGTGTCCACTTTAAATGCTGCTTTTTGTAATGTGGCAACCGCAGCCTTGGACTCTGCTTCCCCCGTCGGACGATATTTTTCGCCCTGATGTTTGATCACACGCGCCACAAATTCGGGCGGCATGTCGGCGGCCATCTGTGCATCAAGGGTCCAGTACTCTTCGGTGATGAACGCTTGAATTTCGCGTTCACGCTCGACAATCAGTCGAACCGCCACCGATTGCACGCGCCCCGCAGACAATCCGCGACGTACTTTTTCCCATAAAATCGGACTGATTTGGTAACCGACAATACGATCCAAAATACGACGTGCTTGCTGGGACTCGTATTTAAGACGATTGAGCGGCATCGGATTTGCAATAGCCGCAGTCACCGCTTTTTTTGTAATTTCGTTAAACGTGATGCGATACGTGTTATCTTGCAATTTCTTGCCGAGTTCTTCGTAAATATGCCAGGCAATGGCTTCACCTTCACGGTCAGGATCCGGTGCCAGAAACACCTGATCAACACCCTTGGCGGCATCTTTGATTTCTTTAAGCACCGCCGCCTTGCCGCGAATGGTTTCATAATGCGGCGTAAAATCACCTTCAAGATCCACGCTGATCTTGTTTTTGGGCAGATCTTTCACATGGCCCACGCTCGCCTTCACGATATAGCCCGGTCCCAAATATTTTTTGATGGTCTTGGCCTTGGCGGGTGACTCGACCACCACCAGCGCCTTCCCCTTTTTAACAACCACCTCTGGATCGGCGGTTTTTTTGGGGGCCCGCGCTTTTTTAACGCTCGGCTTCTTCGCTTTGGCTGCTTTCGCCTTGGTCATTGGATATGTTCCCGTGAAACTGTGACGCGGCTGCTTACCCTGTCAGGCTACTTTCATGCAAGGATCTGCCGTGTTATCACTTTATGGTGTGAGACGTTACGCGACACACCACCGGATTGTCCAATTGCCAAGATGTTTTTCATGCATATTTTTTTAATCTTGATCTTGCCCTTGGTGGCACAAACCCAAAACAGCCCGCTGGATCGGCAAAAGCCCGATGTCCAGCTGGCCCATTGGGCAACCGACCACGACACCACCCGTGACAGCGCCCTAAGCACCCTGGCCTGGGCAATCCGCGATCGAACCAGCGTCGCGGCCGATCCCGTTCCTGTCGCCCTCGATCCCAATAACACCGCACGATTGTTTGAATATCCTCTTCTCGTCGTGCATGGTTCCATGGCGATCCCCGCCCCGCGCCCCGAAACATTATCGGCCCTGCGCGACTACATAAGTTTAGGCGGGTTGCTGTGGTTTGATCTCTCCGAAGGCGATGTGGAGGGTCCCTTTCATCGTTCTGCCAAGCAGCTTCTTGCGACCCTGGTGCCCGCTGGAAAAATTCAGCGCTTGTCACCCGACCATGTGCTCTACAAAACATTTTATCTGCTCAAGCATCACGGCGGACGTGTCCCACGACACGCTTATATGGAAGCACTTGTGCGCGATAACCGCCTTCTTGCCGTGATCACCACCAACGATATTCTCGGGGCTCTCGCCAAAAACGAACAGGACGATTGGCGATTTGATGCAGGCACCGGGGGTGACCATGCCCGTGAAATGAGTTTGCGCGTAGGCATCAACATGGTGATGTATGCGCTGTGCCTGGATTATAAAACAGACCAAGTTCACATCCCATTCATTCTAAAGCGTAGAAAATGAACGCATTTAACGACTGGTCGCTGATCTCCGGATCCTTGTTGCCCGCAGCCGTGCTGTGGACTGCCGTGATCCTTTCCTTGGCGTTGATCATGGCCGCATGGCGCGGTTATCGCGGAAGCAAGTATGTCATCCGTCTCACCCTGCTGCGCAGCATCGCGCTTGGCATGGCATTGTTCATTCTTTTTCAACCCACCCTGCGTTTGCGTAAAATTGCGAGTGTCGCAAGCGACATCGCCGTGATCGTTGATGACTCTGCAAGCATGGCCCTGCGCGATGAGGCAGGGACACGCAATGCACATGCCCAAAAAGCGAGATCTCAGCTTCAAAAAGACATAGAACAAGAAACACAACGTTTCAGGTTCCGACCACGCAACCTCCATGCTGAATTGTCTGCCCACGCCAATAGTGAAGAACCAAGCGCCCAAGAGAGCCCGATTGTGGTCGCCATTGAGCAAACCATCGAGGCACTTGGCAGCAACCATTTGGCTGGCATCGTTGTGATTTCCGATGGCGCAGATACAGATCTCCAAGGCCACACACCCGCGCAACTTGAAACAAAAATCAAAAGCCTTGCAGCACACAAAATCCCCATCAATGTCGTTCCCATTGGATCTTCGGCGTTTCAAGACGACAGCATCGAAAGCATCACCGCAGGTGATTTTGCTTTTGTACAAAATACATTTCCCATGCGCGCGGCCATCCGAAGCACGGGATTTCCCAAAGGCCCCATCACCGTCACCTTACGCAAAGGCAACACCCCCATTGCAAACGCGCAAGCCACACCAGGCGCCGATGGTTCTGCCGAAGTCACCTTTAGCGTCAAAGCCGAAACCCTTGGCGAATCGATCTACACCCTTGAAATTTCACGACGCGAAGGCGATGCCATCCCTGAAAACAACCAACAGCATCACATTGTGCGTGTTTTGCGCGACAAAATTCGCGTCTTGCATGTGGCAGGACGACCCAGTTGGGATGAACGATTTTTACGCCAGTATTTCCAAGAGAATCCCAATGTCGATGTGATCTCATTTTTTATTTTACGCACCAACAGCGACAACACAGGACCTCAAGAAGATCTTTCGTTGATCCCCTTTCCAGTCAACGAATTGTTTACCAGCAAGCTTTCAAGCTTCGATGTGATTGTGTTTCAAAATTTTGATTTTCGACCGTATCGTATGGAGCAATACCTCGACAACATTCGCCAAGCGGTTGAAAATGGTTTGGGCTTTGTCATGATCGGCGGAGATCAAAGTTTTACCGATGGGGGTTATCGCGGTACACCTATTGTTGATATTTTGCCCGTGGAACTTGGCGAAAATGCACACTATGTTTTAGGCGACATACACCCTGTTTTAGGGCCGTCAGCGCAAAATCATCCCATTGCCATGCCATCGGATCTCGCCACACTTCCACCGTGGACAGGCCACAATACGATCATCAACAGCAACATCCATGGGAGCGTACTTTTACAAACTTCCCAAGGCGAACCCCTCATTGTCACAGGCGAACCCAAAAAAGGACGCAGCCTTGCCATTGCCACAGATAGTTTATGGCGCTGGCGCTTTAGACGCCCTGCAGAAGCCGCAGAAATGAGCTATCGTCGTTTTTGGCACGATGCCATGCAATGGCTGGTCAAAGATCCTGCCCATGCGCATCTTCGCATTCATGTGCCTGTTAATCGTGTCCAGCAAGGTGATCCGGTCGATGTTGAAGTGTCTGTTTTTAATACGTCGTACAAACCTGAAATCGATGCGCCAGTCACGATGCGTCTCGAAACAGCCGAAGGCGAACAGATCCAAGAGCATAGCCAACGAACCGGCAAGGATGGTATTTTGCGTATGCCATTCAACGGCGTCCCTGCGGGTGTATACGTGATCAAAGCAAGCCGTCAGGGAAGCACCGATGTGGCCGAAGCAGCTGTGATCATCACCAACACAAATCGCGAGCATCAGGCTGCTGCGCCACGTCCTGATATTCTTAAAGCCATTGCAGAAGCCACCGGTGGCGCTATTCTCACCATTTCTGACGCGCAACTCTCTTCGTTGAAATTGCGCGATCCCAAGCTCGTCGATGTGGAAAAAGAAAAAATGATTTCGCTGTGGGATACATGGCCCGTGCTTGTCTTATTTTTTGCAGCACTTGTGGCCGAGTGGCTTATGCGACGACGGCTGGGCTATAGCTAATTATTTTTTGCCAATCGTTAGCCTGGGTTCCCATCTTCCAAGTGTTCTATTGTAGGGACGGTTCGTGAACCGCCCGTTAAAATTTTTGATTCAAAAACCGCAAGGGCGCTTCGCGAAGCGCCCCTACATAAGGAAG
>SXGR01009044.1_pt1 | contig 17693 bp, 15 predicted proteins | sample 3174711 | NCBI WGS metagenome assembly SXGR01 (sample SAMN11356860, study PRJNA531348) | freshwater metagenome | isolation source: freshwater sample F1-60 | place: China: Fuxian Lake, Yuxi | collected 2017-12-25
GCGCTCCCAGATTGACTCCACTCCGCCTAAGGAGGTGGCATTAGTAATTAATCTAGAGCTATTACACATTAAATCAACCTGATCTACTGTGCCATTAACATCAAAGGAGATCATTGCGCCAAATCCCTTCATAAAGGATTTTGCCATTTGGTGATACGCATCAGTTGGTAATCCTGGATATCTAACCTTTGCTACTCGCCCATCTTTAGATAAACGTGTGGCCAACTCCAAGGCATTTTCTTGAGATCTTTGCATGCGAAGTGCGAAGGTTCGAACTCCACGCAATGCAATCCAAGCTTCAAAGGGCCCAGCAATTGCGCCACCATATCTACGAGATTGCTCTAATCGATTATAAAGTGCTAAATCATTTGTGCTTAATGAACCCAAAATTAGATCACTATGACCAGATAGATACTTTGTTACAGAGTGAATGACAATATCTGCACCAAGGGCAAGGGGATTTTGCAAAAGTGGTGTTGCCAAGGTGTTATCAACTGCGACGCCACAGCCTGCTGCCTTACCTGCTGCTATCAACTTTGGCAGATCGATGATTTCAAGTAATGGATTAAGTGGTGACTCAAGATAGAGCATCTGAGCTCCAGGAATTGCCGCAACTGTTTCATCTGTGTTAGCTAGGTTTACAAATCTAACTTTGAGTTTTTCACTTTCATGCAATTTCTTTAATAATGTAGTTGTTCCCTGGTATCCATTATTAGCTGCTACAACAACTGAGCCCTCAGGCAGTAAGGAAAAAACTGCACTAATCGCAGCCATTCCTGATGAAAACAGTAATGTCTTTCCACCTTCAAGAATTGAAATAGCATCCTCTAGCGCACTCCAAGTTTCATTGCCATATCGGCCGTAACCAATTGGTCCACCCTCATGAAAAGTTGAATTGAGTGCAATTGGTGGATTTAGTGCCCCATCTGGTTGCTTAGCAGGTCGACCAGCGGCAACTACTTTACTTTCAGTAGCTAGCTTGTTTAGGTCAATCTCGTTGCTCATTGTTTAAGCCTAGCCCATCTAATAATGAGCGGTTATAACTTAACTACTCTAGTTCTTTGGCTCTAGTAGTAATGCAACTGAGTTAATACACCATCGTTGATCAGTTGGTACGGCATATCCCTCACCTGAGAAGACATGGCCAAGGTGTGACCCGCAAGCAGAACATCTGACTTCAGTTCGAATTCTTGGAAATAATGAACGATCCTCAATTAACTCAACGGCATCATCTGCTGTGGGTGCATAAAAAGATGGCCAGCCACATCCAGAGTGGAACTTAGTATCTGATCTAAATAATTCAGCGCTGCAGGCTTTGCACTTATATACACCGATTGTTTCGGTATCTGTGTACTCGCCAGTGAAAGCAGTCTCAGTTGCAGCTTTTCGTAATACATCAAATGAAAGTGGATCGATACGACTTGCCAACTCCCTCTCATCAACTTGCACCTTGTATGGATCACCCTTTGAATTTATTGGTTTGATCTCATCCATTATTGCTCATTAATGCTGATGGAAAAGCTACTCCAGTCGACGAGTGACAGTCATAACCATTTGGATTCTTCTCTAAATATCTCTGGTGATACTCCTCCGCCAACCAGTAGGTAACACCTGCTGCTGGCAAAATCTCGGTAACAATTTTGCCGATCTCATTTTTACTTAACTCACCTTGATAAATCTCTTTACTTTCAAGCACTTGTTGCATTTGCTCACTTGAGGTAGTAAATATCGCTGATCGATACTGAGTCCCAATATCTCCGCCTTGTTGATTTAGTGAGGTTGGATCATGCATCACCCAAAACTCTGCCAATAATCTTTTATAACTTATTAATTGTGGATCAAAAATAACCTCAACGATTTCAGCATGATTTGTCGTACCAGTACAAACCTGTTTATAGGTGGGATCTGATTTATTGCCACCCATATAACCTACTGAGGTTTGAATTACACCATCTAAATTCCAGAACCTGCGCTCTGCTCCCCAAAAACATCCAGTAGCAAAATATGCGGTTTGGCTCATTGGATAATTCTCTCTTATTGATTGCACCAGTGCAATATGAACAATCAGTAAACATAGTTGTGATTGATACGACTAAGCATCAGGAGCTATGGCTTACGTTTATTGCCCTATTGCCCCAGGAGATAGAGCAGGGTTCTGGGCAGGAGAATATGAAGACTGTTTGCTGTCAACGGCATATCTAGGTAGTGAAATTGTCTGTTTATCTAAAAAATTTTAAATTCCCTGCTAAATATCCTTGTTTATTAATTAAATTAAGGAGAGAATAAGCCAGTTGATTTTATTTCTACTAACTAATTAACACCTACTCGTCGAAGGAGTTGCTGCCCTATGGATTGGCGACATGAAGCAGCTTGTCGCGAGGAAGATCCCGAGGTTTTCTTCCCGGTAGGAAACACAGGCCCTGCCTTAGCACAAATTGAAGAGGCAAAGAAAATTTGTGAAAGATGTCCAGTAAAAGAGCCTTGCCTTGCTTGGGCACTAGAGAGCGGACAAGATGCTGGTGTTTGGGGCGGATTATCCGAGGATGAAAGACGAGCAATGAAACGACGGGCTGCTAGAAACCGTGCCCGCCAGATGGAAAATCAAAACTCCTTTTAATTTATTTTAAAGGAAATCTCTCCTCGAGTTAAATTTTCTACTCTTACCAAGTTTATGCTGCCATTTAATTCATTTTTTGTAAGGGTATTTGCTATTTGTAAACCTAAGTTGGCTGACTTTTCAATATTAAACTCTTCGGGCAATCCAGAACCATTGTCGCAAACACTTACTAAGTATTGATTACCGTTTTTTGAGATCTCAACCGTCAATTGATCTCCAGTTTCACTCAACCCATGTTCTAATGCGTTATGAATTAGCTCAGTAATTACTAGTGAGAGCGCGGTTGCAGTTTTTGAGTCAAAGGATCCAAACTCCCCTATCTTTTTGTAACCAATTGACCTGGGATTAAGATCTAGAGCATTTTTTATAATCTGTTCCAGCACTAAATCAAACTCCACAAATTCAGAGGATTGATTTGATAACGTCTCATGAACTAGTGCAATAGATGCCACTCTACGAACTGCCTCATCCAAAGCAGAGCTAGCAATTGGGTCAGTTACTCGCCTTGACTGCAACCGCAGTAGAGCTGAAACTGTTTGCAAATTGTTTTTTACTCGGTGGTGAATCTCCTTGATAGTGGCATCCTTGGTCAGTAGCGCCCGGTCTCGATTACGTAGCTCAGTTATGTTATGGATCAAAACGATGGCACCAATACGATCACTGCCTTCTGTTAATGGGATAACTAAAATATCTAATACTGCAGATTGAGATTCATACTCGGTGCGTCGCAAAGATTTTCCATTGAGCATGGTTTGCCAAGACTCATCTGTTGGCTGAGTATCGCCCTTATTCAAATTTGAAAAAACTACTCCCAGATTCTCACCCTCTAGCTCTTTCTGGAAACCAACTCTGCTTACGGCAGATCTGGCGTTTGGAGATGCAAAAAATATTGTGCCATTAACATCTAATCGAATTAAACCATCACCAACTCGGGGTGAAGATTCAGAGCTATATAGAGAATTTCTAATTGGAAAATTTCCTTCTGCAACCATTTTATAGATCTTGTGGGCGATCTCTCGATAATTTAACTCTAACTTTGAAGGTTGTCGCATTAAATCTGCGTTTCGATGTCTGGAAATAACTGCCAAGATTTTCCCATTTAGAATTACTGGAATCGTCTCCTCTTTGATCACAATTTGGCCAACTTGTTCTGGTTTGGCATCTCTTACAATTTCACCTTCAGAAAGTGCCTGATCGACTAATGGTCGTTGCCCCCAATTAATGCTGGTACCAACTAGATCCTCTGTGAAAACAGTAGCTGCGGTAGTTGGTCTAATCTGCGCAATTGCTAGATGTCCTTCTGGCCAAGATTTTTCATCGCGGCGGATTGGTAACCACAACAATAAGTCTGCAAATGATAAATCAGCTAATAATCTCCACTCAGCAACTAATTCAGAGAGATGCTCAACCTCATTATTTTTTAAATTTGAGTTTTCACTTATCAACTCAGAGAGGGTGGCCATAGCCCAATGGTAGAGCTTCTTTTATGGGAGTTGATTACCAATTTTTTCAATCTGTCTGGTGAAGGTACTACTGCGCCAAAATGCCTTGCTGCCATGAGTATTTCCGGGCAATCGATCTGCTCTACGATCAAAGGGTATTTGTGCACTACTCATTTGGCCCACTAACTCGACGAATTTTTTCTGAATTATCTGTCCCTGTCGATCAAATCGTTGCTGGTTTAATACATAGATTATCTCTGGAGGATCGATTAATTTTTTAAAATCTGCAATGAATTCACTTAAGTAAGTTACTCCATTTTCATTTGCCACAGCCACATAAATCATCTTTGACGAACAGATAAGAGTTTGATTAAGCCAATTAGCACTACTGCGTCGGTCAGCAAGAGTTTTAGTTAACGAGAGTGTTGCGCCAGCATCAATAATTGTTAATTTATCGCCAAGCTTTGCAAGCTTTTGATCTAACTCATTTGCTGAGATTTTTTCAACCTTAAGTAGAGTTTGTGGACGTAAATTGTGATGGGTAGCAGCAATTATCTTTGCAGATTTTAGGGCTGCTAGATGATTGGTTAAAGTTGAGATTCCAGGTGAGCCTGGTGTTCCAAAAACTGAAATTAGGTTACTTACTCTAACTACTTGATGTATCAGGGGTGGTCTACTTAATGCAGTTAGCTGGTTCATCAATTGCTGCTGATCAATCTTCTCACTTACTTCGATAAATCTGTGGTTAGGATATTTCTGCTGTAACTGATCTATTTCGGTAGCTATTGCAAACTCCTTGGTGTAGATCACACAAAGATCCACTTCATTTTGAGATAGAAATGAAGATAGTAGTTGGTGATTTAAAGCTCGATAGATGATGTTGCAACCTTGTGAATGTAGCAAAGATGCAACTCTTTCCTCATGCTCACTGCTATTGATTGCAGTTACTAGTTTTAAACGAGGCTCAGCGAGTTCTAACAAGTATTAATCTGCTATCGGTAAGAAAAGTCAAAGTGGGAAGAACTTGCTCATTTTCAAGGATTACTAAAACACTTACTACCCCTGAATTATTACGCTCTAACACCTGCTCAACAGTTATGGCAGAGGCCAGTAATACTGGGGCAATCATCTCTTTTGCATTTGATTTACTTATCGCATAAAGATCAATTAAATCCCCTCTTACTAAGGAGATTGGAAGATCAGAGATCTCAATAGTTAATGGAACAAACCTTTGATTTACTGGGTTATCTCCTGCTCCAATTGCTGCTACTGGAATCAAATCTCCTGCTGATATCTTTGTTAAAACCGTAGTGCCAACAATCTCTGCTGAGGCAGATAGGTAATTCTTAGCAGATTGGGCCAGCAATACTGATGCAGGAGTGATATCAGATTCTTGGATTATCTGGCCAGGGGCTAGCTCACCGGTTGTTGCCCAAACCAAAACAGTTCGATTAGCTTCCTTTGAAATAAGGTTGGCAGCAGTTAATGCAATGATAAATAGGGCAAAGCCCATTGCCAGCCTGGAGTTTCTAAATAGATCAAATTTTGAAATTTTCATCTCTGGTTTTTACCAGTATCAGCACAGGATAAAGATCATCCGAAAGGATGATCTGGCAGGTGACTTAGTAATTAAAGATCTAGCTATGACAATCATTCAACCTATTAGCACCGGTGAAACTGTTCAAAAAAGTAAGCTCTACCTAGTCCCAACACCTGACAAAGAGTTTGGTGATGAGTGGCTCCATCCAAAATTTTCACCAATTCCTTCACCACTATCTGATCTTCCTGAGGTTAATAAGTGGAGTGAAAATTTTGTGATTACAGTTCTTGAAGTTTGGTCTGGTCGAAGATCACTAGCGCAGTTATCTAGAAATTGTCACCGTTCGGCGCAAAAACAGATTGCTACTCAATCTAATATCGATACCCAAAAATGTCAGATCAGAAGGATTTATATTAACCAACCAATTGAAGGGGTAGTTGAGGTTACCGCAACCTTACGTGTTGGCGATCGAGTTAGATCATTATCTTTAAGATTAGAGGGCGTAGATAAACGATGGATCTGTACTGATTTAAATCTTCTCTAGTTTTCTCCGTGGCATCTTTTGTACTTCTTGCCAGAACCACATGGACAAGGGGCATTTTTTGAAGTGCCACCTGCTGCAGTTGGTTTGCTCTCAGCTGCAGAGTATTGAAGTGCTGCAACGGGAGCAGGTGCTGGTGTTAATCCTTTTGCACCGACCTGATCGCCTTCAACTTGAACCTCAACATTAAACACAAAACTAACAAGCTCCTCTTTAACAGCATCCATCATTGCTGTGAACAGATCAAAGCCTTCACGTTGGTACTCAACCAGCGGATCTCGCTGGGCCATCGCTCTTAAACCAATTCCCTCTTGTAGATAATCCATCTCATAAAGATGCTCACGCCACTTACGATCTAATACTGAAAGCAGAATTTTTCGCTCAAGCTCTCGCATAACAGTTGGGGTTAACTCTGATTCCCGCTTCTGGTATGACTGTCTTGAGTCCTGCAAAATTTTCTCGAGTAAATACTCACTATCTAATGCAACTGCGCCACCGATCTTTTCCAACATTTGCTCAGCAGTAAAGGAGATTGGATAGAGAACCTTTAGTGCATTCCATAGAGTGTTTAGATCCCAATCTTCAGCCACACCTGTTTGTGTTGCCGAATCAACATAAGCCGTAACTGTCTCCTCTAGTGAAACCTCAACTAACTCCTTGATGTCGACACCTTCTAAAACTTCACGTCGTTCTGAATAGACAACCTCACGCTGCTTATTCATTACATCGTCATACTTCAAAACATTCTTACGCATTTCAAAGTTCAAGGACTCAACTTGGGTTTGGGCAGATTTGATTGCATTGCTAACAATCTTTGACTCCAATGGAGTCTCCTCTGGCATACCAGCAGCGCCTAAAAATCTTTCAACTAAACCAGAGTTAAATCTGCGCATTAACTCATCTTGTAGAGACAAATAGAATCTAGATTCTCCTGGATCACCTTGTCGACCGGAACGACCTCGAAGCTGATTATCAATACGGCGTGACTCATGTCGTTCTGTACCTAGAACATATAAGCCGCCAAGTGAAACTACCGACTCATGTTCCTTTGTTACAGCTGCCCTTTGTTTCTCAATTTCAACTGGCCAAGCCTTCTCATACTCCTCTGGTGAATCAACTGGATTTAAACCATTACGTTGTAATTCAAAATCAGCCATGAACTCTGGATTACCACCAAGCATGATGTCAGTTCCACGACCAGCCATGTTGGTTGCAACTGTTACCGCACCGACCGTACCAGCACGGGCGATAATTGCTGCCTCTCGTTCATGTTGCTTAGCATTTAATACTTCATGAGGAATGCCACGCTTTTTCAAGATTGCCGATAGCTCTTCAGATTTTTCAACGCTGACCGTTCCGACCAATACTGGTTGACCCTTTTTATGACGTTCGACTATGTCATTTGCTACGGCAATAAATTTGCCAGCTTCAGATTTATAGATCAGGTCAGATTGATCAATGCGCTGCATATTCTTATTAGTTGGTATTGGAATTACACCTAACTTATAGATTTGCATAAATTCAGCTGCTTCAGTCATTGCCGTACCAGTCATACCGCTTAACTTCCCATACAAGCGGAAGTAGTTTTGTAGGGTAATTGTTGCCAAAGTCTGGTTTTCATTTTGGATTTCAATCCGCTCTTTAGCCTCTAAAGCTTGATGTAATCCCTCGCTATAGCGTCGTCCAGAAAGCATTCGTCCAGTGTGTTCATCGACAATCAAAAGCTCGCCATTCATTACGACATAATCTTTATCCCGCTTAAACAACTCTTTGGCTCGGATAGCATTATTTAAATACCCGATCATTGGGGTATTTACCGCTTCATAAAGGTTTTCTATTTTAAGTGCTTCTTCGACTCGAGATACACCCTCTTCTAAAATGCCTACGGTACGCTTTTTTACATCTATCTCATAATGCTGACCAAGATTTAATCTTGCAACCAAATTAGCAAACTCGACATACCACTTGGTTGGCTTATCTGCTGGACCTGAAATAATCAGTGGAGTTCTTGCTTCATCAATCAATATCGAATCAACCTCATCGACAATTGCAAAATTATGACCACGTTGCACGCAATCAACCAAGCTCCAAGCCATGTTGTCGCGTAGGTAATCAAATCCAAACTCATTATTGGTTCCATAAGTTATATCTGCTGCATATGCTTCGCGGCGTTCTGCTGGTGACATACTGGCAAGGATTACGCCGACTTTTAATCCGAGAAATCTATGAACTCTTCCCATCCACTCACTATCACGCTCTGCTAGATAATCATTTACAGTAACAATGTGAACACCTTTACCAGTCAAAGCATTTAGGTATGCAGGTAGCGTAGAAACTAAAGTTTTACCCTCACCAGTCTTCATTTCTGCAATATTGCCTCGGTGTAACGCAGCACCACCCATAACTTGAACATCGTAATGACGTTGTCCCAGTGTTCGCTTTGCTGCTTCTCGTACCACAGCAAAAGCTTCCGGAAGAAGTGAATCTAAACTCTCACCATTTTCATAACGCAATTTAAAGGCTGCGGTTTTACCACGTAGTGCATCATCATCTAATGAAGTTATTTGATTTTCGAAAGCATTAACCTCTTGGGCAATTTTTGCTAACTGCTTTACAGCTTTGCCTTCACCGGCACGCAAAATCTTGTCTACTAAACCCACAAAGATCCTCCGCTAGCCTCTTGATTTATTTTATGAATGCTCAGTGGCTTATGGTATTAGAGAATTACGCCCAACTGCACACGCAGTAATAGCGGCAGTTACCGTGATTTTGGCTTCAAAAAGAGCCCTTATCCCCTCCTTTATTGATGCGCCGGTGGTGACTAGATCATCAATGAGAAAAATTGCTCCCTGAGGATTTTCACAGGAAGTAACCTCAAACATTCCGTAGGTATTTTTCATTCGCTGCTTACTATTTAATCGGCTCTGATCTTTCATATTTTTTCGCTGGGAAAGAAGTAATAGCAAATAAGAATTTATTGATTTTAACTCAAGATAGTTTTGGACTTCAATGGCAAGCTCTTGAATATGATCTCGTCCACGCCTTCTAATGGCTGAAATCGAGGAGGGAATAGTTACCAAATATATATCACCTGTAATTGCTAAATCTGCCACAGCATAAAGAATTGATTGTGAAATGCTCCTGGCAAGTAAGTCTCTTGCAAGGTAGTTGTTGCCTTCTTTAGCAGCCAATATTACGGCTGATGTTTTAACACTGTAATCAGCCTTAAAGTACAAAGGATTGCTACCAATAAGAGTTTTCCTGGTGCTCACCTGCCAATTGCTCTGACAAGCAGGACAGAGCCAGTAATCAGCAGTTGCGCAGCCCAAACAAGAAAGCGGAAAGAGCAACTCTTTTAAGGATCTTAAGGAATCAAGCACCCTTTATTTATAACAGGATTTACCTAAAAGTTGTTACTTTTTAAATGTTGTTGAAAAAACATCATCTGGTGCTAAAGCGATCGGAAATGATTGCACAGAGTTACCATGCCGTTTAGGTAGTGTTAAGACGAAGTGAGCACCTTGATGAGGTTTTCCCCAAGCTAATAACTGTCCTTGGTGCAGCTTTGCATCCTCTAAGGCAATCGATAAACCAAGGCCTGTGCCGCCACTTGTTCTTGCTCTTGATGGGTCAGCCCGCCAAAAACGATCAAACAAATATGGTGCATCTTCTTCATTAAAACCCAAACCGTAATCTCGAACTCCAATTGCGATTTCATTTTCACTCTCTCTTATTTGAACCCTAACATTCTTGCCCTCACCATGATCAACTGCATTAGTTATCAGATTTCGTAGAATTCTCTCGATTCTCCGTGGGTCCCCCTCAATCTGAATTGATTTACCCAATGAATCAACTTCAAACAAGGGAGATTTGCTTGGATGAAGGTAATCAACAGTTTTTTGAACCAAACTCGAAATATCAAAGGTAACAACACCTAATGAGGCAGCTTCGGCATCAAATCTACTTACCTCAAGCAAATCTGAAAGTAATAATTCAAACCGATCTATTTGATTGATTAACAACTCACTACTTCTGGCAATATTTGGATCAAAACTTTCTTTCTGCTGATAGATCACCTCTGCTGCCATTCGCAAGGTTGTCAGTGGAGTTCTAAGTTCATGTGAAACATCAGAGACAAATCGCTGCTGCAACATTGAGAGATTTTCTAATCTGACGATTTGTTGTTGAATTGAAACCGCCATTTCATTAAATGAATTTCCTAAACTAGCTAACTCGTCTTCGCTAGACACCGACATTCGACTAGTTAAATCACCTTGGGTAAATTTCTCAGCAACTGCTGCTGCTTGTTGAACTGGGGCTACTACTTGGCGAATAACAAATTGGGTGCTCAATCCGATGAGCAGTACTAACAAAAGACCAGCGCCAAGTAAGGTCCAAGTTATGACTGAGATGCTGTCGTACTGAGCGTTAAGCTTGAAAAGATAATAGATTTCATAAATTCCAGTACGCGGGATATTTAATTTTCCACCGATTAAAAATCCTGGAAACTGATCACCGTTTGAATATCGAATGGTTACTCTTTCATCTAAAATCTCATCGGATTGGCGAACCTGCTCGCGAAATTCATCTGGAATTGAATCTAGTACTAAAAGTGTTGGTACGGTTTGATAAATTCTTGGTTCATTACCACTTTTCGCAAATGGCAAAATAACAGTTTCTCTTCCAGACAAAGAGCCATCTTCTCGGCTAGAGGTAATAAAATCTTGGACTACCTTGTTTAAACCTGAATCATTTTGAAATCTTGCAATGTTAAAATGGCCTTGCGCAAGCAGTAGTGCATTTGAAGTTTCAACTTTAGAGATTGCAATCTTTTCATTAATGATTGTGGTGGCAACCCGATTGTGAACTGATACACCAATTACGGCGGCAATAATAATTGCAAATACGACACTAGTTAGTAGTACTTTAAGACTAAGGCTTTGCCTTATCTTAAATTTGCTCGCAAACATGGCTAAACCTTAGCCGCCCCCGCCTTATATCCAACACCTCGAACTGTTAGCACATATTCAGGATTGTCCACATCATTTTCAATTTTTGAACGTAGTCGTTGCACATGGACATTTACTAACCGGGTATCAGCTGCGTGCTGGTAACCCCAGACCTCACTAAGTAGCGCTTCACGGGTAAAGACTCGGCCGGGCTCTTTTGCAAGGGCGGCTAATAAATCAAATTCTAATCTGGTTAAAGCAATCTCTCGCCCACTCTTTAATACTTTGTGTTCCATTTGATCTATAACTAAATCACAAATTCCTAATGTTCCAACCTTTGTTACTCGCCTTAGCCTGGTATTAATTCGAGCAACTAACTCCTGCGGTTTGAAAGGTTTAACCATGTAGTCATCTGCGCCAGCTTCTAATCCCAGCACAACATCATGGGTATCACCTTTGGCCGTTAACATAACAATTGGAACCATGGATTTTTCTCGAATAATTTTGCAAACTTCAATGCCGTCAATTCCAGGCAACATGACATCCAATAAAACTAAATCAGGTGTATTGGTATTAAAGAGATCCATAACCTGATCTCCACGATTTACTAAGTCCACCTCCATGCCGGCACCAGTCAATACGATGCTAAGCATTTCTGCTAAGTCTTGGTCGTCGTCAACGACCATGACTAATGGCATTTAGGAACCGTGTTCCCAAGAGTTCAAATAAAGCTCTTGCGCTGGAGTTAATACATCTAACGCAGAGCCCATGCTCTCAAGTTTCAAACGAGCAACATCCTTATCAATTGAAACTGGAACATTGTGTAAGCCAGCTGATAAATCTTTTCCTGCCTTCAGCAACCACTCTGCTGTTAAGGCTTGATCTGAAAAAGACATATCCATTACCGAGGCTGGATGACCTTCGGCAGCGCCAAGATTTGCAAGTCTGCCCTCTGCAATTAACAAGATTCGACGCCCATCTGCCATCACATATTCATCTGTTTGGTGACGCATCTTGGCGTTCTTTTGTTTTGCATTTTTTTCTAACCATGCAACATCAATTTCAATATCAAAATGACCTGAGTTGGCCAATATTGCACCATCTTTCATCTGCTTAAAGTGTTCATCGCGCAAAACATCACGATTACCAGTTACCGTAATAAATAAATCTCCAATTGCAGCAGCTTCGGTCATTGGCATAACTCGGAATCCTTGCATCAGGGCATCTAACGCTTTAGTTGGATCAATTTCAGTAATAATTACCTCAGCACCCATTCCTTTTGCACGCTCAGCAACACCTTTACCGCAGTATCCAAATCCAGCAACCACCACAATCTTTCCTGCTACTAAAGTATTAGTTGCACGGAATATCGCATCAAATGTGGATTGGCCAGTTCCATAACGATTATCAAACATATGCTTGGTATCAGTGTCATTCACCGCAATCATTGGAAACTTAAGTGCACCATCTTTAGCCATTTGGCTAAGACGAATAACTCCAGTTGTTGTCTCTTCACAACCAGCCAGCACGCCATCAATTAATTCTGTGCGGGTGGTGTGTAAAACATTAACTAAATCGCAGCCATCGTCAAATACTAATTGTGGCTTTATATCTAGTGCAGAATTTAAATGTCCGTAGTAGCCATCTCGATCAACTGCATTTCTTGCAAAGACTGAGATTCCATACTCATGTACTAGAGCTGCGGCTGTATCATCCTGAGTTGAAAGTGGATTTGAAGCACATAATGCTAAGTCAGCACCACCGGCTTTTAACGCCAACATTAAATTTGCAGTTTCGGTCGTGACATGCATGCAGGCAGCAATTCGAACACCTGCAAAAGGTTTCTCTTTAGCAAATCTCTCTTTAATCTGCGCCAGCACCGGCATATTGCGAGCTGCCCATTCAATTCGCTTCTTGCCCTCAGCAGCTAGCCTTGCATCAGCAATGTCATTTTTAATGGCGGTAGTGGTGCTCATTTGATCTCCTAGTTAATTCGGCTACTTAATCAATACTCTGTATCGAACGGTTAGAGGGCAAAGATACCCTGTCTTAAATGAATTATCACCTTTAAATAAGGTTAAGAACTGTGTCCCTAATCTCTGCCATCTGCTTTTGCGTATCGGCCTCAACATTTAGCCTAAGTAGTGGCTCGGTATTTGATGGTCGAAGATTAAACCACCAACTTTCGGCAGTGACTGTTAGGCCATCTAACTCATCGATTTGATACTTATCTTGATACTTATCTTTAACTAATTTAATCGACTTACTGGCATCTTTAACCTTGCTATTAATCTCACCGCTTGAAAAGTATCGATTATAAGGCTCTAGCAAAGTTGAAAGTGATTTAGGGGTTGCCATCAACTCAGCTAAAGCATAAAGAGCTGCCAACATGCCAGAGTCTGCTCGCCAGAAATCTCCAAAATAAAAATGGCCAGAGTGTTCCCCACCAAATACTGCACCAGACTCAGCCATCAATGTTTTTATATATGAATGACCAACTCGGCTACGTAAAGCAATACCACCGTTTTCAGAGATCACCTCTGCTACTGCTTTAGAGGATATTAAGTTATAAATAATCGTTGCCCCACGGTTAGCTTTTAACTCCCTTACTGCAATCAAGCCTGTTAATGCTGAAGGATTGACTAAATCACCTTTTTCATCGATTAAAAAGCAGCGATCTGCATCGCCATCAAAAGCTAATCCGATATCTGCTTTCTCTTTCTTTACTTTTTTCTGTAATGCCTTTAAATTCTCAGGTTCTATGGGATTTGCTTCATGGTTTGGAAAATTTCCATCTAACTTAAAGTACATAGGAATTAACTCAACATTTAATTGCTCCATCACAGCTGGGGCAGTAAAGCCAGCCATTCCATTGCCAGCATCGATTACTACCTTTAACTTTCGTTTCTTGAAGGTATTTTTTGGAAATCTCGCCAACAAATAATCAACATAGTCCTTGAGTAACTCTTGCTTTCTAACATTTCCCACTGGGCGATTAGACATAGGCACGCCCTCTTCAATCAGTTGACGTATTTTTACCAATCCAGATTCTTGACCAATTGGCCTGGCACCACTTTTGCAAAGTTTCATTCCGTTGTATTTGGCTGGATTATGACTTGCTGTAAACATCACACCTGGCAAATTCAATTTGCCAGAGGCAAAATAAAGCATGTCGGTTGAAGCTAAACCGATTCTAATTACATCCATACCTTGACTGGTGGCACCATCTGAAAACGCATCAGCTAGTGGAGTAGATGATGGTCGCATATCTTCACCGACCACGATGGTGGCTGGCTCACGTTCGATCTCTAGAAACTTAGCAAAAGCAACACCTAAGGAAAAGGAGAAATCAGGTGTTACCTCATCCTTTACCAAGCCTCTGATGTCGTAGGCCTTGATAATTTTCTCTAACATAATGCCCTTAACTTAGGGGTTGGTTACAGTTTTTAAAAATTAATTTGAAGGTAGTACTCGAAGGTGACCTCTACGGCCAAGCTCTGGTGGCAGGCTCTTATTCGCTGAATCTGCACTTGCCACCTCACGCACCGCATTAGCAATCGCCATTAGATCTTCATCTGATGGGCCGGTGTTGTGGTCAACAACCTCTTCCTTTACTACATTCCAACCAACTGGAACAGTTAATCGCTCACTATGTGCAGCGCATAGATCGTAGTTATGTGGCTCGGCATAAGTTGAAAGTGGACCAAGAACTGCAGTTGAATCTGAATAAATGTAGGTGAGGGTTTTAATCGCAGCACTAGTACAACTTGCTCTAGAGCATCGGCGACTTCCAGATTTTCGCATGTCAGCAGATTAATACGACTTAGGTAGAAATGTTGGGATTTAGCCTCTACCAATCACTCGGGCATCGGATATTGGCTCAGAGGCAGTTTCTAAATTAGCGCCATTATTCATTGGCAGGTAGCTAGTACCAATTTTACCGACCTCCGGCAAAAAGATAACTCCGCCACTTATTCCGCTTTTATTTGCAGTAACTTCAAGTCGATTTAATCCAGTTGGCGCGCGCCAGGTCTGAAAATTTGTTCCAGTTACTTTCTTGGTAATCTTTTTGCCATTTGTGCCAGTGGCACTGATTTGCACATCGATTCGATCGCCAACAAAATTTAAAATTGGCCTTGAGCCAGTTAAATTCACACTCCACTTACTTAACTCATCCGCGCCAGTCGCCCATGCAATCTCACTGCTTTTGCCGTAAGTAAAATTAGAAAATACCGAAGCAAAAATTGGCTGATCTGACTCAACTATTACCGAGAACGGCTGGCCGGTTGGGGCAAAGGTAAGTGGAATACTTATTAATCGCTGGCTCTTTACCTCTAGTTGTGAAAGACCAATCGGAATAAAATTGCCATCATTTGAATTTACAGTCACATCAATATTTGCATCAATCGATGCTGGTACTAACAATCTAAGTGTATGAGTAACTGAATTAGTATTTGCCACCAACTTATCTAGTAAGCCAGTAATTACCGGTATGGTCACAACCTTTCGGGCGGTTGCTACTGGTGCAACAAAATCTGCACCCAGTGACTTAAGACCTTTTTTTCGTTCATCAAAAAGGTAGGAGCTAACTCGACCAGATTTAGTTTTCACTGCAATAGCGATTGCTTCCTCACCTGGCACTAATGAGTCAATTGCGATTTTCCGTGTTGAATTCTGAGGGATTGAAACCTCTCTTGGCTCTAGCAAAGCATTTGGCGTAAAAATTTCAATATCAACTGCAGATTCACTAAAACCACTATTTGATATGTATAAAAACGATTTGCTAGTTAGTGCACCTGAGCCGCCAATAAACCACTGCTCCCCGTTGCTAACTGAACAAGGCACTACAGCCTTCCAGTCATTGTTTGCAAAAGTTAGCGATGTTCCTGGATTTCCCTCGACCAAGATTGCATCATTCTTCATTGGTATAACACTGCTTTTGCCAGGGTTTAACCTCTTGCTACTTCCATCAATTAATCTTCTATTTATTTTTGAGTTTGTTAAGGCTGCAATTGAGGAAACCTTGTTGCCAATTGCTGGACAAACTGTTGCTGGGTAAGAGGAGGTTAATTTGATTTGTTGGCTTCGCTCTGGGGCATAATAAGAAAGGCCGGCTAATACCAATAGCGCTAGTGGAATAGCTACTTTTTTAAGATCTAATTTGGTCAAATCAATTTTACCTAAATTTATTTGAATTTTTCTCATACTAGCTCCGTAAGCGGTACTTCGCGACGCTTGCGTCCTGCCGGTAGAGCCAAAACAATCGCAGCAGTTAAGGCGATTAACTGGATTGAGATCCATGCCCTGCGGCTTGTGCCATTATGAGTCAAAGATATTTCACCTGGCTCAGCAATCTTAAACATGGGAATTCCAAATGGATGTTGCTCAAGTGCAATAATTTTCCCATTGAGTAATAATTGCCAAGATTTATCAAATTTTTCAGCTAACAGAATTACGCCCTCGCCAGAAATAAAGGCGGTAGCCGCTTTATCAGTTGAGCTCACTGGAAAGAATGTGCCCACGGTGTTTTGGTAAGTTACTCGAGCATGAGCTTTATCAACCTTCCACACCACCCCATCTTTTGTTGCAGAGCTTCTAGTGAATCCACCAATTCCATCAATAATACGAACTAAACCTGCATCTGCTGGATTCTTCATAAATACATACTGAATTCCGTAATACCCCAGCATTTGACTGCTGCTACCACCAACACCATTTACTAAATCCACAATAGTTTCATGAAATTGTGGTGGTGTTTGGCTAGCAACATCTGCATTGCCAATCTGTAGATCACCACCTCTAGTAACAAAGTACTGCAACTGCTCAGGGCTCTTTCTAATTACCAAAGTTTTCGGACGTTCAGTTGTCGATGCTAAATCACTAATGAATGCTGGAATTACCTGCTCTTGATTTGAACGAAGTAAGGAGTCCGCACCTGTTGTTGCTGTCCAAATTGATATCGAAAGCATTGAAGTAACAGTCACAACCGCTGTTGCTGCCAAGCCAATATGTTTAAAACCAAAGTTACTTCGTTTTAGTTGCGGAATTAATCTTTCAGCAATTGCAAAAAATGAAAGCAATATCAATAACTGAGCAAAAATTACTAATGGTCCGCTCCAGATTCGCTGCGCGCTACTGCTATTTCCTTCAATGAAATATGAACTTAATGTTGCAGCTATAGAAATTGCAAATAGAGAAGTAATTCCAACCTTACGCTGCTCTTTAGAGATTACCGCCACAATCAAATACAGGACAAAGGGTGCTAGCAAAAATGGTGGTGGAGACCCAAGACCACCAAGGTTAAAGAGTAAAACTGATAGCTGGCCCGCAGATTCAACAGACAATCCTGGCTCCTTTAATGCCGAGAATGGATTTAATATCAAGTTGATTGAAATTGGTACATTGATAAAAATTGGTGTGAAAATCAATGCTAAACGTTTCTTGTACTCATCGGTATCCAAATTTTTTAAGATCTCTTGCCACTCAATTACTCGCCAATTTGGAGAGGTAAAGTAGTTATATAAAAACACCGCTGAATGGAAAGTAATCCAGCTCAATAAAAATAGCGGTGAAAATGCAGCCGCTACCGACGCAATTAAGACTA
>SXGR01224135.1_pt1 | contig 17690 bp, 12 predicted proteins | sample 3174711 | NCBI WGS metagenome assembly SXGR01 (sample SAMN11356860, study PRJNA531348) | freshwater metagenome | isolation source: freshwater sample F1-60 | place: China: Fuxian Lake, Yuxi | collected 2017-12-25
AAATGGCTCCCCCTGGTGGACAGGACTCGAACGTTTATTCGGACAGGTGGGTCCCAGCGCATCGGCGGCTGATGGCCAGTGGATCCCAGCGGCGGCCAGGACGCCGTAGGCCAGCGACGAGGGCGACAGCGCGGAGCCCATAGGCGGGTCGTACCGAACGAGAAGGACCCGGCGTGGGTGGTCGCAGAGAGGCGGGAGGCGTGGCGGGCTCAGGTCTAGGTGCGCGGGCGCGGGGAGGGAACGCTGGCGCAGTGGCGCAAGGAGATGCAGGCGATCTCTATCGAGCTTATCTCCTCGACCCGCGTGGTGTGCCGGTGTCCGGGCAATGCAGGCAGCGTCACTGGCGATGGCGTCGTGAGCGCGGCGCTAATCGCGATGTTCGATGAGCCCAGTGTTGGACCTACTCGGACTTCCGAGACCCGTCGTCGTTGAAGTGCGGCGACGCATGATAGCCAGCGGCACGCCACACACGATCACAGAACGGGCCGATGAACCCCCAGATACCGACGTCCGTGGCGACGCAATCTACGAGGACTTGAACGGAAAGCGAGGCGGTCTCGGTCAACGTAGAACTCGTCGTCGCTAGCGGTTGCCGGAGGTTCGCCCGCGAGGATCGCACCACCTACGCCGGTCACGACGACGCCCAAGCCGACCGGCGGGCTCTCGCCCGCGAGCGCAAGGTCGGCAAGGTCGAGCCGACCCCAAGGTTGAGGAAACGCTGGACGTCGCGCCCATGGCCGCGAGCCCCTCGTTGTCCGCGTCGTGGTCGTCTCGAGCCGCCGGCAGGCTGCTCGCCAATCCTGGGACACCGCGCGCTCGGCTACGGGGTGATACCTTGAACCCGGTACGCACTTCCCGAATTGGAGGAACGCATGTTCAGGTGTGATGCTCGCACTCGGGTCCCCAGTGCGCCTGGAGCACCGAAGCTCCTGTGCTTCCTGAGTCTGCTCGCCTGCGCGCAAGACGGGGAAGTTTCAATCGTCGATCCTGAAGTTCAGCTCTGCGACTCAACCCGCGACGCGGAGGACTGCAATTCTGCTGCGACGGCCGTGGGAACCTTGGCCGTCTGCGACCCAGTGGAATTTCGGGCGGAGATAACCAAGGGGCTTGTTGTCCGCGCGCTTTGGGCCATCGACGGCACAACCGTTGTCGACGACGAGAATCTTTCCGACATGCCTAATGGCTGCACCACTCCGCCGCCCGAGTCTCCGACGTGCGAGGCCATGGCCTGTGTTTCAGACGGAAACAACAACCTCTATCTGAAGTGTGGCGTGAACGTGCTTTTTGGTGATGCTCCACACACAATCCGAATCGACGTCGAGAACGATTCGGAGGACGGTACGGAGCAGAAAGCAAGTGATTCGCTCACGGTAGGCTTCGACGTCAATACGCCCCACATGGTCGAGTTGACGCAAGATGCCGGCGCTGGTGACGACTTCGATCTATCTAGCGACGTGGAAGTGGGGCTAAGGGTTACCGACCCAGACAAGGGGGGCGCCGGCCTGGGAGGCATGCAGTTGGTAGTCACCATCGACGGTGGCGCGCCGCTCGCGGAGGGCGTTGCGTTTGACCCGATTACCGGCGACGGCGCCATTGAATTCCGTGCCGACGCCGTGGGGGTCGGCCATCATGAATTGCGAGTCTGCGCAACTGATGGATGCCAAGAGTCGCAGTGCGACTCATGGGAATTCGACGTGTTGGAATGCGCAAAAACCAACTGGTATGTAGACGGCGATGCGGACGGGCATGGTGCCTTCGACTCCCCTGCAGTCGAATCGTGTGGAGCCCCCGCAGGACCGGCCTACAGCCCCACTAATAGCGACTGCAACGACGACGTGTTTTCCATCAACCCCGACGCGATGGAGGTCTGCAACGGCATCGACGACAACTGCGACGACGCGATCGACGAGGACGGAGCTGCCCCCTCGACCTGGTTCGCCGACAGCGACGGCGACACGTTCGGCGACTCCTTGGTCCCGACGGAATCCTGTGAGGCGCCGTTCGGGTTCGTCGACGACGCCACCGACTGCAACGACGACGTGTTCGACATCAACCCCAACGCGATCGAGGTCTGCAACGGCATCGACGACAACTGCGACGACGCGATCGACGAAGACGGAGCCGCCCCCTTGACCTGGTTCGCCGACAGCGACGGCGACACGTTCGGCGACGCCTTGGTCCCGACAGAATCCTGCGAGGCGCCGTTCGGGTTCGTCGACGACGCTACCGACTGCAACGACGACCTGTTCGACATCAACCCCGACGCGACCGAGGTCTGCAACGGCCTCGACGACAACTGCGACGACGCGATCGACGACAAGGACGAGGACGCCGACCTCCACGTCGACGAGGCGTGCGCATCCAGCTACATCGGTCCAGGAGTCGCCGACGACTGCGACGACACCCGCGCTGACGTGTTTCCAGGGGCGGTCGAGGCGCTGGGTGACCTCGTCGGACATGAATGCGACGAAATTGTAGAGTGCACCGACCTCGACTGCGACGGCCTCACCGACCTCGTGTTTACGCTTGAGGGAAGCGAGGGCGCCTGGGAGCTGGACTCCATCGTGTACGATACGTTCGGGTCGCTCGTTGGGGGCCTCCCAACGATGGGCGCGCAGGCAAGTGCGGTGAGCGATCTCGACCGGAACGGGTTCCTCGACGTCGTCGTCGCGAACTCAATTGACAACCTCTTTCAGAATGACATCCACTCGTTTGTGTACTGGGGCGACGCAGCCGGGCATTCATCCTTGAATCGACTCGGCCTGCCCACGTCTACGGCCCATGACGTTCTGATCGCCGATCTCGACACGAACGGCTGGCTTGACGTCGTGTTCGCGAACGTGGAGAATGACGACACCGCGCAAGAGATCGACTCGTTCGTTTACCTGAACCTCGGGACCCCACCGTGGTTCTCGGAGGATAGGCGCCTATCGCTGCCCACGTGGGGGGCCCGTGGCGTTGCGGCGGGCGACTTGGACGATGACGGCTGGCCGGACCTCGTCTTCGCAAACGGTCAGTCGGCCACGCGGATTTACTGGGGTTCGGGAGAGGGGTACTCCTCCGCGGCATTTCTCGACCTCTCGACCGCGTACGGGAACACGGTGGGCGTCGCGGACGTAGACGGCGACGGCACCATCGACGTCCTCGTGAGCACGCTTCCGACCCTTGGGACGTCTACCATACACCTGAACACGGGCGGGCGAACGTTCGACATATCGATCCAGGTCATGACTACCCCGATCGAGGAGCAGGTGATGGCGGACCTCGACGGCGACGGGATGCTTGACTTTGCATTCGTGCGGACAGGCGAGCCCGAGGCACTGATCTACTGGGGGGCCGACATTGATTGGGAGGATCGCGCCGTGGGGCCGCCAACGACCCTGAGCCTGACGACGTTGGGGACGGGAATCGCCGCATCGGACGTCGACGCCGACGGCGACGTCGATCTTGCCGTCGCTGGGGCCGAGTTCGGCAGCCTCTGGCGTAACGATGGTGGGGGCGTTTTTACCCAGAGCGGCATCTACAACACGCCTAGCGGGACTGACGTAGCGATCGCCAGCGCGGACATCCTCATGGCGATGGGCGTTGGCGGTGCCACCGACGACGATGGCGATGGGCTCGCCGAGGCCGACGGCGACTGCGACGACTCGCGGCCCGAGGTTCACCCGGGAGCACTGGAGCAGTGTAACGGTCGGGACGACGACTGCACCGGAGCAGAGGACGCGGTAGGCGCGGCGGAGTCGATCAACGGCACGGACGAGGACTGCGACGGGGTCGTCGACAGCCTTGTGCAGCTTTCGGTGAACGCAGACATTCGATTTCTGGCGGCCGCCTCCATTGCGAGCCCGTCGTCGGCCGTCGCGTTCGTGGGCGACGTGGATGGCGACGGGATCGACGATACCGTAATCGCGTCCACGCACGACCAAACAGCAGGACACGATGGAGGGGCAGCGCGTCTGACGCTTGGTGGCACCGTCGGGGACGTGGATCTGGCGACCAGCGAGGCAAGCATCCTCGGTCTCGGGGACGACGACTTATTTGGTAGCGCCGTGGCTGGTTTGGGGGACCCGAACGGAGACGGCTACAACGACTTCGCGATTGGCTCGCTCGGGGCGTTTGGCACGGACGTCTATCTCTACACCGGGCCCCTCGCTGGCGCGCTCGTAGCGAGCGACGCCAACGCCCGCGTCGACTTGGACAAGACGGTGGAGCTCGGTGTCGCCGTCGCTGGCGGCGGTGATCTCACGGGCGACGGCGTTGCCGACGCGCTGCTCGGTGCGCCTGGCAACGATGGGGGCGCGTTCGTCGTGAGCGGAGACTCGACAGGCGAGGTGAACCCGTGGGGCAGCTTCGACTTGAAAGGCAACGGCGCCGAGAGGGCCGGGGAGGCGGTCGCTGCCGGGGACGTCGACGGCGACGGGGTGGTCGACGCGCTAGTGGGGGCACCGTCGCACGGATTTCCGAACGAGGTCGGCGCGGTCTACCAGGTCCATGGACCCGTGCCTTCGCTCGGCCTGGATCTTGAGTGGGACCACGACGGACTCGTTGTCGGCGTGTACCCAGGGTCGCGAGCCGGCGCCGCGGTGGATCTTGCCGACGACTTCGATGGCGACGGGCTCGCCGACGTTGTCATCGGCGCGCCAGGCGCGGACGGGCAACGCGGTGCTGCGTACGTGATTCTGTCCAGCGTCCCGTTTTCGGGCACATTCACTGAGGCCGCTAGCTTGGTCGTCCTAGGGAGCTCGACGAGCGACCCCGCAGTATTGCCGCAAATGCAACTCGGGTTCTCGGTTGCAGGCGCGGAAGACCTCGATCTGGACGGATTCGCTGACGTCGCTGTCGGTGCGCCGGGCCTTGGCGGAAGCGCCGGGGAGGTGCTCATTTTCCTCGGCGGCACAACTGGCTGGCAGGCGCGGGACGACGCCGCCGTGACGTTCGCCGGCGACGACGGCACCCGGGCTGGGCTTGACCTGGACGGCGGCGGGGATTGGAACGGCGATACCATATCGGACTTGTTGATAGGAGGGAGCAGCCTGAACGCGGGTGAGCCGACGGCGTGGGTGGTCCTCGGGGGGTGGTGACTTCATCAACTCGCCCAGCGAACGGCAGAAACAAGGCCCATTCGCTGTCTCGAATTTGTTGACAGGTTCCGGCCTCCCGCGCTCGCTGATCGGTCACCGCGCAGTGGCGGCGGGAAATGGCAGGCGCGAACGATCGATGAACCAAAAAACAGGATATGATACAGCCCCTAATCATGCCTCCCTTTTGCCCGGGACGCAAATAGTGCGAACCCCGCTGACACTATAGCCACGGGCACGCCGACGGCCGCAGTGAGAAGGGACAGGCCACTCCCTACGACGGACCCAGCAGCCCCCGTTAGGCCGACGACCTGCGCGACGGCGCCCACGTGACGTCGACGGGCCGTCAGAAATAGTGCAGAAATGAGCCATTGAGCGGACACGCACGACGAGAAGCCCGCCGAGTACAAGACGAGTTGTGGCGACGGCGGCCACGCGCCGACGAGCACACGCACCGCCATGGCCATCCACGCTGTCTGAAGTACCAGTGCCACACCGAAGAGTACTCGAATCATCAGTGCCACTGACGCATCGATCTTCATGGTGCCACTCCAAGAGGCTGACAATGCTTACGCGACTCCCTAGTCCTAGTCACCCGATGCCCTCGACCTCGACGGGTCCAGGATCACCGAAAATGCCTGGTTGCCCCGTTCCACACCCGCTGGAGTCCAGTACAACTACCCTTCCCAGTCTGCCAGTCAATAGAGCTGAACTGGTCGAACCAGCAGGGCAGGCCAATGTGTCTATGAGCCGCCACGCAATCCTCGCAGCAGTTGAGTCCCCTGAGAGCGTGATAGCTCCCACTATTCGCGCGGGCCACGACCTGCCCACTCGGCGGCAGCCAATTCGATCCGCCCGACGCCCGGCGCCTCGAACCCGACGCGCCCACCCGGCACCCCGATCGCTCCACCCGCCGGGTCCGCCCTGACCTCCACGTCAACCCCCGTCGCCTTCGCCTGCACCGCCACAATCGCCGCAACAGCCCGCGGCAGGACGACGACTAGCCGGCCCTCCTAGGCCCGAAGCTGCACGTCGTAGCCAAGCACCCTCGCGCCGACGCCCACGCCCTCCGGCAGCTCGACGAGCCACTCCCAGCGCCCACCCTCGACCTTCGCCGGTTCGACGAAGTAGGGTTCGAGCACCGGCATCAAGTGCTGTGCGAGCATCGCCCCGCCGATTGTCGTCGCGGGGAACGACGCCCGGACGCGCAGACCGGCCGTTCCGGCGATCACGCTGCCTCCGGCGGCTCGGGCGCCCCGTCCGTCGCCTCGTCCCCCCCATGGTCGGCGACGTCCTCCTCGGGTTCATCGTCGCCCACGCCGTCGGCCTCCGGCTGCGCCCGCAGCGCCACCTTGAATGCCTGCAGGATCGTGACCCGCAGCTCCTCGGTGGCCTGAACCTGCGCGAAGGCGCATTCGGCCAGCACGAAGCGCTGCAGCTCGTCGGGCATGTCGGCGAAGTCGGCCATCGCAGCCTCGCGCCCGCCTCGATGCTGGCGACCGAGCAGCCACCCCCACCGGGTGTGCAGCCGCTGGTACGCGGGGACATGACGTTTCGGATTACGCAGGGACGGGTTCATGGGTCTCCTCCTCGGGGGGGTGGGTGGTGGCGGCGAGGTGCCGCAGGGTCTCCTGCAACGCCTCCTCGCCGTCCTTGGTGTTGAGCAACGTGGCCAGGTCGGCGTGCTGCGCGAGCAACGCCTCGAAGCGGCGCGCGGCCTCGCTCGCCGGGGACGGCGGCGGCGGGCTGCTCGGGCGGATGGCGTGCTGCCGCGCCTTGGCGAGCATCGAGACGGCGCCCGCGAGTTCGTCGAGCATGGCGTCGTCCTTCAGCGCGTCGATCACCTCGGGTCGCTCCAGCAGGGCGCGGACCTTCGGGTTCGACAGGACCGGGTGCGCCGCACCTGCGATGGCCTGGATCGCTTGCCTGGCCGTGCCCGTGAACTCGCTCGCGAGGTGCTTTCGGGTGTCGAGGTGGTTCTTCTCGTTCTCGTAGCTGGCGACGGCGCGGTGCAGATCCGCCTGCTGCCGACGCTCGTCGAGGAGTTGCGAGCCCATCTGCGACATCAGGCTGCTCGCGGTGCTCACGACCCCGCGCATGCCGTCGAGCATCACGCCGACCAGCTCGCGCGCTTCGTTGGCGAGCGGGGTGTCGGACCGGCTCTCGGTGGCGCGCTCTCCCTCGAAGGACAGGGTGAAGGTGTGGCTGAACACCGACGAGATGCCCTTCGGGCCGTACCCTCGGACGCGCAGCTTGAGCATGGTCTTGCGGTCGGCGACGGCGATGCGCTGGTTCACCCGACCGCGCAGCCAGGCGAGCGCGCGCTCCTTGCGGTCGTCGGGCGGGTCGTCGTCGCTGTCGTCGGGCGTCGGGTGGCGCCCAAGCTGCACGTCGCCACGTTCGAGGTCGGTTCGATCGATGACGGCCACGTAGGCCCAGTCGCCCTTGTCGAGGGAGGCTTCCAGGGTGTCGTTCAGGTCCGGGTCACACATCCATCCCATGCCCGCCTCCTGTCCAGGACCCTACTCACGGACGCGGCCAGCTTCTGTCCGGGCCGAGGTGTTGTGACGGTTCGACCGTAGAAACAATCGCTTCCCAGGCCGCCACCCCGACGCTGCCCGCACGCTTCCCGTGGCCGCCCCGACGCCACCACGGCACCTCCCGGCTCCCGGGAAGCACCACCCGGTTGCCGCCCAACGCCACCCGGGCGTTTCCCCGGCCGTGTGCCTGCGCCTGCATACAACCGACACCCGATTCGACAGGGAAGACGCGGCGCGACGCGCTCCCCGTTCCTCCCAGCCGCGCCGGGAACCCGTGGGCGACGATGCAACCTCGTCATCGGCCCCGTCCTGGCGCATGTTCAGGGCGGGAGGCAACAACCATGCCGGGACCGACAATCGCCGCGGTGGTGGAGAGCAAGGGCGGGACGAAGCCCAAGGGCACGCCCGCGAAGGTGGCTGCTGCGCTTCAGGCGACCCAGGCCAAGTGGGAGGCAGCGAAGCGGGCCGCGTCGAATCTGCGCACCAACATGAAGGACACCGCCATGAACGGTGTGCACGTCGCCGAGACACAGGGCACCGTGCTCGCGACCGAGGTGGCGGCCGGCTACTTCGGAGAGGAGCGGCTGTACGTCGGCGGCGTAGACGCGCCCGGCGTGCTCGGGGCGGCAACCGGCTTGTGGGGCCTGTACGAGGAAGCCACAGGCGGCGACGGCAGCCACCAGCTCGCGGTCGGCAACGGCCTGCTCGCGACGGCCGTCGGGCGCCTGGGCCGCTCCATCGGGCGCAAGCTGGCGGACCGGTCGGGCGCCCCGCCCGCACCCGGCGTGCCGCCGAACCCGGTGGTGCAAGGCGACGACGTGGGCGCCCTGCGGCGCATCACCCAGCAGCACGCCACGGCCCCCCGCATGCCCATGCTGATGACGCCGGCGGCCGAGCCCGAAGCCGCTCCGCCTCGCGCCGACCGCAAGGGCAAGCTCTTGAACTGGGCGAAGCGCCTGCGCGAACGCGAAGGCAGCGACGAGTGATCCACCCCAACGAACCCCGAGGAGACACGACCATGAGCGCAATGCGACAGTACCTGGGCCGCGGCAACGTCTACCGTCTGGCCAACGGCGACATCGAGCCCGACATGGACTCGATCCGCGTCGGCGAGGATCCGGCGGAGACCGACTTCGGCGGGCGGTACGACGACCCGGACGACGACGACGACTTCTTCGGCGAGGACCTGGGCGACGAGACCGGCGACGACCTCGGGGACGACCTCGGGGACGACGTGGGCGACGAACTCGGCGAGTACGTCGCAGGGGTCGTCGGGGACGTGCTCGGCGACGTGCTGGGTGAGGACGTGGGCGACGAGGTCGGCCGCAAGCGCCGGCGCCGCCGCAAGGGCAACCGCCGCGGCCTCGGCCGTCGGCGTCGGAGCAAGAAGTCCATGAAGTGGGGAAAGACCATCGTCAGTGGGACCAAGACGCTCGCGGCCGGCGAGACCGGCGTGATCCCCATCGTTCTGCAACACCACTTCAAGGCGACCGACGTCACCTTCACGGCGCCCACCGACGCGCTCGTGCAGTCGATCAGCATGGGCGACCGCATCATCTGGAACAGCCCGGTGCCGGCCAGCGTGTTCGCGACGACCTCGTTTCTGCGCAACATCCTCGACGGGCAGAAGCTGCGCGCGGGGCTGTCCATCCAGGCGACGGTCTCCAGCGTGACGGGCGGGGTCGTGACTGCGATGATCTTCGGCGTCAAGCCGGTGACCGCCGTCTGTTGAGCCCCTGCCGGCGGCAGGCGGTGGCAATCGCTCCCCGCCCGTCCGCCGGTACACCCCCCCCCTCCACCCTACTCGCGGCCGACCGTCGGTTGACCGCACGTGGACTGCATAGGAAAACATGGCCCCACGCTCGACCTCCACCGCATTGTCCGTCCGGGCCCGGCCCGTCGAGCTGGTTTCCGGCTCCACGGACCTGGTGGACTGCCTCACAGGGGAGGCGCCGTGCGCCGCGTGGCGCATCGTCGAGGTGTCCACCCTGTCCGGACTCCCGTTCGAGGTGTGGCTCGACTGGGGTGCGGGCATGGGCGCCGGGCACGTGGTCAAGGTCACGGCGTCGCGTGCGGTCCGCATCTGCGTGCTCGCGCGGTTCCTGCGGGTGCGGGCCCGCGACCTTCGCACGGTCAACGTGGCACTCACGAACACGATCATCGCCACCGTGGCCGACGGCTTCCTTGCGACATCCAACACCTGGGAGCACGAGGGGCAGCAGCCCGCAGAGGCGACCACGCTCACGTCGGACATCCCGCCGTTCGCGAAGGCCGTCCGGGTGGAATCCTCCGCCGAGTCGGTTTTTGCGACCGGCGTGGTGGAACTGCTCGACGTGGACGGCACCGCGCGCTCTCGTCACCTGATCTCCCAACAGCCCGGCGAGGGCGTTCCCATCGGGTCGGCCCACAGCCTCCGCCTGTCGCTCCTGTCGAGCGCGCCGTACCGCATCGTCTACTCCCTTTGCCTGTGAGGTGAACCGTGGCCCTGCTCCGTTCCCGTCAGACCGTACTCTCCGTCTCTCCCGCCGGCGCCACCGTGGTCGGCCCGACACGGGGCATCCAGCCGAACTTCCACGACGACGTGCCGAACCACGTGCAGGGCTTCCTGCTCACGGCCCACATCGTGCAGTCGGGCGCCGGCACGGTGGACTGCACCGTGGAGGGCAGCGCCGACGGCACGAACTGGTTTCCGCTGTTCGCGACCACCCAGACCACGGCTGCCGGCCAGGCCCGCAATCAGGTGCAGGCCGTGTCCCAGATGCCGCCGTGGGTCCGTGCGACGCTCACCTGCGCTGGCGGCGCCACAGCGACCTGCCAGGTCTTCCTGCTCTCGGACGGCTCGTTCACCTTCGCCTGATGGAGACCCAAGAAAAATGCGCATCACGTTCAAGGTCGCCTTCGACGAACAGAACGCCCTCGAGCTTCTGAACGCCCTCGCGCGTGTGAACGAACGCATCCTACGGCACCCGAAGTACGTCGGCCGGTTCCCGCTGCTCTACGACTCGGGCGTCGTGTACCGCAGGGAGCGGGACGAAACCTGGTCGGACGTGGTGAACACGCTCGCCCAGGGTCACGAGGACTGCGACGCGCTCGCCGCGTGGCGCGCGGGTGAGCTGCGCGCTCGCGGGGCTGCGGCGCTTCGGCCAGGCGACGGCGGCCACGCCGAAGCGCTCCGGCAGCGGCTCACGTCCATCCCGGCCGAGGTCATGCTGACCACCCGCACCCGCGAAGGTCGGCCCGGCCTGTACCACTGCGTGGCCCGGTACCAGGTCGGAGGGGCCGAGTTCACCGACGACCCGTCGGCCCGGCTCGGCATGTTCCACGGCCGGGTCGATCCGAAGGTCCGGGGCTGGTGGCAGAAACTGGGAATCACGCCCGCGTCGGCCGTCGCCGACGACCGGGCCTGGGAGGTCACGTGAACCTGAAGGACCGCATCCGCGAACTCATCGAGGAAAGCCTCGAAGGCGGGCGGGGTCGCGCCCGCCGGGAGGACCGCCGCGCGCGGCGACGGAAGCGCAAGGACGGACGCCACCAGCGCCAGCCGGCCGAGGCCGTGCGGGTGCCCGAACTGGAAGAGGGGGGCCCCAAGGCCCTGCCCGGACCGGTCGCCGAACCCGAGGAACCCGAAGAGGAGCCCGACGACGTCGACGGGACCGAGGGTTGGGGTCAGGACGTGAACCTCGGCGAGGACATCCAGGTGCGGTCCCGCGCCGGTACGCGGGCAGGCTGCGTCCCGGTGCGCGATGGTTTGTTCCTCGTGGGCGCCGTCCCGGAAGCCCTCGCCGACGACATGGGCATTCTTCCCCTGCTCGCTCCGCTCATGCGCCGCAGCGCCAGCCGGGCGCTCAAGCAACAGGACCCGGTCAGCGACGGCGAACGCCGCGGGCTGCTCGCCAACGTGCTGCACCGCAGCCGCAAGGTGAACACCCGGTCCGACGCCAACGGGTCCGTGGAGTTGGAGGTCCCGCACGTCGGGTTCGCCGGCTCCGACGACGTGGCCGACCTGCTCGGCTGCTCCTGCACGATGCGGAGGGAAAAATGAGCACTCACATCTGGAGGTCCCTCCTCGACCGCGCCCGGTCTGCGTCGACCCTCCTCACATCGCTCACGGAGGCGCAGGCGCAGGCCGTTCGCGCCGTGCTCACAGGGCTCACAGACGCCCACGCCACCCTGTCGGCCATGGAGCGAGCGGTTGCGGGGCTGCCCGAGGTCGAGCGCGCCGGCTGGCAGCCCGTCGTAAAAGTCCTTGCGCAGCGGTACTACACGCTCGCGACGCCGATCTACGCGAACGCCGACGAGGTCGGTGCCGCCCCGCTGCTCGTCGTGGGAGGGCTCGCGCTCACAGGGGTTGCGTGCGCCTGGGCGCTCGTGACCTACGAGTACGTCCGCGATCTGGCTGCGCAGACCCAGCTGGCTGCCGCCGAACTCGACGCCCGTATCGAGGCCATGCGGACAAACCGACAGCTTCCCGCGACCACGCTCGGCCCACCGGGCGGCGGGCCGTCCGCAAAGACGCTTCTGCTCGCCGGTGCGGCCCTCGCCGCGCTCGGCGCCACCTGGTTCACCCTCCGGAGGGCGGCATGAAGGTCCGATGCAGCATCGAAGGCGCCGGCGCCACCGTGCCCCGGCGCGTCAAGGCCTTCGGCAAGGAGGGCACCATCGAGGTCGCCGCGGTGTGCAACGGCGCGACCTCGTTCGGCATCGCGCTCGTCGAGGGCAAGGTCACGCTCCACCCGGGCGGCACGACGTCCACGCCCGAGGACGCGCTCGCCCGCTACGGCCGCGTCGACGCGGACGAGCCCGGGCCGCCGAGCCCCTTCAAGGGTTCTTGGAAGGCGGCCATGGGCATGGTCGACGGCCGCCCGCTCCTTGAGCTGCGACGCAAGATGACCGCCTACGCCGCCGTGCTCGTCCGCTGGGACGGGAAAACCTGGTCCTGGGAGGTCACCCGGGAGGAGCGCTGGTTCGCGAAGGGCCGGGCGAAGGACCAGGGGGCCGCCGACTCGATGGCTCGCGCCATCCACACGGCCGTCGCGTCACTCGACAAGCACGTCCGGGACGCGTGCGTGGTGCAGCACCTTCAGAAGCGCACCGCCCACGACCCGGCGTGGGCCGCAACCCACCCCGACCGCCCGGAGCGTCCGGTCAAGGAGGTTCCGGTCCCCGGCGTGCCGAAGCCGCCGCGTGCGGCGCGCGCTCCGAAGGCGACCGGCGCCCACAAGGAACACCACGCCGGATGTGGCTGCGCCCTGCCGACGTCAACACCCCCACCCCCCCGGCAGCCGCGTCGCCCGCGGGGCGAGACGGTGGTACCCGCGCGCACCGACGACGAGCGGGCAGCGGACGCCCGATACGGCCCGCTCACGGTGACGCCGCTGTTTCCGTCGGCCGACGACACGGGTCAAGAGGACAAGGACGCCGCCCTGATGAAGCTCTTTGCGTCTGCCGTCGATCAGGCGCTGGCCGGTGTGACCCCGTGAACGCTGCCATCCTCGTCGACCGCATCGCCGAGGTGGTCCGACACCACCTGCCGGCGGGCGTGTCGTCGCGCGACCTCGATGGCTTCCTCGCCCGCAACCGGACCACGATGGTCCGCATCGTCGAGCACAAGATCTCCACGTGGGCGCAGGGACCGCAGGCCGGGCCCGAGCCGGCGCTGCCCGAGCTATGGACACCCGGAAAGCGCACGGCGGCGAACCTCGATGCGATGCGGATTGCCGCCACGCTCGCGGCCGACGGCCGATCCCCGACGCCCTCCGAACGCACAGCCCTCGCCGCCTACTCCGGCTGGGGCGGCCTCTCGATCCGCGGCGCGGCCGACCGGTTCCCGGCAGGCTTTCCCGTCCCCGAAGAACGCGGGCTGATCCACGAGTACTACACGCCGTCGGCGGTGGCCTCGGAGGTCGCAAGACTTGTCCGGCCGCTCGTGCCGTCCCTGCCCGACGTCGACGGCGTCGTACACGCGCTCGAACCCTCGGCCGGCATCGGGCGATTCCTGCGCGCGTTTGACAGCGTGTTCCCTGACAGGCTGACCTGGCACGCGGTCGAGTGGTCGGCCCTGTCGGCTACCATGCTCGCGGCCCTTCAACCCGACCTCGACCTGCATCAGATGCCCTTCGAACGCTGGGTGCGCGACCACGGAGCCGCCTTCACCGGGCGACTCGGACTGCTCGTGAGCAACCCACCCTACGGGCAGCGCGGCGCCTCCATCGCCGAGGACCCCGACCGCGCCTACCGCGAACGGATGGCCTACCCGTATTTCCTGCGGCGCGGCCTCGACCTGCTCGCTCCGAACGGCCTCGGCGTGTTCCTCGTCCCCGCGGGGTTTCTCACCGGCAGGACCTCGGCGTTCGTCACGCTGCGCGAAAACGTGCTCAAACGGCACCACCTCGCCGCCGCCTTCCGGTTGCCCTCGATGAACGAGCGTCGCCGGGAGGCCATCTTCCCTGGCGCGATGCTGGTCACGGACTTGGCCTTCTTCCGGAGCCGCGGGGGTGAGCTGGCGGCGGTCGACGACGCAGACGTACCCATCGTCGCCGGCCGCTACTTCGAGCAGTTCCCGTCCCACATCCTCGGGCGGGAGGTTGGCGACGATCAGGGTGAGGACGACCAGACTGCAAAACCGCGTTGGGGCTATCAGGTCATGGGCGAGTTCTCGCTCCTGCCCGACCTCGTCGAGCGCCCGATCTGTGCGGACTGCGTCGTCGTTGCTCGACCTGCGGCTGCTGCCGGGAACGGACGCCTGGGCGTGGTCCGGGCCGAGGGCGGCGACGATTCCCACCTTCCCCGCGAGCTGGCCGCCGCTGTGTCGCTCGGCCACCGGGTGGACCGCTACCTCGCCCTGCTCGCCGCCGAGGAGACGTCCGAACCGCCGCTGCTGTGGCCAGAACTGCACGCCGCGCTGACTGCCTGGGTGGAATCGTGGGGGAACCCGCATGCGTTGATCGCCCTGGTCAAGCTCGGGCGGGGCGGGAACACCGGCGCCGAGCGTTTCCTGTCCGCGTTCGACCGCTCGGGCGCGTTGATCGCCGGCCTCTCCAATGCACCTCCGGTCGTGGTCCCTCGTTTCTCGGGCCAGGTCGACGATGTGCTTGCCCTCGCCGAGCATTTGTTTCGCCAGCATCGGGCGCTCACGGTGGGCGGACTCGTGGAGGGTCATCGGGATCTTGGCGGTCGGCTGTCGGACCAGGAGATCCGCTCCACGGTGCTCGCCGGAGGCTGGTGCCTCGATGGCCCCGCATTCGACGACTTGTACCCAGCCGACGTTTACGTCACCGGCTCGCTGTGGCCCAGGTACGACCGGGTGGCCTCCCGTCCCGGCGACCCGGTAGCCGTCGCCCAGGTGGCGAAGCTCGTCGCCGCCATCGGGCCCGCCGTGTTCGACGACATCGAAGGGGTCAGCGCGCGCCAGGGCTGGCTGCCGTTGACCCTGATCACGGACTGGATCAACGAGACCTGGACCCGCACCGGCGGCTACGACGACGCCGTGCTGGAGCGCGTCGAGGGCCTGGTGGTCCCCCACGGCTGGGAGTACGACGAGCTCTCCAAGAAGGAGCGGTCCCTCCATCCGGAAGTGTTGCTGCTCGTCGGGTGGATGAACCACGACAAGACCCTGTTCTCGCCCTCCAAGAGATTCGACGACGACAGCGAGAAGGACATCGACAAGGCACGAATCAAGAAGGCAGCCGAGTGGGACGCCTCGTTCAAGGGCTGGGTCGCCGCAACGCCCGAGCGCCGCAAGGCCGTCGAGGACGCCTACAACCGGCAGTTCCGCGGCTACGTGGCGCCCTCCTACCCGGTCGAGCCCCTGCCCATCGCCCGCTGGCGCAAGGACGGGCCGCGCATGCACCCCCACCAGGTCGCCGGCGCCCGCCGCATCCTCGCCAACCGCGGCGGCTTGCTGGCCTTCGACGTGGGCGTGGGCAAGACCTACACCGGCATCGCCGTACTCGCGCGCGCCCGCCAGGAGGGCTGGTGCCGCCGCCCCGTCGTGCTCGTCCCCAACAGCATCGTGTGGAAGTGGGTGGCCGACATCGAGCGCGTACTGCCCGACTACCGGATCGCCGTCGTCGGCAGCAAGCGCAAGGTGATCTCGCGCGGAGAGCGCAAGGGACTCGTCACCTCGGACACCGACACGCCGGCCGAACGCGCCGAGAAGTGGACGCGCTTCCAGGCGGGCGAGTACGACGTGGTCCTGCTCACCTACACCGCGCTCGGCCGCACCCGGATGAACGAGGGCGCCGTGCGCGCCTACGCCGCCCAGACCGAGGCCATCCAGCGCGAGGTGGCCCTACGCCGTCGCAACGCCGCGAAGCGCAAGAAGCTGTCCGAACGCGACGAGGCCATTTTGAGGGAGGGGATCGCCGCCTGGGTCGCCCAGCAGATGGAGCTGGCCGACGGCTGGGAGTACGACCCGGGCATCGCCTGGGACGACATCGGCGTCGACCTGCTCATCGTCGACGAGGCGCAGAACTACAAGAACCTCTACCTGCCCGAGGACCGCGAGGGCGGCGTTCCCCGCTTCATGGGCAATCCGGGAGACGGCAGCAAGCGCGCGTGGCAGCTCGACTTCCGCTGCGCCGCCGTCCGCCGACGCACCGGGGGCGCGGGTATCCTGCTCCTGTCCGCCACCCCGGCGAAGAACAGCCCGCTCGAGTTCTACAGCCTCGTCCAGTACGTCGACCCGGACGCCTGGCGTCGCATGGGCATCCGCGACCCCGAGCAGTTCATCGATCGCTACCTGCGCATCGAGATCAAGCCGGTGGTCACGCCGTCCATGGAGGTGGAGGAACGCGGCGCGGTCGTCGGCTTCCAGAACCTGCACGAGCTGCGGGACGTGCTCTTCCGCTACGGCGACTTCAAGACCGCCGACGAGGTTGGGCTGAAGCTGCCCGAACCCAGGGTCGAGATGGTCGAGGTCGACATGGATGCCGTGCAGGACGGCAAGTACGACAAGTACGTCCGCGAGATCGAGTCGGCCATCAAGTCCGACGACCCCGCGGAACGGGCGAAGATCCTCGGGCTGCTCGCCCGCATGGCGCTCGTCGCCATCCACGGGCGCCTCGACGAGGGTTTCTCCTGGAAGACGGCCGACCAGGTCGACGACCCGTCGTCACCGAAGTTCGACGCCCTGGCGCAGCGCGTGCTGGCGAACCGCAGCTGCGGCCACATCGTGTTCGTCGACAACGTCGCCGCACACCGCTGGGTGCACAACACGCTCGTCGCCGCCGGAATCCCGCCCGAGCGCATCGGTGTGCTCAATGCCGAGGTCGCCCCGAACGCAGCCGACCGCCAGCGAATCGCGCGCGAGTTCAACGGAGACCCCGAAACCGGCACCCCACCCCGCTACGACGTCGTGCTCGCCAACGCCATCGCGTACGAAGGCATCGACCTGCAGACCCGGACCTGCGCCATCCACCACCTCGACCTACCGTGGGAGCCGGCGACGCTCCAGCAGCGCAACGGCCGGGGCGTCCGGCAGGGCAACACGCTCGCCGCCATCGCCATCCACTACTACTTTGCGCGCCGCTCCCAGGACGGATTGCGGTTCAACCTCATCCAAGGCAAGCGCGGCTGGATGACCCAACTGCTGAAGTCGCAGGACCGCGACACGAACAACCCCGGCGCCCAGATGGACATGGGGCCGGAGGAGATCCTGCTCCTCATCAGCCGCAACCCCGAGCAGACCCGCGCCCGCCTCGAGGCGGTGCGCGCCCAACGGGAGGCCGAGGCGAGGCAGAAAATCGCCACGGAGGCGAGCAAGCTGCTGCGCGCCATCAATGCCCGCTTCCGCAACGCCGAGCGGTCGAAGGACCCGGTGGAGGCCGCGCGCCTGCGCGCAGAGGCCGAGGAAAGGCTCAAGCACCTCGCGCGCACGTCGCCGGACGCCTGGCCGTGGGCCGAACATGCGTTGACGGTGCGCGACGGGCCAGTGCTCGTGCCCGACGGCGGAGGGCCGATCTTCGAAGGCCTGCGCGTCGGCATCCCGAGCGCGTGGAACGCAGCGCGCATCGAATTCGTCGAGTTCGGACGGATCGCGAAGGACGGACGGATCGGGCTGCGCAACGCAGGC
>SXGR01056222.1_pt1 | contig 17689 bp, 16 predicted proteins | sample 3174711 | NCBI WGS metagenome assembly SXGR01 (sample SAMN11356860, study PRJNA531348) | freshwater metagenome | isolation source: freshwater sample F1-60 | place: China: Fuxian Lake, Yuxi | collected 2017-12-25
GACGCCGTCCTTGGTGACGGTCGGCGAGCCGAAGGACTTCTCGATGATGACATTGCGGCCGCGGGGGCCGAGGGTCACCTTGACCGCCCGGGCGAGCTTGCGCACGCCGTCACGGATTTTCTCGCGAGCGGCGGCGTCGTAGCAGATTTGCTTGGCCATGTGTGTGCTTTCTTGGCTGTTGTGAGGGTGGCGCCGGGATCACTCGATGATGCCGAGGATGTCTTCCTCGCGCATGATCAGGTACTCCTCGCCGCCGTACTTCACTTCGGTGCCGGCGTAGGAGGTGAACAGGACGGTGTCGCCGACCTTGACCGAGAAGCTCGAGCGGCTGCCGTTGTCCAGCGTGCGGCCTTCGCCGATCGCGATCACGGTGCCTTCCTTGGGCTTGTCCTTGGCGCTCTCGGGCAGCAGGATGCCGCCGGCGGTCTTGGCTTCGGCTTCAGCGCGCTTGATCAGAACGCGGTCGCCGAGGGGGCGGACGCCGCCGGACTTCTTGGAGGTGGTGGGCTTGGCTTGGGTCTTGGTGCTCATGACAGATTCTGAAGAGTAGGGGGAAAGAGAAGAAACGATGCGCGCCCCGCGGGTGGAGCGGCACGCGCTGATCAGCAGGCAAAGCCTCCCGGCGGCATCGGCATGCCCAGAGCCCGGGCGACTTCCGCGCGCAGGAGCCTGGGCTCCGGCGGTTTGCGGAACACGGCCAGAGCGCCTTCCTCGAGCGCCATCGAGCGCACGGCATCCGTCGCATCGCCCGAGAGGACGATGCAGGGGATGGCGAGCGTCTCCTTGCGCACGAAGCTGACGAGCTCCAGTCCGGTGTAACCCGGCATGTGCATGTCGAGCAGGGCGAGGCTCGGGCGCTCCCGGCGCAGGATCTCCAGCGCCTCGGTGCCCGATTCGGCTTGCACGATGGCCAGCTCCCAGCCGCGCAGCAGGTCGATGACGCACGAGCGCAGATCGCTGTCGTCGTCGGCAACCAGAACGCGGCGGTGGAAGGCCATGGCGCCGTCCCGTATGCAAAGGCCGTGCCGAGCCTGATCTGGCAGGGCGTCTTTGTAAGCCCTTGCCCGGCAAGCGCTTGCAGGGCTGTTCCCCGTGACCTGCGCGGTGGGGCTGGGTGCCAGAAAGGCAGGCGGCCCGCCGGGGCTGCAGTTCTGGCGGGTCGCCGCCGCGCTTTCTAGGCTCCCTCTCCATGCGATCCAAGCGGAGTTTGGGGCTGGTCGGGGTGCTGGTGCTGATCCTGGGCGCCCTGCTGGGGCAGAACTGGTGGGAGCCGCAGATGCGCGGTTCCTCCGAGCCGGTGGCGGTCGACTCGCCCAAGGCCGGTCAGGGTTTCGGCTCTTCGGTCGGCTTCACCTCGGCGCGCTCGCTGCAGGAGCACTTCGAGAAGCACGGCGCTGAGTTCTCCGCGCGCAGCAAGGAGGAGTACCTCGCGCGTGCGCAGGCTGTGCGCGATGCGCCCGTTTCCGCAAGCGTGCTGGAGCGCGTGCGCGCAGACGGTGTCGTCACCCGATATGATCGCAAAAGCGGAACATTTGTCGCTTTTGAAGCCGATGGACGGATCCGGACCTGTTTTCGTCCCAATAACGGGGAAGAGTACTTTCTGAGACAGGCAAATCGCTGATGCCGGTTCGCGCTGCGCACCATCTGCAGTAGATTGCTCCGCAGCGGGGGGATTCGTGGCGGGGATGTATGAACGACATGCGCCGGTGGTGTGGACTCTGGCGGCCTGTGCGGCTTTTGTGGGGAGCTTGTGGGCGTGGCTGGGGCCATCGCGCGCGCATTCCGTCGCCGCAGCGGAGCTGCTGCCCCAGCCGGTGGTGCCTACAGAGTCCGAGCCCCGATCGGCAGCGGTGCTCGAGTCCGAAACCACGCCGGCGCGCGCGCTCAGTCCGGTCGTGATCGGCACCACGGCGCCGGAGGAAACCGAATCCGAGCCGGAACCCGTGACCGATGCGCAGCTGCAGGCCTGGATCGAGGATCTGCGCGATGACGACAGGAACTGGAACGCGGTTCGTGCGGCCAATCACCTCTGGATCCACTTCCAGCAGGCGAAGCCACTGCTGCTGCAGGCACTCGACTCCACAGACGCTCAGCAGCGCAGTCTCGCCGCCTATGTGCTCACCGACCGGCCGCTGGATGAGCCGCGGCAGATGCACAGGCTGGTTTGGGTGCTCGCCGAGAGCTTCGAGAACCCGCAGTACTTTCCACGGAAGATTGCTGGCGCCGATGGCGAGCGCGAGTGTCAGCTTTCCGTGGACCTTGCCACCAATGCCGCGATCGCCTTCCAGACCTTTCCGGAGTACCGCGCTCTGGCCCTGCCCGCGATCGAACGCGTCTGGCAGCGCGAAGATGACGGCCATGGGCGGCGAGCCGGCTACATCCTCGCGCACGACGCTCGCGGCCGCCTGCGCTATGCGGTGGCTCAGCGCGCGGTCGAGCATCTGGTCGACAACGAAATCGACGGCGATGCGGTCATCTCGCTGCGCACGCTGACGCGCCTTGGGCCGGAGGCGCTGGGTGTCGTCTTCGACGCGCTGCCGGGCAGGGATCAGCAGCAGCAGGCCTTGCTGGGCCACTGGCTCAGCTACTTTTCACCCGATCACCGGCAGGCGCGGCGCCTGACCGCCCGGCATTGGGGACGGATGGGATTCTCGTACGGCGACTGGGTGCTCGCGGAGTGGGAACGCATGGACTTGCGCAGCGTGCCCCACTTCGACGTGCCGGCCCCCGATCTGCCCGCCGATCTGCCGCTGGCGGACGAAAATGCCTCGGAGGAGGACGGCTGAAGTTTCCAAACGCCTGCGCGCGCTAAGCTGCTTCGCCGTGATCCCCGCCAGTCCTTATCCCGTCTTCGACGCGCATGTCGATTCGCTGCAGCGTCAACTCGACCTCGGTCATGATCTGGGCACGCGCACCGACGGTCAGCTCGACCTCGTGCGCGGCCGCGAAGGCGGGCTGGGTGCCGTCGTGCTGGTCAACTGGGTCGATCCCAAGTTCATTGCACCCGAGCTCGGCGGAGCGCGTGCGCGCACGCTGGCACTGCTGGAGCAGTTCCATGTGCTCACCCGCGCGCATCCCGAGCTGATCCGGCGCGTCGGCAACGCGCGCGAGCTCGATGCCGCCCGCGCCGCAGGGTGCATCGCCGGCATTCCCGGCATTGAAGGCGGCCACTCGCTCGAGGAGAGCCTCGAGCACCTGCACGAGTTCTTTGATGGCGGAGTGCGCGTGCTGACGCTGGTCTGGAACAACCACCTGCGCTGGATTCGCTCCTGCCAGCCGAATCCCGGCCCGGAAGTGCCCGAGGGCCTGAGTGACTTCGGGCGTTCGGTCGTGCGCGAGATGAACCGCCTGGGAATGGTGATCGACCTCTCGCACGCCGGCGAGCGTTCGTTCTACGACACGCTCGAAGTCAGCGATCGCCCGGTGATCGCCAGCCACTCCGGCTGCAAGCGCCTGCACGGGCATCAGCGCAATCTCGATGATGAGCAGCTGTGCGCGCTGCGCCAGAACGGCGGCGTCGTGGGCATCGTGTTCTGCGTGCCGTTCCTCTCCGCGGAGGGGCAGGCCGAAGACGCCCGCGTGCGCGAGACGCCCGGCTACAAGGCGCTGACCGGTCGCAACGACACCGAACTGTTCCTGCGCCAGGGCCAGTACATGCAGGAGAACGCGCAGCCCCTGCCGCTGGAGGTCGTGCTCGAGCACATCGACCACGCCGTGTCCGTCGCCGGCATCGATCATGTCGGTCTGGGTTCGGACTACGACGGCATCCTGCGCACACCGCAAGGGGTGGAGGACGCCGGCTGCTACGGCCGCATCGCGCAGGGCCTGCGTGCGCGCGGCTACCCGGACGAAGCGCTCCGGAAGATCCTCGGCGGCAACATGGAGCGGGTCTTCCGCGCCGTGACCGGCCCGGGAACGCGCGCGCACGAGAGATAGCCGGTTTTTTGCGCGAATCGGAGCGCCGCTGCCGTCCTTGAGGGTGGACCCAACGCCCGTGAAGGAGGGCAGCATGCGATTCGACTTCAGTTCCATCCCCGATCTCGACTCCTACATCACCGTGCCCGAGGGCAAGCACCGCTGCCGGATCGCGGATGTGCGCGAAGGCAGTTCGCGCGACGGCAGCACGCGCTGGAACTACCGTCTGGAGGTGGTCGGCGGTGAGTTCGCGGGCCGCACCGCGGCCTGGGACTCGCTGACCTGGTCCGAGCGCGGCATCTTCCGCGTCAAGAAGGTGCTGGAGGCGCTCGGCGTCGATGTCCGCGGCGTGCTGGAGATCGAACCCGCCGATCTGATCTCGCGCCAGGCACTGGTGCAGATCGTGCCTGAGGAGCGCGAGGATCCGGCCAGCGGTCGACGCACGGTGCGCATGCGCGTTCCCTATCTGGGCTACGAGCCGCTCCCGCCCGGCAGTGAGTCGCTCCCGGAAACCCTCGCGCCGGTTGACGGCTGGAAGGCCCGGCGCGAGGCTCTGCAGCATGAGGAAGAAGACGACTTCCGGTTCTAGGCCCACTCCGGCGGCGGTGCAGGCTCTGGTGGCGGCCGCGCGCGCGGCTGCCACGCAGGCCTACAGCCCCTACTCCAAGGTCTGCGTGGGGGCGGCGCTGCTGGCCGAGGATGGCTCGCTCTACATCGGCTGCAATGTCGAGAACGCGAGCTACGGCCTGACGATCTGCGCCGAGCGCGTGGCGATCGGAAATGCAGTCGCCGCGGGAGCGCGGCGCTTCCGCGCGCTGGCGATTGCGACCAACCAGCCGCGCGTGGTCATGCCCTGCGGTGCCTGCCGTCAGGTACTGATGGAGTTCGCGCCCGATCTCGAGCTGCATGTGGCGGGGCCGGGCAAGAAACGGGTCACCACGACGCTCGCCGATCTCCTGCCCGCGGCCTTCCTGCCGAAACACCTGCGTTGATGGCACCACTGCTGAACGAACCACTGTTGATCGAACGAGTATTGAAAGAACCGGGCTCGAAAACATGAGCGCGCAAAAGAGCCTCGCCCGCCAGCACGCCGATCTGTGCGCGGAAATCCGCCGCCACGACCGGCTCTACTACGTGGAGTCGCAACCGGAGATCTCCGACAAGGAGTACGACCAGCTCTTCACGCGGCTCAAGCGCCTCGAAGCCGAACATCCCGAGCTCGTGACGCCCGAGAGCCCGACGCAGCGCGTCGGAGCGCCGGTGCCTGAGGGCAAGGGCTTCCGCATCGTGCAGCACCAGGTGCCGATGCTCTCGATCGACAGCCTGTTCAGCGCCGAGGAAGTGCGCGAGTTCGAGGCCCGCATTGTGCGCTTCCTCAACCTCGACAACGGTGACGAACTGGAGTGGATCCTCGAACCCAAGTACGACGGAGTCAGCGCCGCGCTGGTTTACGAGAACGGCGTGCTGGTACGGGGGGCGATGCGCGGCGACGGCATCGAGGGCGAGGAGATCACCGCCAACCTGCGCACGATCCGCAACCTGCCGCTGCGTCTGGCGGAGGGCGGACATGCGATCCCGCGGCTGGTCGAGGTGCGCGGTGAGGTGCTGCTGCGCCGCGACGCCTTCCAGAAGCTCAATGCGCGGCGCGAAAAGGAAGGACAGCCGGCCTTCGCCAACCCCCGCAACACGGTCTCCGGGGCGCTGCGCCGCAACGATCCGGCCGAGGTGGCGCGCTATCCGCTGGAGTTTCATCCCTGGTCGGCGCCGCAGCTGGAAGGCCTCGACCTCAAGACGCAGACCGAGCTGATGCAGGCACTGCGAGCGTGGGGGTTTTCCGATACAGGCTACGCACGCTCGGTCAGCGGCATCGAGGCCGCGATCCGCGCGCACGCCGAGTTCGAGCGCCGGCGCAGCGAGCTGCCCTTCGAGATCGACGGCGTGGTGGTCAAGCTCAACCGGCTCGACCTGCGCGCCCGTCTGGGCACCACCGCGCGCTCCACGCGCTGGCAGTACGCGCACAAGTTCGCCGCGCTGGAGGCGACCAGCACGCTGCGTGCGATCGAGACGATGGTGGGCAACGGCGGCCGCCTGACACCGCGCGCCCACGTCGACCCGGTCGAGGTGGGCGGCGTCACGGTGCGCCACGCCACGCTGCACAACGCCGACTATGTGGCCGGCCTCGGGCTCAGGATCGGCGACCGCGTGTTCCTGCGCCGCGCCGGCGATGTCATTCCCCAGATCACCGGGGTCGCGAAGAGCGCCGGCGGCAAGGCGCCGGCCTCGTGGGCCAAGGAGACCCCGGAGGAGCTGTTCGATGCGCTCGGCAAGGTGCGCCCGGGCATCGCCCACCAGTTCGCGGAGGTCTACACGATGCCGACGCGCTGTCCGGTGTGCGGCACCAAGTCGCTCTCCGAAGGCAAGTACTGGCGCTGTCCCAACCCGCAATGTCCACCGCAGCTCGTCGGCCGCACGCTGATCCTCGCGGGCGACGGTGCCTTTGAAATCGACGGCATCGGCGAGAAGCAGGTAACTCAATTGTTCGAAGCCGGGATCCTGCGTTCGCCCGCGGACCTGTTCGGGCTTGACCGCGACCCTGCACTGCGCGCGAAGCTCGTGGCGCTCGATCGCTGGGGCGAAAAGATGGTCAGCAAGCTCTTTGAGGAACTGCAACGCCGCCGCGCCGTGCCGCTGGCGCGCTTGCTCGTGGCGCTGGCGATCCCCGATGTAGGCAGCGCCACGGCGCGTCTCCTGGCGCTGCACTTTCACGAGCTCGAGGCGATCCGCTCCGCCAGCCTTGAGGATCTGCAGCATGTCGACGGCATCGGACCCGAAGTCGCCGCGAAGATCCGCAACTGGTTCGCCGAGGCTGCCAACCAGCAGCTCGTCGAGCGGCTGCTGGAGCTGGGCGTTACGATCGAGGCGCCTCGACAGCCCGCGGGCGGCGGGGCCTTCGCCGGCAAGACGGTGGTCTTCACCGGGACGCTGGAAACCCTCGGCCGCGCCGAGGCCAAGCAGCTGGTCGAGGAGCAGGGCGGCAAGGTCGGCTCCGACGTCAGCGCACGCACGCATTTCCTCGTCGTGGGGGGCAAGCCCGGCTCCAAGGCCAAGCGGGCCGCGGAACTGGGCATCGAGGTTCTCAGCGAGAGCGAGTTCAAGGAGCGCATCGGACGCGCCTAGGCCTTACACTGAACCTGCCCGACACTGCACACGCCCGATGCGGCACCGACTCCCATGAGCGACGATTCCAAGCAGAACCCTTCCGAGGAGCGCCTGCCCGAGGGCTTTGAGAACGACCAGACCGCCGCGCTCGTCGCGCGTGCCAAGGCCGGCGACTCCGAGGCGCTCAACCAGCTGTTCCAGCGCTACCACCAGCTGCTGCTCGCCGCCGCGCGCAAGGGCATCGGTCCCAAGCTGCGCCTCAAGGAGGAGCCCGATGACCTCGCGCAGACGACCTTCCGCGAAGCGACGCGCGACATCGTCAATTACGAATACCGCGGCGAGTCCTCATTGATTCGCTGGCTGATGCAGATTCTCCAGAACAAGATTCGCGACAAGGCGGAGTTCTATTCCGCCGGCAAGCGTGATCAGGGTCGCGAGCGGGCGCTGGAAACGGCGCCGAGCAGTGCGGGCGACGAGGGCATGAGCTACGACCCGCCTGCGAAGGATCTGTCGGTCACGATGCAGGTGCAGCGCGTCGAGAACTACGAGCACCTCAAGAAGGCGCTCGAGGAATTGTCGCCCGAGCACCGGCAGGCGATCACGCTGGTCGTGTTTCAGGGGCTGTCCCTGCGCGAGGCGGGCGAGAAGCTCGGCGGCCGCACGGAGGATGCCGTCCGGATGCTGTTGCGGCGGGCGGAAGCGCGCCTGCACGAGCTGCTCAAGGGCTCGATCGGCAAGGATCTGGGCTAGCCCGACGCGCGTTCCGCGGCCCCTTGCCGGTTGAGCGGAGCGCCGCTAGACTTGCTCGCCCTGAAAACACGGTGGGCGACTAACTCAATGGCAGAGTGCCATGTTCACATCGTGGAAGTTACAGGTTCGAGTCCTGTGTCGCCCACCAACTTCCTGCTGCTTCGTTTTCAGCGAGTATTGAAGTTTCCGTCGATGCCCCCTGCTACCCGCAGGGCCTGCAGGGAATGACCTGCCACTTGCGCTCTCCTTGCTGGGGCAAGGAGCGTCGCCCGGTTGCCGCACCCTCGCATCACATGGCATTTCTTGGCTTGTTGTCCCAACTCGCGGTGGCGAGCCTTCTTGATGTGAGAAAGGGACAGCCCGAACTCAGGGACGTCACGGAGGGATCAGGCTACGCATGCAGCAATTTCTGCCCAAGAAAAGGAAACGGCCCATATTGTTTTGTTGGGACTTCGCAGGCACTGGATCATCGACAGGGAATCAATAACGCACACTCCAGAGGCCGAGGCGCGTTCGTTCTTCAGGTCCTTCGCGGACGAGAAATAAGGTCGAGGAAAGTCCACGCCTAGTGAACGACATCAAGGAAAAGCACCTACGTCTTGATCCGCCCTCGCCGGAGAGGCCGCACCTCCGCCCGGAGGCATGAGTCGCTCATACGGCAGCCCCCGGAGCCGGATAGCCTTCCGGCCAGCCCCCGAATCAGCAAGCGCACTCGTGCGCTTCTGGGTGATTGTTCTTGTTACACCGGCACTGGTTTGATACAAAAACACACACCGCAGCGGAGGCCGACTTCCCAATCATTTTCCGAAAAGAGGCTGCCATGGTTTCTGTATTTCCCCTGCTCGTTTCTCTGGCTGTTTACCTGCCCTCAGTGTCAACGCCAATTGTCAGCGGAACATGTGTTCAGCATGTCTGGATGATCTCGACACCGCCTGATGTCTTTGGCTACGAGTGCTCTGGTGATTGTGCGCCTCCTTACGACTGCACTCCACGCAGCCAGTTCGTGAATGGGCTCTGCTACTACTACTGCAAGTGCATTCATGACGGGGTACCACCCGAGCCTGACTCTTCAGCCTGCACCACAGTGGTGACGCTGAACCCTGCAACCCACGCGTATTCCTACTACTGCGTAGACCAGGCATGTCCTGCCGAGTGTTTCGGAAGAACGGTCACCCATGTCCACCGCGCACCATGCTTCTGTGACGACTAGTCGTTGATCAGGACAATCCTGGCTTGGGAGAAGAGAAGCATGAATACACGAGGACTGCTAATGGCACTTTTGGTGCTCATGGCAGGTGGAGCTGCTTTCATCTGGTGGTTGCAGAGTTCCGGAGGCGAATCGGAATCGATAAGTAATTCCCTACCGCACCATTCGAGCGAAGGCTCGGCCGGACCACTATTCGAAAACATTCCGCCAATGGTGCGTGCTGTGACCCAGCCGCTGGAACACAAAGCGCGCTTGCTCGCCATCCGTGTACAGAACACCGAAGGATCTCCCATCCCAGATGCCCGCGTCTGCACCGTGACCCGCTATGCCCGCAGCATTCCGGTTCAACTGGAGACTCAAGCTGCTCGGACGGACCATCTAGGTGTTGCAGAAGTCGCCTTCGAGCCCACGCAGACAACCGTACTGGGTATCCGTGCCCTTGGGTATCGCTCCCGGACCGCAGAATGGCCCGCGGATTGGCCAGCGGAGGTTGTGGTCCAACTGGAACCAGAAGAGCGCCTTGAAATCAGCGTCAGGGATCCATTTGGAATACCGATTCCTGATGTCACGGTCATGCTCGCCCGCCAAGAGATCACCCGCGATGCCATTACCGCTGGGCACGATGATCAGACGCTGGACGGGTTTGACTCCGAGTGTAGCCAGCATTCCGTCCTCACGAATGGCTCCGGTGACGCGCTGGTAAGGGGGTTGGGCCGCGGCAAGTATCTCATCGGCGTGCGCTCCGAATACTACGAGGTGCTTGACCGCCAGCTCCTGACAGTGGAAGTGCCGGGGCCCAAACTTGAAGTTGTGATGGTTCCCCTGACGGCAGCCGTGCTTCAGATCAAGGGTGACGAGATCTTCAACTACAATTGGGAGGGCAACGCTGGCTTGGTCGCGTTCACGCCGCACTCCTATAGCATGGATTCCGCTCGCAAGCGGCTTCAGGAGCGCTTTCCCGACGGCAAGGTATTTGTTGGGGCTGTCAAGTCCGTGAGCGAGACTCCGCAGGTCATTCCCCTCAAGGTCCTGCTGGTGGAGCACGGGCGCAGAGAGATCGATGTCCCCATGCAGTTGTTGATGGAAGGCATCCAGCCCATGGTGATCGACTTGGCAGATGAATTCCTGCCGCGGACGGAAGGCTCCTCTGTCACTTTCCGCTTCCGCAATCCCAGCGGAACCCTGATCGCTTGCGAGGGCTTCCACCTCGTTCCGGCGAGTCTTGGCTTTTCCTTCAGCAAAGCCATCGATAGCAAGCAAGTGATGCGCGTGCCCTACGGAACGTACCGCCTCAAGGTGCTGCGCGACCCGCTCAAGCAGAAGTTCAAGAATCAGGAAATCGTCATTGACCAGCCTGAGCAGGTTGTCGAGATCGAGCTGTTGCACGAGTTCGTGCCCGTGCAACTGCTCGTGCGGGCCCCACCGGGAACTCTCACAGGTACTGTCGGTGTCCAGTGGATCTGTGATCCGGACAACAAGGCCCGCGTGCAAACCGGAGGCATGGTGATCTCCGGCCCTTGGAATCGCTTTGAGATGCCCGCTGGATCTGTCACCTTGCAAGTCAATGCCTATCAGTGCGAGCCATGGGAGGAACGGCTGGAACTCCTCGCGCTGCCCCAGGACGAGACCCGCACCATCCATGTGGCTTTGAAGCGCAGCTTGTGATGGGCTATGCGCCTCTCCACAACGCCATGACTCAAAGCCTCCAGGAACTTCACGCCCCGCTGAGCCGCTGCTTCGGCTGCGGCCCCGCCAACGAACAAGGCCTGCGCATCCGCTCGATCGTCGCAGGCGACAAGGTCATCGCCGAATGGATGCCACAATCGCATCACGAGGCCTTTCCCGGCGTGCTCAACGGCGGCATCGTCGGAGCCTTGCTCGATTGCCACTCCAACTGGACCGCGGCGCACCACCTGATGCGGCAGTCCGGCGCGACGAGCGTGCCGAGCACGGTCACGAGCGAGTTTCACGTCAAGCTCAAGCGCCCGACGCCTTCGAATGCTCCGGTGCGCCTGGAAGCCGCCGTCGTGGAGTCGAGCGGCGATCGCGCCGTTGTCGAAGCGACGCTCAGCAGCGGGGGCAAGGTGACCTCGACCTGCCGCGGCGTGTTCGTCGCGGTTCCGCCCGGTCATCCGGCCTTCCATCGCTGGTAGGGGTGCGCACAAGTCGGGACAGTGCGTACGGACTGCGCTGTACGGCGCTTGTGAAGGCTGAGGTCTTCAATGGGGTCAGAAAGGACCCCCTCGATGACCACCGCACTTCCCGTCTACAAGAAGATTCTCGTTCCCGTTGATCTCTCGGCGCGCGGCTCGCGCTCGCTGCCCCATGCCTACGCCCTGCTGAAGGGCGGCGGAGTGGTGCACCTGCTGCAAGTGATCGAGCAGCCGGATGTGCCCAATCCGATGTACGCGCACTACTCGAACACAAGCCGCACGCCGGAGGAGCGCGCGAAGGCCTATGCGACCGCGGAGGATGGCATCGCGCGGCTGACGCGTGAATGTCCGGCTCCGCTGGGTGTCGATGTGCAGGTGCATGTCATCGATGCGCTGGCGGGCAAGGTGGCGGCGCGCATCTGTGAGCTCGCCAAGGAGACGGGCGCGGACATGATCGCGGTCGCATCGCACGGGCGTTCGGGTCTCAGCCGTGTGCTGCTTGGCTCGGTGGCCGAGAACGTGCTGCGCCACGCCGAAGTGCCCGTGCTCGTCGTGCGCGTGCCCTCGAAGGAGCTCAGCTAGAGCTGTCGCCGGTACTTCTGCTCAGGCTTAGCGTCATGCTCAGGTGTTGGGCGCGCAGACCTGTGCCGTGCCGTGCAAGGCTGGCTTGCGACTGGCGCCGAGCTCGCCCATTTCAAAGTGCACCATGCCCGCCAGCGAAGCATCGCTGCGACAGGAGGGACTCATCGCGCTGACTCGGACGCGGATCGGGAAGCGCCCCTTGCCGGGCAGGTTTTCCTCGACGCTGAGCGTCAGGCGGCTCGCCAGAACGGCTCCGCGCTTGGCATCCCAGCCCAGTTCCAGACCGATGGCGATGATCGCGGCATCGCCCAGCATGCGAATGGCAAGTGGCATGCCGATGAAGCCGCAGGGCGCGTCCACTTCCACGGTGAATTCATACTGACCTTCCGCGCAGCGCCGCGTCGAGACGATCTCATAGCGGTCTTCTTCCGCTTGGCGATGCATGTATGCGCTCTGCAGCGCCGCGACCTGCGCAGAGGGTATCACCATGGATGCGGCCGCACTCGGTGCCGATGGGATCGGCCGGGGTGCCGTGGCCTCGGTCGCGTAGAAGGGATCTTCGCTGCAGCGCGCCACGCGTGATACATGTCCGTCCTCGACCACGAGAGTGGCCGGCCCCAGACGACCGTTGAAGCGGCTGGCAATGGCCTCGCAATAGGCGCCGGTGTGACGAATCAGAAGCGGATCACCTGTCCTCGCCTCGGTCAGCCGTGTCTCAGGCAGCAGGACGTCACCGGCAAAGCACAAGGGGCCGGCGAGCGCATCCGGTCCGCTGCCGGGCAGGGCCCGATGCATCGCATCGACGATCTCGTGCCTCCAGCCTGCAACGGTGTGCTTCACCAGCTGATCCGTACCGACATCGCAGATACCCCAGGTGCGGCCGCGTGCATGCTTGAGCGACACGATGCGCGTCAGCAGTGCGAAGCTGTCTCCGACCAGGGAGTTCCCCGGTTCGACTTCATAGCAGCAGTCCGGGCGCAAGTGGCTTCGGATTGCCTCGCCCAGCGCTGCGATGGTCGGATGCTTCTGGGATCGATCGTGCGGCAGACCGAGTCCGCCGCCGAGGTTGATCGTTCGCGGGTCGTGAGCGGTCTGAGCGCGCACGCTGTCGGCCAGTGCGTGGAGGAAGGCCAGTCCGTCCACGAAGGCCGCCAGATTGTCCATCATCGTGCCCACATGGACATGCAGACCACGCACGGGCAGTTGCGTGGACTGCAGGAGGGCGACCAGATCCTCGGAAGGGATGCCGAATTGGGAGCGGGGATCGCCGTGAGCTGTGTAGCGCTGATGTTCACCCGCAGCGAGATAGCCGGGGAGCTTGCCGGGATTGATGCGCACGAAGATTTGTCCGCGCAAGGGCTCGCGTGCCATGCCGAGCTCGAGTGCGCGCAGGCCATCGATGCTGTCGGCAACCACCGTAGCCCCATGACGCAGCAGCCACAGCGCGTACTCCACGTTCGGCGCAGGCGTGTTGTAGTTGATTCTCTGCAGCGGAATCCCGGCAGCCAGCGCGGCGTGCACCTCTGCGCGCGAAGCGCAGTCCGCACCGCCTCCCATCCGGGCGATTTCCTCCAACACAAGCGGTGAGGGATTGGCCTTCACGGGATACCGCACTCCCGAAGCGCCGACGATCGCCGCATAGTCCTCGAAGGCGTCCTGCAGCGTTTGCGGATGGTGCAGGTACAGCGGCGAGCCGTATTCGGAGACGATCGCACGCAGATCGAGTGCCTCGCTCCATGCAGCCATCGGGCGGGCGCCGGGCGGGTTGTGCTTGGCGGATGTCATGGGGGCGACCTCCGTCGGGTCTCACAGGACTCTAACCTCGGTTGAGGCGCGGTGAGCCGAAGAACCGAAGAACCAGCGGGGTTGATCGCCAGGCCGCTTACGCGAACGGAAAGGTCAGCGGCCCTTCGCGGCAGCCTTGGCTCCCGTTGCCGGGCGCGCGTCGGCTTTGCCGCCGTTGGCGACATGCGCGGTCGCTGCCGCGCGCCACTGCTCGCCGAACTGTGCCGCAAAGATGCGATCAAGCTCCGCAGCCGGGACCTCGTAGCCAGGAATGCGGCTCCAGGATCCATCCGCGCGCGTAGCACGGTTGTTGAGTTCGCGATGCACGCGCAGCGCTTCCAGGGCAGCGGATAGCTGGTTGGGATCCTTGGTCAGCAGATAGCCGGCCACTCCGAAGGCCTTGCGTGAGGCTTGTGCATTCCACGAGCCGCTCGCGCACTCCTGCAGCTCCTCGACGCTGACTGCCTGCTTGGCGCGCTTGTGGAACAGCGCTTTCGCCTCGATCCGCCATGCGCCATGCTCCGCGCGCGGCACGAATTCGTTGCGATACGGAAAGCAGTAAAGCTCTGCGTTGACGCGCCACTCGGCACACCATGCGATGCCCTGGCGCAGCCAGTACGGCTGCTGTCCGAAGCGACGCTGCAGAAGCAGTTGCGTCAGACGGTTGGCGAGCTCGTGCTCCGGGCTCCACTCCTCGTTGCCATCAGCCTGCATCACGATGGCTGCGCACAAGGGCCGCGGCAGCGTGAAGCCCAGCATCTGCGTCGCGCTGCGTGCCCAGACTGAAAGATAGGTTTCTTCCTCGGCCATCTGCGACAGCAACGCGGCCTGCTCGCGCTCGTTGCGCAGGACGTGCAGCACGGCGACCTCGGCATCGGGCGTGAACGCATCGTCCTGCCAGCTGCCCGCGGGCTGCGCGGGCATCTGATTGGCGGTCTCCGGCAGGCGCTCGTCGAACCAGTCCGCCGCTTCACGGGCCTGCAGGAACAGCTTTTGCGCGGTGCGGTTGTTCTCCGGAACCAGCATCACGAAACGCATGCCCGGATCGACCATGGCCACGAGGCTCTGAGCTTCGCAGTAGGGACGCACGCGCTGCAGCGCGCGCTGCGCGCCCTCCGAAAGATCGGCGGGCAGCTTGTCAAAGGAGCTCAGCTGCTTGCCCACCAGCACGCCGACGCCGTTCTTGGCGGCTCGGGCGGGGGTTTTGGCCTTCTGCTGCGCGTGGGCGGGCAGCCAGCAGGCCAGCAGGAGGAAAATGAACAGGCTGTGCAGGGCGGTCTTCATGGCGGGGAGCATCTCCAGCACCTCAAATGGCAAAACGGCTCCAAACTCACGGACATTTACGGACTCCTTCGGCAAATCGCTCCGGGCCTCCCATCGGTGGGTCTTCACGCTGGAAAGCGGGTGCCGCTTCCGAACGGTGAAAGCGCATTTCCTCAGTTCTCGAAGCGGCCTTGGGAATCCGCCGATGGGCCTCGATCCGAAAGCCAGCGAGTTGCGGCGGACAGTGTCCGCTCCCCCGGGCACAAAAACTTTGAATTCGTCCCCGTGGGGTGAGTATCCTCCGCCCGCCGCAGCCGCGGCCTCGACGCATGGATCTCTCGCTCCTGACCGTGTTCCTTGGCTGCACTGCGCTCGGCGGCCTGATTCTGCTGGTCCAGACGGTGATGCTGCTGTTTGGTCACGACGATGGCGGTGATGCGCTCGGCGAGGGTCTGCCGGAGATCGGTCACTCCGGAAGCGGCGAGGTGCACGACGGCGAGGGTTTGGGCCTGCTCTCGGTGCGCTCCGTGGCGAGCTTCTTCTGCTTCTTCGGTCTGGGCGGCTGGACTGCCTTGGCGCAGGGGGCGAGCAGCGCCATGGCGCTGGCGGTCGGAGTCGCTGCCGGCGCCGTGATGCTGGTGGCGGTCGCCTGGTTGTTCTCGATGCAGAAGAAACTGCACTCGGCCGGCAACATGGACACGAAGAACGCCGTTGGGCTCGTGGGGCGCGTCTACCTGCGCATTCCCGCCAACAACACCGGGAAAGGCAAGGTTCAAGTGCTCGTGCAGGGCCGCACGGGCGAGTTCCAGGCCTGTACCCGTGCTGCCCGGGACATCGAGTCCGGCAGCGAAGTGCGCATCGTCAAACAACTGACGCTCGACACCTTCGAGGTCGAGCCGCTCATCTGAATCCATGGATATTCAATCGCTCACTTCCGAGTTCCTCCCAATCGCGCTGATGATCCTCGTCGGCGGTCTGGTGCTGATCAGCTTCATGCTGGTGGTGGCTCGCCGCTACAAGCGATGCCCGTCCAACCGAGTTCTGGTCGTCTACGGCCGGACCAGCACCGGGCGGTCCTCGAAGTGCATCCATGGCGGCGGCGTATTCGTCTGGCCCCTGATCCAGAACTTCGAATATCTCTCGCTGGATCCGGTTCAGATCGAGATTCCGCTCCAGGGCGCGCTTTCGATCGAGAACATCCGCGTCAATGTGCCCAGTGTCTTCACCGTCGCGATCGGCACGGACGAAGAGACGATGAACAACGCGGCCGTGCGTCTTCTGGGACTGCAGACCACCGCGGTCATCAAGCAGGCCGAGGACATCATCTTCGGGCAGCTGCGCCAGGTGATCGCCTCGATGCGCATCGACGAGATCAACCGCGACCGCGACAAGTTCCTCTCCAAGATTCAGGACTCGCTGGAACCCGAGCTGAAGAAGATCGGCCTCGTGCTGATCAACGTCAATATCAAGGACATCACCGACGAATCGGGCTACATCGAAGCGATCGGCAAGAAGGCGGCTTCGGAAGCCATCCAGCAGGCCGAGATCGATGTGGCCATGCAGGTCAAGAAGGGCGCTATCGGCGTGGCTGAGGCTGACCGCGACCGCGTCATCGAGGTCTCGAACAACGAGAAGCTGCGCGACATCGGCACGAAATCGGCCGAGCGCGAGCGTGCGGTCAAGATCGCCGAGCTGGAGAAGGAGCGCGCCATCGGCGAGCAAACCGCGCAGTTCGAGCGCGATGCCAAGGTCCGTGACGCTCAGCGCGCCATGAGAATCCAGGTGGCCGCGGCCGATGCTGAGGCCGTCACCGGCGAAAACAAGTCCAAGGCCGACATGGCGGCCTCCAACGCTTCGCTCAAGGTGCGCGAGGCCGAGGCCTACCAGCTCTCGGAAACGCGACTGCGCGAAGCACAGGCGGCCGTGCTGGAGGCGCAGTATCTGGCGCAGGCGCGCGCGGCCGAGGCTCAAGCCAAGAAAATCGAAGCCGAAAAGCGCGCCGAACTCGAAGCGCTGGCTCGCGCCGTCAAGTCGCAGGTCATCATCGAAGCCGAGGCGCAGGCGGAGCGTCAGCGCATCGAAGCTCAGGCGGAGGCCGCTGCCATGTACGCCCGCCTTGAGGCGCAGGCGCGCGGCGAGTACGAGATGCTCGCGAAGAAGGGCGAGGGTCTGCGGGCGATCATCCAAGCCTGCGGCGGCGCCGAGCAGGCCTTCCAAATGCTGATGCTGGAGAAGATGGAAGAGCTCTCCAAGACGGCCGCCACGGCGATTTCGAACGTCAAGTTCGACAAGGTGGTGGTCTGGGACGGCGGGGTCGGCAAGGACGGCCGCAACGCGACCACGAATTTCCTGCACTCGCTGGCGGGTTCGCTGCCTCCCATGATGCAGATGATGAGCGAGGTCGGCGGCGTCAAGATGCCGGAGTACTTCGGCAAATTGGTGACGGAGAACCCGCCGGCCCCCTCCTCGGCAGAGGGCTCGGATGCGGCCACCACTCCTGCTGCGAAGGCCGAAGCGCCCAAGGCGTGAAGCGCTACAGCGTCCGCGCCGCGACCGGGTTCGCGCTGGCGGGCCTGGGATTGGGCGCAGCGCTGCTGTTCGCGCTGGGCATGCAGGATTTGCTCGCGTCGCTCCCCGTTTCGATTGCGACGGGCAGTGCTGCGGTGCTCTGCCTTGCACGCTGGCTGGCGGGTGTCTATTCCCCGCATCTGCAGCGCGCCGCGCTGTTTCAGGCGGCGCTGCTGGGAGTCGTGGTCGCGCTGGGCTGCGTGATCGGAGGCACGCTGACGGGGGCGCTTGTGCAGGTCGGAATCGACCTCGCGCGGGATCGGATCCTCATCTCGTCGCCGGGCGACGTGCCGGAGTTGCTGTTCGC
>SXGR01193517.1_pt1 | contig 17676 bp, 15 predicted proteins | sample 3174711 | NCBI WGS metagenome assembly SXGR01 (sample SAMN11356860, study PRJNA531348) | freshwater metagenome | isolation source: freshwater sample F1-60 | place: China: Fuxian Lake, Yuxi | collected 2017-12-25
ACCCGCCTCAAAGCGTACGCCAGTACGTTCCATGGTGATCGAAACGGGGGCTTGGACAGCCCCGAGGCATACGGAGAATTCGCCAGGCAATGCGTAGACACGGGCTACAAGGCCTTCAAGATCCATGGCTGGTTTGACGGCAACAAGGTCGAGGAAGCGGCAACCATCCTAGCTGCGCGCAAGGCGGTTGGCAAAGGAATTGACCTGATGTATGACGGCGCCTGCGACTTGAAGACATTTGGCGACGCTCTCTACGTCGGCAAAGCATGTGACGAAGCCGACTACTTCTGGTACGAAGATCCGTATCGAGACACGGGAGTATCGGCGTTTGCGCACAACAAGTTGCGCACCATGCTCAAAACCCCTTTGCTGATCGGCGAACATGTGAGGGGCCTCGAACCCAAAGCCGATTTCATCATGGCGGGCGGTACCGACTACGTGCGGGTCGACCCGGAATACGACATGGGAATCACCGGTGCCATAAAGACGGCGCGGCTGGCCGAGGCATTTGGCCTCGACGTCGAAATCCATGCAGTGGGACCCGCGCACAGACATGTGATGGGCGCGATTCGGAACTTAAACTACTATGAGGTCGCGCTCGTCGGACCTGACTGCCCGAATATTGTCCCGCCCGTGTATACATGCGGCTACACCGATCAGATCGACTGTATTGACGCCGATGGGACGGTTGGTGTTCCGACAGGTCCGGGCTTGGGGGTGTCGTACGACTGGGATTTCATCAAGGCTCACACCAAGGCCTCTTGGGTCTATGAACAAGCGAAGCGCTGACGAGCTTAAGACCATCCATGTCTCGACTTGCCAGTGGCGCAAGTGCTTGAACTCAAGAAATTCTGCAGGAACTCGAATATGGACATGCCAGTCAACCGACTAAAGCAGAAACTGCTCGCAGGCCAACCGCAAATCGGACTTTGGAGCAGTCTGGCGAGCTATATCACTGTCGAAGTGGTCGCCGGCGCTGGCTTCGATTGGCTATTGCTCGACACAGAGCACTCACCCAACGAACTCCACATGCTGCATAGCCAACTACAGGCCGCTGAACGGGGCACCGCAAGCCTCGTTGTGCGCCCCGCGTGGAACGACACGGTAGTCATTAAGCGGCTCCTCGATTTGGGAGTCCAGACACTGCTTGTGCCGATGGTACAGACCGCCAAGGAGGCGGCGCTCGCTGTCGCCGCGACACGCTACCCACCACTCGGTGTGCGTGGCCTTGGTACAGTGACTCGCGCCAATGACTTCGGCCGGGTTAAAGACTATCTGCAAAGATGCCAAGACGAAATCTGCGTGGTCGTGCAGTTGGAGACGCAGGCTGCACTCGACGAACTCGAGGCGATTGCAGCGATCGACGGAGTCGATGGACTATTCATCGGCCCGAGCGATCTCTCCGCCGATATGGGTTACCTGGGCAACAGCGCACATCCGAACGTAAGGGGCAAGATCGATGACGCAATCACGCGCATTGTGCGCACAGGCAAGTTCGCTGGTGTGCTGACACCCGACGAGGTGTACGCCCGCCGCTGCCTCGAACTCGGGGCGGCGTTTGTTGCGGTGGGCAGCGACTCCGGACTATTGGCCCGTCAAAGGGAAGCGCTGGCCGAACGCTTCAGAGTAGGCAAGTAGGCGTGCCGGGCTTTTCGCTGTGGCTACCCGCTAGGTTAGGACGATAGATCATGACCACTGTGTTCATCACTCACCCCGCTGACAAACTCGAGCAGTATTTCGGGGTAAAGGCGATCGCCGCGCTCAATGCGATTGCAGACGTTCGCTTCAATCCACATGAACGCGAATTGAGCACGCTTGAATTGATCGATGCCGCGCAAGGATGCGACGCACTGATAGCCTATCGCGCTACACCTGGACCGGAACAATTTTTTTCCGGCTTGCCCGGGCTGCTTGCATTCGCGCGAAATGCCATCGACATTCGAACTGTCGATCTCGACGCCGCAAACGCGCACGGCGTTTTGGTCACCCAGACCAGTGCTGGCTTCGTACCTGCCGTGGCCGAGTGGGTCGTCGCCGCGATGGTCAATCTTGGGCGAGGGTTTTGTCGATATGCCGAGGTCTATCACGCAGGCGAGGTTCCCCGTCCAGTCATGGGGAGGCAGCTTCGCGGTGCAACGCTTGGCTTGGTGGGCTACGGCCAGATTGCACGCTTGGTATCGGAATATGCGCTTGCCTTTGGCATGAGGACGCTGGTGACGACTCCCGAGGCGGTAGACCGGCCGGGAGTGAAACAAGTCCCGCTGTCGACACTGTTGGCAGAGTCTGATTTTTTGGTCTGCCTGGCAACAGCCAATGCGCAAACTGCCCACATGTTCGATGCCGCCACGTTCTCCGCCATGAAAACGGGGGCATTTTTCATCAACGCATCTCGAGGGGAGCTCGTCGACGAAGCGGCTTTGCATAAAGCTCTTGAGTCGGGTCGGCTTGCCGGGTGCGCCGTCGACGTTGGAATGGCGGCAGACCAGATGCCAACGCTCTACCTGGCGCGTCATCCACGTGTGATTGCGACTCCGCATGTCGGGGGTCTGACGCAAGAAGCGATTGACCATCAGGCACTCGTCACCGTATCTCAAATTGCCGCACTTCAGCAAGGTCATGTGCCGGCGGGCGCCGTCAACCCAACTCACGCCATTCGTTGGCGCAGAGCATGTGCCTGAACACAGTTTAGACCCCACTCTTCGGAGCTTCCATGACAGACAGACTTCCCGATGGCGCATGTGACTGTCATGTGCATATCTACGAACCCGGCTACCCGCTCGCTGCGACTGCGACCTTCGCACCGCCGACCGCTCCTGTGTCGGAGTATCGAGAACTGCGCAGCAGTCTGGGTTTGAGTCGCGTGATCGTGGTTCAACCGACGGCCTATGGATTCGACAACAGCTGCACGATCGATGCAGTGAAAAAGCTCGGCCCGCAAGCGTACGGTGTTGCGGTTGTTGCGCCTGAGACCCCCATCGAAGAATTGCACAGCCTTCATGCGGCAGGCATCCGCGGTGTTCGCTTCATGATGTTCCCAGGTGGTCTTTTGTCTTGGGATGATCTGGAGACAATCGCAATGCGCATCGAGCCATTGGGCTGGCATATCAACCTGCAGTTCAATTCCCAGGAGATGCCCGAGCGCGAGGCCCGCTTGCTCAGATTGCCTGGGAAATTGGTACTCGATCACTTGGGAACATTCTTTCCGCTTCCGGCGCCCGGCGACGAATGCTTTGCGTCGCTGAGGCGCGTGCTAGATGGTGGTCGGTGCTGGATCAAGGTCTCAGCTCCCTATCACACGTCGCCCAGAGGAGGGCCTTTGTACCTCGACGCTGGTCGTCTCGCGAAGGTGCTCATTGAATCTCATGTAGAACGTTGTCTTTGGGCAAGCAATTGGCCTCATCCAACAGTCGAACCGCGTCCCGATGATGCTGCCATGCTCCGACTGGCACTTTTCTGGATGGGCGATTCAAAGACGCAATTCAAGGTACTGGTCGAAAATCCGGTGACCGTCTATGGCTTCTAGGAATCCGATCGCAGTCAGTCCCTCACCAAAAAATACCTCCATGAAAGTCGGATTTGTTGGCCTCGGCGTCATGGGCACGCCGATGGTCTTGCACCTCATCAATGCCGGCCACACGCTATTCGTACATACGGCCGGCGCCCTGCCTGAGGCTATTCGAGCATCGAGTGCTGTCGTGCGGACTAACGCAAAGGATGTGACTCGAGCTGCCGATATCGTCTTCTTGATGGTACCCGATACCCCAGATGTCGAGGCTGTTCTTTTCGGCAGTGGAGGCGTGGCTGAGGGTCTCACGGATATCGTAGCCAGTGGTGACCGGCGCAAGGTCGTCGTCGACATGAGCTCATTCTCGCCAATCGCCACCAAGGTCTTTGCGAGGCGGATCATGGCACTAGGAGCTGATTACATGGACGCTCCCGTGTCGGGGGGAGAAGTGGGCGCGGAGAATGCTTCGTTGACGATCATGTGCGGAGGAGACGCGTCGGTGTTCGAGGAGGTTCGACCGCTTCTTGAGAGGATGGGAAAGAACATCAACTTGGTTGGCGGTCACGGCGACGGCCAAACGACAAAGGTAGCCAATCAGATCATCGTCGCCTTGAACATCGCCGCGGTGGGCGAAGCACTGCTCTTCGCAAGCAAAGCGGGCGCCGACATTGTCAAGGTGCTACAAGCGCTGATGGGAGGTTTCGCGTCCAGCCGCATTCTGGAAGTTCACGGGGAACGAATGATCAAGCGCACGTTTGAACCGGGCTTCCGGATTCGACTGCATCAGAAGGACTTGGGGCTCGCGTTGCAGGGCGCGCGCGAACTGGGCATTGCGCTGCCGCAAACGGCTAGTGCGGCACAACTCATGCAAGTATGCGCAGCCCACGGCATGGCAGATTTAGACCATTCTTCGTTGGTTAAGGCACTTGAGTTGATGGCGGGACAAGAATTGACTGCGTACTGATCCGATTGACCCATGACTGTTGCCATGAGCGCAATCGATCGTTCTGACCTGCTTCGGAAAATGTTCGCTGCTGCCGTTGCATCGGCTCAGCCCACAGTGTGTTTGCCTAGTCATCTGCCCGCGCCTCCGATCGGCCGCACGATCGTGATCGGCGCGGGCAAGGCGTCGGCGGCGATGGCCCGTGTGCTCGAAGACCATTGGAAGGCTCCGCTTGAAGGACTGGTCGTAACGCGATAAGGCTACGAGGTGCCCCGTGACCGCATCGAAGTTATTCAAGCTGCGCATCCAGTGCCTGACGCGGCAAGTCAACTTGCCGCTGACCGCATGCTAGCGATTGTTAGTGACCTGACTGCCGATGATCTCGTGATTGCATTGATGTCCGGGGGTGGTTCGTCCCTGCTGGTTGCGCCTGCCAGGGGTCTGAAACTTGGCGACAAGCAGGCGGTCAACCGGGAGTTGCTCAGGAGCGGAGCCACCATCGCGGAGATGAACTGCGTACGCCGCCATTTGTCCGCTATCAAGGGCGGCCGGCTCGGCGCGGCGTGCCATCCGGCAAAACTTCTGACGATACTTGTTTCGGACGTCCCCGGCGACTCGCCCTTGGAAATCGCTTCAGGCCCGACAGTCGGAGATCCGACAACCTGTGCAGATGCGCTGGCGATTGTCGAGCGTTACCGCTTAAAGCTACCCGAAAGGATGCGTCGCCCACTCGAACGCGGCGAACCAGAGACCATCAAGCCTGATGATCCCAGGCTCGCGCAATCTGCCGCACGACTCATTGCGACACCGCAAATGGCACTCGAGGCAGCGGCACAAGTCGCCCAAGACGCTGGCTTCGTGCCGCATATTCTCGGTGACAGCCTGGAGGGCGAGGCTCGAGATGTCGGCAGGATCCTCGCTGGCATCGCGCGACAGGTGGTTGCCCACGGACAGCCGTTTAGGCCGCCTTGCATGCTGCTTTCAGGTGGCGAGACGACCGTCACGCTAAAGGGCAAGGGTCGCGGTGGTCGTAACGTCGAGTTTTTGTTGTCTCTCGGCATTACGCTCGGTGGCTTGGCCGGCGTACACGCGGTCGCTGGTGACACCGACGGGGTCGACGGTGCTGAGGAAATCGCCGGCGCTTTGATATCACCAATGACCTTGACGCGGGCCCGGTCGAAAGGCATTGATCCGATCACTTGCCTCGATAACAACGACTGTCACAGCTTCTTCCAAGCCCTCGGAGATTCGCTGATAACTGGGCCGACGAGAACGAACGTCAATGATTTTCGTGCAATCTTTCTTGATAGATGCGAATTAGCAACTGGCTACTGTCCGTACTGTCCGAATCCGAGAAACCCGCCATGATCGAAATCCAGCAACGCCCGGCCGCCGGCCCGACCATCCGGCTGCATCCGGACGACAACGTCCTGATCGCGCGCACGCTGGTCGAGTTGGGCGCCAAACTGGACAACGGGCTGACCAGCCGCGGACAGGTGCCGTCGGGGCACAAGATCGCGTCGCGCCCGATCGCCAAGGGCGACCCGATCCGCAAGTACAACGTCACCATCGGCTTCGCATCGGTCGACATTCCGGCTGGCGCCTATGTCCACTCGCACAACATCGAGTTCCGCGAGTATCAGCGCGACTACGCGTACACCCGTGATTACAAGCCGGTCGAGATGATCCCGGAAGCTGAACGCGCGACGTTCATGGGCATCGTCCGCCCGAACGGTCAGGTGGCCACCCGCAACTTCATCGGCGTGCTGTCGACGGTGAACTGCTCGGCCACCGTTGCCCACCGCATCGCCGACTGGTTCACCCCAGAGCGCTTGGCCGAGTATCCGAACGTCGACGGCGTCGTCGCCTTCGCGCACGGCACCGGCTGCGGCATGGAGATGACCGGCGAGCCGATGGATCTGCTCCGGCGCACGATGGCCGGCTATGCGCTGCATGCCAACCTCGCTGGCGCGCTGGTCGTCGGCCTGGGCTGTGAGCGCAACCAGGTGAACAAGCTGCTCGACACCCAGGGGCTCGCCACCGGCTCACGCTTGCAAACGTTCGTGATGCAGGACGAAGGCGGCACGACGAAGACGATCGCCGCAGGTGTTGCCGCCGTGAAAGCAATGCTGCCTGAAGCGAACAAGGTCACCCGCACGCCGGTACCGGCTAGCCACATCACCGTCGGCCTGCAGTGCGGTGGGTCGGACAGCTTCTCGTCGATCACTGCCAACCCGGCACTGGGTGCTGCGATGGATCTGCTGGTGTGCCACGGCGGCACCGCGATCCTGTCCGAGACACCGGAGATCTATGGCGTCGAGCACACGCTGACCGCACGCGCCCGTTCCAAGGAAGTCGGCGAGAAGCTGATCGAACGCATCCGCTGGTGGAAGGACGAATACACGCCCGGCCGCGACACCCAGATCAACGGCGTGGTCAGCCCGGGCAACCAGTCCGGCGGTCTCGCCAATATCTTTGAGAAGTCGCTCGGCTCGTCGATGAAGGGCGGCACCGGTCCGCTGATGGAGGTCTACCGCTACGCTGAACCGGTCAAGCAGAAGGGCTTCGTATTCATGGATACCCCGGGCTTCGATCCGGTGTCGGCGACCGGCCAGATCGCCGGCGGCGCGAACATCATCGCCTTCACCACCGGTCGCGGCTCGCTGTTCGGTGCCAAGCCGGTGCCCTCGATCAAGCTCGCCCCCCACACGCCGATGTACACCCGGCTCACCGAAGACATGGACATCAACTGCGGCGGCATCCTCGACGGCACGCACACGCTGCAGGAGATGGGTCAGGAGATCTTCGAGCTGATCCTGCGTACCTGCTCGGGCGATCGCAGCAAGAGCGAGCTGCTCGGGCTGGGCGACCACGAGTTCGTGCCGTGGAACATCGGCGTCACCGGCTGAGGACGCTCGTCGACAGGTTTCGAACCCCGAGCGAACCCTGGAATTCACGCCCGTGTGGCAGGTTCACCATGAAAAAGCGACGGAAGCAAAACCTATCGCGTTGCGACGGGTGCGTCGGGTGCGTCGGGCGCAAGCCTAGCCAGTGGCAAGTCAAAATCGCCGCCTCAACCATTCACCAATTGATGCGCTGATCGACCTCATAGTCCGATGCTGGTCGCGCCGCTAGATCCCAGTCCGGCTCAATTTGCGCCCCGTCATCCATGCGTGCCGGGCCTATGAACCAACCAACTCAGCGCAGCTCGATACCTGCATTCGACTGCACTTGCCTTCATGACTACCTACTGCTTGCTGGTTGTGGTGCGTTCAGATGGCCGATCATGCAGCAACCCGCACGCAGCAGTTGTACAGATAGTCTATGATCACTATCCAGCGCGATTTGCGTCGAAGAAATTGGGTTGTAGTTAATTATGAACATGGATTTGAGCAGTGAGGCGCCAGGGACGTCCGTCCAAACTGACTACACACGAATCCGCGACCTAATTCGGTCAGATATTGTTCTGGATCGGTTGAAGTCAGGCAGCCGGCTGAAGATCAGTGAATTGGCGGCCCGGTATTCAACCAGCACTGTTCCAGTCCGTGAAGCCCTGCAGCAGTTGCAGGGAGAAGGGATCGTCACGTTCGTTCCCAACCGTGGCGCCAGTGTCCGGACCATCGATGCCGACTTCGTTAGTAACATCTATGAAGTCAGAGCACTTATAGAGCCCTTTTTGGCCCGCCGTTTCGTTCGCCACCATGACGATGGCGATGTTGAGCGGCTGGAGGCCATCCAGCGTGACTTGGAGGCTGCAATCGATGCCCGCGCCGACTGGCACAGCCAACGTCAACTGGACCTCGCCTTTCACGCCACCTGTTACTCCAATCACTACAACAAAGAGGCCTTGACGATCAGCGACAAACACGTGAACCTGCTGACGGCGCTGACTAACCGATTTCAGCGGGGGAACGCACGTGCCGCAGCGGCCAACCGCGAACACTGGGCGATGATTGCCGCCGTTCGTGCCAAAGATGAAGCAAAGATGGCAAAGCTTATGGAACTCCACCTCCGCGGCTCCTGCGAGGATTTGATCGAACGCATGAAGAGGGGAAGGCCTCGGGAGTAGTTGGTTGCCAGAGGCTCGGTCGTCAGCCAGCGAAGCGGGGCTCAGGAAGGCCCAGGCAGTCGATGCCATCAATAACGAATAGGCCACCCGACAGCGGCTCTCCTTGCACACGCATCGACGTGAAAAACAGGCGGTCAAGATTTTTGCCACCAAACATCGGTCGAGTTGGGGCCGAGACCGGAAGTTCGATCGTGAGGTCGGGCTTGCCATTGGGGTCGAGCCGATCAATTCGTGAACCTCGAAATGCTGCCAGCCAGTAGCCTCCACTGGCATCGATCGTGGCACCGTCGGGGCTGCCGGTGAATGCCGTGAGGTCGGCGAAGATCGCTTGCTCGCCAATGTCGCCGGAACCAGGAGCGTAGGCGTACCCCCAAACTTTCTTTGCCGTGGTGTCCGCCAAGAAGAATCGCTCACCCCCTGGAGAAAATGCCATGCCGTTGCCGACATAAATCCCATCTGCCACGAGTTTCACCGAGAGATCGGCTGCAAGCTGCCAGCATGCGCCCGTCGGCCGCCGTGGCGATTCGACGTTCATGCTAGAGACGAAAAACCGGCCCTGCCGGTCGCAGCAACCGTCATTCAATCGGTTGTTTGGCCGATCACTTTCAACGTCAAGGAGGTGGACTGGAGGTCCGCTGTCAGGATCCCACGACCAGAACCCATGTTCTGCCGCGAGGATCAGCCCACCGCGCTCACGAAGGGCGAAGCAGCCAACGCGCAGGCCGAGGTCATAAACTCGGTCGTGTCCTGTACGGGCATCAAAGCGATGAAGGGCGCGGCCGTCAATGTCGGTCCACCATAGAACCTGTTCAATCCCGTCCCAGACCGGCCCCTCTCCGACCCGCGCCTGCGCATCCACGAGGCATGTGATTTTCATGTTTACCATCTCCGTCCCGCAACCTTCGCCCCAAGAGCCGGAAGCCCGACATCTCGCAACCAAGCGAAGCTTGCCTTGAGCCGATCCGCGGACGAGGCACGCATCCGCTCGCCGTCTTCTGGCGTAAAGCCGAGATCGCGCTTCAGACTCCCTATCTCCCAGCGCATACCCGGATTGCGTGACACCAGGTTATAGACGCCAAAGCGGACGGTGCGGTCCAGGATCGCACACTCAAAGGCACGACATAGGTCGCGGTCACTCACCCACATGGCCTGGCCCCAATGGCCAAAGGGGATCCACGGGCCGTGCCGATTTTCGTTGCCGCGCTGGCAGACGCCGATGCGGAACCCGATGAAGGACAAGCCGAATTGCTCAGCAAACATCTTGCCTAGCCGTTCGCCTGCCAGTTTTGATGCGCCATAAGCGTTGATCGGCCTGGGCTCAATGTCGACGGTCAGCGGATCCTTGGCAAATCGGTATCCCGCAACAACAAAGTTGGAACTGGCGAACACGATGCGGCGTACGCCATGCTTTTGAGCCGCTGCCATGACGTTGAACAGAAGATCGAGATTCAAGCGTTGTATGCTGCCCCAGGATGCGAATGGGCTGGGATCGGCCGCAACATGCAGGACGGTGTCGATTCCGGCAAACAGCCCGCTCCAAACCTCATCGAAGACACTAAGGTCGGCGGTTACGACGTCCGGATCATTCCCGGGGTTGAGGCACAGAAGCGTGAGTTCGTAGCACTCCCGTGCATCGAGATAGGAACGAAGCTTCGAGCCAATATTGCCGGTTGCCCCCGTGATCAAGACGCGGATCGGCTTGCCACGACCCGCCAGGGATTCGTCGTCTTGCGCCGTCGCGATCTCCCCCATGGCCGCTACCAATTGGCCCTGGACCCGTCACGAGCCAGGACGGCTTCCTTGGCGCTGATGACCTCCTGGACGAACGGGTGCTGCCTGGCGACGGCCTCGTTGATCTCCACGCCCAGCCCAGGCTTCGTTGGCACCTGCCAGTAACCGTCAACCCGGGTGATCGGCGTCGAAACCACTTCGTCATACCAGGGGACGGCGCCGGATGACTCCTCCAAGATGACGAAATTGGGAGTCGCCACTCCAAAGTGCAGGCCGACGACGCCCGCAATCGGCCCCGTTGGATTGTGCGGACATACGCCAATATGGTTTGCGGCTGCAATATTGGCAATCTGCCGGCCTATGGTCAGTCCCCCGCAGTGGCACAGGTCTGGCTGGATATAGGTCACTGCTTTCATGGTGCACAGGGTCTCGAATTCCTTTGGAGTCAGCAGGCGCTCGCCAGTGGCAATCGGGCACCCGGCGCGATCGGCGACTATCTGCATCGCCGCTGGATCACCGGGCTGAACGGGTTCCTCGACGAACATCGGCTTAAAGGGGCTGATTACGTCAATATAGGCCAAGGCTGCGGCAATAGAGGCGGGACGGCCATGGAAATCGAGCAGAAGATCGACATCTGGACCAAGCGCCTCCCGAATGCCCTGAATCAGCTTTTCGGTGTGCCGGACATGGCGCGGCTCGGCATCGAAACCCATATAGGGCACCGGCGTGATTTTGACCGCGTTGTACCCCACTTCCCTCAACTCGGCGGCGCTCTCGACGAAGGCGGCAATATCGAACGTGGCGCGATTCACCTTAGTCCTGCCCGTCCCCAGATGCGTGTAGACGCGGATGCGATCTCGTACTTTGCCACCGAGCAATTGCCAGACGGGCACGCCCAGGTCCTTACCTTTGATATCCCAGCAAGCCTGTTCGATCGCGCTCATGGCGGTGAGACCATAGACGCCGAGCGGCCAGAATGCGGCCTTGCTGAGCAGTTCAACCAGTTGGGTCACGTCGCGCGGGTCATGACCCACGGCAATGTGCTCAAAGTCTTCAATGCAGCCGACCACGCCGCGCGTTTTCCATTCCAGAGTTGCCTCGCCCCAGCCATAAAGGCCCGGTTGATCGGTTTCGACCTTGACGAAAATCCAGTTTCTGTTCGGCGGGGCGGCAACGACCAGAGGCGTGATCTTGGTAATCTTCATTTGACTATCTTTCCGTTATTTTGAGCACACAGCGGCGTTTACAAACTTGCTTAGCTGAGAACTGGCGAGAACAACATCATGTTGATTGAGAAAGCAGCGGGAGACCGTTTGCCCCGAGGCATAGAGCGGAGGAGTGGCGCTGCGACACTCAGGCATTACGGATGGACAACGTCCGGCAAAGGCGCATCCGGCCCGGCCGGTGCCGCGTTCCTCTTTCAAGATCGGTTGGCCTTGGCCCCATGGCATGTCCAGGTCAGGCCAGGGAATAGAGCCAACCAGCAGCCGCGTATAGGGATGCTTCGGCGTTGTGATCACTTGCGCGGCAGGGCCGGCCTCCACGACCTCACCCCGGTAGAAGACCATGATGGTGTCAGCGATGTGATATGCGGTCGCCAAGTCGTGCGTGATATAGAGAATCGGGATTTTGTAATCGCGATTGAGAGACCGCAGGCTGCGCAGCACCAGCGCGCGTAGCGACGCATCGATCATCGAGACGGGTTCGTCGGCGATCAGGAGCCGGGGCTTCAATAACAGCGCACGCGCCACCATAAGTCTTTGACGCTGGCCGCCCGACAGCTGGTGTGGGAACCGCCCAAGCGTATCAGCGTGATGAAGGCCAACCCACTCGCAGGCCGTGCGCATCATGCTCTGTGCCTCGTCACGCGATTTAGCAAGCCCGAACAGCCGCAGCGGCTCGGAAAGAGCATGGTCTACACGGTAGAACGGGTTGTAGACCGCAAACGGATCCTGGAACACGGCCTGGACGTCGCGCCTGTATTGCCGGTGCGGTTCTCCTTTCAGGTGCCCAAGAGGCGTCCCGCAATAGCGGACTTCCCCAGCACTGGGTTCGGTGAAGCCGAGCAACAGAGACGCCAGAGTTGTCTTGCCGCTCCCGCTCTCTCCGGCGATGGCGATGATTGATGAAGATCCAGCCTCTATCGTGAAGTCGAGCGGTTTTAGGGCCGCCACGTCGCCATACCGCTTTTCGACGGACTGCAGCTCGATCAGTGGTGGATTGGGCGATCCGGTCATGGCGTGTTTCCTGCGATGTGACATGCCGCGCGATGCTGGCCCAGGTTGCGGTCGAGCGGCGGGCGAGCCTCGCGGCAGAGCTGAATCGCCTGCGGGCAGCGCGGCGCGAAGGCGCAGCCGACAGGCAGTTCCCTCAGCGACGGCGTCACGCCGGGAATGCCGCCAAGTTCGCCGTTCTGATGAAGGCGGGGAACGCTGCTCACCAGCGCCTGTGTGTATGGGTGGCGTGGACGGGTCAATACTTCCCGTATCGACCCGATCTCCACGAGCTTGCCTGCGTACATCACAGCGAGGGTGTCAACGAACTGGGCCATAAGACCCATGTCGTGCCCAATGAGAATGAGGGCAGCTCCTGCCCCCCGCTGTTGCCGGCCGAGCGTCTCCATCACATGACGCTGCGTGACAACATCCAGAGCGCTAGTCGGCTCATCGGCGATGATGAGCTTAGGGCGCAACAAGAGACACAGGGCGAGGCAGACGCGCGGCTTCATGCCGCCCGAGAGTTCATGTGGATAGAGCGTCGCGACGCGCGGATCCAAATCAACGCCTGCCAGCGCGGCCGCTATTGCCTGTGCGTGGCTCCCGTCCGACGGTTTCTGTTTGTGGTCAATGAGAACGTTGCTAAATTGCCGGCCAATCGTCTGAACTGGGTTCAACGAATTCATTGCGCCTTGGGGAATGTAGCTGACCGTTCGCAGTCGGTGCGTGCGCATCTGATCAGGACTGATGGCGACCAAATCGATGCCGTCTATCGTGGCCTTTCCACCGTCGACTCGGCCAGGCGGGCGCAGCATCTGGATTAGCGCCAATGCGGTTGTCGTCTTGCCAGAACCGGATTCCCCAACGATGCCGAGGCGTGTGCCGGCCGGCACGTCGAAGCTGACTTCATCGACCGCTGCCACCGCACCGGCATCAGTGTGGTAGTTGACCAAGAGTCGCCGAACGCTGAGACCGCTGGTCATGAGTTCCTCACACGCAAACGGGGGTTGGCCAACTCGTCAATTCCGACGGTTAGGAGGTAGAGCCCAACGAAGAGGATGATCAGCACGCTAGTCGGCGCGAGAATCCACCACCACAGGCCCAACAAGAACGCCGACTCGCTCATCAACCAGTAGATTGTCATGCCCAAGGTTGGCTCGGATGGGGAGCCTAGCCCGAGCGCTTCAAGCCCGACTGAGGCCAAAATGGCTTGTGCAACCGCGACGACTAGACTGGCGCTAAGGTAGGGAAGCAGGTTCGGCATCATTTCAACGAACATGATGCGTAATGCGCTTGCACCGTTAAGTCGCGCTACATTCACGTACGGGGCGTCGCGCAGTACCAGAACCTGCGACCGAATCTTTCGGGCCGGTTCGCGCCAAGCTAGCAACGCGATCGTGATCGCCATGACGGTCGTGCTCATGCTCGACTTGATCGATGAAGCCACGACAACCAGCACCAGCAGGGCAGGCACGGTGATCAGGACGTCAGTAACAGTACGGATGACTGCATCGACCCAGCCGCCGTGGTATGCCGCGACAAATGCGATCACGGTCCCGATCAGGATGCCGATTGTGCCCGCCATGAGACCGACCTTGAGCGTGAGCGCGGTGCCGTAGACGATGACGGCCAGCAGGTTGCGACCTTTCGCATCGGTCCCGAATGGGTAGTCGAGCGACGGCGCGCACGACCGGGGTCCTGAGAGGGGGAACGCATCATCCCACCCGATGAAAAATCGTCCGACGATCGCGAACAAGAGCAAGAGCAGGATCAAACCTGCCCCGATGGCGATTGTGGGGTTGCGTCCGATGTACCGGAAGACCTCCCTTAGCGGGCCGCTGCCGAATGCGCTTCTCTTGTAAGACTGAACAGGATGAGGGCTGGTCATGCTTTAGCTCCGGATTTGCGAACGCGAGGATCGAGTAGGGGGTACACCAGATCCAAAACCAGCATTGCGAAAGAAACAGTGCAGATCAGGATGAAAACTATTCCATAAATCACAAAGTAATCTAAGTGCTGGATAGCGCGGAACAGTTGCGTACCTATGCCGGGAAAGCCGAAAACCAATTCAACAAGAATCGAACCCGATAGGACATTTCCCAATGACAGCGCCAGCAGGGTGACCTGCGGAAGCATCGCGTTTCGAAGCCCGAATTGCAGGAACCGCCTCGAGTTCGTCAGGCCCAATGCCTCCGCAAAGGTCATATAGTCCTCCCCTTGCACTGTCACCATCATGCCGCGCATTGACAACGCCCAAGTTCCCACTGTTGAGAGCAGAATCGAGACGGCCGGAAGGATGGAGTGATGAAGAATCTCCAGGACGAGAGACACGCTCCAAACAAAATCGGTACGTATGCCCTTGCCGCCGCTCAACGGGAACCAATCAAGCAGATAAGCAAACACGTACACCAGCACTAGCCCGATCAAGTAGAACGGGATTGCCGAGAAGATCATCAGGAAGGGAACGAGGTAGCGGTAGAAGGCCGAGGATCCGCGCCATACGGTCAGGGCACCAAGAACTGTGCCAATGAGGAAGCCCAGCACTGTCGTGGTAGTCAGCAGACCGATTGTCCACGGCAGTGCTCCGCTAATCATATCCATCGTTCGGCTGGGGTAGTAGGCGATTGACTGTCCCAGGTCGAAGGTCGCGGTATCCCGAAGAAAGGTGAAATACTGCTGCCACAGCGGCTTGTCGAGTCCGAACTTGACGTTGTAGACCTCCACCATCGCACGAATATCTGTGACTGCCCCTCCCTGCTCCATTTGCGCGAGGAGCTTGTCTCGTATGGGATTGCCGGGCGCAAGACGAGGCAGGAAGAAGATCAGGGTCGTAGCCACCCATACGACGAGCAGAAACATTCCGACCCTGCTAACGATAGCTTTCATATCCTTGATGTCCTCTGAGGTCGGCAAATGCGCAAATCGAGAAGGTCTCGGATTCGCTCAGCCGCGACGAATGGCGCGAGCGAAGTCCGAGGTGGTACTCGCGCTATGAACTATTGCTTCCTTACGCCGAGCAACATCAAATATCCTGAGTCGGCCCAGAAGGTTGGTGGTACGTAAGGATTTTGGGATGATGGCCAGTTCTTCCAATAGGTCGTGTTCATTGGAATACGATGGTAAAACTGCGAGATAGACGCGGTCACCTGGTTTTCAAGAAATATGGTCAACGCCTTTTTGACGAAGCCTGCAACCCGCGGATCCGTTGGTGGCAATGCCTCGATCTGATCGACAAGAGTGCTGAACTCATCGTTTTGCCAGCGCACGGGCCAGAGGGGGGTACCTCCGACAGGCCTGTAGTGGCGCTTATGGTAGAGCCTCAAGGTGTGGAAAGGATCATTGACGCTGGCACCATGACCAGTAACCCACCAGACCGCCCTACCCTGAGAGATGACGTCCCTGTAGCCTGGACGCTGACTGGGAGCGACTTCGAACCCTGCTCGGCGCAGTTGTTCGGCAACTACGGGAGCGACCGTGGCCATCGCATTGTTGTGGAAGAGATCGCCCCCCATCCGCTTTCCGTTGAGGGTCCAGAACCCTTGGGAATCTTTGGTCGCACCTGATTGGAGCATCAGCGCCTCGGCTGCCTTCGTATCGAAGTCGACAGTACGAAACTGCTTGATCTCAGCCTCCATAGTCTTGAAGTACGGCTGCAGAGCTGGATAGGCCGGATAGGGTAGCGGCGTGACCTCCGCAGCGCCATCAAAAGCGAAATCAACGATCTGCTGTCGATTGAGAAAAAGCGACACCGCCCGACGGACTCGAACGTCCTTCCACTGGGGGTCGTCATGGTTGAACATAAGCGACGTAGGCCACCAGTCGATGTTTCCGTACGGCTTATCACGCCCGGAGAACGTCGTGATATTCGGGTATCTTGCAAGGAGGTTTTTCATGACGGGCACTTGCGCCTCGAGGATCGTGTCGACCTCGTTGTTCACTAGGAGCTGGGCCGCCTGCTCGTGAGTTGCAAAAGGGACGAATATGACTCTCCTCATGGCCGGCAGAGGACGAAAGCCGGTCTTTGCCCCCCACCAATCATCACGTCGATCGAGCACAATCCGCTCGGGCTTGATTTCGGTCAGCTTGAAGGCGCCGGTGCCTACCGGCCATCCAGCCTTGTTTGCATCGAGCGCAGTGAAGCTGCCCATAGCTTGAGGGCCAACCGGCTCGTATATGTGCTTAGGAACGATATGGATCCCCTGGTTTGCGAACCGAATGGGGAAGAATGTGAAGAACCAGCGAGGATTTGGTTGGTTTAGCTCGATGCGGACCGAGTAGTCGCTCAAGCGAACCAGTGCCTTGACGTCCCGCGCCATGTCTTGGGCCCATTGCAAATCAGCTTTGCCTTTTCCGTTGTCGCGCAATAACGAGATCGTATAAATGACATCGTCGACGGTGAACTTCTTGCCGTCGCTCCACGTAACGCCTTCTCTTAGATCAACTGTCACCGCCGTGTAGTCACTGTTGTATCTGTGATTCGTCGCCAGCCACGGTATCAATTCGTCTTTCAGAACGTTGTAGTAGTAAAGTCCTTCAAGAACGTGCGTGACGCTGGCCATCTTGTCCAGCCCGGGGCGGAACGGGTTGAAGTCGTTGTATTGGCTGAAGGTCGGTCCACCAGCATTCCCGGTCGCAATGAAGGTGTCCGCGCGCGGAATCTGTCCAGTCTGAGCGAACACGATCGGGGCTGCATTCGCTAGAACCAAGACTGATGCCCCAGCAACTTTTAGAAAGTCACGCTTGGCCGAAACGGAAGTGATTTGCATTCGAAGTCTCCTCGGTTAATGGAAATGTCATTTTGACGCAGAATATTTTATTGTCAAGTAATAATATATTATTTTACAACAATCGCGATGGGGACGCCCCTTGCTGGACGCCCCCCGCACCCAGCATGCGCGATGCATTCACTGGGCTCCGACTCAGGGTGTGTAACGGCGAACCGTCGAAGATGCGGTGGAAGAGGCTCTGGCAAGACTAGGGCTTCAGACACTGGTGATTGCCGGCCAGCGGCGCAGCACCTTGCCCGGGAGCGCCACCGCCGGTCATGCGGTAGCGGCCACTGCGCGATGGCGTCCCTGGCACGATCTATCCAACCATCCGGTACGGCACTTTCCACGCCCGCGCAAAGCCGGCGACCGACCAAGAAAGCCGAAAACTCTTATCCACGGCCGCGCGATCGGCGCCTCTTACGCAAGACTCGCGCGGCGGTGGG
>SXGR01316894.1_pt1 | contig 17660 bp, 17 predicted proteins | sample 3174711 | NCBI WGS metagenome assembly SXGR01 (sample SAMN11356860, study PRJNA531348) | freshwater metagenome | isolation source: freshwater sample F1-60 | place: China: Fuxian Lake, Yuxi | collected 2017-12-25
AGGTTGCCAGTGTCCGGTAGGTTGCCAGTGTCCGGTAGGTTGCCAGTGTCCGGTAGGTTGCCAGTGTCCGGTAGGTTGCCAGTGTCCGGTAGGTTGCCAGTGTCCGGTGCACAGGCTGGTCGCCAGGGTCCCGATTGCCTGATTGCCAGTTCCCGATTGCCTACTTGCTAGCGCCCAAGCGCCTCATGTCAGTCAGTCCCCGTCACGGGGCGAACGCGCCGAAGGCCGCCGCGCCCGCGAATTGCAAGATCCCGCACCCGCAGCAGCCGCACACCATCGGCGCGAGCCACGCGGCGAAGGCCTTGCCGCCGCCGCAGCGGTGCATCTCGTCGTAGCCGTAGACGTGGTTCATGATGCCGAACACGAGGCTCACGAGCGCGCCTAGGTAGGGGATCGGCAGGAAGATGCTCGAGCCGGCGTTGGCGTAGGCGTGGGCCCGCACCGTGTGCATGTACGTGCGGCCTTCGGGGACGCCCCCGAGCACGAGCAGCGCGAGGTGGTGGAGGCCGCCCATGACCCACGGGACGAGAAATCCGGACATCGCGCCACCGAGGGTCGTCGCGAGGAACAGCCCGATCCCGAGCGCGAGGCCGAACCCAGCGCCGGCGAGGCCGAGCGGCATGCCCGTGGCTTTGCCGAGGGTCGAGAACACCGCGCCGAACATCGAGCCGAAGAGCGCGAACAGCGCGATGTAGAGGAGCCCGAGCGCCGCGCCGAGCAGCGTCATCGTGAAGGTGTTGAAGAGCACCGCGCTCATCGCGTCGTCGCCTTGAGCTGCGGCCGCGAAGAACGGGCGCCCCTTGAAGGTCGCGCCGATCGTCTCCCACCAGCGCGAGAAGAGCCCGCCGCCCTGCGCCTCCCACGGCACGCCGCCTGCGAGCGCCGGGCCGCCGCCGGGGACGTACCCTGGCGGCATGCCTGGTGGCGGGGCGAAGCCGCAGCCGTAGCCGCCGTAGCTGCCCGGCTGTCCCCAACCGCCGCCTTGCGGAGCGCCATATCCAGGTGCCGCGCCGGGTGCGGGCTGTCCCCAGCCGCCGCCTTGCGGAGCGCCATCTCCAGGTGCCGCGCCGGGTGCTGCGCCGGGTGCGGGCTGTCCCCAACCGCCGCCTTGCGGATTGCCATATCCAGGTGCCGCGCCGGGTGCTGCGCCGGGTGCGGGCTGTCCCCATCCGCCGCCTTGCGGATTGCCATACCCGGGTGCACCGCCGGGCGCGGGCGGAGCGCCTGCGCCAGCGCCTCCGGGGGGCGCGCCATGGCCGCCGCCGGGTGGCTCCATCCCGCCCGAGCCGTAGTCGTTGCTCATGGTCGAACGGTAGTGCGGCTAGCCCGGGCGGCGCCACCGAATTGGGCGCCATTGGCTCGTTTGCCGCCGCCGCTCAGAACATGCCGCTCAGAACATGCCGGCGAAGTTCAGGCTCGGCGAGAACGCGATGCCGAACGTCGGCACCATGAACATCGCCTTGACCTCGACGCCGAGGCCGAAGTTCGGGTGCAGCGAGAGGAGGGTGCCGACACCCACCGGCACGAAGGCGAGCCCCGTGACCTGATAGGCCTGAATGTCCTCACGCTTCTTGGTGTTGGCGGGGCAGCGACCGTCGCCGCTGCTGGTCACCGGCGTGAAGTCGTCGTTCAAGGTGTCGCAAACAGCGACGGTGACGCCGCCGTTGACCTGCCCGCCGCCGACGCCGAGGAAGCCGTACGCGCGCGGAAACCAGGGATTTCCCTCTTTTTGCGCCTCGGCCACCATGCCGTCGAGGAAGTAGTACGACACGCGCCCCTCGGCGTGCCACATCGCGAAATCGAGCGCCACCGGCTGCCGGCAGATGCTCTCGTTGCCCGGGTTGGCCTTCTCGCAGTCGCTGAAACGCCCCTCGACGTCGCCCACGCTGGGCGAGCCGCCGAAGGCCACGCCGACGCGCGCGCCAGCCGCGAGACCGTTCCACAAGATGCGGTCATAGCCGGCGAGCAGCCGAAACGAGGCGCCGCCGACGAAGCCGCCGAGCACCTCGTTGAACTTCCCTTTGACTGGCCTGCCGAGGTACTCGCCGTCTTCGTCGAAACAGAAGAAGTTGTCGTGCGGCTGTTCGAAGCCGCCGCTCGCGTCGGTGAAGCCGCATACGTTCTCGGCGCCGCTCAGCACCAGGTTGTCGATCTGAAAGCCAAGCGTCACGATGTTGTCGGGCAGCGCGCCCGAGCCGGTCTTCGGCTTGTCGCCGTCACCGCCGCCGCCGTCGCCGCTCGAGTCCTGCTCGCAGCTGCCGCTCACGCACGCATAGCCCTCTTGGCACTCTTTCGTGTCCTCGCAGCTCGCGCCCCAGCCCTTGTCGCCGCGCCCCTCGCCGCTGCCCTTCTTCTCACCGCAGCCCGGAAAGTCGGGCGGACACTCGACCGAGCTGCACTTCTGCGGCGGCTCTTCGCCGGGAAGGCTCGGCTGGTCGCCCTCGATCGCGTTCTTGATCGTGACCTCGAGCGGCGCCTTCAGGCTGCCCGCCTGGGCGACGGGATCGCCGGCCTTGTCTTTGATGAAGATGTAGAGCTTGAGCTTGCCAGTCGTGCTCACCTGCGCGCAGGGGAGGACGACGCCGAAGCCGCCTTTCTGCTTCTTCATGTTGATGGCGAGCCACTTCGTCTCTCCGAAGGGCTTGTAGCGCAGCTTCGCGCTCTCGGCGTCGACCCCCTCTTCGACGGGCAAGAAGATGGGCAGAGGCGTGTTGACGAGCGCCTCTTCGGGCGGCGCCCACTCGAGCGCGCTGCCGCCGTCGGCGTCGTCGTCGCCCTTGTCGCCCTTGTCGCCGCCGTCGTCGCCCTTATCGGCCTTATCGGCCTTATCGCCGTCGTCGTCGCCTTTATCGCCCTTGTCGCCTTTATCGGCCTTATCGGCCTTATTGGCCTCATCGCCGTCGTCCTCGGTGATCTCCTTATCGGCCTTATCGGCCTTATCGGCCTTATCGCCCTTATCGGCCTTATCGCCCTTATCGGCCTTATCGCCGGCCCCGGCCACGACGCCAGGCTTGGATTTCGCGGCGGCCTTCGCTTCCTTGTAGAGCTTCGTCAGCTCGTCGTTGAAGTACATCGCGAGCGGCGCTGCCTTCGCATCTTCTTCGAAGGCCTTGGCGAGCTCGCTCTTGGCGGCCTTGAGATCGCTTTTGCCGGCGCCGTAGACGACGGCGAGCCCCATGTGCAGCTTGCCGCGAAGCTCCTCGTCGCATTTCTTCGCGCAGAGCTTCACCGCCTTGTTCAGCTTGGCGATCGCGTCGTCGAGCTTGACGTTGAAATAGTCGTCGTCCATCGCCTGGGTGAAGAGCTTCTCCGCCTCGGCGTCCTGTGCATGCGCGACAGGGGTGGCGAGCGAGAGGCACAGCGCAGTGGCGAGCGCCGCGAGTCCGTGGTTTCGTAGGCGAAGCAGCAAGAGGTCCTCCGTAAGCAGTGAATCGTTGGGCCAGCGCCGCGCGCGGTCAGCGTGGTTGGCGCGGCCCGAGGTCGCTCAGTCGTTACTTGTTCTCCACGCGCAGGAACTGCACGCGCCGGTTGAGCGCGCGGTTGCGCTCGTCGGTGTTGGGCACGAGCGGCCGCTCCATGCCGAAGCCCTTCGCCGCCAGACGCTCGGCGGCGACGCCGTGGTCGACGAGGTACTTTCGCACCGAGTCGGCGCGCTGCTGGCTCAGCTTCTTGTTCAGGGCCGCCGAGCCGACGTTGTCGGTGTGGCCCTGCACTTCGATCTTGAACTGCGGGTTGTCCTTGAGGACCGAGACGACGGCGTCGAGCACCGCGAAGCTCTCGGGTCGGATGATCGCCTTCGCGAACGCGAAGTGGATCTGCTGCGTGATTTTGATCTCTCTCTCGGTGACGACGACGAGTGGCGCCTTCTGGGGGCAGCCCTTGCGCGCGCCATCCTTTACGCCCGGCACGAACGGGCACTCATCCTCGAGGTCGGCCACCGCGTCGCCATCGTTGTCGGGCTCCGGGCAGCCGTCGGAGTCTTCATGGCCGTCGGGGTCTTCCGGCAAGCTCACGCACTCGGGCTTCGCCTCTTTGGTGTCGAGCACGCTGTCGAGATCGTTGTCGAGATCCGGGCAGCCGTCGTCGTCGAGGTAGCCGTCCTTGTCCTCCGCGAGCAGCTCGCAGTCGTCCGTGAGATCGACGATGCCGTCGCCGTCGGTGTCGGGCTCATCGGGGCAGCCGTCGGTGTCCTCGAAGCCGTTGTAGTTCTCGGGCTTTTCGGGGCACTTGTCCTCGGGGTCGAGCCAGCCGTCGCCGTCTTTGTCGCCGGGCTTCGGCGGCGGTGCGGGCTTCGGCTTGGGCTTGGGCGGCGGCTCGTCGATGACGAAGCCGCGGTCGGTGCACTGTGCCGCTGGCGAGAGATCGTACGCGGCCTGCGCGTTCGCGCGCGCGACGATGAGGTGGTCCTCGGCGCGAAACATGTTCGCCTGGCCGAGCTCGACGTCGGCGAACTTGGCGTGGGCGACCGCGAGCGCGAGCTCACGCGGGGCGCAGCGGCGCGCGCCGTTCTTGTCCGCCTGCTTGATGAGCTGCTCGAGCCCCTGGATTTCTCCGCGCATCACCGGCACGCGGGAGCATCCCGTACCGGCGATCAGCGACGCGCAGACCGCGCTCGCGATGAGGCCACGCACTCTCCCGCCGCCGCCCGCGCTGGCATGCCGCACGCTAGCGCGCGTCACCGTCCGCCACCTTCGTGTGCGGCCTTGGCGCCGACGATCGCCTTCTCCGCGAACTCGAGGGCGAGGTCGGCGAACACGATCGCGTCGCCGTAAGAGGCCTCGGCCGCCTCTTCCATCGCCTTCTTCAGGTTTTCGTTGGCGAAGTGGTACTCGAACTCGGCGAGGCGGTCGGCGCCTAGCACCTTCGCGTGCTCGAGCGCCGAGGCCGCGCTGTTCGCCTTGTACGCGTACACGCCGCCGACGATGCAGCCCGACTGGGTCGAGCCCAGCGCGACGAGCACACCTACCGTGAGGACAGAGCTGTTAAAAAGGCGCTTCATCCCGCGTCCTTTCGCAGGCCCATGCGCGCGCACGCTAGCAAGCCGGGCCTCTCCGCGTCAACGACGGCGAGGATCGCGGCGCGGAGTTTGTCCGCCGAGGATTGCATCGGCGATGCCGACGACGGGGGTTTCTCAAGAGCCTGCTAGACGCGGCGATATAGGCCGATCACGAGCCCGAGGAGCATCGTCGGCTTGAAGTCACACGCGCGCACGAGGATCGGCGCCATGGTCCCGTTCTCCGGCTGGAAGCGCACATAGTCGCGCTCGGGGAAGTAGCGCTTCACCGTGGCGTCGTCGCCGATGAGCGCCACCACGATGTCGCCGCGCTCCGCCGTCGACTGCTTGCGTACGAAGACGTAGTCGCCGCTGTGGATCCCCGCGTCGATCATCGAGTCGCCGCTCACGCGCAGACCGAAGATTTCGCCCGACCGGAGCAGGCTCTGATCGATGCGTACGGTATCGAGCAGGTGCTCTTCGGCGTAGAGCGGCAGGCCGGCGGCGACGCGGCCGAGGATCGGGACCTCGACCATCGTGTCGTTGGCGCCGACCGCCGTCGCGAGGCCGGAGTCGACCGGGCCCATGTCGCGCGGACGCAAGGCCCGTGACTTCATGTCTTCGCGCGTCAGGTACCCCTTCCGCTCGAGCGCGCGGAGGTGGTCGTTCACGCCGTTGGTCGAGCGGATCCCCATGTGGGCACCGATCTCGCGCAGGGTGGGCGGATAGCCCCGGTCGGTGATCGACTGGCGGATGAACCGCAGCACTTCCTCTTGACGAGACGTGAGCCCCAACATGGGGCGCACACTACTGAACGGGTGAATGCCTGTCAAACGTCTGGCTACGTTTGTTGCGCGCGGCGTGCGTTCAGCGCGTGCGGATCGTGAGGTCGCCTGGTTAGGGCCTTCTTCGCCCCGTGTTTTTTGGCCGCCCGCAGGTCTTCCACAGGACGTCCATGCGTACGTCCGCGCAGCACTGAAGGTGCGTAGCCCCGCGGGGCGAAGTCGCTTCAGCGCGCGGCCGACTCAGGCAATGCCGCAGGCTCGGTTGCGCGTCTCGGTTGCGCGCGCCGCAGGCTCGGTCAGTGCCCGAGCTTCCAGAGCTTCGTGAAGATCTTCGGCTCGAAGGGGTCGCCGTGGCAGGTCGTGCACGAGTTCTCCTTGCCGTCCGCGCGCGTGAGCTTGTGCTCGTACTCGTCTTCCATGAACTTCTCGAGCGCCTCGCGGTCGCTTCGGGCGAGCACGTGCTCGGAGCCGACGTGGCAGCTGTCGCAGAAGATCCCCGACTTGTCTTCGGCGCGCATCGGCACGACGAAGTGATCCCACATGGCCTCGGCCATCTTGGTGTCCGCCGTCTCGATGGTCGGATCGATCGGGGTGTCCTTGCCAGGCGCGTGGCACCCGGTGCAGTCCTTGAACCCGAGCGCCTTCACGAAGAACGGCATCACCTTCTTCTTCTGGCCCATGCTCAGCTTGTCGAACGGCTTGTCGAGCGGCACGCCCGCGGCCTTCACCTCGGCGAGCAGCGTCGATGGTGCGAGCGGCGTCGAGGCCTTCTTTGCCGCTTCGGCGTGGCCCGGCTCGACGTGGCCCGCGCCATTGGGAGATGCGGTCGGCGCCGCGGTTGGAGCTGCCGTTGGGTCTGGCGTCGCGGTCGTGGAGGTCCCGGTCGAGGGGGACTCCGCGGTCGCGGTCCCCGTCGGCTGCGGCGCGACCTCGGTCGACGGCGACGGGCCGCACGCGGCCGCGAGCGAGACGAGAGCCGCGGAGGCGACGAAACTGAGGCGCAGCGAAAAAGCCGTGGTCGACATCGTCGCCGCGCACTACCACGGCGCGCTCCGCGAAATAAGTTCCTCGTGCGTCGCGTACGCGCGAACGCGGACGGGCGGCGTGCGCTAGAATTTGGAGCTGAAGGTCAAGAGGGCGAGCTTGTCGTTCGTCTCGCGCAGTCGCGCGCTCAGCAGGCGCGCCATGTTCCACAGGACCTCGTAGGCGACCTCTTTCTGCAAGAAGAGCAGATCCATGAGCGCGGCGTTGTCGATGGAGAGCAGACGGCAGCGACCGTGCGCGCGCGCGTCCGCCGAGCGGGTGGCCTCTCCGAGCAGGGACATCTCGCCGAACACCGCGCCCGTCGCGAGCACGGCGAGGGCCTCTTCTCCGAGGCCCGGGACGTCGCGTCCGATGCGCACGCTACCCGACGCGATGACGTAGAGGCGGTCGCCGGCGTCCCCGTGACGAAAAATCACGTCGTCGCGCGCGAAGGTCTCTTCGCCGCAGAGCGAGGCGATGCGCTCGAGCGCCCCCGCCTTCAATCCGAAGAACAGCGGCACCTTCCCCAAAAGGTCAACGCGCTCACGCGTCTCCACCCGGCGAGCCTAATGCCTCGATTCACGAGAATCGAGAAACAAAGAGGCGGAAGGCTCGCTCGCCGCGGGCACCTCGCCGCAGGCACGCTCGCCGCGGGTACGCTCGCACCCTAGCGCCGCTGAAACCGAAACCGCAGCGTGGGCGTGAGGCCCGTCGCGGGTTGGCCCGCGGCGTCGCGCGCGGCCTCGTAACTCATGGCGAGCGCGCAGCGCTTCGCCTGTCCCGCGAAGCCATAGCCCGGATCGCTCTGCACCCGCACCGCGCGCGCGACCCCGCTCGCGTCCACCGTCACCGCCACCTCGACCACGGCCCGCTCGATCTGCGCGAGCTCCGCCTGGGGCGGAAATGGGCAGTTGTCGAGGCTGCGTGCGCGGGGCATCGCCGGGCGCGACAGGTTCGCGGGCTTCGTGCCGCCGCCCGCGCCCTTGCCTCCGTCGACGCCGCTCGAGCGCGCGCGCGGATCGCGCACCGGGGTCTGGGACGTGCCCTTGGCGGAGGTGTACCCGCCGCCGGTCGCCCGCGAGCCATCCTTGTTCACGATGGTGAAGGCGCCGAGATCTTCGCCCTCGTCGGCCGGGCCGGTGTCGAGCACGTCGGCCGCTTCGGCGGCCGCGGGCGCCGGGCCAGCCTCGGCGTAGGGATCTTCGTCGACGGCGGGCGGCGGCGGCTCGTTCGTCGGCAAGGGGGGCGCGGCCTCGTCGACGGCGGGCGGCGCCTCCTCGGGCGGGGCGGCCTCGGGCTCGGGCTCTTCGGCTGGCGGCGGCGCGGGCTCGTCGCTCACGTCGATGTCGACGACGCCGGCGTAGTACGCGCGCAGCTCCTCGCGCAGGTGCTTCATGTGCTTGCGCATCGGGAGCATCGTCATCGCCGGCGACGCGACGGCGCCCGTGTGCGTGAGCGACGCCGCCACGAGCCATGGCACGAGGCCGAGCACGCTCCGCTCTCGCCCGAGCTTCTGGACGAAGCGGAACGGATCGCGTGCGGGCAGGGTGCTCATGGCCGTCTCGCGTGAGAGCGTGAGTCACGGCGCGGCGGGCGCGGGTGCGGCGGGGGCCGGCGCGGCGGGGGCCGTGGCTGGAGGACCATCGCCATTGGCTGCGCTCGCCCCCTTGGTGCCGCCATCGAGCTCGGCGGCGATGGGCGTCACGCCGAACGCGATCTTCGACACGCCCGCCTGCTTCAAGAGATCGAGCACGCGGATGATGCGGCCGTGCTGTACGGTCTTGTCCGCGCGAATCACGGCGCGCACGTCCTTGTTCTGCTGGAGCGAGCGCTTCGCCTCCTCGATGAGCAGCCGCTCGTCTTCGAGCCGCTTGCCGTCGACGACGAGATCGCCGTTGGCGTGCAGCTCGAGCCCGAACACGAGCTGCGTGGTCTCGCCCTTCGCGGCCTTGGGGAGATCGAGCAGCATCGACGCCTGCGCGATGAACTTCGCCGTCACCATGAAGATGATGAGCAGCACGAGGGTGATGTCGACCAGCGGCGTGACGTTGATGCCGCTGATGACGCCGTCGTCGTCGTCTTTGCTGGCCGCGCCCATGTCAGTCGGCCCCGCGTACGCGCTTGTTCTTCGGCTTGCTCGCCGGCTTGGACTCCGGCTCGTCGCGGTTGTCGTCGGCCTCACCGGCGCTCGCGGCGCTGGCCTCGCCCCCGAAGGTGGCCGTGCCTCCTTCGACCGCGACGAGATGGGCGAGCAGCACCTTGGTGAGCGCCTCGGTGTTGGCGAGCGTGCTCTTGATGAGGCGCTGGAAGTAGTTGTTGGCCGCTACGGCGGGGATGGCGACGGCGATGCCGACGGCGGTCGCGACGAGCGCCTCGGAGATCGACCCCATGACTTGCTGCGGGGCGAGCGCCGCGCTCGCGGCCGCGGCCACGTCGACCTTCGTCTCGCCGAGCGCCTTGAAGGCACCGATGACGCCGATGACCGTGCCGAAGAGGCCGATGAACGGCGCGTTGTTGCCGAGCGTCGCGAGGAAGGCGAGGCGCTTCTCGAGCTTCAGCCGCTGCAGGGCGAGCGCACCTTCCATCGCCTTCTCGGCGGCGAGCGGGCCGTGCTCGTAGAGCTCGAGCCCGGCCATGACGACCGCGGCCTCGGCGGACGGCGAGCTCGCGAGGCGCTCCCTGGCGGCTGCCGCCGACTTGCCGAGCGCGAGGCGCAGCTCCCGAGCGAGCGACGCGAGGTCGTCTCGCAGCGAGTAAAAGAACCAGCCGCGCTCGAGGATGACCGCGACCGAGATCACGCTCAGGCCGAGCATGAGCCACATGACCCAGCCGGCGCCGAAGCCGACCATGATCTGTTCGAGCCACTCTACGATCTTGCTCTGCTCGTTTGCGGGCATCTCGGTTGGGTCTTTCTTCGTGCCGGGGGCGCTGCGCTCTCACGGAGTCGTTGGGGCCCGGTCGTTGGGGACCCCAAGGCCTTATTGATAATGAAATTCGCTTGCGACGTCCACCGCCACGGTGAAGGGATGCCACGGAGGACCGAAGACCGCCAGGGTTTCACGTCGCCGGACGTCGCCGGCGCGCACCTTCGCGAGCGTGCTCGGACGCCATAGGCGCTCTCGAGCGCACGTCGAAGGGCCGCTCGCGGGCGGAATAGGTGCTGCAATTCAAGGCTCGCGCTTGGCGACGACGACGCTGACGCAGCGGGCTCTCTGGCTCAGTCGGCCTCGTCGGCGACGGTCGCGGCTGAGCTCGGCAATGCCTCGCGCTGCGGAGCGCGGCTCGCGTCGCGCAGCCGGCAGACGCGCTCGAGCACGGTCGTCGCGTAGCCGCCCTTCGCGAGCGTGAAGCCGACCTTGAGGCGCCCCTCGCTCGGATGGCTCTCCCAGGTGAGGTCGTCGACCTTGAGCCGCATTGCGCGGCGGGTGCCTTCGCCGAGCTGCTTGTGGCGCTCGAGGGCCTCCGCGGTGACGCCGCTCGCGTCGAACACCGCGCGCTCGAGCTCGAGCGGCTTGCCCTCGGGCCAGCGCATGCTCACGCCGAACATCGGGCCCGTGGGGCTCACGAGCCCGGCGAGCGCGCGCGCGGCTGCGTCCGCATGCTCTTCCTCCTTGACGAGGAAGAGCCCCCCCGAGTCGTGCTTCTGCGCCCAGTCGCCGACGAGCGCCGAGCTCCAGCTGCCGTCGGCCTCGCGGGCCGCGAGCACGCGATTGAAGAGCAGCGATTGCAGCGCCGAGAAGAGGAGCCTTCGCTCCCGCGGGTCGCGCGGCGGTCGCGCTTGGCCGCACACCCACGCGAAGGCGCGCTCGGGGTTGTCTCCGTCGCGCCCGAAGCGCTGCGGCCCGAACGCGTTCGGTACGCCGCTCGTCGCGATCGCCTGGAGGCGGCGCTCGACTCCGGGAAACGCCGCGGCCGCGAGCTCGCGCAGCGTGACAGTGAAGCGATTGCCCCGCAGGTGCCCGGTCTTGAGCTTGTTGCCGTGCCGCTGCTGCGAGAGGAGCTCGATCCCCGGGAGGTCGGCCTCGAAGAGCGCGCTCGCGTCGAGGTCGAGCGGCACCGCGAACGACGCGGTCTGCGTGGTGACCGCGTGGCGGTCCTTCATGCCAGCATAGCCGGCGTCGCGCGGCTCGGCGCCGAGGGCCTGCGCGATCGCGCGGACCGCGTCCGGGGTCGTGCGGCCGGTCTTGCGAAAGGTCACGTAGAGGTGCGAGCCCGCGCCCGACGGCTCGTAGGCGGGCAGCTCGTCGACGAGGAAGTCCGCCGGCGACGTGCGGAGGACGGCATCGGGCAGGCTCGCGTCGGCCTCGCCGCCATCGGACAGGCCACGAGCGTCGGATGCGTGCCGGATCGGTGCCTCGGTTTTGGACATGGCGTGCAACGGGCGTAAGAAGGGGCGATGACGACGGCGCGGCGCGGCACTCTCGCGATGGCGACCGCGGTCGCGCTCGGGGCTGCGCTCGTGGGGCTCGGATTACCGCCCGCAGCCGCGCAAGGCAAGCGCGTCGCGGCGTGCCCCGCCGACATGGTGAGCGTGCGCGGCGAGACCTGCGTCGACCGCTACGAGGCGTACGTGGTCGAGCTGCTCGCGGGCGGCAAGGAGCGCGCGCACTCGCCGCTTGAGCCCGTGGCCGGGCTGCGCGTGAAGGCGATGAACAAGAAGGGCGCCTTGCCGCAGGCGTACATCAGCCGCGACGAAGCGCAGGCGGCGTGCGAGAACGCGGGCAAGCGCCTCTGCACCGACGACGAGTGGCTCACGGCGTGTCGCGGAAAGCGGCCGACGGCGTGGCCTTACGGCAAGGAGCGCGTCGTCGGGCGCTGCAACGACCATGGCACGAGCTCGTTCAACCTCGTGTTCGGCAGCGACGGCCAGCCGCCCTTGCCTAGCGAGTACACCTTCGAGCACCTCAACGATCCGCGCCTGAACGCGATGCCGGGCACGCTCGCTCGCGCCGGCAGCCACGCGAAGTGCAAGAGCGGATTTCAGGTGTTCGACATGGTCGGCAACCTGCACGAGTGGACCGCGGCGAGCGCCGGCACCTTTCGCGGCGGCTACTACCTCGACGTCGAGCAACATGGCCCAGGGTGCGAGTACCGCACGACCGCGCACCACGCGAAGTACCACGACTACTCGACCGGATTTCGCTGCTGCAAGAAGCCCGGCGAGAAGATCCGGCCGACGGCGCCGCCAAAGTCGAAGAAGGCCAGCGTGAAGAAGGACAGCGCGAAGAAAAAGAAGGGCAGCGCGAAGCCGAAGACCTGACGCACGACGCCAAGCCGGAGCCGGGCAGCGCGAAGCCACGGACCCAACGCTCGACACGCGCGACGACGCATCGCGACGACGCTCAGGCCTCAAGCCTTCGGCGGCGCGCACACGTGGATCGGATCGAGCAGCGTGCCCGCGACGTTGATGGCGAAGGCCTTGCAAATCTGCCCGTCGGGACAGCCCTTGGCGACGTCGTGGAGGTCGCAGAACCGATTGCACGTGCCGCTCGTCGAGTCGGTCGGATAACAGAACAGGCCATCATCGCAGGGGGGCGCGCCGATCGCGGGAAAGCACGCCGCTCCTTGTGCCGCGGGGCCGCTCACGAGGCACTCGTAGTCGAGGGTGCTCGCGCTCTCCACCCAGCAGGTCTTGCCCGCCGAGCACTGCCACGGATCTACATTGCAGTCCGGCAGCGGAGCGCGCTCCTCGGCACTGATGAACTCGTCGCCGCATGCCGCCAACGGCAACAGCAGTAGAGCCACGCCGATCGGGTGAGGTTTGTACATTTAGAGCTCGTGGTGCATGCGGTTGTGCGGGCTGCGAAAGTACTGGTGCGGCGAGTAGCGCAAGAGGTTCGAGACGCGGCTCGTGTACACGCACGCATACTCGTCGACCTGCGCGCCGAAGAGCGACAGCTCGCCGCCTTCTTTCAAGAGCGGGCCCCAGTAGCGGTGGAAGCGCACGTCGACGTCGCGCCGCAGGTCGGCCGCAGCGGACTCGGTCTCGCGCAGCTCGCGCCGCACCGAGGCGATCACGCGCTTGAGGCGGGCGAGGTCCTGGCCCGCGTGGCCGCCGGCGTCGGGGCCGTGCTGCTTGACGAGCTCCTTCGTGCGCGCCTGGTGATGGCGGAGCGCGTCCTCCAGCTCGTCGCGGCGATCGTAGAGCTCGAGCATCGCGTCGAGCTCGCCGCGGCAGCCCTCGTGCGCGCCGATCTCCGCCTCGAGCTCCTGGATGATCATCGCCGTGCGCCAGGTGGAGTCTTTCTTCGAGCGGAGGATGTCGCCGTAGATGTGGTCGCCGACGTAGAGCACCTCTTGTCCGGGCACGCCGAGGGCCGCCTGCAGCTCGGCGAGGTTGCCGCCCTCGTAGACGCGCCCGCGCTCGAGCGGCGGCATCGCGGGCCGCAAGGAGCCGTGCTCGCCCTGCTCCATGAGTGGGTTTTTCTCCTGGAAAAAGGCGGGTTTTTTCGCCGCGACGATGAGCGCGTCGAAGTAGTGCTGGAACGACGGGTAGTCCGGGAGCTGCCCGTCGAGCAGATACGCGAGCAGCGTCTTCGTGTAAGCCCAGCGCGAGTTGGTGAGCACGAAGAGCTTCTTGCCCGCGGAGCGCAGCTTGTGGAGCGAGGTCGCGAGATCGGCGTCGCGCGTGATGAAGCGCGGCAGGTCGTTCGTGACGGCGTGCGCGACCGTGCCGTCGCGGTGCGCCTCGTCGATGCACACGCGGATGTCGGCGAAGAGGGTGTCGTACGACAGGCGCTGCTTGCGCGCGGAGTAGGCATCGACGATCGCGGCGTACGTGCACACCTCGCTGAGCCCGTAGAGCGTGTCGATCCAGTGAAAACGCTGGGTTTTGTGCTGGATCTTGCGATCGTAGTAGAGCGCGCGCAGCTCGGCGCGGTCGAGCTCGCGCAGGCCGTGGTAGCCCTTTCGCACGAGCTTGAAGCGGTTCATCTTGAGCACGTTGCCGTGGCTCTTGTCGATGAGCAGGCCGCGGATCGGAAAGTCGAGCGGGTAGTCGAGCGACAGCAGCCACTCGGGGTAGCCGCGCTGGACGAGCTTCTTGACCGTGGCGTCGATGCTCAGCCGGTCCATCGCCTCCTGGTGATAGATGGCGAGCGTGTAGTCCATGTCGAACCCGATCCACTCGCAGCGGGCGAGCTTGAGATCGCGGTTCACGAACACGCGGCGCGCGGGCCGGATGACGGCGGGCGGTGCTGCGGCCTTCGTGGGCCAGGGGAGCTCGAGCTGCTGCGCGGGCACGATCGACGGGCGCCGCGAGCGTCGCGGCGACTCCCCAAGATTAGGTTGCCAAGCGCCCGAGCGCCAAGAACTCCCGCCTACTTGGGCCTCGATTCGGATGAATCGAGGCACTAGCGTGCGCCGAATGACCGACCGCGCCATTCGCAGCCACGACGACCTCCTCGAGATCTTCGAGGCGTCGTGCCACGAGGAGCAGGCGCTCGGGGTCGAGTCCGAGAAGTTCGGCGTTTACGCGGCGACGCTCGCGCCGCTCACCTACGAGGGGCCGCGTGGCGTGCTCGGGATCTTCGAGGCGCTGTGCCGGGAGCACGGGTATCGCCCGCTGCACGAGAGCGAGGGCGGACCGATCGTCGCGGTCGAGCGCGTCGGCGCGGACGGCAAGAGCTCGCAGGTGACGCTCGAGCCCGGCGCGCAGTTCGAGCTGAGCGGCGCCATCCTCGCGACGGTGCACGAGGCGGAAGAGGAGCTCGCGCGGCACCTCGGCGAGCTCGAGCCGATCGTGCGGGCGCTCGGGGTGCGGTGGCTCGGCGTCGGCTATCACCCGCTGGCGTCGCAGGCTGAGCTGCCCTGGGTGCCGAAGGCCCGCTACCCGATCATGCGCGAGTACTTCCCGACGCGCGGCGGGCGCGGCCTCGACATGATGCGGCGCACGGCGACGGTGCAGGTGAACGTCGATTTTGCGAGCGAAGCGGACGCGCTGCGCAAGCTCCGGGTGGGCCTGCTCTTGAGCCCGATCGTGCAGGCGATGTTCGCGAACTCGCCGTTTTCCGAGGGGAAGCCGACCGGCAGGAAGAGCGAGCGCGCGGCGGTGTGGCTCGACGCCGATCCGGATCGCACCGGGCTCCTGCCGCGGATGTGCGCGCCGGGGGCGCGGTTTCACGACTACGCGGCGTGGGCGCTCGATGCGCCGATGTATTTGTTCAAGCGCGAGGGGCGCGTCTTCGCGAATACCGGGCAGACGTTCAAGAATTTCCTCGCGGATGGCTTCGAGGGGGAGCGCGCGACCGTCGGCGACTGGAAGATGCACCTCGGCACGCTCTTTCCCGAGGCGCGGCTCAAGACCACGATCGAGCTGCGTAGCGTCGACTCGCTGCCGCGCTCGCTCTATTGCGCGCTGCCGGCGCTGTGGGCGGGCTTGCTCTACGACGCGGAGGCGCTCGCCGGCGCCGAGGAGCTGGCGCTCTCGACGCTCGAGCCCGGGGCGCTCGAGGCGGCGCGTCCCGACATCGCGCGGCTCGCGCTCTCTGCGAACGCGTGCGGCCGCCCGGTGCGTGCTCTCGCCGAGCGGTTGGTCGAGCTCGCGGAGGGCGGGCTCTCGCGGCGGGCGCGGCTCGACGCCGAGGGACGGGACGAGCGTCGCCACCTCGCGTCGCTCGGCGCGCTCGTGTCCCGAGGGCAGTGCCCCGCGGACGTGCTGGTCGCGGGCCTCGACGTCACGGTCGCGCCCGAGAGCTTGCGGGCGGAGATCGCGCGGCGCTGCGCCATCTAGCGCGGGCCCGTAGTGGAGCGTGGCCTCGGTACGCGGTACGCGGACGGCCCGTGGCTCAGTCGAACGGGACCTCACAACCGAGCGTGGTCGCGAGCTCGCGGGCCGAGCGCTCGGCCCGCGCGACGGCCTCGTGGATCCGGGCGCGGCTCTCTTTCGCGAGGCCCTCCTCGGCGGCGTCGCGCGTCAGCCGCTCGCGGAGCTCGAGCGCGGTGTCGAACGCGCGCTGCAGCGCCCGCGCGTGGCCGTCGGGCTCGCTCGCCTTCAGCCGCGCCGCCTTGCGTTGCATTTCGTCGAGCTCCGAGAAGAGCTCGGCCGCGTCACGCGGAGGCTCGTAGCGGTAGAGCCCGAGGCAGCGATCGGCGCGGGGGCCGACGAGCATTCTGCCTTGCTCGCGCACCGCCGCGGCGCGCGCCGCCGCCGTCGCGTCGCGAAAGGCGAGACGCATGCCGACGACCTTCACGTCGTGGCCCGGGCGAAAGCTGCTGCCCGCGAACGAGGAGGCGTCGAGCGCGGCAGTGACGCACGGGGCGAAGTCGGGGCCTGCCGCCGGGCCGCTGGTCGTGCTCGTGTCGCGCACGACGACGTCGGAGATAGCAAAAGAGTCGCCCGCGACGGTGAAATCGAGCACGACGACGTGCTCGCCGGCGAAGCCCGCCGCTTCGAAGGCGCGCTCGTAGCAGGCGACGACGCGCGGGAGCTGCGCCGGGGTGCTGGACTCGGCGAGCTTGGCCGCGAGCTCCGCGCCGCTCGCACAGCCGCCGACGAGCGCAGCCAAACCGAGCGTCGCGCACGGCGCCGCGATGGTGCCGCGGACGAGCGGGCGTGCCGTCATCGCCTCTCCTCGAGGATGCGGCGGTCGATGCCGCCGTAGTCGGCGTGGCGTCGCTCGCCGGTGCGCACGCCGGCGTACGGGATGATGGCCGTGGGCGCGGTCGGGTCCCGCAAAGTGGCGAGATCGAGCGTCTGTGTGCAGCCCGTGGTGGCTGCAGCGACGAGCCATCCGAGCGTCGCCGGCACGCATCGCGCGCGTGGCCTTGGCGCCTCTCGTCGTGTCGCCGCGCGCTGGGGCGCGTGCTCGTCCAGGTCCGCCGTCATGCACCGAAGGGTAGTCGACCGAGCCCGCGGAGACGCTATTCATCGCGACGCTCCGTGCGTCGAGCGCGCCGGGCGCCACGCCGGCCGGGATCTGCGAAGCGGCACGACGACTGCCACCCGGTCGGCGCGGCCATGCGCGGCTCTGCTTTGCCTCTCGATTCTTCGGGTTCACCGCACTAGAGTCGCCGGCCAGTGGAGACGCTTGCCGCCTTGGTAGAGCGCGACGGGCCGCTCAACGAGCTCGACGCCGTGGGGTGGGTGATTCGGCTCGCGAAGCGGCTAGAAGAACTGCACCGGCTCGGCGTCGCGCACGGCGGTGTTTCGGCGGCGTGCGTGCTCGTCGAGGGGACCGACCGCGCGGGACGCGGCGTCCTCGTCGACGTGCGCCGCGCAACGCCGATCGCCGCCTACCAGTCGCGCGCGCGACACGAAGGTGGCGCGGTGTCACCCGCCGACGACGTGTGGGCGATGGCGGTGACGCTCTACTACCTGCTCACCGGCAACCTGCCGTTCCCGGGCGCGACGGCGGAAGAGGTCTTCCAGCGCCTCGCGAGCTCGCAGCCGGCGCCGCTCGCCGTGTTCGACGTGGGCGACGATGAGCTTCAGCGGATCATCGACGAGCTCTTCGGCAAGCCGGGTGCGGCGCGGGTCACAGCGGCGAGCGGCCTCCGCGCGATGCTCGAGCGCTGGAGTTCGGATCCGGCGACGGCGGCCCTGCCACCGCTCGAGACCGGCGGCGCGGCTGCTGCTCCTGCTGCTTCTGTCGGGCCGTCTCAGCCTGCGGCGCGACCCGCTGTTGCTCCCGCTGCGGCGGCTCCCGTCGCCGCGCGACCGGCTGCGGCGCCCGTTCCTCCGGCTGCCGTTCGGCCTGCTCCGCCTGCTGCGCGACCGGCTGCGGCGCACGACGACGACGAAGAGGACGACCAAGTCGCGACGGTGATGCGCGATTTCGGCGACATTCAGGCCGAGCTCATGCGTGCGGCAGAGGCCAGGGGGATCTCCCTCGAATCCCTCGATCTGGGTGGGCTCGGGG
>SXGR01032967.1_pt1 | contig 17643 bp, 22 predicted proteins | sample 3174711 | NCBI WGS metagenome assembly SXGR01 (sample SAMN11356860, study PRJNA531348) | freshwater metagenome | isolation source: freshwater sample F1-60 | place: China: Fuxian Lake, Yuxi | collected 2017-12-25
CCCCCCCCCCCCCCGCGACTCGGTACCGTTTAGCAAACGGCCGATATTGACCCGATGCCGCCAGATGAGGAAGGCCCCCATCGCGGCCACCGCCAACGCGCGTTGATCAGCGCCGTGCAACAGCACCTGCCAGAAGGGCGCAAACACCGCAGCCACCAGCGCGGCAAGCGACGAGTACCGGAAAAAGAACGCGATGATGAGCCAGGTGGCCAGCGTGCCGCCCCCGACCAAGGGGTCGACAGCCAGCAATACGCCTGCCGCGGTGGCCACACCTTTACCCCCCTGAAAGCGGTGAAACACCGGAAACAGATGACCTATGAAGGCAGCGAGTCCGGCGAGCATGACGGTGTTTTCATCGACCCCGAACGCCGGGGTGACACTGCGCGCCAGAAGCACTGCGATCACGCCTTTCAACGCATCACCGACGAGCGTGAGGAGCGCGGCCAGCCGATTACCGGTCCGCAGCACATTGGTGGCACCCGGATTGCCCGAGCCATAGGTGCGGGGGTCGGCAAGCCCCATCACGCGGCTCACCACCACGGCGAACGACACCGAGCCGATCAGATAAGCCACCACTAACGTCATGAGCTGTGCGGTCATGGGTTCCTCTACTGATTACGCTCGTCGTGCACTCAAGCCACGCCGCTCATTTGACGAGGGTGCACTGCACCGGGCGCGAGCCGAGCAGCGTGATGATCTGCGCGGGCGCCAGCGACACGAGATAACCGCGCCGACCGCCGTTCAGATAGACGCGCTCAAATTGCGCCATGGTGGACTCGTGATAAACCGGCAGCGCCTTGCGCAGGCCAAACGGCGAGGTGCCACCCACCAGGTAGCCGGTATGACGGTTGGCCACATCAGGTGCGCACGGCTCGATCGACTTCACGCCAATCTGGCGGGCGAGTGCCTTGGTGGACACCTTGCGGTCGCCGTGCATGAGCACCACCAGCGCTCGCGCGCGCTCATCCTGCATGATGAGGGTCTTGAAGACCTGATGTTCGTTCACGCCCAGTTGGCGTGCTGATTCAGCGGTGCCGCCGTGCTCGACATAGTCATAGGGATGTTCATCGAATTCCACCCGACGCTCGCGCAGAAAACGCGTGGCGGGTGTCTCCGACACATGACGGACGCGCTCGCTCATGGTTTGACGGGCGCCTCGGGGTAGAGCCCGCGGGTGCGCGCAAAGAGGCGCGTGAGCCCGAGCAGGGCGTCAACGAACGGCGTGTCGACGCCTACCGCTGCGCCGATTTCCTGCACCGAGCCTACCAGCGCATCGAGTTCGATCGGCCGATGCGCTTCGACATCCTGCAGCATGGAGGTCTTGAAAGCGCCGATCTTGCGGGTAACTTGATGACGCTCTTCCGGCGAGATGTTGATCGGCAGACCGATGCGGGCACCAATGGCCGACGCCTCGGTCATGGCTCGACTCACAAAGCCGCGCACCAGTGGGTCATCGAGCACCCGATCGGCGGTGGCGCCGGTGAGCGCCGACACCGGGTTCATGGTCATGTTGCCCCAAAGTTTGAACCAGACCTCCTGCTGAATCCGGGCCTCGCGATCGGTCTGGAAACCAGCGGCTTCGAAGGCTGCCACCGCCGCATCGCAGCGCACACTCTCGCGGCCATCGGGCTCACCGATGATGATCCGAACCGGTGTTGCGCGACGCACCACACCCGGTGCGGGCGTACTCGCCCCAAGATGCAGCACTGAACCGATGACCCGGGAAGGTGGCATCCGGGCCGCGAGGCTGCCATCCGGGTCGATCGACTGCCAGCGCCGCTTGGCCAGTGCGGCGTCGAGCCCGTGAAAGAACCACCAGGGGACGCCGTTCATCGCCGACAGAATCGCGGTGTCAGGCCCCAGAAGCGCCGCCACCGAATCTGCGACCGCAGGTAGCGCAGGCGCCTTGACCGACAGCACCACCAGATCCACCCGACCGAGTGCACGCGGATCGTCGCTCACCTCGAGCGAGTACTGCGAGCACTGCTCGCCGTCGGGTCCAGGCTCGATCAACTGCAGGCCATTGCGCCGCACCGCTTCAAGCGTTTTGCCACGCGCAAGCGCGCACACCTCGAGACCTACACGCGCCATCATCGCAGCGGTCAGCCCGCCCACTGCGCCCAGCCCAACGATCGCAATCCGCACAACCCGTCCCCTTGGTTTCACCCGGACACGCCCCTCGGGTGGCCGGGCGCGTGGCGCTAAAGTATGCCCGATTCAGCGCGGTGGGCGCGCGCGCCGAACCAGGCGGTGCTAGCCGCGCGGGTGGTGCTGGGCATGCAGGGTCTTTAAGCGCTCGCGCGCGACATGCGTGTAGATCTGGGTGGTGGAAATGTCGGCATGCCCGAGCAGCATCTGAACCACGCGCAGATCGGCGCCGTGCTGCAGCAGGTGAGTGGCAAACGCGTGCCGTAGCGTATGAGGCGAGAGCGGCGCAGTAATGGCGGCCACGATCGAATACCGGCGAATCAGCGTCCAAAACATCTGCCGGGTCATCGCCTGGCCGCGCTGCGTCACGAACATGGCATCTGAGGCGCGCGCACCCAGAAGATCCCGCCGGGCCTCGCGCATCCAGCGGGCAAGCCAGTAACAGGCATGTTCGCCAAGTGGCACCAGCCGTTCCTTGTTGCCCTTGCCGATCACGCGCACCACCCCCTGCTCGAGCGATACGCCAACGGAAGGCAGATCGACCAGTTCCGATACCCGCAGGCCTGTGGCGTAGAGCGTTTCGAGCATGGCCCGGTCGCGCAGCCCCAGCGGCGTGCTGACTTCGGGAGCCTCGAGAAGCGCCTCAACCTGGGTAAACGACAGCGTGGCGGGAAACCGCTGCGGCTGGCGCGCCGTGCGAAGTCGAAGCGAGGGGTCGTCAGAGCGCCGCCCCTCCCTCAACAGATGACGAAAAAAACGCCGGAATACCGATAGCCGCCGATTGGCGCTGGATGGACGTGAATCAGGGTGACGCGCAGCGATATAGGCGCGCAGGTCGGCCTCGGTCGCGGTCTCGAGTTCGGCCTGCCGGCTGCTGCCCAGCCAGCCGGCAAACAGCGCCAGGTCACGCCGGTAAGCCGCCAGCGTGTTGCGCGAGAGTCCGTCCTCCAGGCCCACCGCATCGCAGAACGCCTCGATGGTTCGCAGACCCTGCTCCGATACACTGTCGTCGCGCTCACTCATCATGAATACCGTCTGGCTCCTTTTGCCCGACCTGACGCTGATTGCGATCGGGTTCGTGCTCCACCGCAGCTATTTTCGCGATCAGGCCTTCTGGCCGATCCTGGAAAAGCTTACCTATTTCGTGCTCTTTCCGGCACTGCTGTTTGCAACCGTCTCGCGCACACCCATCAATCCGGCGGAGGCCGGGCCGACGCTCGGCGCGGTATTGGGCGCGGTCGGCGCGGGCATCACGCTCGGCTATCTTGCCCGACCCCTGCTCAATCCCGACCCGCGTCAGTTCGCCTCCGGCGTACAGTGCGCCTTTCGCTTCAACTCCTACGTGTTTCTCGCACTCTCCCATCGGCTGGCGGGGGAAGCGGGTCTGTCCCTGGCTGCGGTAATCATCGGTATTGCAGTTCCACCGATCAATATTGCGGCAGTCTGGCCCCTCGCCCGGAATTCTGGCGGTGGCCTGATGCGTGAGCTCGCACGTAACCCGCTTCTTCTTGCCACGGTCGCCGGGCTGGCCGCCAATCTGTCGGGCCTGCGCTTGCCGGGGCTCATTGAAGACACCTTGCTTCGCCTGGGCTCCGCCTCCCTGGTACTGGGTCTGCTGAGCGCAGGCGCCGGACTGAAAGTGGGGATCTTTGCGCAGGGCAACTCCGACGCACGCAGACGCACGCTGCTGCTCGCGGGCTGGTTCATCGCGGTCAAACTCGCCGCCATGCCCGTGGTTGCGCTGGTGCTGGTGCGCGTGCTCGAGCTTCCCCCGGTTCCTGCACAGATTGCGGTCGCCTATGCGGCACTCCCCACCGCCCCGGCCGCCTACATCCTTGCGAGCCGCATGGGCGGGGACGGCGCGTTTGTGGCGATGCTGATCAGCATGACACTGATCGCGTCGGCACTTGCGCTCCCGTTTTGGATCGCCCTGGTTTGAGACCGCGCTCAGGCGCTTGCCGAGCGCTTCAATTGGTCGATTGCCCACGCCACATGCTCGCGTACCACCGCCGAGGGGTGAGTCTCGCGCGCGGCCAGCGCGGCAAGGAGAGCGGCTCGCTCGCCGGTTGACTGGGGATCGGCATTGCCGATTGCGACAGCGAGATTGCGCACCCAGCGCTCGTGGCCGATCCGGCGGATCGCACTACCGGCCGTACGCTCGGCAAAAGTCACTTCATCCCAGGCAAGTAAGTCAACCAGAAGCGCCGAGTCCAGACCCTGCCGGGGCGCGAATTCGCTGACGCTGGACGGCTGGGCGAACTTGTTCCAGGGACACACCAGCTGGCAGTCGTCACAACCGAAAATTCGGTTGCCAATGAGCGGCCGAAGCGCCTCAGGAATGCTGCCCGCGTGCTCAATCGTCAGATAGGCGATGCAGCGCCGGGCATCCAGCCGGTACGGAGCAATAATCGCGCGGGTTGGGCACACCTCAATACAGCGGCTGCAACGACCACAGCGGTCGGGCTCGGGCGCCTTCTCGGCAACTGGCAGGTCCGTATAAAGGGTCCCGATGAAGCTCATTGACCCGCGCCGGCGGTCAATGAGAAGGGTGTGCTTGCCGCGCCAACCCACGCTTGCGCGCGTGGCAAGCTCAACCTCCATCACCGGGGCCGAATCGCAAAAGGCGCGATAACCGAACGGGCCGATCGCCTTGCCAATCCGCTCGGCCAGACGCTGCAGGCGTTGCCGCACCACCTTGTGGTAATCACGGCCCAGCGCGTAGCGCGCAACGAATGCGCGTCGGCCATCGGCAAGCGTTGACCAGGCCTGGTCGCGCCAGTCGGGTGCGTTGGGCGTGTACTCGAGCGTCACCATCAGCGCGCTCACTGCACCCGGCATCAGCTCCTGAGGATGCCCGCGCAGCCGCTCGTGGCGCGCCATGTAGTCCATGTCACCATGCATGCCGGCGGCCAGCCATGCTCGCAGCCCCGATCGAGCGTCGTGGGATAGCGTGAGTCTCGCCGCACCGAGCGAGGAAAAGCCGAGTTCCGCTGCCCAGCGCTGCAACTGGGATAAATCGGGGAGCGCGGCAGCCGCGGGCACCGCCGCGGCCCCTCGCCGAGAGGGAATCGCTGATTCAGTCATGCGGTCATTCTAGGAGGGTCGGGTACATTGCCGGCAAAGTGTTCGTCAGACACTCTACCGACCGATCCCAGCATGTCGCCCTCCGAACCTGCCCCCACCCACCGCCCCGCCCCGCTACACGCCCGGGGCGCGCTCGCGGGGATCGATGCAACCCACCGGCTTGCAGCCCTGATCGCAACCTGCCTCACGCCAGGGTTTCGTCTCTATCTGAGCGGTGATCTGGGCATGGGCAAAACCACCCTGGTTCGCGAGCTGCTGCGGGCGCTGGGCCACCGGGGTCGCGTTGCAAGCCCCACCTATACGTTGATCGAACCTTATAATCTATCGAGGTTTGACCTTCATCATTATGATTTTTATAGACTCACACATCCGAGCGCATGGCGTGATGCAGGCTTTGAAGACGCTTTCGACAGCCAGACTGTGGTGGTGGTCGAGTGGCCCGAACACGCCGGCGATGGCTTTCCTGCGCCCGACTTGCGCCTCTGGATTTCCGCCGACCCTGGCGAGGCCGAGGACGCGCGCCGCCTTTCTGCGACCGCATTCAGCAAGCGGGGGCAGGCGTGCCTGACCGCGCTCCACGACGCCGGCTCCTGCGCCACGGTGCTGTTGCCGGACTGGGGCTACGAAGCGCGCTGATCGCAAGCGGTCAGCTCGCGCTTGATCTGGGCTTTGCGCAGGCGGCAACCGTCCTCGCGATGCGCGTATGGCCAGCTCCCGATTACACCCGCATTACCTTCGAACTCGACACCCCGCTGAAGGCCACGCAACGACTGCAGGCCTCGCCACCGCGGCTCGTCATCGACATGGAGGGTGTCACCGCACCGCCAGAGCGGCTCGCCTCGATGCTGCCCAGAGTAGACCCAAGTGACCCGGTGCTGTCGGCGGCGCGCTTCAGTGCGCTCAAGGCACGCACCATCCGGCTTGAACTCGATCTGAAAACCGGTGTCACACCCGACGTCTTCACCCTGCCCCCAGTCGCCTCCTACCGGCATCGGCTGGTGATCGATCTCTATCCCGCGGTTCGGCACGATCCGCTGCGGGCGCTACTGGATGAACGGCGGCGGGCCCAGGCCGACCGGGCGCCAGGCGATCCGGGCAACGATCTGCCGCCATCGCGTGCCCACACGGGGCCCGCGCCGCGCGGCGCGGCCCCGCCCGGCGTCTTCACGATCGCGGTGGATGCCGGGCATGGCGGCGAGGATCCTGGCGCGATTGGGCCCGGAGGCACCCAGGAGAAAGACGTGGTGCTCGCGATCGCCCGCAGACTCCATGCGCAGATCAACCAGCAGGCCGACATGCGCAGCGTCCTGACCCGCTCGGGCGATTATTTCGTACCGCTCGGGCATCGCGTGGCGCGCGCACGACGGGCGCGCGCAGATCTGTTCATCTCCATTCACGCCGACGCATACATCGAGCCGCACGCGCGTGGCGCCTCGGTCTACGTGCTGTCCGAGCGCGGCGCGAGCAGCACCTCGGCGCGCTGGCTGGCCGATCGGGAAAACGGTGCCGATCAGATCGGAGGCGTGAATCTGGCCGCGCGCGACCGCGAACTGCGACGCGTGCTGCTCGACCTGTCGACCAGCGCGCAGATCCGGGATTCAGCCAAGCTTGCCGCCGAAGTGCTGCACCAACTCGAGCAAATCGGGCGGCTGCACAAGCGCGATGCCGAGCATGCTGCATTTGCGGTCCTGAAGGCACCTGACATTCCGTCCATCCTGGTCGAGACCGCGTTCATCAGTAATCCCGATGAGGAGCGACGCCTGTCTGACCCGCAGCATCAGAACCGGCTGGCCGAGGCAATCTTCAGCGGGATCCGTTCGTATCTGGTCCGTCACGCGGCGGCGCCACGGAACCCGGCTGTGTAGCGGCGCGGCGCCGGCGTACCCAGCCAAGCAGCTGACGCAGCACTTCAAACAGCGCGGGCAGGCCCGGAATGATGATCATGGCGAGCGTGACCCACTCAAAGTGCTCCTTCACCCAGGCGGTGTTGCCGAACACATAACCCAGCCCCGACAGGCTGATCACCCAGATAAATGCGCCGACCACGTTGTAGAGCGTGAACTTTGAGCGCGTCATCTCGGCCACGCCCGCCACGAAGGGCGCAAAGGTTCGAATGAAGGGCAGAAAGCGGCCGATGATGATCGTCATCGCCCCGTAACGCTCATAGAAGGCGTGCGTACGATCAAACGCATCGCGGTTGAACCAGCGCGATCGCTGCCAGCCGAACACCTTGGGGCCGACCGCTCGCCCGATGGTGTAATTGAGCGCATCGCCAGCGATCGCCGCGGTCACCAGTAGTGCCATCAGGATGCCGATATCCATACCGCCCACAGCGGCGATGGCGCCGCACACGAAGAGCAGCGAATCACCGGGCAGAAACGGCATCACCACCAATCCGGTCTCAACAAAAATGATGAGAAAGAGCACCGCGTAAATCCACGGGCCCCATTGCTGCACCATGGCGGCGAGATGCTTGTCCAGATGCAGAAAAATATCGATGAGCTGAGCGAAATCCATCACTTGATGATACAGGTCAGCGCGCAGACGCCTGCATGACTGACCCGATAGAATCCGGGGGTGAACACTCCGTCAAGCCCCAAACCGATCGCGCTTCTGCCCGATTCACTCATCAGCCAGATCGCCGCTGGCGAAGTCGTCGAGCGGCCCGCCTCGGTAGTGAAGGAACTGGTCGAAAATGCGCTCGATGCCGGCGCGACCCGTATCGAGCTTCGAATCGAAGAGGGCGGCATCGACCGGATTGTCGTCACCGACAACGGCTGCGGCATTGCACCCGGGCAACTGGCTCTCGCGCTCACCCGGCACGCCACCAGCAAGATTGCCTCGCTCGCCGAACTCGAGCAGGTGGTCTCGCTTGGCTTCCGGGGCGAGGCGCTCGCATCCATCGCATCGGTCGCGCGCACCCGAATCACCAGCCGCACCGCCGACGCCTCACAGGCGAGCATGATCGACTCGGTCACCGGCGAGGTGCAGCCCGCACGCGGTCTGCCCGGCACCAGCATCGAGGTGATCGACCTCTACTCCGAAACACCCGCGCGGCGGAAATTTCTGAAAAATTCGGCGACCGAAGCTGCGCACTGCATTGACACGATACGGCGACTCGCACTGGCCCACCCCGGGGTTACTTTTTCCGCCATGAGCGCCCGCCGGCGGCTGCTTGAGTTCGCCGCCGGCGACTGGACAGCGCGCACGCTCGATGGCCTGGGCGAGGACTATCAGCAGGCGCATCGACTCCTCGACGTGTCGGCGGGGCCGGTACGGCTCTTCGGCATGCTGGGGCTGCCCACCGCGAGCCGGGCACGTGCCGACCGACAGTTCCTGTATGTGAACGGACGGTTTGTACGCGACCGAACCCTGGGCTTTGCGCTCCGCCAAGCCTATGCCGACATGCTGCACGGCGACCGGTATCCGGCCTATGTGCTGTTCCTGTCGGTCGAACCCTCGCAGGTGGATGTCAACGGTCACCCGGCCAAGACCGAGGTCAGGTTTCGCGAAAGCGCGGCGCTTCGGTCATTTGTTTATCACGCAGTCGAACAGACCCTTCGCGGCGGTTTCGCGCAAGCCGGCGCTGCACAGGGCAGAGCCGATGCGGCGCGCCCGGCGACCGAGCCCGCCGCCGAAACTGCGTTCTACCCCCGAACGCTCGAGCTTGACTGGCGCGGCGACGATCCCCGCACGCTCAGGGCCGCCGCCCCGGCGGGCGGCGGGTGGGGCGGCCGCCCCCCGGCGACACCCCGAGCAACAGGTAGCGCCGAACAGATCCTGGGGTTTTTCGCGCCGCCCTCGGTCTCGCCCCCGACGCAGTCCCGCCCGCCCTCAAACATCCCCCTACCGGTTCCTGCAAGCAGCCCGGATTCGTTCGGTGCCGGGATAGCGAAATCCGCGAGCCTGCCCGCCTCCGCCTCGGTCTGTACGGCTGATTCTGGTGCTGCCACCGTTCCTCGCCTGGGCTTCGCACTCGCGCAGCTCAAAGGGCTCTATATCCTCGCGCAAAACACGCATGGTCTGGTCATCGTCGACATGCATGCGGCCCACGAGCGGATCGTCTACGAGCGCCTCAAGCGTGAGCTCGACGAGCGGGGCATCGCACATCAGCCGCTGCTGATTCCGGCCACCTTCCGCGCCGACCCGCTTGAGGTGGCGCTGGTCGAGAGCGAACAGGCTGCGTTTGAATCGCTGGGCCTCGATCTGAGCGTGCTCTCGCCCACCTCGATCGCCGTGCGAGGGGTGCCAGCCCTGCTTGCCCAGGGCGATGTCGCTGCGCTTGCACGCGAGGTCATCGCCGAGTTGCAGGAACACGGCGCAAGCCGTGCACTCACCGAGCGGCGCGATGCGCTGCTCGCAGGCATGGCATGTCGTGCATCGGTGCGCGCCAACCGGATGCTGAGCGTGGCCGAAATGAATGCGCTCCTGCGTGAAATGGAGCTCACACCGGGCGCCGATCAGTGCAATCACGGGCGACCCACCTGGGTACAGATCGGTATTGGGGAACTCGACCGCTGGTTCCAGCGTGGTCGCTGAGCGGCTGACGTCCGTAACCATCGATCCCCAGCAGCCCATTCATCCGTGACCGCCCCCAGCGTCCCCAGGGCTGACACCCCAGCCGCACCGGCGCCCAGCAGCGGCCCGGCGGCATCGGTCATTCTGTTCGTGATCGGTTTCATGGCGATGCAACCCATCGCCACCGATGTCTACCTTGCCTCGCTGCCCGCCATCGGTGAGGCCTTCGCGGTTGGCGCACCGGGCGCTCAGCTCACGCTGTCCGTGTTCTTTGCAGGCTTTGCACTGTCTCAACTGATCGTGGGGCCACTGGCCGACCGGTTTGGCCGGCGACCCATAGCAATCGCGGGCTGCACGCTCTACCTGGGCGCATCGCTCGCGGGCGCGCTCGCGCCCTCGATTGAGGTACTGCTTGCTGCGCGCCTGGTTCAGGCCATGGGCACCTGCTGCGTGGTGATCTGCGCGCGCGCCATCGTGCGCGACTGTCACGGCCCCGAACAGGCTGCCCAGGTGATGTCGCGTGCACTGGCCTGGATGGCGACTGCGCCGATCATGGGTCCCTTCCTGGGCGGATTCCTGGAAGAAGCGTATGGCTGGCGTGCCAACCTGATCGCAATCGCGGCAGCCGGTGCAGTGATGCTGTGGTTCGCGCTTCGCAGCCTCACCGAAACCAACCGCCATCGCAACCCGCAGGCCACCTCGCCCCGTGAGCTCGCAGCCACTTACGCGCTCATCCTCCGATCGCCCACCTTCCTCACCTACACCTTCTTTGCCACCGGCACGTTCTGCGCGCTTTACAGTTTTATTTCCGGCTCACCTTTCGTGGCAATTCGAGTCCTCGGCATGACGCCTCGCGAATTCGGACTCCTGTTTGGCGGCGTAGTGATCGGCTTCATCGTGGGCGCCGCACTTGGCCGGCGCGGTCTGCCGCGCTGGCGCATCACGGGCACCATCCGGCGCGGGGCCGTCCTGCAGGCCACAGGGGGGGTGACGCTGCTGGCTCTCGCGCTCCTCGAGATCCATACGGTCTGGGCGCTGATGGGGCCGATGTTCGTCATCCTGCTCGGTCACGGACTCGTTCAGCCCAGCTCGCAGATGGGCGCGATCGGCCCCTTCCCCCGTCAGGCAGGCGCTGCAGCGGCCCTCGGTGGTTTTCTCATGTATACGGTTGCTGTGCCGCTCGGGCTCGCGCTGGGCGCAAGCTTCAACAGTACCATGTTGCCGCTTGCCATTGCCGTAGCCCTGAGCACCTGCGCCACGCTGGCGGGCGCCCTGTTGTTGCCGGCCATGCAAAGGGAGGCTCCCCCAACATGAAGCCGGTGATGTTGCTGGGGCCAACCACTTCCGGAAAGAGCGCGGTGGCCATGGCGCTTGCTGAACGGTTCCCTGTTGAAATCGTGAGTATTGATTCCGCCCAGGTCTACCGGCTGCTTGACATTGGTACTGCCAAGCCGAGCACGACGGAGCGCGCGCGGGTGCCGCACCACCTGATCGATATCGTCGATCCTGAGGACAGTTACTCGGCGGCGCGCTTTGCAGCCGACGCGCGCCGACTGGTTACCGAGATCAGCGCACGCGGGCGACTGCCGCTACTCGTTGGTGGGACGATGCTTTACGCCAAAGCACTTCGCGAAGGGCTCCACGAGCTCCCGCCCGCCAGCGCCGAGCTCCGCGCCGAGCTCGATCGCGAGGCCGAGCAGATTGGCTGGCCCGCGCTCCGCGCCCGGCTTGCCAACATTGACCCGCCTACCGCCGCGCGGCTCGCGCCAGGCGATTCGCAGCGGATTCAGCGCGCGCTCGAGGTTTACCTGCTCACGGGGCAACCCCTATCGTACTGGATCGCGCAGCAGCGATCCGACAGGGCGCCCGCACTGCAGGCGCTGCGCATCGCGCTTGAACCCTCCGACCGTTCGATGCTGCACAAGCGGATCGAAACCCGCTTCCGAGCCATGCTTGCAACCGGCTTGATCGACGAGGTCCGGCAACTGCGCGAACGCCCCACCCTTCACGCGGCGCTGCCCGCCCTGCGTAGCGTCGGTTATCGCCAGGTCTGGGCCTGGCTCGACCGGCCAGGTCCGATGGAGGCACTCGCCAACGCCGGCATTGCGGCCACGCGCCAGCTGGCCAAGCGACAACTTACCTGGCTGCGGTCAGACCCCGGCCGGGTGGTGATCGACTGCCTGGCCCCCGACTGCGCCGATCAGGTTGCGCGACATCTGATATCGATTTCCTGAGCCATGCAGGCCGCATCCGCGCGGTATGCTCTCGGCCCACAGCGCCCGTCGGAGACACAATGAGTAACCGCCCCGCCCCCGCCATGTCCCTCGCCATGATCGGCCTTGGCCGCATGGGCGCCAACATGAGTCGCCGCCTGGCACGCGCCGGACTGACCGTTCACGGCTTTGACGGCGACCCGAAAGCTAGCACACAGCTGGCAGACGAATCCCGCGTGCATACCCATTCAAACCTGGATGAGGCCATTGCCCGCCTCGCGGCACCGCGCGTAGCCTGGGTCATGCTGCCCGCCGGTGAGATCACCGACACCACGATCAACCACCTTGCCACAACGCTCGCTTCGGGCGACCTGGTGGTGGACGGTGGCAATGCCAATTACCTCGATTCACAACGCCGCGGTGCGATGCTTGCCGCTCGCGGCATCGGCTTTATCGATTGCGGCGTCTCGGGCGGCGTGCACGGACTCGCGAAAGGTTACTGTCTGATGCTGGGTGGTGATGTGCAGACCATCGGCCTCCTTGATACCGTGATCCGGGCCCTTGCTCCGCCGTCCGGACGCGGTTGGGCCCACTGCGGCGGCATCGGCGCCGGCCACTTTTCGAAAATGATTCATAACGGCATCGAATATGGAATGATGCAGGCGCTGGCCGAAGGCTTTTCGCTCCTTGCCCGGCGGGACGACCTGGTGAGCAAACCAGCGGACGTGGCGCAAGCCTGGCGCGAAGGAAGCGTCATCCGCTCATGGCTGCTGGATCTTGCCGCCGATGCGCTTGCCGACCCACAGTCGCTTGCCGATGCCGCGCCCTTTGTTGCCGATTCGGGCGAAGGCCGATGGACCGTCGATGAAGCCATCCGGCAGGGCACGCCCATCCCGGTCATCGCCTCAGCGCTGTTTGCCCGCTTTGATTCGCAGGGGCATGCCGACCCGGCCAATCGTATGCTTGCCATGATGCGGCGCGGGTTCGGCGGCCATGCCGTACGCCATACCGGATCGTGAATACGCCCCCTCCCAACAGCGCCCCGCCGGGCCAGAGCCAGGTTCTCAGGCCTGCAATGATTCTGGTGATGGGCGTCTCAGGCTGCGGCAAGACCCGTGTCGGCGGCGAATTGGCCAAAGCACTGGATTATCGCTTCGTCGATGCCGATGACTTCCATCCACGCGCCAATGTCGAAAAGATGCGCGCTGGCCAGCCGCTTGATGATCATGATCGCGAGCCGTGGCTTGCGCGCCTGAACGCGTTGCTGCGCCACAGCGCCGCGCGCAATCAGCCGGTGGTGCTGGCCTGTTCGGCGCTTCGCGAGCGTTACCGGGCGCATCTTGCGCACCATCTGCCCGCGCTGACGGTCGTTCACCTGCGCGGATCACTAGAGACCATCGCTGAACGGCTTGCCGCGCGCAGTCACCGGTACATGCCGGCATCGCTCCTTCGATCGCAGTTTGAAGCGCTCGAAGCTCCAAACGGCGCGGTAATCGAGGTCGACATCACGCCGGATGTCGACAGTATCGTGCAGACCCTGCTCACAGCGCTCCGGGCTGCCTGATCCCAGGCTAGTCAAACCACCAGAAATAGAGCAGATCGAGCGCATTTTCGCTGCCGCTTTTCGCGCGCAGCGACAGACGCCTGCTGATGTCGTACTGCAGCCGCACCAGGTTCCACAGGCCCGACAGGCCCCGCTCATAGCTGAGGGTGAGTCGCGAACTGAGGCGCTTGCTCACGGTGACCACCTCCTGCCGCATTGCCCCCCCGCGGCAGCGCCGGAGGCCGACGACGAACCCGCCACACCGGCCATCGGCGGGCCCAGGCGGGCCGTCCCCAGGCGATCAGCAGGATTCGATCCAGTGGCACCGAGCGACACCGCATCGATACCCAGCCGCTGCGTGAGGCTCGCCATCAATCCCTCGTCGCTACGGCTGAGCAGCGCGAGTGCCGCTTCGCTGAGTGCGCGCGCCTGCCCAGCGTTCGACGCATCGTCGAGACCCGCGCCCAGCACCAGCCAGGAAAGCTTCTGCGCATCCGGCAGGTCAGGCTCGGAAACCAGTCGAAGGCGCGGTGCGAGCGCCGAGCCCGTCACAGACACACCCGCCTCCACCTGCTGGTCACGCCGCATCGCCAGAATATCGAGCACTGGATTGTCGAGTTCGCCCGCAAAGCGAATCACGCCACGACTGATTTCCAGCCGTATGCGCTGAGGGTTCCATCACGCACGTCAACCTGCCCCCTCACTTGTGGGGCGGTCGGTAAGACGCCGGTGAGCGTGAGTTCGCCACCCAGCCGCGCATCCACCCCACCGCCGCGCACGCTCAGCGCCTCACCTAGCGCAATCGTGAGTTCGGCACCCACGCGCGGGGTCCACCCCGCCGCCACCTCGGCCGCAGGCGGGATCTCCTTGCGAGCCGCAGCCGCACCCACGATCTGGATATCGGCGGGAATGTCTGGGACCCCGCCGCTTCGCAACTCGATCAAGCCTTCATCCGCACGCAGCTGTCCGCGCCACTGCAATTCGCCACCGGCTGCAATCAGATCGGTAAGACCCGAGAGCAGTAACCGCTGGCCCGGACCGAGCGGCACCGGCAGTCGCCGGGCCTCGAGCTGTAGCCGGCCTTCCACCGGAAGATTCGACGCGGCACACCAAGCGAGGCAGGTAGCGCGACTGGCGACGACGCAGCCAGCCGGACCACACGCAGGCTCCCGAGGCGCAACTGCTCAACCACGAGCGCTCCGCGAAGCAACCTCGACCAGTCGAAGCGGATTTGCGGATCGTCTACCTCGATCGACAACGCTGGACCGGTCCATCGCACCCGTTCAGCAGACAGCCCCGACCAGGCGCTCCCCTCAAGATTCTCGACCGAGAGCGCCCCCTGGAATCGCGCGCTGGCCCAATCGATCACAAGGCGAGTACCAGCAGGGGAGGCAACCACGAGTACCGCGGCCACAACGATGCCCAGCAGCGCGGCAATCGGCAGCAGCAGCCCCAGGCGCCGCAAGCGGGATCCGATGGTTCGCGGTAAAGGCCCCGGCACGGGCTGCGGGTATGTGGCCGTCGCCTGATCCGCCATGCTCAGAAACCGTACCCGACCGCCAGATGCAGTCGGGGACGACGGCGGTCCTCTCCCCAGGCGAGGTCAACCATCAGCGGCCCGACCGGCGTCTTCCAGCGGACACCGGCACCATAGCCTGCATACGTGGAAAAACTGGCAAGCGAGTCGGTGGCGTTGCCGAGGTCATAGAACACCGCAGCCTTGACCACCGAGGTGACTGGGTACTGATACTCGAGGCTGCCCAGCACCAGGTAGCGCCGCTGGTGATGGCCCCCGCCTCCGGCACACCGAGCGACTGATAGCGATACCCGCGAAGCGACTGCGCGGCCCCGGTACGGAACAGGTTTTCTGAGGGAATGTCCTCGCGCGACCCGGCAGCGACCACCCCCAGTTCGGCCAGCCCCACCAGGGTGCCTCCCGCAAACAGCCCATCACCGGCTACCGGGCAGAAACGCCAGGCGCGCGTTTAGGCGCGAGCAAAACTTCGATCCGAGCCCAGACTCTTTGATGCACCGGACAATTGCCCGCTCAGCGTGTAGCCCCGTTGCGGTTCGGTCGGTGAGTCCACCCGGTTCAGGGTATGGGTGTAGCCCAGCACTAGTGCCATGCGGCTATCGCGCTCAACCTGGCTCCCCGCAGCCGCTTCGAGCCGCCGGCTCTCCGATTGATGGGTAAGCGCGAGAAATCCGTCACCATCCACCCGACGCTGACCGATTCCGCCATAGGTCGAGCTTCTTAAAACGCGTTCGCCAGTGATGTCCTGGCGATCCAGGCTGCTTCCCATGCCCAGATAGCGCGCCTCAGCCGAAAGCGGTGAGCGGGCATTGGCAAAGAGGCGCTGCCTCGAGCCTTCCACGATGAGCACCGACTCGGCCTGCCAGCCCGTGCCGAGCAGGTTGCGATGATCAAGCCCGATCTACGCCCATGGACCATGATCGGTGCTGAAGCCCGCGCCAAGCGCCACGCGTCGGCTCTGCATTTCGCGCAACTCCACCAGCACCGGAACCTCGGACAGCGCGGGGTCCCTCTCGACCGCTTCAACGTCGGGTGCCACGGTGGCACTGCTGAAGTACCCGACTGAGGTGAGCCGAGACTGCATCCGCACCAAGGCCTCGAAGCTGTAGGGATCGCCTTCTCAAAAGGTGCGCAGGTTTTCAACCAGTTGTCGGTCGTAGCGCTCAAGGCCGCCGATCCGGAGGCCCCCAAAGGTCATTCGCACGCCGCTTTCGATGACGACATGCAGGTCGGCGGCCGCGCTTTGCAGATCGATCAGTGCTTCGCTATCCGTCACCCGCGCACGCAGAAACCCACCCGACTGGATCGCCTCCAGAAGACTTCGCTCGGCCTGTTCCCAGCGCTCCGGAAAGAACGGTGCGCCAGCCGGCAGCATCCAGCGCGACTGCCAGGCCGCCGCGAGCGAGGGATCGGCCGCCGACAGCCCGCCCCGCCGTTCCAGGCGAACCGCGCGGACCGTCGCCCGCTCGCCAGCGTCGACTTCGATGCGGACAGCCGTTGCATCGCCAGTGACCCGCACCCGCGCCGCGAAATAGCCCTGCTGCCGCGCGAGGCCCAGCACTTCATCGGGCAGGCGGGAGAAGAGGCTATCGAACTAGTCGGGATCGTAATCGGCGCGAAGCCGCCAGCGGCCAAGCAGGGTCCGCTCGCGAATCGGTGCCTGCAGGTCCTCGGGCGCTGCGATCTCCATGCGGTAGCGCTGCGCACCGGGCTCGGCATCACCCGACGGCATCGCTTGCGGGTTGGGTGAAACGAGCGGCGAAACCGAACCGGGGGGGCGCGCCACATCCGGCCCCGATGCGGCCTCCGAAGCGACCGCGGGCGCGATCCACGCTCCCGCCCAACTGACGGCGAGACCAGCAAAGAGCGCCCGGAGCGGCTGCATACCCGGCGGCCGGCCGGCCTGCCCCTGCCTCGATTCCAACGTTCCCCCGGAGACGGCCGGCACGTGACGTCAAGCGGCAGATCAGACCACGATCGCAGCGGGCGCCTGTGCAGGCCGCTCCACCACTTCGCCGATCTTCCAGACCTGTTCGCCAGCCGCTGCGAGCGTCACTCGGGCACGTTCAGCCTCGGCCGCTTCAACCACCACCACCAAACCGATCCCGCAGTTGAAGACCCGGTGCATCTCGTTGTCCGCGATGGCTCCCTCATGCTGGAGCCAGCCAAAGAGCGGCGGCATTGGCCACGCGTCGCGGTGCATGACCGCCTGCAGCCCTGGCGGTATGACGCGGGGAACGTTTTCGACCAGGCCACCGCCGGTGATGTGGGCAATCGCTCTGACCGGCAGTGTGCCGATCAGTTGCAGCATCGGCTTGACATAGATCCGGGTGGGCTCAAGCAGAACATCGCCAAACCGGCGCCCGTGAAAATCGTCATCCGCCTGGGGTGCGTCCACCCGCCCCCAGACCCGTTCAAGCACCCTGCGGATGAGCGAATATCCGTTCGAGTGCGCACCGCTCGAGGCAAGCCCGAGCAGCACATCACCCGCCGCCACCCGGTCGCCGCCGATGATTCGCGCTTTTTCGACCACTCCCACTGCGAAGCCCGCCAGGTCATATTCCCCATTGGGATACATACCCGGCATCTCGGCCGTTTCACCG
>SXGR01631871.1_pt1 | contig 17635 bp, 12 predicted proteins | sample 3174711 | NCBI WGS metagenome assembly SXGR01 (sample SAMN11356860, study PRJNA531348) | freshwater metagenome | isolation source: freshwater sample F1-60 | place: China: Fuxian Lake, Yuxi | collected 2017-12-25
GCACCTCGACGTGGCGCGGCTCGACGATGGCGCGCTCGAGGAGCAGCTCGCCGCTCTTGAAGGCTCGCTCCGCCTCGCCGCGTGCGGTCGTGATCGCAAAGCGCAGCTCCGCCTCGCGCTCGACGAGGCGCATGCCACGACCGCCGCCGCCGGCAGCGGCCTTCACCATGATGGGGTAGCCGAGCTCGCACGCGGCGCGCACGAGCTCTTCATCGCTCGGGTCGTCGCCCTCGAAGCCCGGCACGCACGGCACGCCCGCCGCGTGCATGGCGCGCTTGGCCGCGCGCTTGTTGCCCATGAGCTCGATGGCGGCGCTCGTCGGCCCGACGAACACGAGCCCCGCCTCGACGCACGCCCGCGCGAACGCGGCGTTCTCGCTCAAGAAGCCGTAGCCCGGGTGGACGGCGTCGGCACCCACGAGGCGCGCCGCTTCGAGGATGCGCTCGATGGCGAGGTAGCTCTCGGACGCGGGCGCGGGGCCGATGTGCACGGCCTCGTGCGCGGCGAGCACGTGGGGCGCGCCTTCGTCCGCGGAGGAGTGGACCGCCACGGTCGCGAGGCCGAGGCGCCGCGCGGTGCGAAGGATGCGAACCGCGATTTCCCCGCGGTTGGCGACGAGGAGCTTCGAGAACGTCACGCGCCCGGCGTCATACCACGCCCACGGCGCGTTCACGGGTTGGGGGTGAATTTCCTCGCGATGCTGATGCTCTGCGTTCCGCCCATGATCATGCCGGCGAGCCGGCACTCGAGCTTGCCCTTCGGGCCGACGAAGTTTTCGAGCTGCTTCTTGGTCGCGAGCTGCGTGAGGCATCGGGCTACCGGCGGGGTGGCGCCGAGCGACTTCAGCACGCGCGCCCCGACGGCCTTGCCGTCCTCGCCGATCGGCATGAGCAGGTGCACATGGACGTTGCCGGACGCGTCATGGTTGGTGAAGCACTCGATGACGCCGCTGCACGCCTGGCCCTCGTATCGGTCGCGACTCTCGGTGAGGGCGCGGCGGTCGCGGATCTTCGCCTCGGCGTCGTCGCCTTCCTTCAGCTCGATCACGACGCCGCCGCCGTGCTCGCCGATCGCGCCCTCGATGACGGCCTCGAAGCGCGTCACCACGGCGTTGCCGTCAGCGCGGATCGACTGGACGGGGCCGCGGCCCATCATCGAAGGCTTGCCGCGAATGATGCCGCGCGTGATGCGGATTTGCGCGTTGTCGCGCGCATCGACCGTGCCATCGATGGTGACGCGGTCGAGCGCCGCGCGGGCGGTGTCATCGGCGCGCAGCGCGCCCATGAGGCTCAAAGCGGGGGACGCGATGCTCCCCGCTCGCATGTCGAGCTTGGCGCGCCCCAACAACTCGACGATGCCGCCGTTCACGCTGACGTTCTCCAGCGTCACCTCGGCGTCGTCTTCGGCGCGGATCGAAGTGCCGATGGAGCCGCCCTTCATCACCAGGCGGCCGCGCCCGCGGATGCGGATGGCCTGGCGCGTGGCCCGCAGCGTGCAGTCCTCGAGCGTGACGCGGCATTCGTCGGAGATCCCGAGCGCCTCCGCTCCGAAGTCGAGCTGCTTGCCGGCCAGCGCATGCTCGCCCGCGTCGCATTCGAACGGCGTCGTGCCGTCCCACGTCTTCGCCGGCGGCAGCGCGGGGGGCGGCTCCGGGGCGGGCGTGGGGGGGGGCGGGAACACCCCCGGGGGCGGGGGCGGCGTCGCGCTGCTGTGCAACAGAAAGAACCCCGCTCCGCCGGCGGTCATCAGCAGCGCCACCAGCGCCAGCCCCAGCACCATGCCCGAGCCGCTCTTCGGCCGCAGTTGCGCGGGCGCGGCGAGAGGCGGCCCGGCGGGGAGGGGCTCGCCCTTCAGGCGGCCGCAATGGAAGCAGCTCACGGAGCTGGTCGGGATCGGAGCATGGCAAAACTGGCACTTCATGGGCGCAGCAAACGTTCGACCTGCTCGCTAGCGCGAGATCGTGGAGGCGCCAACCTGCTCGCCGATCTCGAGGAGCTCGGCCATGTGCTGGCGGCGAAAGGGCCGCAGCTCCATGTGCGCCGGGAGCTCGCCGCGCGCCCCTTCACGCTCGAATTGCCTCACGCGTAGTTACCACGCCCGCACCGCGCGCGGGCCGCTGAGCTCCATTGAGCTTCCGCTGCTGGTGGGCGGCCCCGGTTGGGGGTAAAACCGCCGCTTCCCGTCGCTACGCAATCGCCGACGAAGCTCCGAGAGCCGTGTCTTTCTTTCGCCACAGCGCCGTCGTCGGTGGGCTCGTCGCGCTCTCGCTGCCGGCGTGCCTCGTCCATTCGGTCGAGCGCGAGCCGAAGCCGCCGCTCGAAGCGCCCGAGAAGTTCTCCGAGGCGGGTGAGCAAGGCGCCGCAGCGCACGGCCGCTGGTGGTCGACGCTCGGCGACAAGGAGCTCGAGGGGCTCGTCGAGCGGGCGCTCGCGCACAACTTTCAGCTGCGGCAGTCGTGGGCGCGGCTGCGGCAGTCGCGCGCGGTGGCTCGCGCGGCGGCGGCCGGACTCTTCCCGAACCTGGACGTGACGACGTCGGCTGGACGATCGAAGAGCGCGCCGCGCATCTTCAACCTGGGTGGCACCGAGCAGACGATCCCGGGGAGCGAGACGAACAGCTTCAACGCTTCGATCCCGCTCAGCTACGAGCTCGACGTATGGGGGCGCGTGCGCTCCGGGTGGTTCGCGGCGCAAGAGGACGAGCTCGCGGCGCGCGCGGACGTCGAGACCGCGGCGCTCACGTTGGCGGCGAACGTCACCGAGCGCTGGCTCGATCTGCTCGAGCAGCGAGCTTTACTGCGCCTCGTCGGGCAGCAGCTCAAGCACGCCGCCGCGTTTCGCGATCTCGTGGCGCTGCGGTTCACCGGCGCGCAGGGAGCGTTGAGCGACGTCTACCAGCAAGAGCAGCAGGTGCAGCAGCTCGAGGCGCAGAAGGTCGCACTCGACACGGCCGAGGCGCTCGCCGACAAGCAGCTCTCGGTGCTGCTCGGCGCGGCCCCCAACGTGCGAGCGCGCGCCGCGCGCGAAGTGCTCCCCGAGCCGCCGCCGCTCCCGGACGTCGGCGTGCCCGCGCGCCTCCTGAACGATCGGCCCGACTTGCGCCTCTTGCGCCACCGCGTCGTCGCGGCCGACTACCGGCTCGGCCAGGCGATCGCCGCGCGATTCCCGACGCTCCAGCTCACCGGCAGCATCGGCTTCAGCGCGACGGCGCTCGCGCAGTTCTTCGACTCGTTCGTGTGGAGCTTCCTCGGCTCGCTCTCCGCGAACCTGTGGGATGGCGGGCGCCGCGGCGCGGAGGTCGAGCGCGCCGAGGCCGTGATCGACGACACGCTCGCGGCCTACGGGCAGGCGCTGCTCGGGGCGCTCTACGATGTCGAGGCGACGCTGGTGCAAGAGCGGCAGCAGCGCGCGCGGATCCGCCTCGCCGAGGAGCAGCTCGCGACCGCGAACAAGACCGTCGAAGCGGCCAAACTGCGATATGAAGCGGGCGTGGCCGAGGGCTATCTGACCGCGCTCACCGCGATCTTGTCGCAGCAGGGCGCGGACCGCTCCTTGCTCACCGAGCGGCGGCGGCTCGTGTCGCTGCGCGTGCAGCTCTATCGCGCGCTCGGCGGAGCGTGGAGCCGAGAGCTCGCGGAGCCGAAGGTCGAGCGCAGGCCAGAGCCGGACGCGGAACCGAAGGCGGCGCCCGCCACGGACGCGGAACCGAAGGACGGCGAAGGCGCATGAGCGACGGGCACGCGCACCTCCACGCGCACGGCCACGGTCCCGAGGTCGGGCGGCCGCGACGGTGGCTGACCGCGCTCGTGTCGCTCGCGATCCTCGCCGCCGGCGCGGGTGGCGCCTTCGTGCTCGTGCGAACGCGTCCGCGCGCGGTGCGTGAGGCGTCCCCGCGGGCCGCTCCACTCGTCGAGGTGATTCACGCTCGCAGCGGCAGCCATGCGGTGAGCGTGAAGGCGCAGGGCGAGGTGACGCCGGCGCGGACGCTCGTCGTGATGAGCGAGGTCGGCGGTCGCATCGTGTGGCAGAACGATCGGCTCGTGCCGGGCGGCCTCATCGCCAAGGGCGAGCCGCTCGTTCGCATCGATCCGCGCGACTATTCGCTCGCCGTTCGGCAACAAGAGGTGCTGGTGTCGAGCCAGTCGCTGCAGCTCGAGCTCGAGCGCGGACGACACGAGATCGCCAAGAAAGAATGGGAGCTCTACGAAAAAGAGCGACACGACGCTGGAGCCGGCGCGCTGCTCCCGCTGCCGCTCCCGCCGCCGCAGGGGACCGGCTCCGCGCTGCCCGAGGCGGGGCCACCACCTCTCGCGCTGCGCCAGCCGCACTACGACAGCGCGAAGGTGGCGATGCGCGGGGCGGAGAGCGGCCTCGAGAAGGCGCGGCTGATGCTGTCGCGCACGAGCTTGACCGCGCCCTTCAACGCCGTCGTCGAGAGCGAGGCGGTCGAGCTCCAGCAGCTCGCGCTCCCGCAGGCGCAGCTCGCGACCCTCGTCGGTACGGATCTGTTCTGGGTCAAGGTGGCGCTGCCGCTCTCGGAGCTCGCGCACGTGCGGCTGCCGAAGGACGGTGCGCCCGGCTCGAGCGTCCGCGTCTACGCGGAGACCGGCAAGGGGCGCATCCACCGCACCGGCAGCGTGAGCCGATTGCTCGGCGGGCTCGAGCCGTCGGGGCGCCTCGCGCGGCTCTTCGTCGACGTGCCCGATCCGTTCCGCCTCGGGACGAACGCGCCCGTAGCCGTGGGCGATCCTCGTGGGAGCGCGCACGCGGGCACCAAGGCCGGTCACGCCCTGGCCGAGGGGCGGCCCGTCGCGGTGACCGAAGAGGGCGTCGATTTGCCGCTTTTTCTTGGCTCTTTCGTACACGTCGAGATCGAAGGCGGCACGCTCGAGGACGTCATCGAGCTGCCACGGCGCGCGCTCGAGCCCGAGAGCCGCGTGCTCGTCGTGGATGAAGAGGACAAGCTCGCGAGCCGCCGCGTCGAGGTCGTCTTCGGCGACGAGGACACCGTGCTCGTGCGTGGTGAGCTGAAGGAGGGGGAGCGCGTCGTCGTCTCGCCGCTGGCCGCGCCCGTCATAGGCATGAAGCTGCGCGTCGCCGCGCCGAGCGCCTCGCCGCCCGCGACGCTGGGGCAGGCCCCGCCGCCATGACCCCGCCGGGCGAGAGCCGCGCCGCCGAGACGCTCTCCGGCTCGCCTCCGCCGAAGCTCGGCGAGGGGCCGATCGCCTGGGCCGTGCGCAACCCGGTGCTCGCGAACTTGATCATGTTCGCGATGATCCTCGGCGGGCTCTTCATCCTGTCGGGCGTGCGCCAGGAGGTGTTCCCCGAGTTCCAGCTCGACATGGTCAACATCTCGGTCGCGTATCCGGGGGCGAGCCCGGACGAGGTCGAGCGCGGCGTGACGGTGGCGATCGAGGAGTCGATTCGCTCGGTCGACGGCATCAAGGAGCTCACCTCGACGACCGGCGAGGGCTTCGCGAACGTGACCGTCGAGCTGCAGCTCGGCGCCAACAAGGACCGCGCGCTCAACGAGATCAAGAGCGCCGTCGACCGCGTCACCTCGATGCCGCGCGACGTCGAGCGACCGATGACGATGCTGCTCCAGATGCGCAGCCAGGTCATCGCGCTCGTCCTCTACGGCGACGTCGGCGAGAAGGCGCTGCGCGAGCTCGCCGAGCAGACGCGGGATGAGCTGCTCGACGATCCGGCGATCTCCACGGTCGAGCTCGCGGGGCTGCGGCCGCTCGAGATCAGCGTCGAGGTCCGCCAAGAGAAGCTGCGCGAGCTCGGCCTCACCATCGAGCAGATCGCCGCGGCCATCCGCGCCGCGAACGTCGAAGTCCCCGCCGGCGGCATCAAGACGGAGAAGGGCGAAATTCTCCTCCGCACGAGCGAGCGCCGCGACTACGGCGTCGAGTTCCGCGACATCGCGATCGTCGTGCGACCCGATGGCAGCACGGTCACGCTCGGCGAGGTCGCGGTCATCGTCGACGGCTTTCGCGAGACCGATCAGGAGGCGTTTTTCAACGGCAAGCGCGCCGCGATGCTCCGCGTGTTTCGCGTGGGCGACGAGACGCCCATCGCCGTCGCCGACGCCGTGCAGGCGTACATCGCCAAGAAGACGGACGACCTGCCCACGGGCGTGAGCGTCGGCGTCTGGGATGATCGCAGCAAGGCGTTCCGCGATCGGCTCGACATCCTGCTCAGCAACACCTGGCAGGGGCTCCTCTTGGTGATGCTCTGCCTCGGGCTGTTCCTCGATGTGCGCCTGGCCTTCTGGGTCACGCTCGGGATCCCGACGGCAGTGTTCGGCTCGTTCTTTTTTCTGCCGACGCTCGACGTCAGCATCAACATGATTTCCCTCTTCGCGTTCATCGTGACGCTCGGGATCATGGTGGATGACGCCATCGTCATCAGCGAGGCGGTGCACAAGCGGCGCGAGCAGGGGCTGAGCCAGGTCGACGCGGCGATCGCGGGAGTGCGCGACGTGGCCGTGCCGGTGACCTTCAGCGTGCTCTCGGCCGTCATCGCCTTCAGTCCGCTCTTGTTCGTGCCTGGCGTCAGCGGAAAGTTTTTTCGGAACATCCCGATCGTCGTCAACGTCGTCCTCCTGGTCTCGCTCGCCGAGGCGCTCTTCATCCTTCCCGCGCACCTCGCCCACGAGAGCCCGGTAGCGCGCCTCGCGCGGCGCTGGCTCGCGTCCGTGTTCGGGCAAGGGCTCGGGCCGGTCGGCTGGGTCCATCGCCAGCAGCAGGCCTTCAGCCACGGCTTCGAGCGGGTGATCGAGACGCGCTTTCAGCCGCTCGCCCGGCGCTTGACGCGAAACCGCTATACGGTGGCGGCGACGGCCCTCGCGCTCTTGATGCTCGCCTTCGGCTGGATCGGCAGCGGGCGCATCGACTTCACCTTCTTTCCGAAGATCGAGAGCGACGTCGTCTTCGCGCAGCTCACGATGCCTTACGGCACGCCCGCGGCGACGTCACGCCAGCACATGGAACGCATGGTCGCGTCGCTTCGCGAGGTGCTCGCGGAGCACGGCGGCGAAGCGAAGAACAGCCTCGGGATTTTCTCGCAGGTCGGCGCCGCGAACTTCGGAGGCACGGGTCGCAGCGCGCAGGGCGCCTCGGGCAGCCAGCTCGCCGAGGTCGCGCTGCTGATGCCGCCGATGGACGAGCGGAGCATCGGCGCCAAGGAGCTGGCGCAGAAATGGCGCGCGGCGATCGGCGAGATCCCCGGCGCCGACACGCTGAGGCTGCAGTACACGACCGGAGCGTCCGCCGAGGCGCCGATCGCGGTGCGGCTGAGCCACCGCGACGTGAAGACGCTCGAGACCGCCTCGGCCGATCTCGCGAGCCGGCTGCGCGCATTCGCGGGCGTGAAGGACGTCGACGACGGCGTCGAGCTCGGCAAGGTGCAGCTCAACTTCGAGCTCTTGCCCGAGGCGCGGTCGCTCGGCATCAGCGAGACGGAGCTCGCGCGCCAGGTGCGCAACGCCTTCTTCGGCGCCGAGGCCACGCGGCAGCAGCGCGGACGCGACGAGGTGCGGGCCTACGTGCGCTTGCCGCGCGAGCAGCGCTCGAGCCTCGAGCACCTCGAGCAGCTCATGATCCGCGCGCCGAACGGTCGCGAGATCCCGCTCGGGCTCGCGGCGAAGATCCGCGAGGGGCGCGCCTACACCTCGATTCGCCGCGTGGACGGGCGGCGCCGTCTCACGGTCGAGGCCGACGTCGAGGAGGGAAAGGCCAACGCCAACAAGGTGATGGACGAGCTGAAGAAAGGAGCGCTCGTCGAGCTCGCCGCGCACTACCCGGGCCTGAGCTGGGATGTCGGCGGGCAGCAGCGCTCCCAGTCCGAGTCGCTCGACGCGATCTGGAAGGGCTTCTTGCTGAGCCTGCTCGCGAACTTCGCGCTGCTCGCGATCCCGCTCCGCAGCTACTTCCAGCCGATCGTGATCATGAGCGTGATCCCGTTCTGCATCGTGGGTGCGCTCATCGGTCACATCGTGATGGGCTTCGATCTCAGCATCATGAGCGTGATGGGTCTCACGTCGCTGAGCGGCATGGTGGTCAACGACTCGATCGTACTCATCGACGCGGTGAACGAGTATCGGGCCGCCGGCATGGGGCGCTACGAGGCCGTGATCGCCGGGTGCGTGCGGCGATTTCGCGCCATCATGCTCGTGTCGCTGACGACGTTCCTCGGGCTCGCGCCGATGATCTGGGAGACCTCGATGCAGGCGCGCTTTCTCATCCCGATGAGCGTGAGCATCGGCTTCGGGGGCCTCTTCTCGACGATGACCGTGTGGCTCGTCGTGCCGTCGCTCTACCTGATCCTCGAGGACGTCGGCGACTTCTTCCGGCGGCTCTTCGGTGTTGAGGCAGAGACCGAAGAGCCGCGCGCGCTCGAGCCCGCCGAGTGACGGCTTTGGCTGCTTCCGCGGCGACGCGATGTTGTGCCATGCTGCGCGCGCTATGTCGGTAAAGCATCCCAACATCTCCCTCTGGCAGCGCGACGCGCACGAGGGCTCATACGCGACCGAGGTGGAAGGCTGGGCGCTCCGGGTCACGTGGGCGGCGAACACGCGCAGCGAGCGTGGCAGCTTTCACTGGGAGGCATCGCAGGGCGACGAGCGGCATCACGGCCACGGGAATTTCGAGGAGCTCGAGAGCGCCATGGCCGAAGCGGAAGAGTACGCGCGCCTCGAGTCGCTCAAGCGCGCCTGGTACGCGACGCAGGCGTAGCGACGGGCTTGGCGGACGCCGCGAGCGCGTGGGCACCGCGAGTAGCAACCTGCGCGCTCGCAGCACGACGAGCTTGGCGCACGCCGCGCTCGAGCTGCGCGCCGCAATCACCGCGTTCGCAGCACGACGAGCTCGGCGAGCGCCGCCACCGTGGCGCGCGTCACGCGGCCCGTGAAGGCGAAGTCGAGGCGCGTGCCTCCTCGGGGTGCCGCGGAGCAGTCCCCTTCCGGCGCGCGGTAGGGGCCCGTGTCCGTCAGCAAGATCCCCGGCAGGCGCGCGTCCCAGAAGCTCGCCTGAGCCCGCCGCTCGGGACCGCTCGGCTCGCGCTTCATGCGCTCGGTGAGGGCCAGCACCTCGACGGGGAGTCCAACCGAGACGCCGCGCTGCTTCACGAGCTCGGCGGCATCTCGGCTGCGGTCGTCCGTAACGACCAAGAGAAAGTCGGCGCGGTGGTCGCGCGCGAGGAGCCAGAGCGAGTGGTCGGGAAAGAGCTCGTCGAAGCGTTCGGGGAGCCGCTGCGTGTCGGGCGCCGCGCTGAACGACGCCACGCCGTCGAGCGTGAGGCTCGCGATGACCTCGTCGCCGCGCTCGCGGGCACGACGCGCGTAGCTCGCTGAGCCGAGCGCCGCTTCGTCGCCGTCGTCCCAGCACGCCACGACGAGGGTCCGGTCGTGGGCCGCGCGGCCGAGGATGCGCGCCGCTTCGAAGAGCGTGGCGACGCCGGAGGTGCCGGAGGGATCCCCGCACCCGTCGTCGGCGGCGGTGTGGCGGGCCGACAAGAGCACCTGCTCCTTCGGTCGCGTCACTCCCTCGCGCCGCCCGATCACGTTGACGCCGCTCGCGAAGGCGTCGCGCGTGGTCTCGAAGCCGAGCTCCGCGAGGCGGATCTCGCACAGCGCGCGCGTCACGCTGCGCGGGTCGCCTTGGGTGCGCTCTACGCGGATGCGCGCCGCGTCCGCCGCGAGTCGCGGCACCTCGACGCATTGGGCGAGCGCCGCGGGCGAGCCCTTGCCGCAGCCGAGCTCGAGCGGCACCATCGCGGTCACGGGCGGGAGCTCACGCGGACGGCCACCCGGCAAGCGCGCGGCGCAACCGGCTACGAGCGCGACCATCGCCGCGATCCCCATCACCCGCGCCACCATGCGCGCACTCTAGTTCCCTCGGTCCGACGTGCGCTGGCGAATTCGCGTCGCTTCGCGACACGCGCCCCAGGGTTCGGTAGGCTCTGCGGCGTGCCGCAACCGTTCCCATCGCTCCTCATTCGGCGAGACGAGCTCGTGCCCGAGGGCGCCTTCGCCGAGGCGCTCGCCGAGTTCTTGAGCCCGGACACGGCCTCGGTCGACCGCCTCGACGCGCTGCTCTCACGGCACGGGGTCGGGATCGTCGCGCACTTCTACATGGAGCCGGAGCTGCAGGGCGTGCTCTCGGCCTGCAAATCGCCGCACATTCGCATCAGCGACTCGCTCGTCATGGCCGATGCCGCGGTGAAGATGTGCGAGTCCGGCGCGCGCCACATCGTCGTGCTCGGGGTCGACTTCATGTCCGAGAACGTGCGCGCGATGCTCGACGTCGCGGGGTTCGCGGACGTGCCCGTGTACCGCGCAGTAGCTCCGTCGATCGGCTGTTCGCTGGCCGAGTCGGCAGAGTCGTCGGCGTACTCCGCGTACCTGGCGAAGGCGGCAACCGTCGCGAAATCGTCGCACGTCGTCTACATCAACACGAGCCTGCGCACGAAGGCCCTCGCGCATGACCGCGTGCCGACGATCACGTGCACGTCGTCGAACGTGGTCGAGACGGTGCTCGAGTGCTTCGCGGAAGTTCCGGACGGGCACGTGTGGTTCGGGCCCGATACGTACATGGGGCAGAACCTCGAGGTCATGCTGCGGGAGCTCGCGAGCCGTGACGACGCGACCGTGCGAGCGCTCCACCCGCGCCACGACGCAGCGAGCCTCGCCGGCGCGCTCGAGCGGTTTCACTACTTCGGGCAAGGCAACTGCGTCGTGCATCATCTGTTCGGCGCCGAGGTCGTGAGCATCGTCGAGCGCGACTATGCGGAGGCTTTCGTCACGGCGCATTTCGAGGTGCCGGGCGAGATGTTCTCCGTGGCGCTCGCGCGGCAGCACCGCGGCCTCGGCGTCGTCGGCTCGACCGCGAACATCCTCTCGTTCATCGGTGAGCGCGTCGCCGAGCAAGCGAAGCTCGGAGTGGCCGCGCGCCTCCGCTTCGTGCTCGGCACCGAGGCGGGCATGATCACCTCGATCGCGCGGAGCGTTCAGGCAGCGCTCGCGACCTGCGCGACGGCCGGCATCGAGGTCGAGATCATCTTCCCCGTCGCGCGAGAGGCGATCGCGCAGACCGGCGACGCGGAGCTCCCCATCGCGCCTGGTCCGGCGGCTGGCGAGGGGTGCAGCACCGCGGGCGGCTGCGCGACCTGCCCGTACATGCGCATGAACTCCCTCGACGCGCTGTTCGAGCTTCTCCTTGGCCTCGACGGACCGCGCGAACGGCTCGTGCCGCACCATCCGCGGCACTACCAGGAGCGCATCGGCGCGCGCGGGGTCGCCGAGCTCGGCGGCGAGCCGATCCTTCACCTGCGCCACTTGCAGCGCCATGGCGCGCTCTCGGAGGCCTTCGTGCGCGACATCGTGACGCGCAACGTCACGGCGCCGTGAGCTCGTGATCCCCGGCTCGCAACGAGCGCGATCCCTGGCTCGCGCGATCACCGGCTCGCGCGATCACCGGCTCGCGACGATCGCGATCGCGCCCGCCACTGCCAGCGCCGCCCCGAGCGCGCGGCGTCGGGTGAGCGCCTCGCCGAGGTAGATGCGCGCCAGGACCAGCGTGAAGACGCTCGCCATCTGGTTGAGCACCGCGGCGCGCGAAGCGGATGCCCACTTGAAGCCGCCGAGCCACAAGAGCATCGACACGTAGGTGCCGAGCACCGCGGCGGGGGCGAGCGTGCGCCACGCCGGCTGCGGGCGCAGGGCCTCGAGCGCGACACGCTGGGAAGGCACGACGGCCATCCACGCGAGCTGCCCCCCGACGCCCGCCGCGAGCCGCACGAACGTCACCTCGACGAGCGAGCTCGTCTCGAGCACCGGCTTCGCGAGCACGACGCCCACGCCCCTCGCCGCGATCCCGAGCGCGCCGAGCACGATGCCGGTGGCGCGCTCGCGCATGGGGGTGCGGCTCGATGAGGCAGGCTCCGTTGGGCTCGATGCGGCGGCGTCGCGCCCCACCTGGCTCGTAGCCGCCGCGTCACTCGGGGCACGCTCGACCGTGGCTGCGAGCACGCCCCCGAGCACGAGCGCCGCGCCGACGAGGAGCATCACGGTGACGCGCTCGTCGAGGAACAGCACGCTCATCACGACGATGACGGGCGCGTACGTGCAGTCGACGATCGCCAAGAGGCCCGCGCCGAGCCTCTTCAGCGCCATGAAGATGAGCGTGTCGGCGAGCGCGAGGCCGAGCGCGCCGCTCACGATGAGGCGAGCCCAGTCGGCCATGCTGCGCTGCGCATCGAGGCGACCGCCCGTGACGAGCAGGGTGACGCCCAAGAGCGCCAAGGCGACGGCGTTCTTGAAGAGGTTCATTCCCTGGGGCGAAATGCGCTCGGAGCGCTTGAACAGCACGACGCTCCACGACCAGCAGAGCGCCGCGCCAAGAGCGCAAGCTTCACCCAACATGGCTCACCTCTTACGTTGGCGGCTCGGCGTGACGCGAGCGAATTCTTGAGGCGACTCTTCCGCGAGGCGGTACCGTCGCACGCGAGTGGTTCGGATCGCGCTCGACGTGATGGGGGCGGATGGCGGCGTCGCGCCGATGGTCGAGGGCGCGGCGTCGCTGTCGCTCGACGCGCACGACACCTCGCTCCTCTTGGTAGGCGACGAACGATCGATTCGCGAGGCGCTCTCGCGCTGTTCGCACGCGGCGTCGCGCGTCACGGTGCTCCACGCGCAGAGCTCGGTGACCATGACCGACACGCCGAGCGAGGCCCTCGACCGCATGCCCGATGCGTCGATCCTGCTGGCCGCCCGGGCGGTCGCCGACGGGAGCGCCGACGTGCTCGTCAGCGCGGGCAACACCGGCGCCGTGATCCTCGCGGCATCGCGCACGTTCTCGCGCCTCCCGGGCGTGCGTCGCGCGGCGCTCGCGGCCGTCATCCCGACGCTCGAGCCGCATGGTCCGCACGCCGATCCGTTCGCGCTCATGCTCGACGTCGGCGCGACCCTCGAGACCACGGCCGACGAGCTCGTGTCGTTCGCCGTGATGGGCAGCGCCTACTCGCGCATCGTGTCGAACATCGAGCGCCCGCGCGTCGGCCTCTTGTCGAACGGCACCGAGCCGAAGAAGGGCACGAAGGCGGTGGTGATGGCGCACGAGCGGCTCGCGCGGACCAACGCCGTGGCGTTCGCCGGCAACATCGAGGGGCTCGACGTCCCCCGCGGCTCGGTCGACGTCGTCGTCTGCGACGGCTTCGTCGGTAACGTCGTGCTCAAGATGCTCGAGGGGGTCGCCGACGCGGCGCGCGGCATCGCCAAGAACGCCTACGCGGCGAGGCTCCGCTACAAGCTCGGGCTCATGCTCTTGTCGCAAGGTCTGCGGCGCGTGAGCGAGCTCGTGGACTGGAAGCAATACGGCGGCGCACCGATCCTCGGGTTCGATCGGCTCGTCATCAAGGCCCACGGCCGCTCGAACGCGCGCGCCGTTCGCAACGCGCTCAAGGTCGCGACGAAGACGGTGGAGCGCGATCTCATCGCCGCGATCGCGACCGGCCTCGACGCTACACGCGAGTCGGCGGAGCCCGTGGCTCCCTGAGAAGCTCGTCCACGACCTCGCTTCGTTCTGTTCCCGCTGCGCGCCCGTCGAGCGCTCGCCCCTCGCTCCGACCCGGGCAAGCGAATTTGTCAGCGTACTTTCGGACTCACGGCGATAGAGTCGGTGCTTGGCGACGACGTCGCGCTACGGTTGCTCGATGCGCCATCGTTTCTCTTCGCTTCTCGGGTCGGTGCTCTTCTCCTTGGCGGCGGCATGCACGCATGCGCCCGAGACCGATGCCGCTAAGGAGCGCGTCGACTCCGTGAGCCAGCCCGTCGTGGGTGGCCGCCCGGCAGAGGTCGGCGAGGTGCTCGCGACGGTCGCGATTCTTCGGGAGGGGATGCCCGAGTGCACGGGCGCGCTCATCGCCGACACCCTGGTGTTGACCGCGGCGCACTGCGTCCTGCGCCCCGTCGTGGACGTCCCGGGAGAGTATTTCGAGCCGCTCGATCCGGCGATGCTGCAGGTCGTGGCCGGCCCCAGAATCGCGTCCGATCCAAAGTCATTGCTCCACGCCATCGACGTGAAGGCCGTCCATTCGGAGGATTTCGATGCGCTGTTCGAGCCCGACGCTGGCCCAGAGAACGACGAGGGGCTCGGCCGCCCGAACGACGTCGCGCTGCTCGTGCTCGATCGCCCGGTGACGACGCTCGCGCCCGTACCGCTCTTGCCGCGGGACGACGTCGCCGATCTCGACGAGGGCCGTCTGCTCATCCTCTCGGGCTACGGCATCGCCGGCAACGTCGAGGGATCGATCAAGGGGCAGCTCTACGTCGCGTCGGGCGCGTACCACCGCAACAACGGCTTCGAGCTGCACATCGGCGGCGATGGCGTCGACGCCTGCCCCGGGGACTCGGGCGGCCCCGCGTACCTCCAGCGCGGCAGCTGGCTGCACATCGTCGGCATCGCGTCGCGCGGCGTCGAATACGAGATGGGCTCGTGCGGCGCAGGCAGCATCTACACCATCGCATCGGCCTACGAGTCGTTCATCGAAGCGCACGCGGGTGGAGCGTACCCCCCAGGAGGACGCGACGTGCCGCCCGAGGAGTCGTGCGCCGTCGCCGCCTCGGGACCGGGCTTGCCGGTCGGCGCCGCGCGCTTTCCATGGTGGCTCGCGCTCGCGGCAGCTACGGGCCTTCTTCGGGCTTGCCCGTGGAGGGACGCGAGCGCGCGGGTTCGATCGAATCCACGCCTTCCGCGGCCGCGCTCGCATCGTCGCCGACGAGAGAGCGCGCGAACTCCCGAATGAGCTTGCGGCGTTCGCGCGGCGTCCACTCGATGTTGATCGCGCGGTCCGTCACTTCCCAGTACGCCCGCTTGTCGATCGACACGACGTGCGCCGCGGCAGCGCGAAGCTCGTCCGCGGGCACGGCCGCGAGGTGACTCTTCACGCGCTCGAGTGGCTCGCCGAGGCCGCGCTCGGCGAAGAAGCCGGCGCAGATGAGCTTGGACCGCACCCTCGCGCCGAGCCATTTCCCACTCGCCTGGTTCGGCATCGCCAGCAGCGTCGAGAGCAGCGGCTCGGCGGCGCCCGACTCCGCGACGAAGGCGGCCTCGACGACGTGCTCGAGATCGAACGCCGCGAGGTCGGCGACGGAGGTCACGCCGAGCTCATGCGCCACGCGCGCATACGTAGAGAAGAAGCGTCCGATGCGCTTGGCGAAGCGCTCGTTCGTGACGAGCTCGGCCGCCAGCTGCCGGTACTGGTAGAAGATGTCGAACGCCGCGCGGCTGTCGTTCTTCATCAGCGCGTCGCGTAGAAAGGTGTTGAACACGCGGATCGCGAGCGAGACGACGTGGCGGTCCTCGCGCCGCGCCGCTTCGACGGCGATGCGGCGATTCACGTTGGCGATCGTGCTCACCTCGCCCGGCGCGGTCGACAGCGCGTGGCGGTAGCAGAGCACGAGCTGGTAGAGCACCTGCATCTCCATCCAGGTGCGCTTCTCGTTGATCATCTGGATGGCGTAGTGGCTCATCCCGACGAAGTCGCTGCGGCCGACCCGGAACCACGCGTCGCCCATCCGGGGCTTGACCTCGCCGTAGCGGCGCATGACCTCGCGGAAGGCCCACACGCCCTCGTGCGCGACGCCGCGATCGGAGCGATCGAGCGCTTTGACGACGATGGTGCCGATCTGAAAGAGCCGGTCGTGGATGAGATCCTGTGCGCGCGACGGGTCGTCCCGGTGGTCGGCGACGCGGGCGAGGGTTCGTTCGGTCTCGTCGCGCAGGCGGCGAACGACGGTCGACGGATCGAGGAAGCGAACGACGTAGAAGAAATACGGGATGACGACGACCCAGCCGACGACCGCGCCGAGGACGGCGAGGCGGTACGACCAGACGGGCGCGAAATTCGGGCCGACGAGGTACATCACCCAGAGCACGTGCGCCGCGCCGACCGCGCCGAGCGTGAGCACCACGCGGTTGACGCGATCGCGGAGGAAGAGGTCGATGAGCTTCGGCGTGTGCATGTTCGCCGTCAGCGGGATCGCGAGGCCGATCGTCGCGAGCAGCATCGCCAACATGTTGTTGTAGGCGCGCGCCGTCGGGCTCAGCGCGTCGAGCAGCTTCACGTTGTTCATCACGCCGGCGAAGCCATCGCCGAGCGGCGGGAACCCCTGGGAGTAGAGCTCGAGGGCGAGCTCGGCCCCGAAGAGGAGCAACATGCCACCCCCGATCCACAGCACCCCGCGCAGGAACTCCTGCTTCAGCTCGTCGAGCGGGCGGCCGATCATGGCGCAATCTCCGTGGATCCGGGCGTCCAGCGCAACCTCTTTTCTTCGGTGGAAGGTTGATACACGATTGCTCGATGCGGCTCAGTCGTCGTCGGGTGTTGCAGGCCGGGGCGTCGGCTGCGGCGGGCGTTCCGCTGTCGCTCGTGTTCACGCGAACGGCGATGGCAGATTTCGGCAAGCTCGTCGCCGATCCGAAGGGGGTCCTCGATCTGCCGGCCGGCTTCACGTACCGCGTGCTCGAGACGGCCGGCGCCGACATGAGCGATGGCTACCGGGTGCCCGGGCGACCGGACGGGATGGAGTGCTTCGCTGGGCCGCAGGGCACGCTCGTGTTGATGCGAAACCACGAGCTCTCTCCGGGCGCACTCGACGGGCCGTACAAAGCTCAGCAGAGCCCGCCAGCCGAGGCCTACGACAGCGTGGCGCAGGGCGGCGTCACGCGGCTCGTCGTCGATGCCGCGAGCTTCGAGCGCGTGTCGAGCAACCTCGTGCTCGCGGGCACGACCCGAAACTGCGCGGGCGGCTACAGCCCGTGGGGCTGGTTGAGCTGCGAAGAGGACGTGAGCGGAACGCACGGCTACGTCTTCTTGTGCTCGGACCGCGCGACGAAGCTCGAGGCGCCGCAAAAATTGGCGGCGTATGGCCGCATGAACCACGAGGCCGCGACGGTCGATCCCGCGACCTTCATCGCGTACCTGACCGAAGATCGCGCCGACAGCTGCTTCTACCGGTTCGTGCCCAGCGACATGGCGTCGCCGTTCGTGGGCAAGCTGCAGGCGCTCAAGCTCGTCGGAAAATCGCAAGAGGACCTGGGCGCGTTGGGGACGCCGGGCCTCGTCGGGGGAGTCGAGTGGGTCGACGTCGACGAGCCCGACTCGCCGGCCGACGATCTGCGCGAGCAGGCGCAGGGCAAAGGAGCATCGATCGTGCGCCGCGGCGAGGGGAGTTTCTTCGATGCGGGCAGCATCTACTTCTGCGCGACGAGCGGTGGCCCAGCGGCCGGCGGGCAGATCTTTCGCCTCGACGTCGCGAAGAACGAGCTCTTTCTCCATGGCGTGTCGACGGACAAGGCCGTGCTCGACATGCCGGACAACATCACGATCGCGCCGTGGGGTGACGTGGTGATGGCGGAGGACGGCGGGAGCGGGAATTTTCTGCGCGCTCTCACGCCGACGGGAGAGGTCTACGATCTCGCGCGTAACGCGAAGAGCACGAGCGAGCTCGCCGGTGTGTGCTTCTCGCCCGACGGCAAGGCGCTGTTCGTGAACATGCAGGGCGACGGGCTCACGCTGGTCGTGACGGGGCCCTTCCCGCCGCCGATCGGCACGGGCAGCGGCGCGACCAC
>SXGR01225318.1_pt1 | contig 17625 bp, 16 predicted proteins | sample 3174711 | NCBI WGS metagenome assembly SXGR01 (sample SAMN11356860, study PRJNA531348) | freshwater metagenome | isolation source: freshwater sample F1-60 | place: China: Fuxian Lake, Yuxi | collected 2017-12-25
GCGTCGTTTAAAAACAAAACGCAAAATTTCATTTTGGTACGGTGCGCGTTCGCTACGCGAACTTTTCTACAAAGAAGATTATGATCAGCTTCAATCTGAGAACGAAAATTTCAATTGGCATATTGCACTGTCAGACCCGCAGCCAGAAGATAATTGGCAAGGCATGACGGGTTTTATTCACAACGTACTTTTAGAAAATTATTTAAAAAATCACCCTGCACCTGAAGACTGTGAGTTCTACATGTGCGGCCCACCGATGATGAATGCAGCGGTCATTAAAATGCTCAAGAGCTTAGGTGTGGAAGATGAAAATATCATGCTGGATGATTTCGGCGGTTAATTGAGGTAGTCATGGCGCTATTCATTGTTTCATTCTTGGTTTTACTTAGCATGGTCAGCCTCATGGCAATCGGCGTGATGTTTGGCCGCAAGCCCATCGCGGGCTCTTGCGGCGGAGTAGGTGCTGCGCTAGGCGAGAAAGATTACGTGTGCGAACTCTGCGGTGGCGATGAAGCAAAATGTGAAGACATTAAATCACAAGTACCGCCATCCTCAACTCCCTTCACCAATGCATCCCCCCATCCATTTCAATCTGATCGTTCTGAGAAATAGTGTTAGTTTGGCGTGGTTTTTTTAGCGCTAATTATCGTTGCTTTTTATTAGTTGTTTTTGCCCTAGGCGGAGATTCGATATTGCTAATTAGCGGGGTTTTGCTGGTTTAAAACCGGTTTGATAATAACCTCGGTTAACACAGAGTTGGCAATAAAACATTCTTCATGCGCTTTGTGGTGCAAGAGTTCCAGCTCTTCTGTTGTTGGGGTTTTTGTGCCGGAAAATATCACGTTAGGGTTGAGTGTAACTTCCGCTAAAAATAATTTGTTATTGGCGTTTTTCGCCATCTTGCCCACTACGTTATCTTCGTAAGAATCCACACAAAAACCGCGTTTGGCGGCAATGCTTAAAAACCATAGCATATGGCAGTTGGATAAAGCGGCAACTAATAATTCTTCTGGGTCGGCAGCACTTTCATCGGAATAGGGGAGTGGAACATTGTGCGGTGAGGAGGACGCGGGAATTTCCAAACCGCCATCTAATTCAATCACATGCTTGCGGCTGTAACGGTTATCTAGAAAGTTTTGATTGCCGCGCAACCAAAGGATTTTTGCGGTGTGTTCGGCTATAGTTAAACTCCAAATCGGCAATCAATAAATTTGTCTGAGGTGCAGGCATCATGGATTTACATGATGCAGGGCTGTACTATAAACTGTTTTTAAAATTGCCACTCCAAATTAATGGGGCAATTTTTCATGTTATATTTAAGGTGGGTTATGCGATTAAATTATTCAACCTTAGGCCAAGAGCCTAAGCTGGAATTGCCAAGTGTTACTTTGTTGGGAGTAGATTGTATAGACATTGAGCGCTTGGCTTTTGCTGCAGATATTTGCCAAAAATATATTAATTTTGCGAGTGTAAAATTACTGTCTCATCTGCCAAGTTCGCGCAGCGATGTAATACCAATTGCTCCTTTATTGAGTATTGAAGCATACAGCGAGTTTATTGTTAAAGAGCTCTACAAGTATGTGGACACTGAATATGTATTGTTGTTCCAATACGATGGATTTGTGTTAAACCCAAGCCGCTGGAAAAAAGAATTTCTTGATTACGACTATATTGGCGCCCATTGGGATTGGATTGAAGGAAAAAACACGGTTGGGAATGGCGGCTTTAGCTTGCGAAGTCGTTCACTGTTAGAGCGGCTAGCTACTGATCCTCATATTGAACAAACCCACCCTGAAGATACGGTTATTTGTATTACCTACGGAGATTACTTGATGCAAGCGGGCTTTAAGTTTGCACCGGTAGCGCTTGCAAAAGAGTTTAGTACAGAAAATGACTATTGGAAGGGTGAATTCGGCTTCCATAATTCTAATATTGCGGATTGGAATGTCCTGAAATATTTAGGTGTAGAAAAGTACAAAGAACATCGCCATCTGATTGCAAGAATGCCGATTAAGGAAAATGCTTTTAAACGAAGAATTCGTCGTCTTATTTTTTGGTAAAACACGGTGCAGCTCGCGAGAGCAATTATTTAACATTGGGTTACCGCTTGCGGGTATGACTAGAGAGTGTTTTTTTCGCTTTTGTAGGTTGGGCTGAGGAATGATGCCCAACATGACCATATACCGCTTAAAACCATAATGCCAAATGAGAGACGGCGTTTAATTAAATATTTTTGTAATTCAACAATGGGGTATTTGCTATGACGAATGTTGGGGTTCGCAAGCTCACCACCAACCTACATAAAGTCCAACTTTGCTACTTGATGACGATGCCAAAGCCGAACGGCTTTGCTTTCAACAATTGATTGCAAAGGTATAGATGCGTCACGAATGCCGTCTGGAACATCATTAAACTTCTTTCCGCTATATATTGCTTGAGCTTCAGCTATTTCAACCCAATTGAAGTCAGAAAATTCCATTTGATAAAAATTTGACATTCCTTTAAGTAAAACTTTTCCAGATGGTCCCTTCCATAGAACATCAATTCCCTCAACTCTTGAAGAAGTGACTTGTGGCTCATTATTTGAGAATACCAAAATATCCCAATCTGACTCTGAATGATGATTGCCAGAAGCTCTCGAACCTATAAGCCAAATTTCCATTATGCTTAAGTCTTTAGTTAAGTGAGTAATGAGCTTTTTTACTTTTTCTGTAATTTCCATAGATTCACTGCTCAATATTTGACGGCATAACTGCTTGTTCAAAAACGATAGCTAGTTTTCAAGTCATAAAAAACAAACCCGCCAGCGGCGGGTTCATTTCTCTCTCATTAATCACTGATTAAACAAAAACTCCATCAGTGCTTTTTGGGCGTGTAAGCGGTTTTCGGCTTCTTCCCAGACTACGGCGTTGGGGTCGTCCATTAACTCGGCGCTGACTTCTTTGCCTCGGTAGGCGGGTAGGCAGTGCATAAAGAGCGCGTCGGCTTTTGCATGGCTCATGAGTTCGCGGTTGACTTGATAGCCGCTGAAGATTTTCTCGCGTTGTTTTTTCTCGTCTTCTTGGCCCATTGAGGCCCAAGTATCCGTCACTACCAAATCAACATTTTTAACAGCTTCTTGCGGGCTGCCAAAAAGTTGTACGCGGTCTTTGTGTTTTTCAATCATGTGTTCCCAAGGTTCAAAACCTTTTGGGGTTGCTATGCGCAATTCAAAATCACACAGCTCGGCGGCTTGCATATAGCTTTGGCACATGTTGTTGCCATCGCCAACCCATGCCACCGTTTTACCGGCAAGTGTGCCGCGCTGTTCAACGAAGGTTTGAATGTCGGCGAGCAATTGGCAGGGGTGATGATCGTCGGTAAGACCGTTAATTACGGGTACGCGCGAAAATTCCGCAAAGCGTTCCACGGTGGTGTGCGCGAAGGTACGAATCATTACCATATCGACCATGCTGGCGATGCAGCGCGCGGCGTCTTCTACCGGTTCACCGCGACCAAGTTGCGAGTCTTTGGTGGAGAGGAATATCGCGTGGCCGCCAGCTTGCGCCATGGCAGATTCGAAAGAGACGCGGGTACGGGTGGACGATTTTTCAAAAATCATCGCCAGCACTTTGTCTTTAAAAATTTCGGTTGCTACGCCTTTGCGTTGCAGCGCCTTGAGTTCAATCGCGCGCTTAATGATGTGATTAAGTTCGTCGCGGTTAACGTCTTCTAGGGTTAAAAAATGTCTCGGTGCCTTTGAGGGAACCATAATGCTCTTCTCGTTTTCGCGCGGCTGGAAAAATGTGAAAGCTGCGCTTTATGACTTTTGGTGACAGTTACTGCGGGTTGTGACGGCAAAAGCCGCCCTCCGCGCTGTTAAAACTCAGTGACTAATTCAACCACTTTGGTAACCAGTTCGTCGGCTTCTGCATCCGTGAGGATGAAGGTTGGCAGCAAACGAATGGTGTTAACTGAGGTTACGTTAATCAAAATACCTTTGGCGCGGGCTTTATCCATCAGCTCGGCGGCAGGTGCGTTAAGTTCAATGCCAATCATTAAACCCTTGCCACGAATCTCAACAACCTTGGGGTTGCCAGCGAGCTTGGTTTTAAAGTCGGCTAATATTTTGTCGCCCAAGGTTTTGGCTTTTGCGATCAAACCTTCAGCCAGCAAAGCTTCAATTACCGCAACGCCAGCACTAGTCGCCAAGGGGTTGCCACCAAAGGTGGTGCCGTGGTTGCCGGGTTGTAAAACCTCAGCCGCTTTACCGCGTGCCAAGCAAGCGCCAATAGGTACGCCGTTGCCCAAGCCTTTAGCGGTGCTGACGACATCGGGCAGGATGCCGTTGTGTTGGTACGCGAAGAAAGTACCGGTACGGCCATTGCCGGTTTGAATTTCGTCCAGCATCAATAACCAGCCATTGGCATCGGCAATTGCGCGCAGTTTGTTTAAGTAGTCTGGCGCGGGTACACGTATACCGCCTTCGCCTTGTACTGGCTCAACCAGAATCGCGACTATGTTGCTGTGTTCTTTGGCGGCGGCTTCAACGGCAGCTACATCATCAAAGGGTACACGGATAAAACCTTCAACCAGCGGTTCAAAGCCAATTTGTACTTTGGGATTGCCGGTAGCGCTCAAGGTCGCCAAGGTTCTGCCGTGGAAGCTGTTGGCCATAACGATAATGGCGGGGTTCTTCACGCCTTTCTCGTTGCCGTATTTGCGCGCAATTTTAATGCTGGCTTCATTGGCTTCTGCGCCGGAGTTGGAGAAGAAAACTTTGTCCATACCCGATTGCTGGATAAGCAAATCCGCCAGCTTCTGTTGGCTGGGAATGTTGTAGTAGTTGGAGCAGTGAATCAGGGTGGCGGCTTGATGGCTCAAGGCTTTGGTCACTGCAGGGTGCGAATAACCAAGGCCGCAGACAGCGATACCGCTGATAGCATCCAGATAGGAGTTGCCCTTGTCGTCCCACACTCGGCTGCCTTCGCCCTTTACGAGGGTGAGGGTTCTTGCGCCGTAAGTGTTCATCAAGGTTGTCATCATGCTCTCCAGAAGCTAATCAAAAAAATGAATAAATAAAAAATACATCGCCTAGCTAATAAAAGCTGGGCCTAAAAAGTTGGCTCGGTGTTTATAAAGGCAGGGAATTAACCACAGCGCTAAAACAAAAACAGCTCCAATTGTTGCGAGAGACTGTAATGACTTTCTAGTAATAAAAGTCGAGACTTTTGTGTTTGTGCGTGTTTTACGCTGAGCGCTTTGCACTAGATCTTGTTTCATCTATAAGCAAAAAACACAAAATGAGCCGCAATAGTATAAGTAAACGGACTTATTGGCAAATTTAGGCCGAGAAAATCGGCTTTTTAGATGAGTTTTGGTTTGAGTGATTCCATTAAAAAATCCACAAAAGCGATAGTTTTTGCAGGCAAATAATCGCGCGCTGGGTAGACAACATAAACCGGAAAACCGGGCGCGGGTGGGTAGTTTTTCAGTAGTGGAATTAGCTGACCTTTTGCGATGGGTTCTTCTACCAATGCCTTATCAATCAGCAGAATCCCCAAGCCGCGGATTGCTGCATCCACCAAGGCACAGGCATCGTTTATGGCGAGAGGGCCTTGCACTTTAACGGTTTCACTGGATCCATCCTCACTGCAAATGAATGGCCAATTGTTCATGGCGCGGCTGCTGTTGCGGTAATACAAGCAAGCGTGTTGGGCGAGATCAGCGGGGACTTGAGGCTCACCACGAAGGGCGATGTAAGCAGGGCTAGCGGTGACTTGCCAGTTAAGTTCGCCCAAGCGGCGTGCGATTAAGGATGAATCGGGCAGGTGGCCAATGCGAATGGCGGCATCCACTTGTTCGGCCACTAAATCCACAAAGCGATCTTCCAACCCTAACTCCAATTCAACCTCGGGGTAGCGCGCCGAAAATTCGGTTAACAAGGGCAGCAAAAGCACTCGCCCTAAAGATGTTGAGCAGGAGATTCGCAGCTTGCCGCGTACTTGCTCGCGGAAGTTATCGGTAATGCTTTCCACCGCATTGAGCGCAGTTTCTACTCGCTGTGCCTCGCGCAGAATTTGTTCGCCCAGTTCGGTGAGTGCGAGTTTGCGGGTGGTGCGCTGAATTAAGCGCGCGCCTATTTGCGCTTCAAAGTTGGCTAATTGCTTGCTCACGGCCGATCGGCTCAGGCCAAGGCTTTTGGCTGCGCCCGATAAACTGCCGTATTGGGCTACTCGGGCGAAGAGAATTAAACCGGGCAGTCGCTCTAGTGGGATGGACATACGGGCACCTATTGTTTCCTTTGTGGAAACAATCTAGTTCGGATCGCTTGGCTAATCAAGTGAAACTGCTTCCCCTAGACTGCGCTTACTGATTGCCAATTGAACCATTAAGGAGTTTTACCATGACCACCAGCCATAAAGTTGTACGCATCCACGCTTACGGAAACCGCGAGGCTTTAGCTTACGAAGATGCACCCTTGCCCACTATTGATGCCGACGAAGTGCTGGTAAAAATTCATGCGACCAGTGTTAATCCTGTGGATTGGAAAGTGCGTGAAGGCTATCTACAAGGCTTTTTAGCGCACAAGTTACCGCTGACCTTGGGTTGGGATTTTACGGGCGAAATTACTGCGCTCGGCGCAGATGTCACTGGCTGGAAAATCGGCGAAGCCGTTTACAGCCGACCCGATATTAGCCGCGATGGCACCTATGCTGAATATATCGCCGTGCGCGCCAGCGAGATTGCGCGCAAGCCAGAAACCATTAATTGGCAACAAGCCGCTGCGGTGCCTTTAACGGCACTGACCGCATGGCAATCTTTATATGAGATGGCCAATGTGCAAGAGGGCGAGCGCGTATTGATTCATGCCGGTGCGGGTGGCGTGGGTACTTTTGCAATTCAATTGGCGAAACTGCGCGGCGCTTATGTTTACACCACAGCTTCAACACGCAATGTGGAGCTGCTAAAAAGTTTGGGTGCAAATGAAGTGATTGATTACACCCAACAAGATTTTTCGCAGCTGCGCGATTTGGATGTGGTCTTTGATACGCTTGGCGGTGAGGTCTTGGCAAAATCTTGGCAGACGTTAAAACGCGGTGGCCGTTTAGTCTCTATTGTTGGTACACCAGATGCCGCTACTGCAGAGCAGTATGCTGTAAAACCTTTCTTCTGTTTTGTTCAGCCAAGTGCGGCGCAGTTAACTGAGTTAGCTAAATTAATTGATGCAGGAAAAATTCAAATCGTGATCGACAGTGTGTTCGCGTTAAAAGACATAGCCCAAGCTCACGAAAAAAGTGAAAGTGGTCGCGCACGTGGAAAAATTGTAGTACAGGTGAGTTAAGGCTGAGTGGGTTACAAAAAAACGGGCGCTATTGCAGCGCCCGTTTTTATTAGAGGTATAACGTGCTGATAACTAATTATTCGGCACAAAAAACTGCTTAATAATATCCAGATCTCTATGAGTTTGAATGGATTGATCGGGCGATTGCAATAAGAACCCCTGAAATAAACGCACGCCGTTTACCCACAAGGTGGAAAGGTTTTTGGAATCCTCAACGTGAGTCGCAATAACGTCAGCGCCAGAGTTTTTGGCGGCGGTTATTAGTTGTGCGAGTCGCTGCTCATGTTCGCTGTCATTCACTAGATGAGAGGTGAGCGAGGGTGCTAGGCGCACATAATCAAACCCAAGTGTTTCAATAATATCAGCGCTGGATTCGCTGGTGCCCGCATGGGACAAGCACGCACCGCATTCAATATTGTGTAATGCATTAATGGTGGCGGCAGCATCAATCGGGTGAAACGCAACCCATGGCTCCTCGAAGATAAAAATTAAGCGTTGCTGACCTCGTAAACGCGAGCTGCGCAACACATTAGCGGCAAATGAAAAAAAGGATTTTTGCGCGAGGGTTTCGTCCGATAAGTGAATAAACAGGCAGGCATTTTCACGGGCGTAATTATCGGTAGTAATTGCAGTGACCGCCGACTGTAAAACCCAGCGGTCTAAATCTACCCGCATGCTGGAGTGTTTAAGGTAGTGCAAAAATTTTGCAGCGGGGATGAGTTCATCATCGCTCAGGCGCCAGCGTACTAGCGCTTCGTAATGTTCAATATGATCGCTTTCAAGGCTGATCATGGGTTGATAGCAAATGCGTAAATTTTCTTCAGGTAAGTGATCGCTAAAGCTGATGCCAGAGGTGGATGCAGCAATTTCATCATCGCTAATCTCCTGAGCGCTTGTGGTACCAGAATCGATTGAAGGGGAAGACGGTGAAATGGCTTGTTTAGCAACCTCATAGGCTTTTTCGGCATTGGCGAGCGCTGAATTTGCTGCGCCCAATTCGGTATCTAAATAGTGAACACCAATATGGGTATTGATCGCGAATACTTCTTCTCCAAGGCAATACACGTGGTTGGACATTTGCTCAGCAATTTGTGCGGCGCGCAGCTGATGTTGCGCACGGCTGCGTTTACCAACCAATACGCAGGCAACAAAATTTGCAAGGTCTGACCACTGTTCTTCGCTGCCAACAATATGGGCCAAACGCTCACAAAATTGCTCGTGCAATTGGGCGGAGCCAGCGGGGCCATATGCGCTGTAAAAGCTTTCTTCTAAATCTAAGCCCGCGTAATAAAGTGCGGTGGGCGTTTGGTGTGAATGATCTTCTTGAAGTTCATTATCAATTGCTGCAAAAAAATAACTGCGGGTAATTTGCTGATGATGTTGCGCGCGTTGGGTAATGGATTCAATGCGATGTTTTAATGCAAAGGTATCGGTAATCGCGCGCTCACAGGCATTAACCAAGGCACCCATATCCACGGGTTTGGTAAGCACGGCGTTTACGCCAATGCTCTCAATGGATTGACGCAAGCGAACAGAGGTATCAGCGGTCACAAAAATAATCGGCAATAATAAAAACTGTTCGTGCTGACGCAACAGCGTCGCCAACTCTATGCCGTTAATCTCTGGCATATGCATATCCAACACCACTAAATCTGGCTTGAATTCGGCGGCGCGCTGCAAACTTTGCATGGGGTTAGAGATGCAAATAACCTCCATACCGGCATGACGTAAAATTTCGGCGTGATAACTCGCCACTAAATCTTCGTCATCCACAATCATAACCTTGTGGGTGATCTCACTGGCTTTTATGGTGTGAATTAAGGTGTTTACCAAAATAGAAAAATCAATTGGCTTGGTGATGTAGGTAGTGCAACCAGCGCGTAAGGCGCGCAGGCGAGTATGCATATCGGTACGTGCAGATAAAAAGATAATGGGTACATCTTGCTCAATACGCGTTTTAATGTGATTGATAGCGTCAAAACCTAAACTGCCATCGCTCATAAAATTGGGGTCAATTAATACGGCATGGGGCGACTGTATGCTTAATTGTTGAATGCAGGCTGCTGAAGAATCAAAGTGATGCACGCTAAAACCTGCTTGGCGCAAATACACAATCATCAAAGCAGATAAGGAATGATCGGCCTCCACTAAAAAAATAGTTTTACCTTCGCCTGTGCTGGTAGGTATAGCGATATCACTTAAGTTAGTTGCTTCATTCACATGGGTGAGAGTACGGCCAAGTGCATTCACCATTTGGTCGATCATCTCAAACTCAATGCCACCCATGGGCTGGCCAAGTTCTTGGTAATCCATTAAATACTGGTCGAGCAATTGTGCGGTTTGGCTGACCTCCGGAAGACCAAAGCTGGCACCAGAGCCAACCAAGCGGTGGGCCAATTGCTGAAAGGTTTTAAAGCCTTTTTCGCTCCAGCGCAGGTAGCGTAGGTGATGCCAGAGATCCTCCAGTTGGTGGGCTTTTTGTGGCAGGCTCTCAAGGAATTGGCGCTGCAAGAGTTGGATGTCTTTATCGAAAGAGTGAGTCATTGAGGCGGGCTGCTCATGTTGTGTTTCATTGAGTATAGAACTCAATAAATAACCGCTAGATTTGTTTTGATCTAAAAAACAGCATGAGCTAATGATTCCGATAGGTTAGGATCGCGACCATTGTTGAGCGTAGAGTTTTTGGTATGAAGACCGTGGCGAACTATTTTGGCTTTTTAAGTGTTTTAGCCTGTGCCGCTCAAGCCCAAACGGGCATAGAAACGTTGGTTGTAACGGGTGAGCGTGCCAATGACTCCGCCGTGGGAGCGCAGTTGTTAGATGTGACTGAGCTCCAGCCCGGCAGCCGTGCCGATGCCGCTGAAATCCTGCAGGGCATAAATGGTGTGCAGGCCGATAGCCGCTCAAATTACGCCCAAGATACTCACATTACCCTACGTGGTTTTGGCGCTCGCTCGGCCTTTGGTGTACGCGGTTTAGATCTGCACATTGACGGCATTCCCCTCAGTATGCCCGATGGCCAAGGCCAGTTTTCTGGCGCGGTTCTGGATGGCGTCACTAAAATCAGTGTGCTGACCGGGTCGGTGGCCGCACTTTATGGCAATGGTGCGGGCGGAGTGATTAACCTGCAAACCTCTGCGCCGCAAGCTAATCGAGTTGCTGTAGATACAACAGCCGATGAAGATGGCCTTGCGCGCTATCATGCATTAGGTGAATTCCGCGATGCAAACTTAGGCGTGCGCATTCAAGCGAGTAAACTCAATGCCGATGGCAATCGCCCTCATGCCAGCGCCGAGCGCGAGCAATTGGGCGCGCAGGTTTACTACACGTTGGATAACGGCGTGCAAACGCAATACAGGTTTGATAAAGAAGATGCACCGCTGCTGCAAGATCCGTTGGGTTTAACTCAACTGCAATGGCTGGCTGATCCTTATCAAATGAATAGCAGCGCTGATTTTTTTAATACGCGTAAATCCATTTCGCATCAACAACATGCATTCAGTTTGCGGCAGGAACAGGGCGATGAGCGCTGGCAAATTGCCCTCTGGCAGGGCGAGCGCGGCATTCAACAATTTCTTGCGCAGCGCGGCGATGCATTAGCGAACTCTGGCGGCGTGGTGGATTTAAGTCGCCAATTTAGCGGCGGCAATGGTAACTACACCTGGGACTTTAATCTTGCAAAACAGGCAATGAGTTTTACGCTGGGTGGCGAATGGTCCGCTATGAATGACGCGCGCAAAGGTTTTGTGAATGACGCGGGCGTTGCGGGTGATTTGCGTCGCAATGAACTAGGCCAAGCCGATAACCGTGATGCTTATGCGCTCTTGCAATGGCAGGCGACTCCGCAGTGGCGATGGTTGTTAGGTGTGCGCCAATCGCATATCGCTTTACAGGTGGATGATTATTTTATTATTCCCACTAAAAATGCGGATGACAGCGGCGATAAAACCTTTAATCGCAGTTCACAAACTTTATCGACGCGCTATCAAATTAATGACAGTTTTTCTGTGCATGCGGCTGTAGGTAATGGCTTTGAAACACCAACGCTTACCGAAATGGCTTACACCAATGGCGATAAAGGTTTTAATAATAGTTTGGATGCCGCCGCAAATCGTCAGCAAGAAATTGGCATGGATTATCAACACAAAGATTTCGCTTTGACATTGACTGCATTCAATATTGAAACCCGCGATGAGTTGGTGGTTGATCAATCCATTAATGGACGCACCACCTATTTGAATGCTGCGGGCACTGAGCGCAAAGGTGTTGAGTTTAATGGCACCTATCAATTAACTGAACATTTTGATGCGCGCATTGCGCTGAATTATTTGGATGCCACTTATACCCAAGGCCAATTTAAATCACTGCAGCTGCCGGGCATCGCAAAACTCAATCATTACGCGCAACTTAATTTGTCACCGTTTGCTAATGAGTTATTGAAGTTTGGTTTGAGCTCGGTGCATCGCGCGCAAGTGGCCGCGAGCGATAACAACCAAATTAACGCACCGGCCTATGACACGCTGGATTTTTCTGCGTCAGGCAAAATTGATTTAGGTGTGCAGGCGGATTGGTGGATAAAACTCGCCAACCTTACGGATGAAAATCATGTAGGCTCAGTGATTGTGAACCAAACTAATGGCCGCAGTTTTGAATCTGCCAGCGGTAGAAATTTGTCGGCGGGTGTTAGGTTTGGGTATGAGTTTTAATTCGTTAGTGGTGAAGAGAGCAATTCTTACTCGATGATTTTTACGATAAATTTAATCTAAAAGGGAGTCGTCATCCCCGCAGGGGATCCAGCGACTTTCAAAAAAAGCAAAGCCACTGGATCCCCTGCGGGGATGACGACTCCCTATTAAATGTTAATCTTTACCTATGTTCGATTATGGCGGTGAATATAATTACTGTTACTAGATTTCCAGAATACAAAGAGGCTTTGTGAATCACGATTTAACATCCCCACAATTTTTAGCAAGCTTACCGCAATACCCTCTAACGGAATTGCGCGATGATTTTTTCCGCGCACTTCATAACGGGACTCTTAATAACAGCGCTCTATTGCTAGAAGCAGAGCCCGGTGCAGGTAAATCTACGCTTGCGCCCTTGTGGACGCTCCATAAAATTGCAGCGAATCAAAAAATAATTCTCGTGCAGCCGCGAGTTTTGGCGGTGCAGTCACTCGCACAGCGATTAGCTGATTTAATTGGCGATGAGGTGGGAAAAACCGTAGGCTACCAAGTGCCGTACGATAATTGTGTGAGCGATGCAACGCGCTTATTGGTAATGACTCCCGGTATTTTGCTACAGCATTTATTGCAAGACCCAACGCTCGATAACATTGCATGCGTTATCTTGGATGAAATTCACGAGCGTTCAGTCAATCAAGATACCGCTTGGGCGTGGCTACAAGAAGTGCAAATTCTGCGCGATGATTTACAACTTATTTTAATGAGCGCAACGCCAGACCCCCAATTGCAACAGCAAATGCCGCAACGTTTGTTTGCACCGGGTCGCTGTTTTCCGGTGACTACGATTTTTTTGCCCGCAAAAACTAATACACCTTATCCGGAAAAAATTGAAGACCATGTTATGCGTGCGCTGGCATCGCACCCTGAATGGCAAACAACTACCACGCTGGTTTTTTTAGCGGGCTGGAGTGAAATTGAAAAATGTGCGCAAGCCATTCAAACGCGCTATCCGAATCAAGCTGTGTTTCGTTTGCATAGCCGTGTTCCGCCTGCGGAGCAAAAACGCGCGTTAAGTTCGGCATCGGGCGCGCGTATTATTCTCTCTACCAATATTGCAGAAACATCGCTGACGATTGCAGATGTCACGCTCGTTATTGATTCTGGTTTAGTGCGCCGCCCCGATTATGAACAGCGCACGGGTTTAACACGCTTGCGTTTGTCGCGCATTAGCCAAGCCAGCGCAGATCAGCGCCGTGGTCGTGCCGGGCGTGTGCAGGCAGGGCATTGCATTCGTTTGTGGTCGCAAGATCAACCGCTCGCGGCTGCAGATTTACCGGAAATTCGCGCTACGGATTATTTACCGCTGACACTGCGCTTGGCGCATTGGGGTAGCCCAGCGGATGCCTTGGAATGGTTAGAAGCGCCCAATAAACTTGCCATAAATTTTGCACAGCAACAATTACAGCAAATGAACCTGCTGGATGCTGCAAGAAAGATTACCGCTGCGGGTGAAACGGTGAGTGCGCTGGGGACTCATCCACGTATTGCTGCATTTCTATTGGCGCAGGAGAAAACGATTACTGAATCTGAAATGCTCTTGGCCTTAACATTGCATTTCGATATCACGACTGAAACTGATCTTGATGATGTGCTGCAACTAGCGGCGCAAGAGTTACAACGCAATCGCCAATGGCAGCAGCAACAAAAACGTTGGCTGCAAAAACTGCAATTGAAAATTGAAAACACCGACAGCATTAATGCCAACCGTTTGGCGCGCGCTTACAGCGACCGCATTGGCTATCAACAGGATTCTGGGCGCTATAGATTAAACTCAGGGATTAGTGTGGATGCACAAACCAAACTTAATTCCCAGTGGGCACTATTCCCAATCATCAATCCAAAACCTAAAGGTCATACGGGTGTGGGTGTTGCGTTAAATCTATCGGCAGATGAACAGCGCGCACTGAGTCAAATGCAAACGCAATTGATTCATAAAAATAATGGCTGGCAAACTCACACGCAATGGCGAATGGGCGGCGTGCTGATCAGCGAAGAATTCAAGGCAGTTGAGTCGCTGCAAGTGGCGGGTTTGTTGTTAAATCTTATTCGCGAAAAAATTGCTGAGAAAGGTTTAATGCAGATGCACTGGAGCGCTAATGCCGAGCGACTATTGCAGCGTGCGCGATTTATTCAGACGCAGGCGCTTTTAAATTTGCCTAGGTTAGATGATGCAGGTTTAACCGATTCACTCGAACAATGGCTCTTGCCGTTTTTAACGGAGCACACCAAGCTTGATCAATTGCCTTGGCTAAGCGCTTTGGAGTTTTATCTCGGTTACGATAACTGCCAAGCCATTGCGCAGTGTTTACCCGAAAAAATTGAATTGCCCAGTGGTCGCCATGTTACTGTAGAGTTTTCTGCAGAAGGTGTGCCGCAAGTGTCGGCGAAATTGCAGGAGTTTTTTGGCTGCGAGCAATTGCAATTAGCGGGCGGTAAATTGCCGCTAAAAATTCATTTGTTATCGCCCAATGGTAGCCCCTTGGCGATCACGATGAATTTACAAACCTTTTGGCAGCAGGCCTATGCGGATGTACGCAAAGAAATGCGTGGTAAATATCCCCGTCATCCTTGGCCAGAAAACCCACTTGAACATGAAGCTACCGCCTTAACAAAACGTAAATTGGCAATGCAAGATAAACCTTAATGTTGGCCTTAATGATAAGTGTAGGAATGAGAAATGAGTAAGATTGAGAATGGTGTCGTCACCGGTAATTTGCGGTGGATTTTAAGATTAGAAGGCGTGGCTATTTTGCTTTTTTCGCTTATGGCCTATGAATTTATGGGCTTTCCTTGGGGCTTTTTTGTTTTGGTATTTTTTATTCCAGATTTATCTTGGTTGGCTTATTTTCACAGCCCTAAAGTTGGGGCAATTGCCTACAACATCATGCATTCCTATATTCTGCCGCTGATGTTGTTTGCCTATGGCTTTTTTGTCTCATCACCTATCGCTAACCAGCTCGCTATTATTTGGATTGCTCATATAGGTTTCGATCGCGCCCTTGGTTTTGGGTTGAAATACGCTAGAGGTTTTCGCTATACCCATTTTGGTAAGTTAGGGTACAGTAAAGACTAGTCATGAAACCAGATTGCCTAATTGAGATAACCTAGCTATGAAAGTCACAAATTGGTATTCAAGTTTTGCCAAGTAAGTATCACGCTTTTGTGGTCGTCCTATTGTATTTGTGTGTGCAGTTTTCACTATATTACTATGGATAATTACTGGCCCCTTGTTTGATTTTAGCGATACTTGGCAATTGGTGATTAACACAGCTACAACAATCATTACATTCTTGATGGTGTTTTTAATTCAAAGCACACAAAATCGCGATACCGAAGCTATTCAAGTTAAGTTAGATGAATTGATTCGTGTCACTCAAGGTGCGCACAATATTTTGTTAGATTTAGAAGAGTTAGACGAGTTGCAATTGGATGAATTTCGCAGTCGCTATCAGTTACTTGCAAGCTTGGCGCGCGCAGGAATAGAGAAGGGGCAGGTGGATACGGATACTCCAGAAGCCTAGTTAATTGTAGGGAATAATGTTGAATACTAGCCACGCTATAAATGCGACTATCAATGAGATTTATCATCAAGAATCTCGCAGCGTATTAGCAACCTTAATTCGTTTGCTGCGTGATTTTGATTTGGCAGAAGAGGCGCTGCACGATGCTTTTATCGCCGCCTTGGCGCAGTGGCCAACTGAAGGTGTTCCACATAATCCTCGTGCATGGTTGGTTTCAGCTGGGCGATTCAAAGCTATAGACCACTTGCGCCGCCGCGCGTTGTTTAATAAATCTCTTGCGGGTATTGCGCTAGAACTTGAATCTTCGGTGAGCGATAGCGAGGATTGGTTAAATGACTCCATTGAAGATGATCAATTAAAATTAATTTTTACCTGTTGTCACCCAAGTCTTTCTAGTGAGGCCCAACTTGCGTTAACACTGCGCGAAGTGTGTGGTTTAACCACAGAAGAAATCGCACGCGCATTTTTAGCTACGCCTTCAACCATTGCCCAGCGAATTGTGCGTGCAAAAAATAAAATTCGCGATGCGGCCATTCCCTATGAAATTCCAGCACCTTATGAATTTCCTGAGCGGCTCGCTTCGGTGTTGCACACGCTCTATTTACTGTTTAACGAAGGTTATTCCGCATCCTCCGGTGAAACGCTCACGCGTCAGCATCTCACACAGGAAGCGATTCGGCTTGGGCGATTATTGTTAGCGCTAATTCCGCAGGCAGAAGTAATGGGTTTGTTGGGGCTAATGTTGGTACAAGAGTCGCGCAGTTTTGCGCGTACCAATGAGCAGGGCGATTTAATTACCCTTGAGCATCAGGATCGCCGTTTATGGAATCACCAGCAGCTTGCTGAAGCTTCGCAATTAATTCAACGTGCTTTGAGCATGGGCGGCTTTGGCGTTTATTCTGTACAGGCCGCTATTGCTGCAGTGCATGCGGAGGCGCCTAGCTATGCCGAAACCGATTGGGCTGAAATTGTGGGACTCTATGATTTACTCATGCGCTTAAGTCCGTCGCCGGTTGTGGAGTTAAACCGCGCTGTCGCTTTATCCATGCGTGATGGTGCCGGTGCTGGTCTGCAGGTTATCGAAGCCATAAACGCACGCGGTGAATTACAGGACTATTACTTATTACATGCCGCCCGCGCTGAATTTTATCGCCAGTTAGGGCAGGTGGATTTAGCTAAGCTCGCCTATGAACAATCGCTAAGGCTTACCCAACAAGAGCCTGAACGCAGGTTTTTAGTTGGCAAGCTTGCTTCTCTTTAGGTGATTTCCGCTCGTGTAAGCAATTTTTTCCATTTTTTAAAAAATAATAATTAAGTTTGTCGATTTCTCGTTGTATGGTTCGACTATTCAGTAACAATCATTCTGGCTAGCAAGTGCTAGACACTAACTCCCATTTAATCTCTGATATATAAGGATGCTGCTATGACCAACTCCGTTCATCTTCACCGCGTGCTGCGCGCAACGCCAGACCGGGTGTACCGTGCCTTTCTCGATTCAGATGCCTTGGTTAAATGGCTTCCGCCCCACGGGTTTACCGCGAAGATGCATCAGATGGATGCGAGCGTTGGTGGCGGCTATCGCATGTCGTTTACTAATTTTGGCTCCCAAAAAAGTCATAGTTTTAGCGCAACCTATGTTGAGTTAAAGCCTAGTGAACTGATTCGCTACAAGAATCAATTTGATGACCCCAATTTACCGGGTGAAATGCAGGTGGTAGTTGAGCTGACCCCCGTGCTCTGCGGCACCGAATTAAAGATTGTGCAGTCGGGAATTCCCGATGTTATTCCTGCCGAGTTTTGTTACTTGGGTTGGCAGGAATCTCTAACACTTTTGGCCCAGTTAGTTGAACCAGAAATTCCAGATGAAGAGTGATCCTACATCTATACATACATGTTGAAAACAATATAAAGGAATCATCATGAAGTACACCGGTAGCTGCCATTGCGGCAATATTAAATTTGAAATGGAAGCAGAACTTACGAGTGCCTTAGCCTGTAACTGCTCAATCTGTTCGAGTAAAGCTTCGCTCTTAAC